>Ga0307373_10005755_pt1 | contig 20091 bp, 15 predicted proteins | sample OX2MG_FD_202534 | JGI IMG/M metagenome (GOLD analysis project Ga0307373, IMG submission 202534) | Soil microbial communities from Risofladan, Vaasa, Finland - OX-2 | ecosystem: Environmental > Terrestrial > Soil > Coastal area > Acid sulfate soil | place: Finland: Risofladan, Vaasa | collected...
GCTCCGGTTGGATCAATGTAATTCTGGAATTGCCATTGGGGGCCAACTCGGTCCCGAGCATCAGCGCCGAGGTTCACGCAGCCGACTGGTTTGAGCGCGAAGCAGAGGATTTGTTCGGCCTTCAATTCGAAGGTCATCCCCGTCTAGGGGATTTCATTCTGCACGACCAAATCTGGCCGGAAGGCGTCGCGCCACATAGGAAACCCCAAAGGAAATCAGTGGACGTGCATCAGACGCATTTCCGGCGCCGGCCGAATCCGGAGTGGCGTCCTCTGCTTGTTGTCCAGGATCCGGGTTCTTTCGCAATGCCGGTCGGCCCAGTATACGAAGGCGGTATCGGAGAGGCGCTTCATTTCCTGCTGGAAACAGTTGGCGAGGACGTGCTGCGCGCAGTGCCACGGCTGTTTTACAAATTCCGCGCCGTTGAAAAAATCGCAGAGGGCAAAAGCGTCTCCGATGTTCTGCTGCTCGCCGAACGGTTCGCGGCCACATCTTCCTTCGCCCACTCGCTTGCGTTCTCGCTCGCGGTTGAGAGAATTTGTGACCTCGAAGTTCCAGTGCGTGCAACTCACTTGCGGGTCTTGCTGGCCGAGCTCGAACGCCTACGACACCACACCGGTGCAATAACAGGCATATGCGAATCCACAGCGCTCGCGGTGGCCGCCTCTCAAGCAGCGATCGTCGAGGAGCAGCTTCTGCGGGCCTCATGTCAATTCGCGGGACACCGCTACTTGTTCGGATTGAACACACCTGGAGGCGTGCGGCGTGACTTCGCAAACGAGGATTTCCATAATCTCGTTACTGCGGTTGATCATGCCGTCGAAGACTTGCGGGTTCTTGAGGACCGCCTTCGTTTCACGAGCAGCTTTCTAGACCGCCTGGAGGATGTGGGGGTGGTCGACCCGGACAAGGCGCGGGATTTGAACCTTGTGGGCCCCGTAGGACGGGCGTCTGGCCGTGCGCACGACTTGCGGCGGGAGTGCCCGTATGGGGGCTATGACAAATACGAATTTGAGATTCCGCGCGAAGTCGAGGGTGATGGCTATGCGCGGCTTCGAGTGCTGTTCCGTGAAGCCCAGGAGTCAGCAGGCTTGATCCATCAGGCCATCCAGCGATTGCAGCCAGGGCCGGTATTCGCTCCTTGCGAGATCCATCCTTCTGGCATGGCACTTGGGTGGGCGGAAGCTCCGATTGGAGCTACTCTCCATTGGATAAGACTCGACGATTCGGGCCTTGTGGAACGCTACCGCGCAATTACGCCGTCCTTCAACAATTGGCTGGGGTTCCACGCGGCCGTTGAGGATTTCGCGTTCCAAGATTTCCCAATCATTTTAGCCACATTTGGACTCTCGGCGACCGAGTGTGATCGTTAGCAGCAGGAGATTCGGATGAGTTTTTGGTTCTGGCACGGTCTGAAAAAAGGGGTTCGAACGACACGCTATCCACGAGGTCGCGAGTCTGCATGGGGTGTTTCGCCCGGTAGGCCGGTGACGACAGAGTTCGGCTCGTCCGAGGATGCCTCCCGGGCCGCCGCAAACTGTCCAGTCGATGCGATCATCGCGCGGGGTAGTTCAGCCTGCGTCGAGCTGGAGCGTTGCATTTATTGCCAGCGTTGTCACTTCGGGAGCTCGCATGTGCTCGAATGGAAGCCGGACTACGAGTGGACGATGGTTGCGTCCGGTCGCGAAAAATGCGAGCCATTGCCTGATGCCTACCGTCGCTCATTGCATGTGATCGTAGTTGACGCAGGCGATTGTGGCGCTTGCCTTCACGAGGTGAAGCAGCTGAATAACCCTCTCTATAATATGCATCGGCTTGGATTCTTTTTTACAGCGACGCCGCGTACCGCCGATGTGCTCTTAGTCGTAGGTCCCGTCAGTGAAAATATGAGGGTTCCTTTAGTGAAGACATATGAAGCCATGCCTGATCCGAAGCGGGTTCTCGCTGTCGGAACCTGTGCAATCACGGGCGGAGTGTTCGGCCGCACGTTCATGTCGGCTGGGGGTGTGGCTTCTGTCCTTCCGGTGGATCTTGAGGTTCCGGGCGATCCACCACCGCCTTTGGCCGTTCTCCATGGGTTGCTGGTCGTTACGGGACGGAAGCCTCCCGTTCCGCGCGACTCGCTTCTTGAGAGGAGCCTCTAGCCGTGCTCACGTGGACAGGAGGGGCACTGGGGTTGTTTTTCATTTTCTGTGGTTGTGGACTGCTGCTATCGGCCGCTGCGCGCGGGAAGTACCCAATGCGCGTGCTCGTGGTTTGTAGCACAATCTGTTCCATTTTGATGATGCTCGCAGCGGTTGCGGCGTTGGCCACGGGCCGGAGTTTTGAGACTCATCTCTGGAATCTCGAGGGGCTGGGTCGTTTCACCCTGCGTCTGGACATGTTGTCCGCAATCTTTCTTTTCGCGGCAGGGTTGGTTTACCTTCCAGCTTCTCTCTTTGTGAGGAACTTCGTGGAGGTTCGCTTCGGCGGTCGTTATCCAGCGCGGCGTTACGCCGTGCTCCACTTTGCTCTGATGGCTTCCGTCGTTCTCATTCTCACGGCGAGCGACGCGCCTCTGTTCTTGATCAGTTGGGAGTGCATGTCGATCCTTTGTTACTTCCTCATGAACTACGAGCAAAGTCCGCGGACTGATACGCGCGCGGGATACATCATGTTGGGCATGAGCGAAGCGGGTTTTCTTGCTGTCGTCGTTGCGTTTCTGATCTTAGGGAGGGGATCGTCGGACTGGTCATTCTCCGCCTTAACAGCAGCGGCCAGCCACCTTTCGACCGGCGCCGTGTGGGGTGTCTTCCTGCTTGGGTTTCTTGGTTTCGGCGTCAAAGCGGGGTTGGTTCCTGTGAATTTCTGGCTTCCTCGGTGCTATACAGCAGCCCCTTCGATTTTCGTTCCCGTTCTGGCGGGCGTCACGCTGAACCTCGGGTTCTACGGTATCCTGCGGTTGAATACGGATCTGATCTCAAGCCGCGGTCTGGGCACGGGTTTGTTTGCGTTGATCGCGGGGAGTATCACGGCCCTGGTCGGTATCCTGTATGCCACCACAGAAAACGACATGAAGAAAATGCTCGCCCACAGTTCAATCGAGAATGCGGGCATTGTTGTTGCCGCAATCGGGGCATCTCTCGTCTTTCGGGCTTCCGGTTATGCCGTTCCGGCGGCCATCGCGCTGACGGCGGCACTCTATCACATGATTAACCACTCCGTTTACAAGACTCTCCTCTTTCAGGGGGTCGGCGACATCGAAGCCGCCACGGGAACGCGGGAGATGGATCGTCTCGGCGGCCTTGCTCATTTCCTGCCAGCCCTGTCGGTGGTCTTCTTGGTTGGCTGTCTATCCATCGCCGCCATTCCGCCTTTCAACGGTTTTGTGAGCGAATGGCTAACTTTGCAGTGCTTGCTGCGTAGCGCCGTGCTGCTGTCTCCGGCGGTCAAGATATTGTTCGCACTGTGCGGGGCGTGCCTCGCGCTGACGGCGGCGCTGGCGGTGACGTGCTTCGTGAAGGTTTATTCGATGAGCTTTCTTGGCATCCGACGGGGTAAATGGCGCCCCCGGGGGCGTCAGAAGGGGACTTGGCCCCAGTTTCCGTTGGCGTATCTGGCGATTGCCTGTCTTCTGCTGGGAGTTCTGCCCACGTACGTCATTCCCGTCCTGAACCGCGCTGTGGAGCCCCTTGTTGGGGCGAGCGCATCCAGTTCACTCGTGCCGCCGTTCTTTACGGCGACTCCGGCAAATCAACAACTTCCTCCTGCATTCCTAGAAGATTTCCATAATCTAGGGGCCCAAACGGGCAGCAGCGCGCTTCCGGGCAGGGGTTTGGTTGTGCTAACACGCGGCTCGGAGCAGAATCCCGTCATTTTCGCGATGTCGCCATCCTACAGTGTCGTCGCTTTGGCGATTTTTCTTTTTGCCACTTGGATTATCGTGGTTCGAAGCACGCGCAAACGCAGTGTGGTCCGTAAGGAACTGTGGGCTGGAGGAATTCCACGTCTGCTGCCAGAGATGACATACACGGCGACAGGATTCTCGAATCCTGTTCGAGTCGTGTTCCAAGCGATCTTCCGGCCGAATATTGTGGAGGACACACGCGAAACCGTAGCAGTTCACTTCCGAACGGCGATTCTCCGGCGACGGGATGAGACGCATCTAGTGGACCGGCTGTTCCTTCACCCCGTAGGCGAAGCAGCGAGTTGGTTTGCGACACTGCTTGCGCGAATGCATCACGGCCGCTTGAACGCGTACGTCGCATACACGCTCGCCTTCTTAATCATCATTCTGTTGCTATTCCGTATTTCATAGAATCTTGTTCGGCATGCAATTGCCTGCGTTGATTTTCTCTAGCGTTGAATAGTATTGACGAAGGCCAAGGAGTTCGGCCTTAACCGCTGTCCCACCGAAGCCGGGACAGATGATGACTCCTGATCTTGGGGCGGAGTCATGTCTCCGGCAAACGATTCCTCGACGAAAGCTTGGGTGATACCAACGACGGGCGCATGTGCGTGCGTGTTCCGAGCGCCGGAGGCGTAATGGGAACCTTGTCTCAGCATGAGAAAGGAGGTTCTGTAATGTTTGATATGGTTTACGTTCGAGGAGGCATATATAGGGATCGTCCCAGCAGGATGTCGTGGCCGAGAAAGTCGGTTTGGGAAATGTTCCGGGCACAGGGCGAATGTCCGATGATCTGAAAGCGGGCCAGCCATGAACACTGTCGCATTGCCACTGATGCTCGTGTTTCTTCTGTGCGGTGCGGGCGTTGTGCTGGCAATGATTGTTCCCGAACGGCGGAATCCCGTGCTGCTTGCATGGGCCGGCTCATTGGCTGCTCTATCAGCACTGTGGGCTAGCGGGATGGTGCTGCGCGGCGGCGGATTTCATGCCGAACTGTGGACGATCCGTTCCATTGGGACGCTGACCGTCTCGCTCGACGGCCTCTCCGCATTTTTTCTGCTTGTGGCAGCGGTGGTGATGCTGGCCAGTTCAATTTTTTCGGCGAGTTACCTGAAGCGTTATGTGGGGCATTACAGCCTGCGCACCTTCAATGCCTGGTATTTGCTGCTCTTCGCATCCATTCTTTGGATTTTGATCGCGGATGACATCCTCGGATTTCTCCTGGCTTGGGAAGCGATGTCTATTTTGAGTTACCTACTTGTCAATTTTGAGCACGAACGCGACGGGACCAGCCAGGCCGCCTACCTCATGCTAGCTATGGGTGAAGCGGGATTCATGGCAGTCGCGGTCGTGCTGCTGCTTCTGGCCGCTCGAACGGGATCGCTGGAATTTTCGTCGATTAAGGCAGCTGCGGCCGGATTAGGGCCGGTCATGCGCTGGACCGTGTTCCTGCTGACTTTCTTCGGGTTCGGGGTCAAAGCGGGCCTGGTGCCGGTGAACACGTGGTTGCCACGTGCACATCCTGCCGCTCCGGCGAACGTGTCCGCCATCCTATCCGGCGTGATCTTGAATCTGGGTCTCTATGGAATTATCCGTCTGAATCTCGACCTCGTGCCCATCCACGTGGTCAGCGCAGGCGTAGTCATCATGATTGTCGGGGCGATTTCGGCGTTAGTGGGAATCCTTTACGCGACGACCGAAAGTGATCTCAAGGCCCTGCTTGCCCACAGCTCAATCGAAAACATTGGGATTGTCACCATCGGCTTGGGCGCGGGAGTGATCTTCGCGAGCTGCGGCCTACCCCTGTTGTCGGGCATGGCGTTCCTGGCGGCCTTCTATCACATGCTCAACCATTCCGTCTACAAAGCGCTGCTGTTCCTTGGCGCGGGTGCGGTCGATGATCGCGTCGGGACGCGCGATCTAGACAAACTGGGCGGCCTGATTCGCGCAATGCCGTGGACTGCGGGCGCGTTTTTGGTCGGCGCGCTTGCGATTTCGGCGGTGCCGCCGTTCAATGGTTTTGTCAGCGAATGGCTCATGTTGCAAACGCTGCTGCGCAGCGCTGAGCTGCCGTCGACGGCGCTGCGCCTGATTTTTGCCCTATCTGGCGCGGGGCTGGCGCTCACGGCGGCGCTGGCGGTGACGTGCTTCGTAAAAGCGTTTGCGATGGGCTTCCTCGGCGTATCGCGCTCCGAGTCGGCGGCGAAGGCCGTCGAGGCGCACGGTTCAGCAATCGCACCAATGGCGATGTTGGCTTTCCTCTGTCTGCTGCTAGGAGTGCTGCCAACGTATGTGATCCCCGCCCTGAATCATGAGCTGCAACCGCTGATCAGCGCGGGCTCCGCCGATGGGCTCGTGCCGCCATTTTTTGCGTCGAATCCGGCGCATCGCGATTTGCCGCCTGCGTTTGTGGCGGACTTCCACAATTTGGGCGCACAGGTGGGACAGGCAGTTTTGCCGGGACGTGGACTGGTGGTGCTGCTTCGGGGCGGCGTGGAGAATCCGGTCGTCTTTGCCATGTCGCCTGCATATAGCTGCATCGTGTTGGCAATGTTTCTTGTCATCACATGGTTTATTGTAACGAGAAGCACCAGAAAGCGGAGGGCAAGGCGAAGCGAGCTCTGGGCGGGAGGCATTCCCCGGTTGTTGCCGGAGATGACGTACACGGCGACCGGATTTTCGAATCCTGTGCGCGTCGTTTTCCAAGCGATCTTTCGGCCCAACATTGTGGAGGACACGCGCGAGACGGTAGCCGTTCACTTCCGGACCGCGATTCACCGCCGGCGGGACGAGACGCATCTTGTGGACCGGCTGTTTTTCCACCCTGTGGGAGACGCGGTCAGTTGGTTTGCGAGGTTGTTAGCGGGAATGCATCATGGCCGCTTGAACGCCTACGTCGCGTACACCCTCTGTTTTTTGGTACTCATTCTTTTGCTGTTCCGATTGTCCTGAGGAGTCAAGCGCTCAAGCTCACCTGCATTTGATGCGGGGATCTATGGATTCAACAAGAACAACCGAGCCACAAGGCCGAGGACCCCAGACTCGGCTGCGTGGTGGCGCTGAAATTTCTGCCCGAAGAATTTGCGAAGGACCGGCCTGCGCTCGAAAGATTCCCGAGAGGAATCGGACAGAATAGGTATTTTCGATCTCAAAGTTATCCGACTACAATTCTTCGCTTCTTGTTTTCCGAATTGGAACCTCATCGTGTGCGGCGGTTGACTTTCTTCGTGGTCGAAGTAATATATTACAGGAGGCCAAGGAGTTCGGCCTTAACCGCTGTCCCACCTTATGCCGGGGCAGATGATGACTCCTGACAAGGATCTTGTCGGGAGCCGTGTTTTCCCGGCAGATCCACACATTTCGCAGATTGGAGTGTAAAGCTCTGTGGAAACAGTGTGGGAATTCGCTCTTCGGGCTTCAGTGTCATGTGCTGAACGCTTGCCCTTCAGACCACGCCAAGGGGGCAAGGAATGACGCGCTCTGTCGCAAGACCCTCGCCGGAAAAACGCGCCCGCTGGTTCACGGAGAGTTCTCTGCGGCAATCGTTCCGAGTGGGACAGTGCCTGGTTTGCTCGAATCTGATTCTCTCCGAACGGCATTCGATTCATTCCTTTTTATACGAGGGGATGATGTCTCCCGATGTGCGCCAAGACTTTTTGAAGGGTGGCGGTTTTTGCTTGCGCCATTTCTGGGAGGCAAAACGGATCGAAGAGCGATGCTGGCCCGCTGGCGGAATCGGAATCGCACTTCTTTGTGAGAACCTGATTCGCCAATATTCTGTCGAAACCACAGAATATCTGGATGACAAACAACGCCGGTCGTTGAGTATCCTTCGACGGAGCCGAAAGCGAAGGGATTTTCGTGCGCCAGGCTTTGGGTGCGTCTTCTGCCAGGACAACGAAGAGCGCGAGCAGCACTTGCTCCAGACAATCCAAGAGCTCATGGAGCAACCTGCATGGTCCAAGATGCTGGAAGAGGCGCCGCTATGCCTGCGGCATGCCGTGCTGGCGTTGAATGTGTGGCAGGATGCCCTCAGTCAAGAACGAATCCGCGAACACTTCCAGGCTCATCTCAGCCAGCTTACAGAAGACATTGAGGAATTCATTCGGAAGAGCGACTGGCAGTACCGCAACGAACCCAAGGGGCGCGAGCAGGACGCTGTGTTTCGTGCAATCGAGTATCTGGTTGGCTTGGACCGGCAATTCCCCGGCTATGTGGATGGACGATTCGCACAGCCTCCTTCGGAGGGGGAACTTGACGACCGCTCTGTGATAGCCCGAAGGAGGACAAGATGACCGCGGAAAGCGTTGATGTCGAGATGGCCGTGCTGGCAGCAATCGCGAGTGACCGATACCTGCTTGAGAAAGCACTCGATGAAGGATTCAATCCCCAGCTTCTGCACTCGGCAATTGCGCGGCTACTGGCAGAATCACTCTCTTCGCTTCGCGAGCAAAGCTTGAATGCGGTTGATCTGATCATTCTAAAGTCGAAGCTGGAAGAGCGGGGCCAGTTTTCACCCCAAGTAAATCAATATGTGGACGCGATGAGCCGCCTGCGGCCGCCGAAACTCGATCAGCTTCTCTCTTATCTGGATTTGTTAAAGGACCGCCAGGCGCGCGAAAGGCTGATGAAGCTTGGGGCATCGCTCGAAGCCTACGCGCGGGAGAGGCATGCGGGACAGGGAACCCTGTCAGAATTCACTGCTGGAGCTCTGCAAGAACTCATGGACATTCAACGGCAGCGAATGCGGAGACAGTTGCGCCCGGTGGGAGAGGTCATCCGAGCTATCGTTTCCGAATCGAAGGAAAGGCCGAAAGGTAAAAAGATACTGCTCGGGTATTCGCTTGCGCCTTTCGAACGCCTCGCCCAATTGCTTTGCGGATTGCGGCCAGGCTTCTATTACGGCCTCGCGGGTGCGCCGCGCCGCGGAAAAACAAATTTTGGATTACACGTTGCAAGCCATGTTGCGAAGAACCACCATATTCCGGTCCTTTTCTACTCGTGGGAGCAGACACGACGGGTGCTGACGGCGCGCCTGCTTGCGAAGGAATCAGGGATCAATCCTACCACTATGCTGACAGCGGACATTCAGTCAATAGCCGGAGGTCTTGACCGTCTCGCGAAAGGTCTCGGCGGCGTCCATCAATACGGTCGAGAGATGTTCGTTCTGGAGGGTTCGCGAAAGGACACGGTCGAGCGGATTCGCGCCACCGCCTACAACCTAATGCATGACTTCCGCACTGACTCGGTTGCGATCTTTCTCGATTATCTCCAGAAAGTTCCGCTGGCCCATCCTCCCACCGAGTCGCGCGCGCGGATTGATGAAATTTCCACCGCGCTTGCAGACCTAAGTCTCGAGCTGAACTGTCCCGTCTTTGCAATCTCGTCCATCGATAAGGAAGGATGCCGTTTGGATGAGGATCCCGGGCCCGACGCCGACCTCGTCGACGTCCTCACACGTGCGCGGCCGACGATGCATCACTGCACGGGCAGTGGCGATATCGAGTACGACCTTGATGTCGCGATGATTCTCTCGAAAGACTGGGGGGCCACACGCGAGTTTGGCGACCTATTGAAGACGAAGTTTGGCGGCGATACAACATCAATTCCGAAGATCGACATTCTAAACATCAATATCGATAAGAACCGCGACGCGCCGGATGAAGCAAGCCAGGCTGTGCAGTATGCCTTCTTTATCCGGGAAAACAAGTTTGTCGAGCTGGATTTCAAGAGCGAAGAAGAATCCCGTGCAGACTTCAGAGGATTTGCCAAGGCTCAAGAGATATTCGATTTCTTGGCTACAAGGGGCCACATTGTGGTTCGAGCGACACCTGCCTTCCGTTAGGCTGACAAGCGAGAACTGAGATAAGAAAATTGTACGGGAGGGAAGTCTGGCATGAAGGTGGTCATTCTCTCTGACATTCACGGGAATTTCGACGCACTGTCCGCGTTGCAAGAGGACTATGACCAACTCTGGGTGTTGGGCGACCTTGTGAATTACGGCCCACAGCCTGCGGAGGTCATCAATTTTGTCCGGAAGCGGGCGACGCATGTGGTCCGGGGCAATCACGATCATTGCATTGGATTCGGCGAAGATCCTCGCTGCTCGCCGCGCTTTCGCGAGATGGCGGAAGCGACGCGGAAGTACACCGATTCGATCTTGAGCGAGGAAGACAAGAGATATCTCCGCAGCTTACCTCTGCAAGTCGATGTGCGGGTCGGCAACACGCGTTGCAGGCTTTGTCATGCGGTGCCTTCGGACCCGCTGTTCGCCTACTGCCCTCCAGACTCCGACCGCTGGGTGGAAGAGTGCCGCCTTGCTGGAGCAGATGTTCTCTTGACCGGGCACACGCATATACCGTTTGGCATACATGTTGAAAACACGCTTCTCGTTAATCCCGGAAGCTTGGGACAGCCGAAATCCGGCGGCCCACGCGCCTGTTACGCCGTTTTCAAAGACGGGAAGGTGGGCCTTCGCTCGATTGCCTATCCCCTGGACAAGACGGTCGAAAAGATTCGGGCAATGCCGATTCCCCCTGCAATTCAAGAGGATCTGATAACAGTGTTACGCACTGGGGCGGCCCCGGAAGAGCGAAATAAAGGAGAGTATGTCGAAAATCGCCTCGGTTGATGCGCTGGAAATTTTAGATTCTCGGGGAAACCCGACCGTTCAAGTTATTGTGCGGTTGGAGAGCGGCGCTGTCGGTGTGTCAAAGGTTCCCTCGGGAGCCTCCACGGGAAAAAACGAAGCTGTCGAGCTTCGGGACGGCGATCCAGAAAGATATTTTGGAAAAGGTGTAAGAAACGCCGTTAAGAATGTCACGCAGGTGATTCAGCCCGCGATTCTAGGCTTTGAAAGTGAAGACCAGGCGGGACTGGATGAGAGGCTGATTGCACTCGACGGAACGTCCAACAAGGCTCGGCTGGGCGCAAACGCCATTCTGGGTGTGTCGGTCGCCTTTGCCAAAGCGAGTGCCAGCAACAAAGGAGAACCGCTCTACCGCTATCTTTCGGATCGTGGCAGCTACATCTTGCCCGTACCCATGTTCAACGTTTTGAACGGCGGCAAGCACGCCGATAACAACGTGGATTTTCAGGAGTTCATGATCGCTCCCGTTGGAGCGCCGTCGTTTGGCGAAGGTCTTCGCGCGGCATCGGAAACCTTCCATAGCCTCAAAAAGATTCTGCATCAGAAGGGTTACGGAACCAGTGTGGGCGACGAAGGGGGCTTTGCTCCGCGGCTGCGGTCCAATGAAGAGCCCATGGAGCTGCTGCTTTCAGCGATTCGACAGGCCGGATACAAGCCGGGCCTGGACATAGCTATCAATTTGGACCCAGCGGCCAGTGAATTTTACGAAGATGGACTGTATGTCTTTCACAAATGGGACGGGACGCGGAAAACCTCTTCCGAAATGATTCAACTCTGGTCCGATTGGCTGACACGGTACCCGGAGATTTATTCTCTCGAAGATGGTTTGGCGGAAGACGACTGGGTGGGTTGGAGCGCGCTCACGCAACGGTTGGGAGAAAAAGTACAACTCGTGGGCGATGATATCTTCGTGACGAATCCGGCGATATTTGAGAAAGGCATACAAAAAGGCATCGCAAATTCGATTCTAATCAAGCTCAATCAGATAGGCACTATCACAGAGACCCGAGCTTGCATCCAAATGGCGCACGCAAGTGGATACACGACTATTGTGTCTCATCGTTCTGGAGAGACCGACGACACAATGATCGCGGATTTCGCCGTCGCTTTAGAAGTGGGCCAAATCAAGACCGGCTCTGTCTCACGGGGCGAGCGAATTGCCAAGTACAACCGCCTTCTCGAGATCGAACACGAACTCGGCCGCGCAGCAGTTTATGCGGGCAGATCGGTTTACTCTCGCTGGAGACACCAGGACTAGAAGCGAAAAGCATGTTTTTCAAGTTAGGAACATGAGCGGCAAACCCATCGCACGGGAATGGTCGGCCAAGGAAATCCAGTCTTTCGTTCGTGACCTGGAATCCTTGCAAGGAGGTGGGTTCGCTGCGGCAGCTCTGGTTGGGTGCGGAGAGCGGGCGATTGGCCCGCTGCGGAGCTTTTTGCTGGATGGCCAGCCAAGAGGAATCTTTCAGCCGCGGCAACTCGCGGTCGAAACTCTCGCAGAGCTTGGCGCAAAAGATATCTTGATCGAATATCTGCTTCAGTCGCGAAAAATCGAGGATTCTGCGGTTCGATTCGGGGAGGACGCAGTTCTAAGCACAGCCGCGAGAGAGTTAGGGCGTTGGAAGACCGAAGATGTGTATGAGGCTCTGAAGAAGATTTCAAACGACCGTTTGTTGACGGGGATTGTCGAAAGCCTCGGAGCATTTGCGCGGCAGGATTCCATCTCTTATTTCCTCTGGGCGCTGGGCGATGGTATTTGTCGGCAGGCCGCCGAAGATGCTCTTCACAAGATCGGCGAGACAGCACGGCCGCGCCTGCTCGAAGCCGCTCGGAATCCCAATCCGTCTGCCGAAGACGAAGGCCCATCGAGTCTGCAGAGACGGAGGAAAGTCCTGCAAATCCTTGCGGAACTGCTGCCATCAATCACTGATTGGGAGGCCCTTCGCCCGTTGCTCGATGAAAACGATGCCGAGATCGTGGTGGCCACGGCTCGGATGGGCCTGAAGATATGTCCTCCCAATGACCGGCAATTTGCGATTCAGCGCGTGATTGAAGCGCTGCCTTCGGCAGACTCGTTTGTTCAAACGGAAGCAAGGAAGTGTTTAGCTGAGAATTTCTCAATTGCGCAGCCGCAGGTCGATGCAGAAATCGCTCGTCGATGCACCGCAAGTCACAAGGAGAGAGGTCTCGATGTTGTGTTGCGGCTTCTCGTCAATCTTGAAGCCGCTATGTGTAAGGAGAGGACGAAAACCGATGCAAGGCCACATGAGTGACGAAGGAAGAGAAGGAGTCACTGAACATGCGCCCGCGCCACGCGGAGAACTTCGAGGATACGAGCGACTCAAGTTTGCTGTTGCCGAATTGATTCGAGAAATGAAAGCCTTTGCCCGAGAACAACACGACGAGAATCTGGAAAGGCAAACGCGAGAACTTCAGAAACGGCTCGCCGAAGACCGCTTCAATCTTGCCGTCGTGGGCCAATTCAGCCGTGGGAAAAGCACACTGATGAATGCCCTTTTGGGCATGGATCGTTTGCCGACCGGAATTGTGCCCGTCACTTCGGTGATCACGAGCGTAAGTTACGCCACTCGCGAGCGCGTGGTGCTTCGCTACGAAAACAGTAATCTCTCTCGAGATGTTCCTCTGGTGGAACTGTCAACTTACGTAACCGAGCAGGGAAACCCCGGCAACAAAATGAAAATCCAGGTAGCCGACGTGCAGTTGCCCGCTGAACTTCTGCAACGAGGCTTCTATTTTGTGGATACGCCAGGCCTTGGATCCGCTATTTTCGCAAACACGCAAACAACGCGGCAATTCTTTCCCGAATGCGATGCCGCCATATTTGTAACCGCGTTCGATTTTCCGCTCTCGGCGGAAGAGTTAGTCTCCCTTGAAGAAGTCGCCAGGTATGTACGGAACGTTTTCCTTGTGGTCAACAAGCTAGACTTGGTCTCGCCTGACCAGCGCGATCAGGTCATGAACTTCGTCCAGCAGCGGCTTCAAGAAATTAGAAGGGTTTCCGACGTGGAGATTTTCCCATTGTCGGCGCAGAGAGCGCTTCACGCTAAGCTGGAAAACAATGAACAGGAGTTATCTCAGACAGGATTGCCTCAATTCGAACGGTCGTTGATTGATTTTCTTACAACGCGGAAGACTCAGGATTTTCTTGCCCTCATGTGTGACCGAACTGCCGCACTGGTGACGAATATGCCAGAGGAGTTACGGCGAAGCCTCCTAACCCGATTGACCGAAATACACATGCGAGTGATGGAATCGGGTGACGCAGGTCATGTAGACTCTGGATTGCAAATCTCTCGTGCCGGCTCGCAATTCTCCCCTTTGGAAGCATTGGCAGCTTGTCCAATTTGCGACGGCGTTTTGAATGCCTCGTTTGGATTCCTTAGTCAGTATCAATACGATCTCAGTACGAATCTTGGAACTCAAACCTCGCATGCTGCGAAGAACGGGTTTTGCGCCTCGCATACATGGCAATACGAGAGAATCGCATCACCTCAGGGCATTTGCAGCGCGTACCCGAAAACCGTGCAGGGCATTGCGGAAAAGTGCCGGGAGGTCTCTCGTGAAGCCGGATCAGGAGTTTGGAGGGGAGACTCTCTTTCACGGATCTTTCTTGATCGCAAGTATTGCCCTGTTTGTAAGGTGGCGAACGAGGCTGAAGAACAAGCTATCAAGGATGTTGCCGCTCAAATCGAAGACTCTAGCTCATCCAATACAGGGACTTTTCCAAACCTCTGTCTGCCGCATCTATGCGCTGTAGCTCCGAGGATTCGCAGTGATGCGGCCCTGAGCGACCTTCTCATTCACGAAGCCCAAGTGCTTGATCGACTCGCTGAAGGCATGCAGCGATTCGCTTTAAAACATGACGGGCTAAGTATGCATTTGGCGAAGGAGGAAGAACGGAAAGCCCCGAAGCAGACGCTGATGTTGCTGGTTGGGCATCCGAATAGTCGGATCGAAGCGCCGAGATGCGATGAGGTGGAAACCCGGCAGTGAAAAATCACGAGAGAAATCAATCGACTATCCAAACTCTTTTGGACCACTGAGTTAGAAATTATAAGCCATCCATAAACGAGTTCCATCCTGAGGGGCATTTTGTTTGTGTTGACTAGAACCTGCGCGACAATGATAATTGCACTGTGGGTGTTGGAGTTCACCCTAAACCGCCCTGTTGGGCAGATGACTCCTACGAGGGTTCCTTGAAGTCGCGGGGGATTGTCTGCACCCGCTTCAAGAAAACCCTGCTGAACGATCTCTACAAACGCTAGAGCCTGGGAACATTTCCGGTTTGTGCGTTTGATCGTTGAGGGTCAAATGAATCCCGATGTGGGCGGGTCTGCGCACGCGCTTAACGAAAGTCAGCAACGGCACCTCCGCGTAAGCTGCCAGTACGCCGATAAGCTCCTGTCGGAAATTGAATCCATCCTGAACATCTCCGCTTCAAAGGCCGCATTTCCGAGGTACATTTCACAAATCTCACCTGCCAACAGACGCACGATTGAGGATTATATCGAGCGGATGCGAGCCCAGCTCATCCGTGTGCTCGATGGTCAGGGCATCCAGCGGGAGGAGCCTACGATTCCTGATGTGCGCGCAATCTGCGTCACTCTGGGTTCGATTGATATCGCCGTGGACGAACTGAAACCCAGGTACATGCGGGGGTATGGCGAAGTCCCGGAATCAGTGGCGTTGGATCTCAACGGCATTGTGGGAGAACTGCAGGGGCTGGTCTCACGCCTGAATCGGTACGTGCTCCAAAGCGAAGGTGAGGACCTCCGGTCGCGCTTGCAGCGTCTGGAACAAACCTCGGATGAATTCGAGCTGCTGAAAAAGATCGAACTCATCGTTGCGGAGCGCGGCCTGGTTGAATTTCGCTCTGCGATTACCACGATTCTGGACCGTGTTGAAGACAAGAGTTTTGAAATTGCCGTTTTCGGGCGCGTCAGCTCGGGGAAATCATCCCTTCTGAATGGGATTCTCTGTGCCGATGTTCTCCCCGTGGGCGTAACACCTATTACTGCGGTTCCGACACGGATCAAGTACGCTGCGACCTCCTCCCTCGCTGTTTGGTTTGCAGAGCGGTCTCCGCAAACCTTTGAAGTCGGCCGCTTAGGTGAGTTCGCTGCGGAGCAGCAGAATCCCGGAAATAAGAAGCATGTGACCCGGATTGTTTTGGAGCTTCCCGCAGAGCGTCTGCGCGATGGCGTGACCTTCGTGGATACGCCCGGGCTCGGATCGCTTGCGACGAGTGGGGCTGCCGAGACGCTCGCCTACCTGCCGCGCTGCGATTTGGGGGTCGTGCTCATTGATGGCGGGGCCACGCTCGCGCCCGATGACCTGCGAACGATTGAGAGCTTGCAGGAAGCTGCGATTCCGGTGCACCTCCTTCTCAGCAAGGCAGACCTGCTTGCTCCGCCGGATCGCGACCAAATACTTGCCTACGTGAAAGAGCACGTGGCTGCGGAATGTCGGCTTGATCTGCCCGTTCATCCGGTAAGCGCCCTGGCGAGTCATCGCGCGATGCTGGACCAATGGTTCAAGGAACAAATCCTGCCCCTCTACGAGCAAGCGCAGGAATTGAGAGCCGCGTCGTTACGCCGCAAGATTGGGGCATTGCGGGAATCGGTAATAGCGGCGCTACAAGTGAATGTACAGCGACAACAAGGCCAATCGACCCCTGACGTAGGGCAATTGCGCGATGTGGAAGCCAGACTTCGACAGGCTACCGGCAAAATCGAGGAATTGCGCTCTGTTGCAGATCGTGAGCTTGACAAGCTGCCGCTCATGACTGCCGAGATCTTCGAGGAAGTCTCGATTCAGCTTTCCTCTCGCTCCTCGGCGAAGCTCAACGAAGTGTCTGCTGGTGAGACGGTTGCAACGATGATTGCGAAGGCTGTGCATGAACGGGCACGTGGTTTTCACGACCGCATCAATGTTCTCGCCCGTTTTTGCGCGGGAGAACTTATCACAACCGCAAAAGCGCTGGGCCTTTCAAACATGCCTTTGGAAACTGAATTCGACGCGCTCGTTCGCGGGGAGCCGATTTTCGAACTTGCTCAAGTGAATGTCGCGGTTTCCCGCTCGGCAATTGGTTCTCTCTTCGGCACGCGCGTTGCGGCGAAACAATTGGCTCGACAGTTGACGAACGAAATCGGGCCCGTGCTCGACCAAGGTCTTGCGACTTACGCGGGATTGCTCCGAAGTTGGGTGATGTCGGTGCTAAATCAATTAAAGCACGCGTTTGATGTGTACGCTGACAGTTACCGCGCTCACACGGAGAGAGCGCTTGCTGGGGCTGCGCCGGGCGCTAATGAATTGGAGGGGATTACGCGGGACTTGAAGCTGCTCGGAGCGGGCACGGAGGTTATTTCGTCTCGGGCAGATCGTTCACAGGATGGACAAGCAAAATCATTCAGCCGGGCGGCTACAGTCCGCTTCGTCGAGGGAGAATAACAACAGCTCACATGGTCAAGTATCTGATGGTAGGAATTGGAGGTTTCTTCGGTGCCATTGCGCGGTTTTGGCTGGGAGGATACGTCAGCAACCGTCTGGGGGCTGGATTTCCGTACGGAACATTCATTATTAACTGCTCGGGGTCATTTTTGATTGGGTTGACTATAACGTTGCTGGCTGAGAAGGCCCATTGGAGCGCGAACTGGAGATATTTGATTCCGATCGGATTCATCGGCGCCTACACAACATTCTCGACGTTTGAGTATGAAACACTTCGCACGATTCAGGACAGTGAGTTTCTTCTTGCGGGGTTGTACGTTGGGATGAGCGTCGTTGTCGGTTTCGTCGCTGTTTGGCTTGGAGTTGTCACAGGGAGAATGGTGCCATGAGAGCACTCAAGGCAGTAGCTAAAGTCGGTGTGGCAGATGCGATTGCAAAAGGGACTTGTCCTGTTTGCAATGCGCTCAAGGAATTCCAATCGGCGATGCTTGAGACGGCGAAAGCCGAAGGTGCAGCTCATCTCTGTAATTATCATGCTTGGGCTTTGGCAAGGTCAGCTCCAGCCGATGTCGCCGGAGAAATCTTCCTGAACGTTCTCCATCTGTGGCGGCAACACACCACCATGGAGGGTTTTCGCTGCGACTTTTGCCAGCGCATTCGTAACGAGGAAAAGTCCCGACTCGTGGAGCTTGCCGTACAATTCGGCGATCCCGCGATTGCCGAGCTTATGCAGGAGCATGGAGCAATTTGTCTTGCTCACGGCAGAGGACTTGCGAGCCATCTCCCGCCGCCATTGCAACCGATCCTTGCCCGTGTCCTTTCCAGAACTGCCCGCAACTTGGATGAAGAGCTACAGGCATTCGTGAAGAATGCGCACGAAGGTCAGCACATCGGCGGTGGCATTCTCGGCCACGTGGCAGAGTTTCTCGTTTCGCAACGCGGAATTTCTCACGAGGAGACCCCATGCTCAAATCGGGACCAGCAAAAAAGGTAAGCATCTACGTCGGCGAAGACCATCAATATCACGGACATTCGCTCTACGCAGCGATTCTGGACTACCTGTTCTACCGGGGGGTCTCCGGGGCTAACGTGGTTCGTGGCATCGCTGGATTTGGAGCCGATCATCATCTTCATACGACCCGCATCTTGCGCCTGACCGAGAACCTCCCGATCAAGATTGAATTCATCGAGTCACCTGAAAAAGTCCAGGAGCTTCTTCCGAAGCTTCACGAAATGGCCGGGACGGGCCTCATCGAGATCCAGGACACGAACGTGGAAAAGCCGTCGTCCATTTCACCAAAAGGTGCACCGCAGCCAGCGATGCCCGCGCTGAAACGAGAGGGAAAGGCCAAGCTGATGCGCATTTACGTTGGCGAAAACGACAAATGGCGCGACAAACCGTTGCACAAGGCGCTTGTTGAAAGTATGCGGGCCAACGATATTGCCGGCGTCACGGTTTATCAGTGCATTTTGGGTTACGGTGCTAACCGTAGGGTTAACCAAGAGAAGGCCCAGAGCCTTTCTCATGACCGGCCTATCCTGCTCTCAGTGGTCGAAACTGAAGAGAAACTCCGCGCCTTTTTCCCAATTCTGGATGACATGGTGCAGCAGGGGCTCGTCGTTCTTTCCGATGTGGACATCATCAAGTACACGCATAACTACGAGGCTGAGGAACGGAGAGGGGAGGCGCGACAATGAAGCTGGAAGGCAAAGCCAGGATGTTGCGGATTCATTTCGGCGAGGACGACAAGTGGGAGAACAAGCCCCTGTATCGAGCGATTGTTGAGAAGTGCAAAGAACTAGACATCGCGGGCGCCACTGTCCTGCGCGGAATTGAGGGATATGGCGCAAGCACTCTGATCCGGCGCTCCCACCATCTCTCTTTTTCCCACGATGCTCCAGTGATGGTAAGCGTGATCGACTCAGAGGAAAAGATTCAGAAGCTTCTCCCGATCCTGGATCAGATGGTGGACGAGGGATTGATCGCCATGTCGGAAGTCGAAGTCATCAAGTACGTGCACCAGGACGGAGCACGGTCGGATTGAACGCGCAGGCTCTGGCGTCAGAACTGGCCCGACCGCGCTTGTGAAGGACGGATATGCCGCTGGCTGCTTCATTGAGTACCTTGGTTGGTCGCGATGCGGAATTGCGACGACTGAAGGAAGCAATACGAAAACGCAAGAGCCAGTTGATCTGGGGGCCGGCGGATGCTGGGAAGACTTCTCTTATTAAGATGGCTATCGGAGGGCTTGCCGAGCCGGAGAGAAAGGCATGCATCTACTGGACGGGAGCTGCCACCGGACGGCAACTCGTTACCCACTTTCTTTGCGGCCTTTATTATGCAGGCGATGCATTCGTTCGCAAAAAGGTCCACGCCGACGGTGCAAGAGAAGGCTCTCTCAATTGGTGGCTCCGCGAACAATCCACCCTGCGTTTGCGGGGAATTCTTTTGACGGCCTCGGAGAGAGGCGACTATCGCTTCTTCCTCGACCATTTTCCGCCGCTCGCGCACAAGATGGCGCGACTGATGAAGGAGTTCATAAACCGATGTAACACGCCCGTATATCTCGCGGGGAATGGATGTACCGTGGGTGAAATCGGATGTGCGTGGAGTCTGTATTGGACTGATGAGTATCGAATTCGGCTGGGTCCGCTGACCGAATCAGCCGCGCGAGATTTGCTTGAGATGTGCATCGGCAGGTTTGGCTTGGCGGCACTTGATCTGGATGGATTTCGGGAGGAAATTCTGCACTTAAGCGGGCGTTTGCCCGGAGCCATCTTGAAAATGTGTGAACTGGCGGCCGATCCTCGGTATCACTACGGCGACCAAATCAAAACCAAACTGATCCATGTGGATTACTTAATGAAAATGAGTCCGAGTAGCTTTGTCCGTCCCATGGGCTTTGCCCAATGAGCGGGACTTCAGAAATTCGCCAAGGGGCGTTGCAGGACATCGCCGGAGAATCGGCACTCTATCGTTTAGCCGAACTCGCGAGCGAGTTCAATGCTGAACATATTGCCGTCATTGCTCGGTCCATCGCGGAGCGTGTTTCCGAAGGAAGATTTTACGTTGCTTGTGTGGGTC
>Ga0307373_10005756_pt1 | contig 20090 bp, 22 predicted proteins | sample OX2MG_FD_202534 | JGI IMG/M metagenome (GOLD analysis project Ga0307373, IMG submission 202534) | Soil microbial communities from Risofladan, Vaasa, Finland - OX-2 | ecosystem: Environmental > Terrestrial > Soil > Coastal area > Acid sulfate soil | place: Finland: Risofladan, Vaasa | collected...
GAACCGATGTAGAACCGCGAGGCTGTCCAGGGGCTCGACCCCGGCTCACCTGCGGAAACCGGAGTGTGGTTCCGGCGCGGTCGTCTGCTCATGGTCTCTCCTGTTGGGCTGCCATATTGGCCGCCCGCAGGCAGAAACTCCACTTACCCCGCTGTCCAGATTCTCCCGGCCAGCGCTCAATCCGGTAGCGGTGTCGCGAGCAAATCAGCTATACGCGAGGCGTCGACTAATCAACGACCGAAATTCAATGAGCGAGGCAGTGCGATGGCGAAACGAAAGATATTGATTGCGGGAGCGTCCGGCTTGGTCGGCTATGCGGCGGTGCGCCATTTCGCAAAACTCGAAGGGTGGGAAGTGCTGGCGGTGTCGCGCCGGACGCCCGCTCCGATCGACGGTGCGACATTCATATCGATCGACCTGCTCGATGCCCGCCAATGCGAATCGGTATTTTCGCAGATGTCCGATGTGACTCACGTCGCGTATGCGGCGGTGAACGAGAAGCCGAATCTGCTCGAAGGTTGGCTCGAACGCAAACAGATGGAAGTGAATCTATCGATGCTGCGAAATCTGTTCGAACCGCTGCATAAGGCCGCAAAGAACCTCAAACACGTTACTGTACTGCAAGGCACCAAGGCATACGGGGCGCATGTCGGCCCGATGGCAACTCCGGCGCGCGAGCGCGCGCCGCGCCATCCGCATGAAAACTTTTACTGGCTCCAGGAGGATTACATTCGCGAGAAGCAGACCGGACGCACCTGGGCATGGACCATACTGCGGCCCCAACTGGTACTGGGCGAGGCGGTGGGGAGCAACCTCAACGTGATACCGGCGATCGGCGTTTATGCGGCGATCTTGAAGGAAGCCGGGATGCCGCTGGCGTTTCCCGGCGGTCCGTCCTACCTGTTCGAGTTGGTCGACGTCGACCTGCTCGCGCGATCGATGGAATGGGCCGCGACCACGCCAGCCTGCCGCAACGAGCATTTCAATATCACCAACGGCGATGTGTTCCGATGGCCGGACGTGTGGCCGACGGTCGCCGAAGCACTCGGGATGACGGTCGGTGCGCCGCGGCCCATGTCGCTGGTCAAAGAGATGCCCAAGCAGGCGGCGCAATGGGCCGCGATCGTGCGAAAGTACGGTCTGGCTGCGCCGGAGGACATGCACCAGTTTGTCGGCGAATCATTCGGGCTCACCGACTTCGCCTTTGCCTATGGAGTGAAGGAACCAAATCCAATCCTGGTCAGCACGATCAAGGCTCGCCAGGCCGGCTTCCACGATTGTATCGACAGCGAGGATCTCCTGAGAAAATGCTTTCGCCGATTTCAGGAACTGAGATTACTCCCGATGCCTGGCTAATGGATTTTATGATGGCTCGCACCGATCGCACGTCTGCGAATCGACGTCGCTATCTCTGTCGCACCCATTAAGTCAGGCCGCATCGAGCGCGCGTACGAATTCGTCGAGCAGGTCGCGCCAATGCTCAGTGCCAACTGAGATTCGTACCATCGATTCGGTAATGCCCGCGGCGGAGAACTCCTGTGCTGAAAGCTCGCTATGCGTCGTGGTCATGGGATGGCACACCAGCGATTCGACGCCACCCATGCTGACGGCATTCTTGGCGATTTTCAGGCGCCGCAAAAAATCGAAAGCCGCACGCTTTCCGCCCTTGACCTCAATCGTCACCAGCGAACCGGGATAGTCAGTCTGCGCGTCGCGAATCCTGATCTGCTCCGGATCCTTGAACAGCGACGGATAGATGACTCGGTCCACGCCCGGGTGCCTGGCTAACTGTTCGGCGATGCGCTGCGCGTTCTTGCTCTGCCGGTTCATCCGCAACCCGACCGTCGAGAGCCGCGAATCAAGGATCCAGCATTCGTCCGCCTGCAGAATGTTGCCGAACAGCGCGCGCATCCCGGTCAGGCTCTGGATCAGTTCCGGATCATCCGACAATACGGCGCCGGCAAGCAGGTCGCTGAATCCACCGAGAAACTTGGTCGCGGAATAGACCGCGAGGTCGGCGCCGATCGCCAGCGGATGCTGAAACGTGGGGCCCAGCAGCGTGTTATCCACCGCCAGCAGCGGGCGCTTCGGATGGCGCCGGACGGCCGCTGCCGCCCGCGCAATATCGGTCATCATCAGCGTGGGATTGGCCGGACTCTCGATCAGCACCAGCCTGGCGTTCGGCGACCGCTCAATCGCTTCATCCAGCGCATTCGCATCGCCCGCGGGAACCGATCGCGCCTGGAAGCCCAGCGGCTCGATCACCTGATGAATCAGGTGTTGTGTTCCCCCATACAGCGGCTGGGTATAAATCAACTCGCTGCCGCGCTCGAGAAAGGTCAGCATCACGGTCACAATCGCCGCCATTCCTGAGTTGAAGACCGCGGCGAAGCGGGCGCCGCGCTCCAGCGGCACGAGTTGTTCTTCGAGAATTTCGGCATTCGGATGATTTAGCCGCGCATAAATCAGATCCGGACGGTCCTCGCCAACCGGCGAGATCTTTCCGAGGACGATTCCAAATGCGCGCTCGGCCGCTTCCGGACTGGGAAATACGAATGTCGAGCTGCGGTAGACCGGCGGTCGTGCCGCTCCGACCGACAGCGCCGGATCGAAGCCCCGGGTCAGTACCGCCGTCTCCGGCCTCACGCGATAGGAAATCCTGGCCATTGGTATGCTCCATGACTAACGAAGGGATCCTGCTCTTAGATTGAAGCATGCATGCGCGGCAGCGCAAACCGTTACCGTCGGCACGCGCTGGCCGATGAACGCCTCACGTACCCGCAAATCGCGAACTCTTTCCGGCCACGGGCTTTCGATGGAGTTCGTGTCACGGACCTGCCGTGCCGTAGATAGCTACCCACAACGCGGCTACAGCCCTAATAACCCCTTCGCATTGCCGCGCAGAATCTTTGCCTCGTCGGCGGCATCCAATCCAAGCGCTCTGACCTCTTCGATAGGATGAGCCAGTCCAGCCGGCAACGGATAGTCAGTTCCGACCACGAAACGATCGGCGCCGTAGGTCCTGACCAGGTGGCCGAGCATGGCACGATTATGCGCGATAATGTCGAAGTTAAATTGAGACACGTAGGTCGACGGCGGCCGTGGAATCGCGCTACGGCATTCGGAAACCAGCCGATATCCCATATCGAGACGCCCGACGATCGCGGGCAGCGCACCGCCCGCATGGTACAGAACAATTCGCAGCTTCGGATGCCGCTCGAGCACACCGCCGTAAATCAACAGTGCCGCGGCCATCCCGGTGTCGTACAGGTTGCCAACCAGGTTGCCAAGGAAATATCGCGCGAGCGCACCGGTCGGCGCCGCCTCGAACGGATGTATACACACCACCATCCCCAGCGCCTCAGCGGCTTCCCAGAAGGGTCCGAAGTCCGCTTCATCAAGTTGGCGCTCAATCACTTTCGGCGGAATCTCAACTCCGCGAAGTCCCAGCCTGGCGGCACGTTCCAGTTCTTTCGCAGCCGCGGCGGGATCCTGCATCGGTACCGAGGCCAACGCGACAAAGTGCGCCGGGTCGCTCGCCGCGAGCGCCACCATCGCATCGTTGTTGACCTGAGCGATCGCAAGCCCGAGCGCGGCATCGACGTCCGGATACATCAGGAATGGCACGCACGACACCGCCTGGGTTGCGATGCCCCCGCGCTGCATGTCCACGATACGCGCGCCGGCGTTTGATATTGGACCATCGATCGGCCGCAGCGCCTTTTCCTGGACCAAAAAGAATCTGCGGCCCTCGCGCTCGACGATCCGTGTGCCGTAGTGCTTTCCATCTCGCGCAAGATGTTCGATCACCTCGGGCGCGATGAAGTGATTGTGCATGTCGATTGCGTCCATGCCCACTCCGCAATACCGTTAGCCTATAGTATGAAACTAATCTTTCCGTGGGGGCGCAACGCTTCATTATCGAGCGTGGCTCTTCGACGCCGAATCTTCAGGGTCTGCCCATTGCGCACCAGCCGGTAGTCGTAACGGCCAATGTAGCTATCGACCGATTCGTGGCGCATCCGATGCACCGCGAAGTTCGCTGCCACGACAATCTCTTCGCCATCGACGCCGAGCACGCGCACGTTCGTTACCAATCGGCGCGTGCGCGAAGGAGGGTTCTCGGCCCATGCCGCCTTGCCCAGCAATTGCTTCACGCGGGATCGGATTCGGACAATATCGTCGGCAATTATAAACAGCGTATTACGCGAGTCGCCTTCGGGAACATCAGTCGGCGGGATTTCGTAAGTCGCGTCTTCGCAAAGCAGTTCGAGCCATTCTTCCAGCCGCCACTCGTCAAGCAAAGCCGCTTCGCTGAAGAGCAAGTCCTCGACTTCCTGCCGACTCGGAATGTCACCCGCGTTCACGCGGCCTTCCTTGCGCGCTTCAATTGCGGCTCAGTCATCAATTGATTCCAACGGCGCCAGAACGCGCGCATCTGCAACTCGTCGGTAATCGATGGATGCTCGCGCTTCATCCCGCGCGAGATGTCGGACCATCCAACCTCCCGATTCGCAAAACCGCGCTGGCAAGACTCGAGCATCTCGACGTCGTCCGGCGTCGCAAATCCTCCGGGACCGAGAAAGGTAAGGAAATTATCCAGACGCAGAGCGGAGTCCTCGGCAGTTTCCTCGCTCGGTGCAAGCGCCCACGCGCTGACTTCCATATAGTCAGGTGACACCGGATAAAAACTCCGAATAGTAATCGCCATGATATCGTTGATCACGAGATTGGGGAAAATGCCAAGGTTGCGGCTGGTCTCGCATATCCGGCCGGCACGCTCCGAACCGAAGCGATCGTCGAACTTGCGCCGCAACTCCTCGAAATGCTGCTTGCGATGCTCGCCGAAGGGCGCCGCCCACTGCGCGATCGGCCGTCCCCACGGGCTGTCATATTCCAGCACCGCATGGCCATTACCCAGATCGACCGCGCACTGCCGGCGCGACGCGATATTGCCAGCCTTCATCTGGATTCCGGCGTCGGCCAGAAACGTAAAATAGCGTTGATGCGTCGGCAGGCCATGATAGCCATCGTAGCTGTTCTCGACCAGCAACTTCCAATTCGCACGCGCACTATATGCCTGCTGGCCGGCGACCACCTTCATGCCTATTTCAGATTGGTCAGCGACCAGATCGAGGTACTCGCGCGCTCCGGCCAGATAGTTATAGAGACTTTGCGCCGAGGGATCGAAGCACGCGAAGATAAAGCCCCTATACGTTTCCACTTTGGACGGCGCGGCCAACCCCATGTCATCGCGCTTAAAGGCGTCGCTGTAGGAATCCTCGCCGGGTACACCGACCAGTTGGCCGCGCGAGCTGTAGGTCCATGCATGATAGGGGCATTGGAAGGTCCGGGCATTACCCATTTTAGTCCGGCAGACGATCGCGCCGCGATGCGTGCAGGTATTGAGCAGCACGCGGACCGTGTTGTCATCGCCGCGCACCAGTATGATCGGACGGCCCGCAACCTTGCGCGAACGATAATCGCCGGCATGTGGGACCTCCGAATCGTGCCCGACATAGAGCCAGCACTTGTCGAAAATTCGGCGGCGTTCCTGCTCAAGGCATTCCCGCTCAGTGAAGACACGGCGATTTACGCGAAACAGTCCCGCTTTCTGATCATCGAGGATGAAAGCCTCAGCCGATTTATCCATGATGTTTCTCCTGCCCTTCGCAGCGAATCGTCACCTTTGTTTCGACGCTGGATCCCAAGCCCAATATTGCGCGATCGCGCCGGCATCGACGCGAAGGTCGGTGCCCGTAATCATCGCGGCATCGTCCGACGCCAGGAACGCCGCGGCTTGTCCGTAGTCATGCGGACTCGGCAGCTTCTGCATTGCGACCCGATCGCGAAACGGTTTGAAGGCTTGTTCGAGACGCGCCAGGTCATCAGGCTTTGCATTTTTGCGGCCCCATCGCGCGGCACGATCCAGCGATTCCGCTGGATCGGTTGCAGTCGGCGTCAAACTGTTGACCCGGATGCCGTGCGCAATCAGTTCCATCGCAGCCGAGCGCGTGAAATTCAAAAGTCCGCTCTTGCCAGTACAGTAGGCAATGTTGTTGGGCTCACCCTGATGTCCGGCGGTCGAAATGATATTGATAATGCTACCGTGCCGACCCTGTTCAATCATCAGTTTGGCGACATGCTTGGTGAACAGAAAGGTGCCGGTGAGAATGATCGCGAGCTGACGCTGCCACTGCTCTAGCGGCATGTCGATGACGCCCTTCTTATTAAAGATAACCGCGCTATTGACCAGGATGTCGATGCCACCGAAAGCCTCACGCGCGGCGCCGACCGCGGCAGCTACCTGTTGCTCATCGGTAACGTCACAAGTCACCGCAATCGCGCGGGCGCCGATACTCTTTAGGTAACGCGCACAGTCCGCGGCATTCTCGGCGCGGGAGTCGACGCAGACGATCGCGGCTCCCTCGGCCGCGAGACTCTCGGCTATGCCGCCGCCAATGTTGGCACTCGTCCCGGTAACCAATGCGATCCTGCCGCCAAGCTTCATTGAGTTCTCCGCAATTGCCGATCAACGCGGCGGCGCCGTCAGAAAACATTTCGACGAATTGAAAATCCAGGTCTCGATAAACTCCATTTCCGCCGGCCTGCGCTCAAGCTCCGCGAGCGCGCCCGCGAGACACATCCAGTTGAGAATTTCCTGCTGGCCGCTCGTCTCGACTGATGCCGCGGGATAGTTCCGCCAAGCGTCGTAGTTTCCCGCGCACAACGCTTCGAACAGCATCCGATCCGCAGGCGTGTCCGGATACAGGTAATGGTTCTTCTCCGCGAGGAACGCATGCGACCATCCCGACGAGGCGAGCAACGCGACGCGCCACCGACTGGCGGCAAAGAGGCGCGCAGTCGCCGCACCGAGATCGAACAGGCGCCGCGGGGTCGGCGCAGGCGGATCCAGTTGCGAGTCCGTGGGCGGATTCTCGAACATCGGCAAACCGCCGCGTTGCGCGATCACCTTCCGCCCGTAGCAGTTTATCGCGAAAGGAATTATCTGATAGGGAAATCCCTTGCGATCGTAATTGAGATACATCACCGCGTTGGCGAACGCGTGACCCAGCGGATGATGCAGCGGCTTATACGAATAGGCGGTGTCGAATCCCGCTTCGATCAATCCGCCAGCAAGATATTTTGCCGCGGCCACGTTGCCCGGCGCATGGAATTTCGTCTCAACTGGTTCGTTCCAGATATTGTTCGCCGGCGGACCAAATTCAAATCCTTCGTGCGCATATATACAGTACGGCGGAACGATATCCTCACGAAAATTTTCATACTGATCGTCGCCCCACACGACGATAAAATCAGGATTAAACTCGTCGATTTGCGCGCGGGTCTTGCGCAGCGCCTGTACGAGGCGCTCGCGATGGAGGCGTGCCGCGGCCAGGCCCTGGTCGGTGCCCCATTCCCGGCGCATGCCTTCGGGCCAGTTTTCGCTTCGCCGGTATTTCTCGGGCAGATGCGGGTTCTCGAGCATCCGCCTGAGAATCCACGACATCACTTCGTCGCGTCCGGCGAGCGGCGGATAGTGAGTGATGCCAACCGCGAGAATGTCACCCATTTGCGTGTTCCCCGCTCCAGTTATAACTATTGAGACATCCCAACCCGTCAGGTCCGGCTGCTATCGTCGCGAAGAATCCGCTTCTCATACAGCATCGTGATTCGCTCATTCGAATATCCAAGGACGCCGGATAGTACATTCGCGTTATCGGCGCCGAGTGCCGGAACGTGCTTTCGCGCGCGCGCCACGCTCCGCACAAATTTGAACGCGGGATTCGGCACCTTGAGCGGCCCCGCGCCATCATCGATCGCCTCGAAGCTCCGGCGCTCCGCGAGATGCGGCTGCTCGAGGATCTCCCGCACGGTATAGTAGCGCGAGCAGGGAACATCACCCGCAGTGAGTATCGCCTCGCACTCGGCGGCGGTCTTGTTCGCGGCCCACTCGTCGAGCAGCGACATAATCGTGGTCCAGTTATCGAGGCGGTCACGCACCGTGGCAAAGCGCGGATCGGCGGCGTATTCGGGATGTCCAATGGCTCGCCACAGGGCCGCGAAGTTATTCGGCTTGACCGCCGCGATCATCACGAAGCCGTCTTTGGCGCGCGTCGGCTGAAAGATATTGTTCTTCTTTTTTTGCGGGAATTGAGCTTCCTGAAATTCGTAGACCAGCATGCCGAGCACACCGTCCATCATCGCGAGATCGACATGGTCGCCGCGTCCGGTGCGTTCGCGCGCGAGCAGCGCGGACTGGATCGCGCCGAAGGCATACGTCCCGCCGAGCACGTCGCCCACGTAGATGCCGGTGTTGAGCGGACGATCGAGCCCGTTTTGATGCGACAGGTTGACCAGGTCGAAACCGCTGGCCGCGTGGAGCATCGGCGCATAGGCACTGCGCTTCGCCCACGGCCCGGTTTGGCCGAAGCCCGAGATCGAGCAGTAGACGATTCGCGGATTAATCTTCTCGATCGCCGCGTAGTCTAGTCCCATCCGACCCATAACACCCGGCCGGGAATTCTCGACGACGACGTCGCACTTCGTTGCCAGCTCACGGATGAGATCCACGGCACCCGGCTGCCTGAGATCGATCGCGACGCTTTTTTTACCGCAATTCAAATGCGCGAAGTAGGCGCTCTTGCCGGCTCGGAGCGGTGGCTGCGTCCGCACGAAATCGCCTTCCGGCGGCTCGATTTTGATCACCTCGGCGCCCAGATCCGCCAACAGCCGCGTGCAGTGCGGACCCGAGACGATCGTCGTGAAATCGAGCACACGGACGCCGCCAAGGATTTCGCTATTCAATGGCGACCCCGGCGTGCTTCATTTCATTCACCAGCGAGAGCTGCGCGAACCCCACAACATTAGAACTGATTGATCACACTGATGCCGACGTTCTCGAATTTGGACATCTGCTCGAGCACCCCGAACGCCTTTTCCAGCGCGATGGTCTCGGTGATCAGCTTGCGCGGTTCCAGCCGCCCGCGCTCGACCATGCTGAGCATCGCGGGATAGCGGAAGGACTGTATCGCGAGCGAGCCGGTGAACTGGAGTTCCTTGAACACGATCTGATCGATCGGCAGTGCGACTTCGCCCTTTTCGCCTTGCGTGGTGAGTCCGATCTGCACATGGCGGCCGCGCTTGCGCAGGCTCAACACCGCGTTGCGACAGGTGACCGCGATCCCGAGCGCGTCAACGCTGACGTCGGCGCCGCCGTGCGTCAGATCCATCACCGCCTTGACCGGGTCGGTCGTGCGGCCATTGATGACGTCGGTGGCGCCGACCTGTTTCGCCAGGTCCAGCTTGCGATCATCGAGATCGACCGCGATTACCCGCGCGCCCAGCGCCGCCGCAATCTGAATCGCCGACAGTCCGACGCCGCCGCATCCGTAGACCACCACGGTTTCGTCGGCCTTGACCTGCCCCTGGTCGAGGATTCCGTGAAAGGCGGTAACGTAACGGCATCCCATCGAGGACGCCTCGACGAAATCGATCTTGTCGGGGAGCGGTGCGCAATTGAAATCGGCGTGGCTGAGAACGCCGTAGCGCGCATAGCCGCCCATGCCGGCACCCAGGCAATGGTTGGAATGGCCGGTGCGGCAGTCATCGCAGACGCCGCATCCCTGGGCGAGCGGGACCACGACCCGCGTTCCAGGCTTCAGCGTCTTCACGTCCTTGCCCACCTCCTCGATCACGCCCGCGAATTCGTGCCCGAGGATCGCCGGCAGCCGCGGCTTGAAGCCGATCCAGCCCCAGTCGCCCTGCCATAGATGCCAGTCCGATCGGCAGATGCCGCTGCCTTCGACGCGCACGATCGCACCGTCGGCCGGGCACTTCGGCTCAGGCCAGTCCTTGACCACCATCGGCTTGCCGACTTCTTCCATCACCAATGCTTTCATGAGCTGCGCACCTCGCTGCGAATGGCCGGAATGAGAGCGGCATTCCGGGCTTCCTGAGAACTAATCACGTTACGGTACTCGACATCCATATGACTGAGCTTCCAACTCGGCCCGGCGCCGCACTCGAGTCGATCGCTTCGCGATAGCGGTCAATCTTTCAGCGGGATAATCACCATCACGCGCGGCCCGTCGCCGACCGCCCGCGTCGTATGACCTTTGCCGGTCAGGTCCTCGGCGAGAATTCCCTCGCCAGGTCCGAAACGATGCACGGAACCGTCGCCCAGTCCGATCTCGACGCCGCCCGCGAGCGTGATCACGTACTGGCGGCGCGGCGCGTTATGCCAATCGACGAACGCCCCGGGCGCCATCCGCGTGAAGATCACGCCGGTCGCGGGCTGCAGCGCCGTCTGCTCGGCGAATTGCCCCGGCGTAAACGCCATCTTCAGTTCTTCCAGATGGGACTGCTGATCATCACCGGTGAAGAGACGAAATATTCGCATAGCTACAACCTCCGCGGGCGGGTTATCAGTCACATACCGCGCCGGCCACTCAGGAACAAACCTAAGCGGATTAAGCGCAGCGCGATGCGTGCGCCGCAATGCTGCCCGCGCGCCCTGCGACGCATCCGCCGGCGGATCGATCAGACGTGCGCGTGCCGTTCCGACCGCTTCAATTTGGTCAGCCGCAGGAAGTTGCGCACCGGCCGCGGCGGTTTGAGCTGGCTGCCCAAGAGCGCCCATGAGACCTCCGCGACCAGGATATCGCCCTCCGGCGTGACCGCCATCCCATGCGGCGCGATTAGCTGGCCGGGGCCTTCGCCCTGTCCGTTATCGCACAGCCGCGCCTGCAATATTCCATCGAGCGAGTAGATACTCACGCGCGGACCCATGCCCGGACGATTCCACGAGTCCCAGAAATCGCCCAGCCCCTGCGTCCACCATACGGAGCTGAGCTCGCCGATATAGCACAATTGCTCGGGGCTCCGCGTGTCGATACACATCCCGCACGGCATCGCCATCCCGGTCCAGATGTGTTCGAGCTTGCCGTTGGCAGTGAAGACCTGCACGCGATTGTTATGGCGGTCGGCGACGTAGACGTAACCGTCGCGATCGGTCGCGATATTGTGCGGCAGATTGAACTGGCCCGGATCGTTTCCGGGCTGCCCCCATGAATAGAGCAGGCGTCCGTCGGGGGCGTATTTATGCACTTTCGCGTTGAGGTAGCCGTCGGAGACAAAGAAGTCCCCGGTATGCGGATCGATCGCGACGTGCGTGCATTGATTGAACGGCGCGCCGCTCATTGCCTTGGCCGGTTGGCCACTGACGCCGATCGTCATCAGGACCTTGCCCTCCGCGCTGCACTTTCTCACGGTATGGTCGTAAGCGTCGGTGAGCCAGACGCTGTCGTCTGGTCCGATCGTGACGCCGTGGGCGCGCGGAAACATTTTCTTGTCGCCCCAGCTATGCAGAAATTTGCCGTGGCTATCGAGCACCACGACCGGCGTGTCGCCGCGGTTGAACATGTAGACGTTGCCCTTGGAGTCCACGGCGACGCCGGCAATGTCGTACGTCCATCGGTTGGGCATCTCGCCCCACTCTTCGACCACCTCGTAGAGATAATCACCACCGCCGGTCTTCAGAACCATAGTCCGCCCTCCCCGTCCGCGCTGACGCGAAATCGTCGACACCGTCTACTATCGCCCATTTTCTGAGCGCACGGCCAGTGCGCCGGGCGGCGCTTCCTGCCTGGCGGGCCCGCCTGATGAACCGGTCCGCTGGTGGTCGAAATGAGGGTGCGCTTGACAAAGCATCGTAGAAAATGAGAATCATTCTCATTATCAACGAGGCTTACTCCCATGAACCGATATAGTCCCCGCGTCCGGCCAATGGTTTTCGCTCTCCTGAGTGCAATGCTTGCGCTTCCCGCTGTGGCCCATAGCGACGGCAGCGGGCTGAACCTGCGTTTTGCGGACCATCACTTCACGCCGCAAAATCTGGCCGTGCCGGCGGGACAGCCGCTCATGGTCAAGGTCCTCAACGACAGCAAGGAGACGATCGAGTTCGAAAGCTTCAAGCTCAATCGCGAAGTTGCCATGACCCCCGGAGAGACGATCACCGTGCGGATTCCCGCGCTCAGCCCTGGCAGCTACGACTTTTACGACGATTTCCATCAGGACGTGCCCCAGGGCGCGATCGTTGCGAAGTAGCGATCGGCGGGCTCTCGCTAATGCGGATGAATCGCCATGAATTTCGGCAGGCTTGCGTGGATCGCGGGACTGGCATGTATCGCCGCTGCGTCGGCCGCCCAGTTGGTTCCGGTCGAGCGCATAAACCCTCCGCCCACGGGCACGCTCGCGGCTCCGCCCGAGATCGCGGCGACGCTCAAGCGCGCCTGCTATGACTGTCATTCCAGCGCAACCCGCTGGCCATGGTACAGCCGCGTCGCTCCGGTCTCGTGGCTCGTCGTTCGCGACGTGAATCTCGGGCGCAAGGAAGTGAACTTTTCCGATTGGGGGAGCTACTACCCGGTCACCCGGCGGCGCAAGCTCGAATGGATCGGCCGCGCGTTGCGCGAGGAGAAGATGCCGCCCTGGTCCTATCGGCTGATGCATCCAAGCGCGCGCCTTACCGAGGCCGATCGAACCGCGCTGGAACGCTGGATCGAATCCACATTGACGACATCTCCCCCTCCGGGGGAGTGAAAGAGCCTTTGTGAAAAATCCTCTACGACTGATTGTGATCGGAGCCTTGCTGTTCGTTCCTCTTATCTCGGCGAGCCGCGTCCAGGCTCAAGTAGACCCGTGGGAATTCGAAGTTTACCCCTACGCCACCCAGAGCCGCGGAACCGCCGAACTGGAATCCGACAACGCGGTCATTGCCAACGGCCACAGTCACGGCGGAGAGGGCACCGCGGCTGGGATCTTTCGCAGTCAAGGGATGTGGTACAATCAGTACGAATTTACTTACGGCCTTACCGACCGAATCGAGGCGGCGGCATATCTGCTGATGGCTTCACCCGACGGCCACGGCTACTGGTACGCCGGCTCCGAATATCGCCTGCGCGGCCGGCTCTTCGATCCCGACGTGCTGCCGGTGGATCTGGGCTGGTATGCCGAGATCGAATGGCATCAGGCGCCGCAGTTCGACAGTGCCGACGCCGAGATTGAGCTACGCCCAATCATCGAAAAGGATCTCGGGCAATTTTCGCTCATGGTCAACCCGGTCTTCGAGAAGGTGCTGGCCGGAGTGGGCACGAAGCAAGGCTTCGAGTTCGGCTACTCGACCGCCGCCTATTACCGCTGGACGCGCTATCTGTCGCCCGGCCTCGAGTTCTATGGCGCCACCGGTCTGATCGATGACACCGTCCCGCTCAGCCAGCAGCAGCATTACATCTTTCCGGTACTTTGGGGCGAGCTGCCGCATGGAATCGAATATAACTTCGGCCCGGGCTTCGGCCTCACGCGCGGCTCCGACCACGTGATCGTGAAGTTCAATCTCGAGGTCGAGAGCTTCGTCGGCGCGGTCTTCGGGCCGTCTTCCGACAACGGATGGTTCTTTTAGCCGACGGGCTTTGCGCGATGCAATCGGTTTACTACCGATGGCACTCGGGCGCATCGCCACCAGGATGACTTTCACGACGATTCGCGCGCGAATAGCCACTGGCAATTCCCGATTGGCCCGACGCATGTCACGTCGGAACCGCGCGCCCTCGCGAAGCTTCATCCGCGGGCGGGCGCTCGCCTGATGGCGCACGCGTAGTAACTCCGCGGGGACGTTTTCTTTCACCGCGATAGCAGCCGGCACGTACACCGCCATCGACTTCGATCTGTATGGCGGTCAGCGCGATACGCTCGAGCCGAACGTCGAACTCGGCGGATGCAAGGGGCGCTTCAGTTACTACTTGAGCGGATACTATTCGCGCAACGAGGTCGGGCTTCAGCCGCCGACCGACAGCCCCGGCCCGAATCACGACCACTCCGATAATGGCCAGGGCTACGGCTATCTCTCTTACCTGGTGAACTCCGACACGCGGCTTTCGATGGTTACGGGCGTCGCGGTGAACTCGTTCGAGATAGCACCCGAACCGGGCCTGCGCCAGCAGTTCACGCTCGCGGGGGTGCCCGGCTATCCGTCATCGCCGGTCAAGGAAATCGATTTCGAGCGCAACTACCACGGCATCGCGTCGATGCAGGATGCGATCGGCCATGACCTTCACTACCAGGTGGCGGCGTTCAGCCGCTACTACGAGTTGACCTAACCCCCGGACCCGATCGTCGATCTCATATACAACGGCGTCGCGGCCAAAATTGTGCACACCAATTTGATCAACGGGGCACAGGAGGACACCAGCTATCAACTCGATTCGCGGCACACCTTTCGAGCCGGGCGTGGGGGTCGGGCCTGAGCCTGACGTTTGAACGTAATGGACTGCCGGCGTATCTGAATTTTCCTACGCGGTGCTTCAGGCAAAATATATTAGCGCGGGTGCATTCCTGGCCGATGACGCCGCAAAAATAAGTACGGAGCCTGCGACGTGAAGAATCCCGGGATTTTTCGCTGCGCTCAAAATGACCGAGTGGGCCTTGTGCAGAGCTTCCCTAGCTCGCCCGATTCCGCAATCTCATTTCACGGTTGACTCGTGCGACAGTACGATGCGAATGGTTCAATCGAACGCGCGCGGCACTCGCCGAGTCGGCGCGCCAGGAGCGTGAACTTCCGCGCGCGCATCGCACGCGCGCATCCGCCGTAGCGTCCGTCGGCTAACGGTCTTTCGCGTCGCCGCGGGAAGGCTTGACGCGCCGCTCCGCAACCCGACGTGGCGTGCCCGGCGCAGAATCTTTCGGCTTGACCACCCTGGTCAAGGCTTTAGCCGCGCCCGCTACCGATTCCTTGGCCGACCGGGCGGCTTGTTCCACCGTCAATTCGACGTCCTGGACGACCGCGTCGAAAATATCGGTCTTGGCGGGCTTGATTGTTGACCGCTTGCGCATGGAGCGATCATGCCACGGGCGACGCCAATCGTCGAGCGACCGCACCCGCATTCAGTTGCGCAGCAGCGCGATCGATTGCGTGATCCGCTTGACCGGACCGATCAGATGGTCGACCGCGCCGGACAGCAGGCCAAATTGAAGCATCTGCGCCATCAGATTCTTGCCTTGGCGTCCGCGGCCGGCGCGCGGTAAACTTCCAGCCGGGAGGATTGGCGCATGGCGTACATCTGGCTCCCGATCGGCATCGGCGTGGCGATCGGCCTGCTGCTCTGGATGCTCGGACTGCTCGGCCTCGTGCTCTGGATCATCGGCAACCTGATGGCCATACCGTTTCGTTTGCGCGCGGAATTGCGCACGCCGGAGGGCGCCGCGCGGATGGAACAGCGCAAGGTACTGTTCGGCGCAATCATTCGCACCCGCGGGACGCCGGAGCATCGCGCCGCGATCCTGCGTTATCGCGAATTTCAGCGCGCCTGCCGCTAGCGCGGCCGCTCGGCCGCGCGCAGCGCCGTCACCGTCTGATATTTTCAGCGGCGCGCGTTTCTACCGCCCGGCGGCACCGTCAGGAATTTATTCGGGTATGATTTTTTGGCGCGGGGATATGGAGACGCCGAAGTCGCGCAGCGCCTGCGCCCAAGCCTGCGATATGGGAGGCAGATCCTCGGTTGGCCGCAAGTCCATCCCGTCGTCGAATTGTGGCGCGCCGGGGCCGCCACGCCGCCGTTTAATCTCAGCGATTTCCGCAGCCTCAGTCGACGATTTCTTTGGGCGTGACATGCAGGATTTTCCCCTTCTGAGTGCTTGATTTTACCATCAAACGGGCGTGTGGTGCAAAGAGTACCTCGCGCTCCTCCCGATGGCGGCTGAACGACTCTATGAGGCGCCCCGACTTGCTCTCAATTTTGAACAGCACGCCAGGCCCGTCGCCCTACGTGCGCGCTACCTTCTCGCGAGTGCTGACTCCCGGCAGTTTTCCCATCCGATTCAGTACCACGTCGATGAAATCGCGCGCCCGCCGATAGCGTTCCGCATGCTCGACGTGCTCGTCCAGCCCGAAGTTCAGCGCCTCGTCGGGATTCCCCGACGTCACCACGTGCCACGCCGCCCGCCCGCCGCTCAGATGATTGAGCGAGGCGAATTTCCGCGCCACATGGTAGGGCTCGTTGTAGGTGGTCGACGCGGTCGCGATCAGCCCCAGATGCTCCGTCACCATCGCGAGCGCGGGCAGCAGCGTCATCGGATCGAACGAGGTCACGGTCGCACTGCGCTTGAGCGCCGGCATCGGCATGTTCAGCAGCGCCAGGTGATCGGCCATGAAAAAGGCGTCGAATTTCCCGCGTTCGAGGGTCTGCGCGAATTGCTTGAGGTGGGTGAAGTTGAAATTCGCATCCGGCCACGCGCCCGGATAGCGCCACGCCGCCGTATGGATACTGACCGGCCGCATGAACGCGCCGAGCCGCAATTGGCGTCGATTGCCCATCTTCTAATCCTGATACGTCACGCGCTCCGCCGAGGCAAATTGGCTTGCCCGCGCGCGTGCGGCCGCGACGGGTTACGCCCGCCTCACCGTATCTCGGAGGTCGTGGCGACCTCGACCGTCATCCCAAGGAAATCCGTCGCCGCGCCGTTCCAGCTCCCCGCAATCGGTATGGCCTGCGCCGGGTCGCGCACGATCGCCACGCGCACCAGGTCGCGCGTCCCGACGATTCCGTTGGTCGGATCGAATTCCACCCAGCCCGCACCCGGCAGATAGATTTGCACCCACGCGTGGGTCGCGCCCCCGCCCACCTGGTTTCTGCCGCCCGCCGGCGGCGTGTATAGGTAGCCGCTCACGAACCGCGCCGCGAGCCCCAGCGCCCGCGCCCCCTCCATCATCAGCAGCGCGAAATCCCGGCACGTGCCGCTGCGCTTGTGCAGCGTCTCGATCGGCGTCTGGACGCCCTCCGCCTCGCGCGCGATGTAGCCAAACCCCTGCGCCTTCGTCGCCTGCGTCATCGCGGTTAGCATCTCGAGCGTATGGCTGCGCCCGTTCTCGTTCTGAAAATCACGCGCCCACTGATCGACCTCGCGCCGCGGGTCGGCGTAATGGCGCTCGATGTACCGGATCACGTCGGGCACCTCATCGGCCGAATAGCTGAACGGAAACATCTCCGCGTAGGCCTCGATCGGACAATCCGGTGTGCCCTGCTCGAAATGCTCGAGCTGGATCTCGCTCTCGAAGCGCAGCAGGTTCGTCATCTGCCCGAACGAAGCGATCGCCACCGAGTTCCCGAAGACGTCGAACTGCCACCGGAGCGACGCCGGCCGCGGATTGATCTCGAGCCGCGTCGCGATCAGACGCATGTCGTGGCTGTCGCGCGGCCGGAGCATCAGCCGATGATCCCCTAACGTCACCGGATTCGCGTAGCGATAGATCGTCGTATGTTTAATCGTCAGGATCTTCATTTGCCGTTCAACCTTCGCGCGCCGCTTGCGCTAAGCTGGTCCGCGCACAGGCGGTAATGCGACGCCTGATTGGTCGTCTTGCGCCTGATGCAAACTCTCGTGACGCACAATTCCCGTCACGCTAAATCGCGCGCCTGGAGGTCTCCGATGCGCCGTATGCCGGCCCGGCTATTGTCCGCTCTCGCCCTCGCCGCCGTTATCTCTACGGCCCGCTTCGCCGCCGCCGGGCCCCCGCCCGATAACTCGCTGGCCGACGCCTACCGCATCATCAGCACCAAACAGTTCGTCGATTTGACGCATTCCTTCGGCCCCGATACCCCGGTCTGGAGAGGCTTCGGCCCGGCGGCCTTCACGGCCGCCGCCGATCCGTCCACCGGGCAGCCCTACTCGATCGAACACGACCATTTCCGCGCCACCTTCTTCGCGATGGTCGGGCAGTACGGCACCCATATCGATCCTCCCGCCCACTTCGATCCGCATGGCCTCACCATGGACGAGCTGCCGCTCAAACAGATGATCCTGCCGCTGATCGTCTTCGACCTCACTCCGATCCTCGCGCGCGACCCGGCCCACGCCCTCACCGTCGCCGATATCCTTGCCTGGGAGCGCCTCCATGGCCGCGTGCCGGCCGGATGCTTCGCCGCGCTGCGCACCGATATGTACAAGGACTGGGACGCCAATCCCGCGCGCTTCAAGCGCAGTCCCTTTCCCGCATGGTCACTCGCCGCCATCCGCTTCCTCTACGAACAGCGCGGGATCGTCGCCAACGGCCACGAATCCATGGACACCGATACCACCGACGACCTCGCGTCCGAGGCCTGGCTGCTGACCCACGGCCATTGGCAAATCGAGGTGATGGCCCATCTCGACCGCGTCCCGCCGACCGGTGCGCTAATCGTCGTGAGCTGGCCCAAGCCGCGCCACGGCCTCGGCTTTCCCGCCCGCGCGTTCGCGATTCTCCCATGATTACGGCACGCGAAGCGACTTGGCGCAATTCAGGATCGTGCCGGATCGTGCGCGATTTCCACTCGGCCGCAAGCGCGCGCGATTCGTTGGAAGTATGCGCAACAGTCCTCGCGCTTAGCCCGCAACATGGACAAGCGCGCTATAGCCATTCCAGACAATTTCGATGCCGATGCAGAGCAGCATAAACGCGGACAGCCGCACCAGCACGTTGGTGCCGTGCTCGCCGAGCGCGCCGACGGTACCCACGGCAAATCGGTAACACAGGTAAACGGTCGCGGCGTGCGCGCGCCGCGCCGGCGATAGCCGCGGACTCCCCGCGCGAAGTGCCGGTCGGATATCTTTCTTTTCTCAACGGCGTGGACCTTCGATTCCCCATCTGGCTCGTGTCACGATGCTCCGGAGAACTCGCCCGGATAATTGCTTGAGGCGCGCGAGACGTTCCCCATTCTTTTGTCCTGGAAGCTATTACCTACGGATGATTGGCTGACTCAGTGATGCCTGACGCAGACTCGATAATCAGTGCGGAGCCCGCCTACCCGTCCCCCGTTACGCCACAGGCAGTCCTCGTGCCGCTTACCCGCGATACGATTTTTCTCGTCGTAACGGTGAACCCGGAGGCCGCGAGCGTCGCGAGCGTCCGCGCACAGGCGGGAAACTTATCCTGCGTGATCGGCTTTGGATCGGAAGTATGGGAACGGCTCTTCGGTGCGCCGCGGCCAGCGGAACTTCATCCCTTCCGCGAAATTCGCGCCGGGTCGCGCCATGCCGTTGCCACACCTGGTGATCTCCTTTTCCATATCCGCGCCGAACGCGAGGACCTCTGCTTCGAATTGGCGCCGCAGATCATGATGAAGTTAGGCGACGCCGTTTCACCGGTCGACGAGGTCGACGGCTTTCGCTACTTCGATGCGCGCGATCTGCTGGGCTCTGCCGACGGGACTGAAACCCCCGTCGATAACGAGGCGATCGACACCGCCCTGATTGGCGACGAAGACCCGGCGTTTGCCGGCGGCAGTTATGTCATCGTGCAGAAGTACCTGCACGATATGGCCGGATGGAACGTGCTGCCCACCGAGGCGCAGGAACGGATCATCGGGCGGACCAAGCTCTCCGAGGTCGAGTTGGACGATGCCGTCAAGCCAACCAGCTCTCACAGTGCGCTGACGACGATCGTGGAGAACGGTCCGTAAGCCGGAACCTGCCATCCGCCCGCGCGCAGCCGATCGGAAAGATCGTACAGCGTGAAGCGTGAGTCGCTCGCGTCGCGAAGCGCCCAGCACACCGCCGGCAGACCTCCATGCCCATCGTGGATGCTTAAACTTCAACAACGACCAGATAATCTGCCGATTGCAAAGTCGTTACGCGCAATTCGCAGCGCGGGGTCCGCAAGCTCGCGATCAAGAACTAACGTGGCAAGGTCGGACCGCAATGAAGAGGTCAACTTACTAGCTATTACCAGTCTCTGTAATCGTAGCCAAAGGAGAAGCAACACGTGCCCACAATCAAGACTCGCGACAGTACCGAAATATACTACAAGGACGGGGGTACCGGTCAGCCCGTGGTCTTCAGTCACTGATAGCTACTGACCGCGGACGACTGGGACGGGCAGATGCTGTTCTTCACATAGCAAGGCTATCGCATCATCGCGCACGACCGGCGCGGGCACGGCCGCTCCAGCCAGACGTGGGACGGCATGAGATGGACACCTATGCGGACGATCTCGCGGCGCTCACCAATGCTCTGGACCTCAATGACGCGATTCACACGTCGGCCATTCGACCGGCGGT
>Ga0307373_10005757_pt1 | contig 20088 bp, 23 predicted proteins | sample OX2MG_FD_202534 | JGI IMG/M metagenome (GOLD analysis project Ga0307373, IMG submission 202534) | Soil microbial communities from Risofladan, Vaasa, Finland - OX-2 | ecosystem: Environmental > Terrestrial > Soil > Coastal area > Acid sulfate soil | place: Finland: Risofladan, Vaasa | collected...
TTTCCTTGCCGTAATCGTTGCCCCCTCGGTACAGGACGACGTGTGGTAACCGGTCCACGCGTGAAGTTTTGCCTCCGCGAACCCCGCGTCGGCGAGCATTTGCAGGAGCGACCGCCCCCACACGGCACCGCCAATTCAGTCGGACCAACTACCTTTGCGGGCCACTTCTTCCTCCGTCACGTCGTCGTGCAGCAGGATGTCGGCCATTTGCAGGCGGCCACCGGGGCGCAGAACGCGGAACACTTCGGCCAAAACCTTCGGCTTGTTGAGACAGAGGTTGAACAGCCCATTGGAGATCACCATGTCAACCGAGCCGTCTTCCAGCGGAATTGCGTCGGCATTTCCCTGTCGAAAATCGGTGTTGCTCACTCCGACCGCCGCCGCGTTGCGCACGGCTTTCTCGACCATCTCGACGGCGAAATCGACGCCGATCACCTTGCCCGTAGGGAAAACGCGGCGGGCGGCGAGGATGCTGTCGAGGCCCGCCCCGCAGCCGAGGTCGAGCACCGTTTCACCGGGGCGGAGTTCTCCAAGAGCAAACGGGTCGCCGACGCCGGCGAACGACTCCGTGACCGAGTTTGGCAGCGCGTCGATCTCAACAGGGTCGTAGCCCAGTCGCTTCGCACTGGCGGGGCCAACGGGAAACTTCTTTTCTTCCGTTGGGCAGAGTGCGAGTTTCACAAATCGCTGCTTGATGTCGGCCCTGATCTTGTCTGACGTCTCGTGCATGGCGAGTAACCTTGGCAAAGAGAGCCTTATGATCGGCTCACGATCTCGCACATCTCCTCGGCCTTGGCATGGTGCTCTTGAATGGCTTTCAAGTGGGCTTCGACGTGCTTGTTGCCCTTGGCCTCTTTGTCGAGCTTGGCGTACTCCTTCTTCGCCGCGTTCAGGTTGCGGCGAATTTCGGCGGCGTGTTCTTTGGCGGTCTCGGCGGGAATCTGGCTGTAGCGTCGGCCGTAGTAGTCCAACGCCTCAGCGTGGCTGATGGCGCCTCGCTGATACGTCGAGGCCGTGTTCGGCCGGAAATACTGGCCGGTGATCTTGCGATCGGCGCGGCTGGAAAGTTCCTGCCCGGCGGGCAACTGCTGCACAAACATCAGCGCGCCGAGCGCCCCGGCAAGGAACAAGGTAGGTTTCGACATCGACTTTTCTCCTCTCGAATGGCTGAACGACAGGCGACGCCACATGGTCGTCGCGCCGTCATGTTAGGCCGACCGCGGTGATGCTCGTTGCTATCGAAAATCCGCGGTCGGCAGGCTGGGCGTGCGTTGGATCGTCCTCATCTGCCCGACTTGGTTAGTAGCCCATAACTTTGCGGTCGGCCCGCCAATACGAACTGCCGTAGGGAGTCTCGCCCATGACGAACGGCTGCGTATAAGTCGGCTGACCGAAGTAGGGGCCTTGGTAGACCGGGGCCGGTTGATACGAATAGCTGCGGCGGACGCCCTGCCGCAGGGCCTGGTATTGCCGCGGCGTCGCGAGCTGCTTGTTCCAGAGCCAGCCGCCGATCTTCGTACCGTTGACCGTGACGGTGGTTCCCACCCAAGCTCCCTCCACCTTCAGAACTCGCAACGTTTGGCCTTCGGCCAGTGTCGCCAAGGTGGAATAGCCCCGCATCAGCGGCGTGCCGCTGGCGGTCGCGACGATTTCGTCGCCAGGCTTGAAAGGATTCGCCGGCGCCGCAACCGCTTCGCGAGCGAAGGCGTTAGAAACGAATCCGACGCCGCACAGCGCGGCGAGCACCAAATGTTTTCTTGTAAACATGGGTCACCTCATCGAAGAAAGTGCGTTGTTACTTATTATCCGTGGGCGCACTTAGGCAGTTTATGTGCCGCTATCCACCGAGCGAGTCAGGGTTGCTGTCACAACATGTCGCAAGTGCATAGCCCCGCACGCCTTTAGAGCAAGCGACCGTCGGCGGCGTTTTCTCTCGGCAGCCAACCGTGCGATTCGACAAGTCGGTGGCTGTGCGGCAGGCGGGCACGAACTGGGCGAATCCGCACGCACCGCTCGGCGCTTTGCTATTGCCGATAGTATCTTTGACACAGCGTGCGGTATAATTCAGTCGCGGGGCGGTAACTTGTTCCGGAAGGACTGCGAAACGATGAAATTCCTCAGCATTTTTGTCGCGTTGATCGTCGCCACCGTGGTCAGCCGGCCCAATGACGCGGCGGCACAAAGGACAGCTCGAAGTGGTTTGGCGCGGTCCGCGCCACGCGGCGGTCAATCGCAAAACCGCTGGCGCTACGCCTGGCATAATGGCCGTTGGTGGTACTGGACGACGGGCGGAAGTTGGAGTGTGTTCGATGGCCGACGCTGGCTGAGATATGATCCGCGCCGGCCCGCCGCGGGCTCGCTGGCCGCCGGCTACCGCAAGGCCCCGGCGTTTGAATCACCGCCCGCCGCGGCTCCGCAGCCGCCGCGGAGTTGGTCCGCTGAGGGAGTGGAACGAGAAACGGGACTGGCCAACTCCTATTATCTGCAAGGCGGGGCGACGGCGGTCGGTGCCCTGCCGATGGGAGGCGAGCCGCTGCCCGTGCTAGGCGGCCCGACCACGACGCCCGGCGGCGTCCGCTCCTCGGAGAGCGCGGGAACCGCGGCGATGAAGGGCCCTCCAAGCGCGGGCGGCGGCGCGTTCGGCGGGCCAAAGGGCGGCTCGCTCGGGGCCGGCAGCGCCGCCGGCGGGGCCAGCACGCCGCAGTAGACAAGAGAGTTTGCCGCGCCGCACACGGTTGACAGCCAACCCCTTCGCAGATAGCTTAGTATCTAAGCTAATAACGAAGCAAATGCAATCCGAACGGCAAGCATGAGCAAATCGCATCTGATCGACGACATCGTCGGCCGTCTCGTCCGCCGGCACAGCACCGCGGTCGTGTTGTTTCACCAAGCGGTGGCAGAGCGTCTGGGGATCGGCCCCGCCGATCATAAGTGCCTCGATTTGTTGCGCGAGCGCGGGCCGATGACCGGAAGCGAGTTGGCCGCACTCACGGGCCTGACGACCGGCGCCATCACCGGCGTGGTCGCCAGGTTGGAGCGGGCAGGGTACTTGTCTCGCAAATCAGACGCGCGCGATCGGCGCAAGCAGATTCTTTGTCAGTCGGGCGAGCGAATGCCAGACATCCACCACGTGTTCGAGCCAATACGAAACGACGTGACCGCTCTTCTAAAGCGGTTCGACGGCGACCAACTCAGGGCGATTGCCGAGTTCCTCGCGCAGAGTACGGACTTGGCCTATCGCCACACGGCCCTGCTGCGTTCAGACACTCTGCACCACGAGCAACGACCATGACGCCTGGCATCCGTAAGGTCGCACTGACCGCCCACATCACTTCCTCGGTCGGCTGGCTCGGTGCGGTGGCTGCCTTCGAAGGTCTCGCCGTTACCGGTCTGGCCAGCCAGGACGCCCTGATGGTGCGTGCCGCTTACCTTGCGATGGATCTCACCGCCTGGTTCGTTATCGTGCCGTTGTCCTTCGCCTCGCTGCTGACCGGACTTGTCATGTCGCTGGGCACCCCATGGGGCTTGTTCAGGCACTACTGGATCCTGGCGAAATTCCTGATCAACACATTTGCGATCGTCCTCTTGCTCGTTCACACGCGGCTCATCAGTTTCGTGGCGAGCGCGGCGGCAGAGAGCACCTTGTCCGCCGCGGATCTGCGCGGGCTGAGAATTCGACTGGTGGCCGTCGCCGGCGCCGCTCTGCTGGCGTTGCTCACAGCCACGACGCTGGCAATCTACAAGCCACGCGGCATGACCGCCTACGGACGGCGCAAGCAGCGCCACCGGCGTGAAACGCCAAGGGCCGCGCCCGCCCGGCAAATGCGCGCCGATCCGACGAACGGGGCGACCGGCGCGGGCCGCCGTTCAGGAGTCAAGGTCGTTGTCGCCGCGATCGGTGTAATTGTCTTGGTGGCGGTCGTGCTGCATCTGGTCGGCGGTGGTCATGGGAACCACAGTCACTGATTCTTCCCAAGGGATCGGCCGCCGGCCGCGGCGCGCGGAATGTGCGCGCTATTTGCCGGCCCGGCGGTATCTCCTCCGCTGCCTGTCCGTTTGGAAGCGGCTGGCCCACCACCCGCTCCAGTTCCACGCGCCGCCGATGGTAATCGGCGATCGACTCCTGATAGCGCTCTTGCAAACTGATGAGCTGCCGTTGCGCGGCCACCAGCCGCAAAAAGTCGCCGCCGCTCGTCTCGTAGGCGGCGAACGCGGAATCGACGTTTTTCCGCGCGGCGGGCAGAATCTGATCGGTATACAGCCCGACCGTCTGCTGCGCTTCGTCGAACCGCTCGTAGGCCGTTTGCACTTCACGGTTGATGTCGTCGATCCGCTGTTCGTATTCCGCCCGGCGCTGGCTCAAGCGCCACTGCGCTTCGCGCACCGCGGCGTAACGCTTGTCGCGATACAGCGGCACGTTCATGTTCAGGCCCACTTGCCCGCGCTGCGAAGCCTGAGTCCAGAAGTTATCGTAGCGGCCAAAGACCTCGAAATCGGGCATGAATTCCTTGTTGGCCAACTGCAAGCGGGCCTGCTCGGCGCGAATCTTGGCCGCCAGCGAGGCCAGATCGGGCCGCCGCGTGACCGCCGTCGCCCGCAACTCGGCCGCGGAGAGCGCCAGCAACGGTGCTTGCAGGCTGGCCGGCGCCGCCGGCACATAGGCGTCGGGCATGCGGTGCATCAAGGTGTTGATGCGGGCGATGGCGATCCGTTCCAACCGCTCCAACTCGATCTGCCGACGGGCCAGCTCGGCCAGCTCCACCTCGGCCTGCAACATATCTTGCTGTGGCGCCAGGTTCGCTTCGTATTTGCGCGCCGCGATGTCGTGGAACTCGCGCAGTTTGGCGGTATTCTCGACGTTCAGCGCCAGATCCTGCCTCACAAGATAGTAGTCGTAATAGGCCAGGCCCGCGGCCTCGATGATTTGCAGCCGCGCGTCGTCGACGTCCCAGCGGGCCGCCCGGCTTTCCGCCAGTGCCGCGTCGCCGCGCAACTGCAGCTTGCCGAACCAGGGGAGCTTCTGCGCGCCGCCCACCACGTAGCCCGCCACGTTTCCAGGCACGCTGGTCACGGCGGAGCTCAGCGACGCGGGGGCGGCCATACCGGTGAACACGGGGTCGTCGAGCGCCCGCGCCTGGGGATAGCGCTCGGCGGCGGAGAGCCACGCGGCGCGCATCGCCGCCAGCGTCTGGTTGCGGGCCAGCACTTCACCGAGAAGCCGCGGAAGCTGCAGCTCCGGCTGACCCGCAAAGGGATCGTCGACGCCGACGGGTTGTTGAACGAGGTGCAGGCTGGCCAGGCGAGCGGGCGGCGTCGGCTTCTCGTTTGTGGTGCGGGCGTCCCGCCTGCTGCTTGCGGCCGAAGCCGTGGTGGCAGGGCGTGGAAACGCGCTTGCCTGGCTGGTCGTTCCACTTCTGTAGGGAACGACTTCCGTCGCGTTCCGCGAGCCCTCCGCGGCCTTCGGCGAGCCACTGTGCGCAGCAACAGCGGCTTGAGAACCAGCCGGCCGCGGCGTCCGGCAGCCCGTGGTGGCGGCGAGCCAGATCAACGCCAGATACCCGCCGGACCAAAGCCGTTGCCTCAGGAACATATCGCCTCCGTGCAAATCGGTAGCGCAACCACGGCGGCCGGCGGGTTAGCAGGAGGGCCACGACAGGACGTACTGTAAGGCAAAATCGGCCGATCGCGAGCAATCCCTTCACTCGGGAATCCCGCGCCCCGCAGACTTTACCCAAAACCCTGTGGCCGCTCAAATATAGTACTCGAGCACCGCTTCTTCGCGTACGCGAAAGCGGCTGTCGTCTCCGTCGGGCATTTCGTCGGCCAGCAACACGCGGGCCAATTGCATGGCCTGTCCGCGAAGCTCGGGCACGGCGGTCGTCTCCCAGAGCGTTCCTTTCAGCAAGGGGCCCAAGGCAAACAGGCAACCGCTCGTGAGCCCATCGCGGCCAATCACGGCTAGCTGGTCGTCGACGTCGAGGCCCATGTCGAGCGGATCGGGCCTGGCCAGGCCGCGCTCGAGCAAGTTTTGAAAAAGGGGAACGTTGGTCGCCGAAAACTGGGCCTGCGGGCCGGTACAGTTGATCGCCAGCGCCGCCGTGACCGAGTCGCGTCCGGCGTCGGTCGCCAACAACACCCGCACGCCGCCAGCGCAGCCTTCGACGCCGTCGACCGTGCCGCGCACCACGCGCAGACGCCCCTCCTCCAGCGCCTTCGTCATACGCTCGTGAATCGGCTGCGCAATCCGGTGGCGAATGATGTTCCAGCGCGCCGCGTAACGGCACAGAAATTCTTGCTTCTCGGCGAGAGAAAAATTCTTCCAGATGCGTTGCGTGTGCGGGCGCAACCGATCGATGGCAATGCCCGGATTCGCACCTCGCTGCCGCAACAGGCCACAATGCTCCTCGACCGATTCCAGGAGCGCCCTCAGCCCAAGCTCCTCGGGAGCGGACGGCGGAAAGTCGTGGTACTCGATCCCGCGGAAGTGGGCCAGCGGCAGCATGCCGTTGCGCGAGACGGCGATGATCTTTCCTTGCCAGTCGCGCGACAGGAGCGTGACCAGCGTATCGACCATCGTCAGTCCCGTGCCCAGCAGCACGACGTCGAGCATCGAGTCGGAAAGCCGCGCTTCCCAGTCGCTCCAGGGGTCGGCCACATAGCACGGATGGGCAAACCCTTCCGGCAATCCGGCCAGCGGCGCGGGAGGCTGGTTGCCCGTGGCCAGCACGACGTGGTCGGTTTCGAGCAGCTCGCCGCTGGCCAGCGATACCAGCAGACCACCGCCGTGGTGCGATTCGACGTCGACCGCTTCGTCTTCGTAGGCCTCGATGACCACGCGCCCGCGCTCGTCGAGGGGGTGCAGATAGCCAAACGCGAGGCTGCGCAGGTAATCGCCGTAGATCCGCCGCGGCGCGAAGGTCTCGCGCAGCTCGGCTTCGGGCAGGTCGCCGTATTCGCCGCGGCAGCGCAGCCAGTTGACGAAGTGATCGGCTTGGTCGGCCACGGCGGACATGTTCCGCGCGGCGACGTTCAACAGATGATCGGGGTGCCGCGTGCCGTAGGCGGTCCCGCGTCCGAGCGGCCGGCGATGGTTGACAATCACCACCCGCGCCGGCTGCCGTGCGAAGCGGGCTAAATTGACGGCGGTCATGGTGCCGCTAAAACCGCCTCCGATAATGACGATCGTTTTCATCGCGATGCCTCGTGAGCGAACGTGTTCACACTGGTGTCTCAGGATTGAAGCAGGAGCGATTGTCGCACAAGGTTTTGCAGCGCGTCAATCAGCAGGCAGGCGCGTTCAGACCTGGCTCATCTCCGAGTCGAACCGCAGTGACGTGCGATCGCTCGTAGAGCCCTGTCAACGACACCAAGTGCGGTGTACAATGACGATCTGGCAGCAAGGCGAAACGGAGGAAATGGCGATGACGCGGGTGACGGTTGATGCCCAATTACGCAGTAAGCTGCTGGATTTCAGCCGGCCGCAACATCACGAGGACCAGCGATGAGCATTCAACTGCCGGATGATCTTGTGCCGTTCGTCGCACAGCGAGTGACGACGGGGGCTTACCCGAGCCAAGACGACGTTATTCGTGCCGCCTTCAGCCTATTGGAAGAGCGTGAGCGACTGGTCCAACAAATTGAGGCTGGCTTCGAGCAAATCAAGGCCGGGCAGTGCATTGAATATCTTCCTGATTCGTTGCCGAAATTCCTCGCGAATATTCGTGCCAAGAGCGACGAGATACTTAGGGCGGCCCGCGCCCAATGAAACGATTTGTCGTTTCCCTGTTGGCGGAGGCGGATCTCGCCGAGATTCATGCGTATATCGCGGCCGATCGCCCACGAGCCGCCGACCGCCTCATTGCGAGGTTCTTCCGGGCCTTCGGAACACTCGCTACTCAACCGCAGATGGGCGAGCGCCGGGACGAGCTACTCCCCGGCCTGCGGACCTTCTCCGTTAAAAGCTATGTGGTCTGCTATGCCGCGATCGACGACGGGATCGAGGTTGCACGTGTGCTGCACGGAGCTCGGGACATCGCGGCAATCTTTAGGGGCCCATAGCAGATTTGACCGCGTAGCCATCGACCTCGATCTGGTCGGCACGGCGGCCATGGGAACCACGGTCACTGATTCGTCTCGGCAAAATACCTTGATTGACCGGCCGCCCGCGGGCCGATAAAGTAAAGCGAGAAACGCGATCTTGGCGATCGGGCCGATCATGCCGAAAATCCTGCTCATCAACGCACTTGTGGCGATGCAGCTCCTTTCATGGAGTGGCCGGTCGCTCTATTTGTGCCTCTGCGGAACCTCGGCGTGCTTCGATTTTGGCCCTGCGAACTGCCATTGTTGCCAAGGGGACCGCGGCGGCTTGCACCGTGACTGCGATCACGGACCGCAAGAGAATGGCTTGGTTTTGCATCAGAAAGCCGGCTACTTGCACCCAACTGGCGATTCTTGCGACTGCACACACCTCCGGATTTCCGTGGCGACGATGCCGAGGGTCGTCGGTGAGCCCTGGCCCGCGCTCTCCAAGCCCTGCGAATTGGCCTTCGCCGACGCGCCGCTTAACGCCTTTGGTCCAGGCATTTTTTCCGCCCTGGGTCTCGCCACAAGCTCATTATGGCTGTCTTACGACGCCACCTTCCTGAGCGCGCTGTCGACCATCGTGCTGCGCTGTTAAGCCGCCTCTAGCACGTCGATTTCCCCCTTAGCGGCGCCGGGCACCGCGCTTTCGCGGTGATCTTTCGCTATCGCGTCCCGCGGCTGCGGTCGCGGCTTATCGAGCAATTCATCTGCCTGAGGCTTCTTCATGCACACAACGACAACGACGCCACAACGGCGGGCGCGTCAACCGCGCGGAAGCGAGGCGGTGCGCGCCGAGAATCGCCCCTCGCGCTGGACCTCCCTGATCGGCGCGGTCCCGAACGTGATCGTGTTCGCAATCCTGGGAGCCGTGCTCTACGTTGGCCACCACACCGGATGGAAGATGCCGAAGGTTTCCGAACTCTTTGGGACCGCGGTCAAGCAACGCGATGACTGGTGCTCGGAACACCTGGTGCCGAGCTCGCAATGCGTCGAATGCTCTTCGGAGCTGCTGCCCAAATTGCCTGAATTCGGGTTCTGTCGCAAACATGGCGTGGCGGAGTGCGTGCTCGATCATCCGGAGCTGGCGCAGGTGCAAGGCGGACCGCAGCTTCCCAAGTACGACACCGTGCGGGCACTGGCACGCATGGCCCGGCCGGAGAACAACAGCAAGAACATGCTGCACAAGCAGCGGGTGCAGTTTTCCTCCGCCGAAAGCGCAGCGAGGTTCGGTATCGACGTCGATGTGGTCCAAGAGCGCCCCATGTCTGACGTGGTGACGGCAAACGGCGAGTTGACGTTCGATCCGACGCGCCTGGCTCATCTCGCATCGCGGGTCCAGGGGACGGTGGCGGCGATGCTGAAGACCATGGGCGACGAAGTGCGTTCGGGCGATGTTTTGCTGCTCGTCGACGCGGCACGGGTGGGCGAGGCGAAGGCGCGATGCTTGCAAAGCGTCGTGCAACTCGACTTGCGGCGGACCACGGCCGAGCGTCTGCGCGTTCTGGCCAAAGACAAACTGGTGACGGCCAAGGCACTGAACGAGGCGGAAGCCGCTTTGCAAGAAGCGGAAATCAACCTCGTCTCCGCCCGTCAATCGCTGGTCAATCTCGGTTTCGACGTGCCTGACGAAATGGAGAAGGAGGGCATCGAACGTCTGGAAGAAGAGCTTCACTTTCTGGACATTCCCGCAAACTGCCTGTCGGCGCTTCCCGCCGGCGCGAAGACCACGAACCTGATTCCGCTTCGCGCGCCCTATGACGGCGTCGTGCTTAGTTCCGACGTGGTGGCGGGAGAGGTCGTGGAAACCACCAAGGTGCTGCTGACAGTGGCCGATCCCCGCCGGCTATGGCTCTTGCTCAACGTTCGCCAAGAGGATGCCAGATACGTTACCTCGGGGCTGATCGTGCGGTTTGATGCCGACGATGGCTCGCAAAGGGCCGAAGGGCATATCTCTTGGATCAGTCCGACCGTCGACGCACATACCCGGACGCTGCAAGTCCGCGTGCTATTGAACAACGCGGACGGCCGGCTCCGCGGACAAACGTTCGGTTCCGGCACGATTGTAGTGAGAGAGGAGCCGAACGCCGTCGTCGTGCCCGCCGAGGCGGTGCAATCGACCGGCGACGCTCGGTTTATCTTCGTTCGCGACAAAGATTACTTGCGAGAGGGTTCTTACAAGCTGTTTCACGTTCGGCAAGTGCGCACCGGAGCGCGCGACGGCGAGTACGTCGAATTGCTCGCCGGCGCTTTGCCCGGCGAGGTACTGGCCACCCAGGGAAGCGCCGCGATCCTGGCTCAATTGCTGAGAAGCAATCTGGGGGCGGGCTGCGATTGTCACAACTGATGGATCTGCTCAACTGCATTATCGACTTCTCGCTGCGCAACCGGCTGCTCGTGCTGCTGGGCGTGCTGGCGGCCGTCGTCGCCGGCGGAATGTCGCTGGCGCGTCTCGATGTCGACGCCTTCCCAGACACCACGCCGGTGCAAGTGCAAGTCAACACCGTGGCCCCGGCGCTGGGGCCTGAAGACATCGAGCGGCTGATTACCTTTCCGATCGAACAGGCGCTGAGCGGGTTGCCGGGTATCGAACAACTTCGCTCGATCTCCAAGTTCGGGCTGTCGCAGGTGGTCGTGGTGTTCGCCGACGGCACCGATCTTTATTTTGCGCGGCAGCAGATAAACGAACGCCTGGGCACGGTCGCCATGCCGGCCGGCATCGGCCGGCCGAAGATGGGACCGGTCGCCACGGGTCTCGGCGAGGTGTTTCATTACATCGTCACGGGTAAGGGAACCGGTGTCACCGATCTTCGCACCATTCACGATTGGGTGATTCGGCCCACGATGCGAACGGTGCCTGGCGCGGCCGAGATCAACACCTGGGGCGGTTTCGAGAAGCAGTATCAGATCCGCCTCGATCCCGAGCGGCTCATCAAGCACCAACTCACGTTCTCGGAGGCCGTCGCCGCGGTCGAACAGAATAACTTCAACGTCGGCGGCGGGAACATCAGCGAGCCGAGCGGAATGTTGCTGGTGCAGGGCGTGGGCCGCACCACCAGCCTCGACGAGTTGCGGAGGATTGTGATCAGGGCCGAAGGTGGCGTGCCGGTCCGCGTGGCTGACGTGGCCGACGTGGAGATCGGCCACGAGATTCGCCGCGGCGCCGTCACGGCCGACGGGAAGGGCGAAGTGGTCCTCGGCCTGGGCTTCATGCTCATGGGCGAAAACAGTCACCAAGTCACGTGGGCGATGAAGGACAAGCTCGCCGCCATCCAAAAGAACCTTCCGCCCAACGTCGGCGTCGTGCCGGTCTACGACCGCACCGAGTTGGTCGACTTCGTGATCGACACGGTGCGAAAAAACCTGTTCGAGGGAGGGCTGTTCGTCGTCGCCGTGCTGTTTGCCTTTCTCGGCAATCTGCGGGCAGCCTTGATCGTGGCCTCGGCCATCCCGCTTTCGATGCTGTTCGCCTTCTGCGGCATGTTGGAGTTTGGCGTCGCCGCCAGCCTGCTGAGCTTGGGGGCGATCGATTTTGGCATGGTCGTCGACAGTTCGATCGTGATGGTCGAAAACTGCGTGCGGCGCTTGTCGCGCGCCTCGCCCGGCAAAAGCCGCCTGGAAATCGTTCGCGCCGCCGCCGTCGAGGTCCGCAAACCGACGATGTTCGGCGAGCTGATCATCATGATCGTCTACCTGCCGGTCCTGACGTTGGAAGGCATCGAAGGGAAAATGTTTCGCCCCATGGCGCTGACGGTGATCTTCGCCCTGCTGGGCTCGATGGTCTTGTCGCTGACCTGGATGCCCGTGCTGGCGAGTTTCTTCTTGCCCAGAACGATCGAGGAGCGCGAGCCGCTGTTGATGCGCCTGGCCCACACGATTCACTACCCGGTGCTGCGTTTTGCCCTGCGCCACAAACTGGCGGTGATGGGGCTGGCCGCCAGTGTTTTGCTGGTGGCGTTCGGCATGATCGCCCCCAACCTCGGTTCGGAATTCGTGCCGAAGCTTTCGGAAGGGGCGATCGCCGTCGGCGTCGTGCGGCTGGCGGGCACCGATCTGGCCGAGTCGGTGCGCTCGAACACGCAAATGGAAAAGGCGATTCTGGCCGCGTTTCCACGTGAAGTGGAGCACGTTTGGAGCCGCATCGGCACGGCCGAGGTGGCCACCGACCCGATGGGCGTCGAATTGACCGATATTTTCATCACGCTCAAGCCACGCGCGCAATGGACGCAAGCCGCCAGCCAGGCCGAGCTGACCGAGAAGCTCGACCACTTGTTGCGCGACTTTCCCGGCACGAAGCTCAGCTTTGCCCAACCGATCGAGATGCGGATGAATGAAATCGTCTCGGGCGTGCGGGCCGACCTCGGGGTGAAGTTGTTCGGCGACGATTTCGACGTGCTCGTCGAAAAGGCGAAAGAGATCGAAGCGGTGCTGCGCTCGATTGAGGGTGTGGCGGATCTGAACGTCGAACAGATCACCGGCCAGCCGGTGCTGCAAATCAAGGTCAAGCAGCAAGAACTAGCCCGCTATGGCGTTCCCGCCAAGACGGTGCTGGAGGTCGTCGAGGCAATCGGCAGCAAGCCGTTGGGCGAAATTGTCGAAGGGCAGTTGCGCTTTCCCTTGGTCGCCCGCTTGCCCGAGCGGTTGCGGGCCAGCCCCGCGGCGATCGGCGAGATGCTGGTGGCGACGCCGGCGGGCGAGCGAATTCCGCTGGCGCGGCTGGCCACGATCGAAACCGTCGAGGGGCCGTCGACCATCACGCGCGAATGGGGGCAACGCCGCATCACGGTGACGGCCAACGTGCGGGGCCGCGACCTGGGCAGCTTTGTGGCCGAAGCGCGTCGGAAGATCGCCGAGCAGATAGCCCTGCCGACCGGCCGCTATCGCATCGAGTTCGGCGGCCAATTCGAGAATCTCCAGCGCGCCGAAACCCGGCTGTCGATCGTGGTGCCCCTCTCCCTGCTGCTGGTGTTTGTGCTGCTCTATCTGACCTACCACAGTGTCGTCGATGCGCTGCGCGTGTTTACGGGCATCCCCTTCGCCTGGGTCGGGGGCATCTTTGCCCTCTGGCTGCGCGACATGCCGTTTTCGATTTCGGCGGGCGTGGGGTTCATCGCCATGTCGGGCGTGGCGGTGCTCGACGACATGATTCTCGTTTCGTACATCCGGCAGCTTCGCGAGCGAGGGGTTCCGCTCGATGAAGCCGTCACCCAGGCGGCCGTGACCCGTCTTCGCCCGGTGCTGATGACAACGTTGGTCGCCAGTTTGGGCTTTTTGCCCATGGCGCTGAGCGACGGCATGGGGGCCGAGGTCCAGCGTCCGCTCGCCACCGTCGTGATCGGCGGCGTGATTGGGGCGATGGTCATGTCCCTGTTGGTGTTGCGTGTGCTGTATTTGATTTTCAATCGGCCGCTGGCCAGGCCTGCGTCGGCCGAGTCGGTGGACGGCCCGATTGCCGGACCGGAGTTGGCGTCGGCTTCTTGATCCGCTGTACTTGGAAAGGACGGAACGATGAACGCGTTTTCTAAAACATCGGTTGCACTTTTGCCTTCGTTTTTACTTGTTCTTGGGTGTGGACATTCTGGTGCTACGCCACCAGGGGCCGGCCAGCCGTCGCAATCGGCCGCGCAGGACTCGGGCCATCACCGCCACGAAGGTTGGTGGTGCGACGAGCACGGAGTTCCCGAAGAGCAGTGCGGGCAGTGTAACTCTCAAGTTGCCGCTGATTTCCAGAAGAAAGGCGATTGGTGCGCCGACCACGACCGCCCTGATTCTCAGTGCTTTGTCTGCCATCCGGAACTGGAGGCAAAGTTCGCGGCCCGATATGAAGCCAAGTACGGCAAAAAGCCTCCTAGGCTATAGTTCTGCTAGGCAAGATGGCCTCGAAGGCGCTCGCGACCGCGGCCCCTTCGCCGCGCAGGTTCTACTGCTCGTAGGCAGGAGCAACTCGTGCCTCTTCCAAGAGGCTCAGTAGCTTCGCTTTCGCGGCCTCTAAATTGTCGAAACCGAAGCGATAGCCCGTGTCGAACGCCTCGTCGCCGGCCAATTCGTCCACGCAGAACCGCGATTCCGTTGGAAAATAGTCCAAGTCGAACGATCGGCTTCCGGTGCGAACGCGCATCGACAATGCACCGGAAGGGAAAAAGCTTATTTCACTCAAACATTCATAAGGGCTTTTTCTTAATTGGTCCGCAAAGCGAGCAAAATCTTCAGCGAATCCCATCTCAATTCCCCGCGTTAGGCTGGTGAAATTCGATCTCCCCTGTCTGCCTGCTCCTGATCGTAATGCTTCCCTGGCTGCCGATGGAGATATCGTGGCCACGAGTCCGCGCCGTGATACTGCCGTCGCGGTGCCGAACGATTCTATCCGCTTGAGGTGGATACATCCGACCGTCGGGCAGGTTCATCGGCGGCGGTGGCTCACTTTTCGGTATCCCACTGTGGGCATCTTCGACTTCCTCGAGCGTCCGAACGATCCTCGTCAGTGCTTCCTCAGCGGTTTGCGAGGCCGGCTGGCCGCCAAGCCGATGAAAATACTCCCTAAGTCGCTCCTCCCGGCTTAGCGGAGTACTCATAGCGGGCGTCTCTAAGGGCGGTTCCGACGCCTTCTCCGCGCGTTCCAGCTTGATTCCTTGTGCCGTGCCGCACCATCCGCACAGCTACATTGTAGTCACCGCATTTAACGGAAAACAGGCCATCGGGCCTGAAAGCGCCAAAGCACTCGGCTACGACGCCGCCGAGATCAACGCTTTACCCCATTCGCTCACGGAGTCATTCGCCGGTGTGGGCAACCCGCGGGCCCTCGGTGAATTCCGGGCCGGCGACACCGTGCTGGATCTCGGTTGTGGCGCCGGGATGGACAGCATCCCGGCCGCTCGCCAAGTTGGGCCCTCGGGCAGAGTGATTGGCGTGGACATGACCGAGCAGATGGTTCATGGCTGGACCGGCTACCGAACCTCGGGCTGCACGCAGGGAGGACCCGTGACGGCGCGCAAACCGCTCGAAAGGCGATTGGTGCGCCGACCACGACCGCCCTGATTCTCAGTGTTTTGTCTGCCATCCGGAACTGGAGGCAAAGTTCGCGGCCCGATATGAAGCCAAGTACGGCAAAAAGCCTCCCAGGCTATAATTCTGCTAGGCAAGATGGCCTCGAAGACGCTGGTGATCGCGGCCCCTTCGCCGCCCCGGTTCTACCGCCGCTTTGCGGCACCGCCCCTTGTTCCGCACGCCGGAATGTGTAAAGTCATGTTGTTTCACGAGCGCTGGCGGTGCTGACATCGCTCGAATCGCAACAACCGCTCACGCGATGAAAGGAGCCGCTTCATGGTCAAGTCTGCCATGCGCCGTTTTCCAAATCTCGTCTCGCTCGTCCTGCTATTTCCGATAACCGCGATGGCCCAAGGTTCGGGCAGCAGCCGTCTGAGTCCGCCTCGTCAGGCGCGGCCGCAAACGCCGGCGGAGTTTCAGCAATCGTTTTGGAAGCACATCACCATGACGGCGCCCTACCGCGATTGGTCGCGCTTGGCCGCCGACGAGCAAGATCCACGTCCGGCCCCAAAGCCGCACGGTCCGTGGGTGAAGAGCTATCTTAATACCGTCGCCGCCAAAGACCCCGCGCGGCTCGAATATGGCTCGGTGATCGTGAATGAGGAATACGACGAAGACAAGGAAACGCTCAAGGCCGTGAGCGTCATGTATTGCTCCAAAGGCGCCGATCCGGCGCACTACGACTGGTATTGGATCAAGTACACGCCCGACGGCAAGGTGATGCGAGCGCCGGCTGACCAGCGCGGCAAGGCGCTGGCCGGCAAGGTGCAAAGCTGCATTGAATGCCATCAAAAGGCCAAGGCGGATCTCGTGTTCTCCAACGACGACTTGCAGGCGGCTGGTCGGTCGGAGTCATCGCCGCAAGATTAACGGCCCCGCCATGCCCATCGAGTCCACCGCGGCGACCGCCGGCGCGGCGGAAGACGCCGCCGCGAAGCGGGCCGGCGTTTATGTCGTCATTCCCGCGCTCAACGAAGAGCAATCGTTGCCGCGCGTGCTGGCCGATCTGCCGGCCGTCGCGCGCGTGATCGTCGTCGATAACGCTTCGACCGACGGGACCGCCGAGGCCGCGGCCGCCGCCGGGGCGAGTGTCGTTCAAGAAGGTCAACGGGGATACGGCGCCGCGTGCCTGCGCGGCCTGTCGGAGATTGAAAGGGCCATTGCGGCGGGCCAACCGCCGCCGCGCGTCGTGGTCTTTCTCGACGGCGACTACAGCGATTATCCCGAGCGGCTGCCCGACCTGGTTGCGCCGATTCTCGCAGGCAAGGCCGATTTCGTGCTGGGCTCGCGGCTGTTGGGCGAGCGCCAGGCGGGGGCGATGCCGCCGCAAAGCGTGTGGGGCAATCGCCTGGCATGCTTCTTGATGCGGTGGCTGTTCGGTGCCCACTACACCGACTTGGGGCCGTTTCGCGCCATCGACTATCAAGCCCTCAAGTCGCTCGGCATGGTCGACCAGAACTTTGGCTGGACGGTCGAGATGCAAATCAAGGCCGCGCGTGCGGGATTGCGGACGCTCGAAGTGCCCGTCTCTTATCGCTGTCGCATCGGCCAGAGCAAAATCAGCGGCACGCTGGTCGGCACGATCAAGGCCGGGTATAAGATTCTCTTTGTTATTGCCAAATACGGTCTTACGCGCCGCCGATCATGACCTCGCTCATTAAATCGTTGCTGTTATTCCTTGTGGCGGGCCTCTGCGAGATTGGCGGTGGCTGGCTGGTGTGGAAGTGGCTGCGCGACGCTCGGCCCGTCTGGTGGGGCCTTGCCGGCGCGGCGGTCTTGGTGGCCTACGGGATCGTGCCGACGTTTCAGTCGAGCCATTTTGGCCGTGTGTACGCGGCCTATGGTGGGTTCTTTATCGTGCTCTCGCTCGGCTGGGGCTGGTACTTTGACGGCAACCGGCCCGACTTGCCTGATGTCGTGGGCGCCTGCATTGCATTGGTCGGGGTGTGTTTGATGATGTATTGGCCTCGCTACGCGTGAAGCGCATTTCCTCCACATCATCGCTTTTCACGCTGGGCGCCGTTTCAGCGTGCGCTTACCTGCTCATCGCCGCCAGTGGCCAAAGCCTGCACGAAGAAGGTTCCGGCGGCCACTCGCTGCTGGTGAGTCTCAGCTTGTTTGCTCTGTGCTTCGCCTGCTACCTTGCCGCCGTCGGCATCGCCATGCGCACAACTCGGAGTCGCGAGTCGCTGTGGATCGTCATCGCGGGAGCGGTGATTTTCCGCGGTCTGTTGCTGTTTTCCGGTCCGATCGAAGAGATCGACCTCTATCGGTATCTCTGGGACGGCGCAGCAAGCGCCGCGGGCGTCAATCCCTTCCGGTATGCACCGCAGCAAGTGCTTGCCGCGGACATTGCCGACGACTTGCCCGGCGATCTGGCGAAGCTCGTGGCTCTGCGCGATCGTTCGCCGGTGTTGGCCGGGATCCTGGCCCGCGTACACTTTAGCGAGCTGCCCACGATTTATCCGCCCGTGGGCCAGGTCGTGTTCGCATTGGCGACCGCCATGACGCCGGACGCGGCCTCCGTGCGGACGCGAATGACGATCATGAAGGCCTGGTTCGTGCTGTTCGACGTGTTGACAATGGCGATCGTCATCAAGCTGCTACGCCGCGTCGGCCGGCCAGCGGCTGCCGTGGTGATTTACGCCTGGTGTCCGCTGGTGATCAAAGAAATCGCCAACAGCGGGCATTTGGACAGTCTGGCCGTATTTCTTACAGCTCTCTCCAGTTACCTGGCGGTCAAAGCGTTGTTTCCTGTAGGTCAGGCTTTCCAGCCTGACGTTTGTCAGGCTGGAAAGCCTGACCTACGACTTGCCGTCGTCCTTGGATTAGCGGTGGGGGCCAAGCTTTACCCCGTCGTGCTCGCGCCGCTGTTGCTGCTGGCCATCGCCGCGCGGTGCGGCTGGCGAGCGGCTGCGATCGCGTCGTTCTTCTTCATAGCCACGACCGTTTTGGTGTTAATTCCCATGTGGCCGAGTCGCGTCGGTCCCGCGTGGAAGCCGCCGCCATCGGTCGAGCAAGCCGGCGCCGAGCATCCGCCTTTGCCGCCGGAAGAGACTGACCTCGCGCCGCGCGACCCGAGCCAGAGCGTGCGCGCCTTTCTGAGCTATTGGGAGATGAACGATTTTCTGTTCCTGCTGGTCATGGAAAACGTTCGCCCGACCGAAGAGTTGCCGGCGCGCGAGCGGGCCTGGTTTTCGCTTGTGCCCGAGGGTTGTCGCAGAGCGCTGGCCGGCGCGCTCGTCGACAGGCTCGGGCTTGATGCCGATGTCGCGCCGTTTCTGTTCACTCGCGCCATAACGGCGCTGGTGTTTTTGCTGCTGGCGGGAAGCTTTGCCTGGCGCGCCACCCGGTGTTCGTCGGCCGAAGATTTTCTCCGCCAGGCCTTCTTGACGGTCGCCTGGTTTTGGTTGCTGCTACCGACCGGAAATCCGTGGTATTGGACTTGGGCCATGCCGCTGTTGCCTTTCGCGCGCTCGCGGGTGTGGCTCGCGCTCAGCGGGCTGGCGATGCTCTATTACCTTCGTTTCTGGCTTGTGTATCACTATCCGCAGCCGGGGCTTCTCGGCACGCCTTACGCCGGCGGGCCATTTTTCGACTATGTCGTGACCTGGTTTGAATTTGCGCCGTTCTTCATCGCGCTCGCCTGCTCGTGGCTTTGCCTGAGGCGCGTGCCGGCCCTGGGGCGCAGCCACCGCATTCAACGGAAAACAGGCCGCCCAAGCATCGAAGGCCCTTGACAATTGGGCCCTCTAAGGGAAGAATTGGCCAAGTTGACGTGGTGCGCATGCCGATGATGCGCGCGGACTTCGCAAAATCGAGCCGTTTGGCCATGACCTTTTTCCGCACACGACTGTCGGCCGCCGTAGCCTGGGTGATGATTCCCCTGGCTGCGTGGGCCGGCATGCCCAGCACCGCATGCCTGTGTGCCAACGGCCACGTGAAGCTTTTCTGCCAGCACCTGCCGGCCAAAAAGCATTCTGCCGCGAATCAAACTGCCTGCGCAGCGAGTTGCTGCGCGCACGAAACAGCCGATGCGGAAGCCGATTGCTGTGGTGGCGGCTTCTGCTGTCATGGCGGCCAGTCAGACCACGCGGGCATCGGATCCAAGGCGTGCTGCAAACCGATTCTCTCGGCGCCGAGCGTGGCGCCGCAAATTGTGAGCGTGCCGTGCGATCAGGCTCCGGCCGTCGTCGCGGTCGTTCAGCAAGTCGGCGCGCTGGTCCACCCCTCGTTTATCGTGGACGCGGCCGAGTTCGATAGCGGCCCACCCCTTGACCGAGTCATCGTCTTTCGGTCGCTCTTGATCTGATTCTCTCTTTCTCCTTCGTGCTCGCGCAGCGCTTGATGCTGCGCGCGTAGGGCTGTTTTGGCCCGTTTCCTAAGCGAAGGCGACACTCGGCCTTTCGTCCGCGAGCGCGGACCGCCGCAGTGTGCCGATTTTCAATCAGGTGAGACCGCGCCGGTGCGACCTCCAGGCGGAAGTCGGCGGCGCACTCGATAGAAGGAGTGTTTTATGTTGAAGACGTTTTCCATGCTTGTTGTCGTCGCGGCCATGACCTTAACCGGCGCCAGTTCGGCACGCGCCGCCAGCGGCGGTTGCCCGATGGGCACGACCGCGGCGCCGGCCCCCGCCACGGCGCGGGCCCCGGCGCCTCGCGCTCCCGCGGCCGCGGCACGGCCGCGAACGCAAACCATCCGGCGTTACTCCGCCGCGCCCGGCGCGTACCGTGCGCCGTCGATGCGGAGCTACCGCTCGAACGGTTCCAGCGGCCCCTCGTACTCGGCCACTCGGAAGATCCTGGGTTACTAACGGCAGGGCGGGCACCGCCCACCATGAATTGCGTTGAGACGAGCCACGACGGCCAATCTCAGCACCGCTGATTTCGGCGCATTACCCGGCCCAAGACTCTCGTCTTGGGCCGGGGCCGCCGGAAACGGCCGGGGCGGTTGTGGCGCAGGCGT
>Ga0307373_10005760_pt1 | contig 20084 bp, 22 predicted proteins | sample OX2MG_FD_202534 | JGI IMG/M metagenome (GOLD analysis project Ga0307373, IMG submission 202534) | Soil microbial communities from Risofladan, Vaasa, Finland - OX-2 | ecosystem: Environmental > Terrestrial > Soil > Coastal area > Acid sulfate soil | place: Finland: Risofladan, Vaasa | collected...
AGGTGGCGAGCGGATGTTCGAAGTGCTCGATACGCCGGCCCGCATCACCGATCGAGCCGATGCCGTTGAACTCGAGACCGTTGAGGGAAAGGTCGACTTCGACCACGTCTCCTTCCACTACGTTGAAGGCGTGCCGATCCTCCAGGACATCGATCTGCACGTGGAGCCCGGCGAGTCCATCGCCTTCGTCGGGCACACCGGCGCCGGAAAGACGACGATCACCTCGCTCGTCAGCCGTGGATATGAAGTCACCGGTGGCGCCATTCGCGTCGATGGGCACGACATCCGCGATATCAAGCGCCGCTCGCTCACGCGCCATATGGGTGTCGTGCTCCAGCAGCCCTACCTCTTCAGCGGCACGGTGCGCGAAAACATCACCTATGGGCGCCCCGAAGCGACCGAGCAGCAGGTGATCGATGCGGCTGTGGCGGTGGGTGCGCACGACTTCATTTCCCGCCTCGAATATGGCTACGACACCGTGCTTCAGCAGCGGGGGCAGAATCTCTCGCTCGGCCAGCGCCAGCTCATCAGTTTTGCGCGGGCCATCCTCGCGGCGCCCCGCATCCTCGTGCTGGATGAAGCGACTGCATATGTCGACACACAGACCGAAGTCATCATCCAGCGTGCGCTCGATGAGCTGCTCAAGGACCGGACGTCATTCGTGATCGCCCACCGCCTCTCCACCATCCGCCGCGCCAACCGCATCGTCGTCCTTGAGGCCGGGAAAATGGTCGAGGTTGGCACTCACGAGGAACTGCTCGCCAGGGGCGGCGTCTATGCCAACCTCTACAAGATGACCTACCAGCAGGAGGAGGCCCAGCGCGTGGAAGCCATGGCCGGTGAGGATGCCGCTTTTGCCCGCCGCCGGCAGGGAGAAGTAGGCCCGGCCCTCGAAGCGCAACCGGCAGCCGGCGCCTGACCGCCTGCGGGCGCCACCAAACGCCGAGAATCCCGGCTGCAGGGCGCTCCCGTCGTGCCGCGCGAAGATTTGCGCTTAGCGCTCCCGAGGCGCTTTGCTACCAGAGCGTCCGCTTAGCCCGGTCGGCCCAGGTAGCGTCGTAGGCCTCTCCGCCTATCCGGCCACCGCTGAGTGCGGCGAGTATCTCCCCGGGCGTTGGCAATGCAGTGGTGTCTACGTGCTTTTCCGGTGCCCACAGGCCGGGATGATATTGCGCAGGGAGTCGGCGCGGTTGTTGCCGCGGCGGTCGGGCAAGATGAGCGTGTGTTCATCCGCGACACGGACGAATCCGGGGGCGTCTCCCCTTGGGGAACAGTCGAGTCCCTCAGGCCCGCTCGTGGCCAGCACCACAAAGGGAGATGCTGCGATGAGCGCGCGATACTGCGGCGTTACGTGGTCGACTTCCTTGACGAGCGACGCTTCGCCCGCGACGCCGTAAATCGCCTCGAGTTGTTCGATGGTGGTGATGATCGTCATGGTGCATCCAGCGAGCGAGGATCGCTCCCTGCAGGCCCCTCCCCCGTGCACGCGCAGTGCGGGCGCGAATGTGCCTCAGCGTTGGGTCCGTGGAGACGCGGCTAAAGGGACTGTACGATCACCGGCACCATCAGGGCGAGCAGTGCCCCGACTTCCAGGGTGCGGGTCACCGGCGTCGAGATCGGCGCGTCCGTATGCACCTCGTAGTGGTTGCGCCGGCCGAATCGCTTGCGCGAGATATAGCCGGTGTGTTCGAGGTCTGAAACGATGCGTTTCACCGCCCGCTCACTGATCTCCACGCGTTCTGCCATGTCGCGCAGACGGGCGTCCGGGTCCTCCGTGATGCACAGAAGGACGTGTGCGTGATTCGTCAGGAACGTCCAGCCAGCCATATTGCCTCCGGGAAACCAAATTGTCCGAACAATTCGAACCGGTGCATATAATAGCACGACTCAGGCTTCGCGAAACCCTCTATTTCCGCCTTCTTAACGGTGGACGACGAAACCGCTGCAGTGCGCCTCGACGGGTTGCATTTCCTGTTCCACGCGCTCCACCTGTGCTTCGCTCGGCCCCCGTTTGCAGGCGATGATGAACTGCTTCACAAGCTGTTTATCGCCCTGCACGATCGCTTCGCAGCGGCCGTCGGGCAGCGCTCGCGCGCTCCCCGCGAGGTCCAGCGAATTCGCCACCGTCCGTAACCAGAGCAGGAACGCCACCCCCTGGACCTTGCCTTCAATCAGCACCCGCCGGCGCTCGGGGATGACGAGTGGCATCATGCGCCTCCAGCCTTGCGCGGCGTCCCGCTCTCCCACAGCGCGGGCCACTCTTCTGTCCCGGCCACAGCCCGGGCCACGGCCCGGCGTTCCATCTCGGCGGCGGTGGCCAGCGCGGAGTCGAGTTGCCGGCGGGCTTCGTCGCCGAGCCGCGCCCGCAACGGAGCAAGGACGTCCCGCTCGATGAGCCCCGAGACGGTCTGCGGCCAAACGATGAACGAAAACGCCTCCGGCGCGCCGAACGCGCCGCGATGCTGTCCAAGCCACAGGTACCGCTCCTGGACCGATGCGACCGGCTCCACGATCGTCACCAGCTGGCCGTCGCGACCGTCCGCGCGGACATCCACGAGCACACGTTCAGGAAAGAGCATGAATCCGATGGTGAGGACGTCCGCCTGCACCAGCAGCTGGTTCAGGGCCTCAAAATCGACTGCGATGCCATTTTCCGTGCGCATTGTGACTACTCCTGGCTGCGGCCACTGATGGCACCGCTGCCTCGCTCCTGGCGGGCCCGATGCAGAAGGGGCGGGCTTGCGCCTCGCCCCTCCTGCATGGGTCCATGTTCATGATCGGCTGTCTCGGGCCGCCCTGAAGGGGCGGGCGAACGTTCAGCCGGCTAGTACATCGGCGGTGCAGCAGGTGCACCCGAAGCATTCTGCTCCGGCCGATCCGTGATCAGGCAGTTGGTCGTGAGCACCATCGCCGCGATCGAGACCGCGTTTTCGATGGCCGAGCGCGTCACTTTGGCGGGGTCGATGATGCCCTTGGCCACCATGTCGCCGTATTCGCCCTTCTGCGCGTCGTAGCCCTGGCCCTTGCCGAGCTTCTTGACCTCTTCGACAACGACGGAGCCGTCCTTGCCAGCGTTGATAGCGATGCGCCGAAGCGGCTCTTCCAGCGCGCGCCGAAGGATCCGGCAGCCCGTCGCCTCGTCGCCTTCGAGCTTCACTTTGTCCAGCGCGGGCAGCGCATTGATGAGGGCCACGCCGCCACCGGGCACGATGCCCTCTTCGACGGCGGCGCGGGTGGCGCTCAGGGCGTCCTCGACGCGGTGCTTCTTTTCCTTCAGCTCCACTTCCGTCGCAGCGCCGACCTTGATGACGGCGACCGAACCGGCAAGCTTGCCGAGGCGCTCCTGGGCCTTTTCTTTGTCCCAGTCGCTCTTCGCCTCATCCAGGATCGCACGGATCTGCGCGATGCGAGCGTCGATGTCCTTCTTCTTGCCCTTACCCTCGATGATCGTGGTCTCTTCCTTCGTCGAAGTGACCCGCCGGGCACGGCCGAGGTCGGTGATTTCCACGCTTTCGAGCGTCCGCCCAATCTCTTCGGAGACGACCGTCGCGCCGGTCAGGACGGCGAGGTCGCCCAGGTTGTCCTTCTGGCGATCCCCGAATCCGGGGGCCTTCACGGCGAGGATGTTGATGGTCCCGCGCAGCTTGTTCACCGCGAGCGTGGCCAGCGCTTCGCCTTCGAGGTCACCGCAGACGATGACGACGTTCTTCGTCACCTGCAGGATCTTCTCGAGGAGCGGCAGGATCTCCTGCACTGAGCTCAGCTTCTTGTCGGTGACGAGGATGTAGGGGTCTTCAACGACCGCCTCCATGCGCTCCGGGTTCGTCACGAAGTAGGGCGAGATGTAGCCGCGGTCGAACGCCAGGCCATCGACGTATTCGACTTCGGTCTGGATGCCCTTCGACTCTTCGACGGTGATGACGCCGTCCTTGCCGACCTTCTCCATGCATTCGCCGATGAGTTCGCCGATCGTGGCGTCGTTATTGGCGGAGATGCTGGCGACCTGCGCCATCTGGCTGCGCTCGGTGACCTTGATACTGTTCTTCTTGATCGCCTCAACGAGGGCGGCGGCACCGGCTTCGAGGCCGCGCTTCAGGCCCATCGGGTTCGCGCCGGCGGCCACGTTCTTGAGGCCCTCCTGCACGATCGCCTGGCCGAGCACGGTGGCGGTGGTGGTACCGTCGCCGGCAATGTCGTTGGTCTTGGAGGCGATCTCCTTGGCGAGCTGGGCGCCGATATTCTCGAACGGATCCTCGAGCTCGATATCCTTGGCGATCGTCACACCGTCGTTGGTGATCGTCGGGGCGCCGAACTTCTTGTCGAGGACGACATTGCGGCCCTTGGGGCCGAGGGTGATCTTCACCGCATCGGCCAGAGAATCGATGCCACGCTTGAGCGAGTGGCGGGCTTCTTCATCGAAGAGGAGTTGCTTTGCCATTCCGGGGGTACTCCACGCTTGTGTTTAGGATTGCACTGAGCATCTTAGCACTCCCTGTCAATGAGTGCTAATCGGCCTTCGCCGGCACCCCTTTCCCTGCCTTCATCGCCGTTTCCCTTCCTGCCCTGTACCCTACCAACATGAACGACGAACAAAGCAAGCGACTATCGGACGCGGCTGACGCTGTTATCCAGGCGAGCCTGGCAACCGAAGAAGCGCGCGAGATGCTCAACGACAGGCGCTTCGAAAGCGAACAGGAGCGCGAGCGCATCTCCGCGGCCCAGCAGATGTCGAGCAAGCTCGAAAGCGCCGGCAAGCGCATCGACGACGCCGTCCGCAAGAGCGCTATCGCCGCTGCTGCGCTCGGGCGCCCCGGCTCCTTTGCACGCTTCAAGGACGCCACCACTGCCGTCCGCAGCGGTCGGTCGCTCGCTCGCTCTGCGTTGGAGCTCGATGGTGTCGCCAACAAGCGCAGTCGTGGTCAGGAATCGCTGGCACAGCTGGAAGAGGCGCTTAACGCCGCCGCCGCGATTGTGTTCGGCGACTGAGTTCCCGCCCTCCTACTGGATGGGCCAGCGCGCGCTCGCTTCATAGGCGTGGGCGATCGGGTGATGAATGTAGATCTGCGCGATCAGTTCACCCTTGGGCCAGGTGTACCCACCGAGCGTGACCACCTTCGCCATGTCCGCCTCGTCGAGCGTCTCCACAAAGGCGGCGGACGCAGCGAGGCCCTCCTCAATGGCGGCGACGATTGCGTCCGCTGGCTTGCCTTTCAACTGCGCGATGCTGTTCGCGTTCATCGCCGCGATCTGCTCCGCACCGATCCCGCTCAGCAGCGCGCCATCGAGCATGGGGTAGAGCTGGGCGGCACCCCCGGACGATGCCGCGATGTGGCTGAACGCGTCTCGGGTAGTCCACTGGTGCCCGAGCTGGTGGTCCCAATCGGTCGTGTTTCGCGCGATCGTAGCCACTCGTGCCGCGGCAAAGCGGATGCCATCGGCCAATTCTTGTCTTGTCGTCATCGCCTCATCTCCCTGCAGTTTGCGCATTCTCGGGCTGTCGCAATCGGCAGGCAAGCGCCCCTCGCACACCCGTGTCACCGCTGCTGGGACAGGAATGCGTTCCTGGAAAGAAACGATCAAGCCGCAGGTGGCCTCTAATCCCCTTCTAATGTTCGCCCGATACAGTCGTCCCTGACGCTGAGACGTCGCGTCGCGCTCGCCTTCCGCCCGCCGGATGGTGAGCGCCTCGGAGGCTCCAATGTCCCGGAAGTGGTTTCGCAACCTGCCCTTGAAGATTGGTGTTGCCGCCGCCGCGACGGCCGGCACACTCGGATTCTACAGCCTCATCCAGGCGCACCCGCTTTCGCACACGACGCCTGCCACGACGAGCGCGCCCGCCGCCAACGCTGCCGCCGCGCCACTTACATCGAGCGACAACGCACCGGCGCAGCAACAAGCCCCGTTGCCGCAGCCCGTGCCCATTCAACGCGTGTCCAGTGGCTCCTAGGGCACACGTCCGCCACCGCTATTCACCGGTACAACGATGAACGTCCCCTGGTATCTCTCCCGATCCGCTGGCCTGATCGCCTATCTCCTCGTCTTCCTCACCGTGGTGCTCGGCCTCTCTATCCGGACGAAGGGGCTGGATCGCTATGTGGCCCGCTGGAAGGTCACGGACATCCACACGTTCCTCTCGATCCTCGCGATCGCGTTCGTGTTCTTCCATGCCGGCATCCTGCTCTGGGACGGCTTCGTCGGCTATTCGTTGATCGATATCCTCGTCCCCTTTGCCACGGCCTACCGGACGCTGTGGACGGGCGTCGGGATAATCACCTTCTACCTTTTGATCGCCGTCGCCGTCAGCTTTCCGCTGCGGCGATATATCGGTTATCGCGCGTGGCGCAGCCTGCACTACACCACCTTCGCAATCTACGTGGCGGCGCTCGTGCACGGTATCTATACAGGGACTGACAGCCGCGTAGCCTGGGCGCAGCTCCTCTATATTTCCACGGGCGCCACGGTGCTTGGCCTGGTCATCTACCGCATCGCCGTCTGGGCGCGTCGCGAAAACGCCAGCCTCGACAAAGTCGCGGAGGCTGCTCGCGCCCGCCGCGCCCCGGCCAACAAGTGGTTCGCCGCGCAGACGGCGGCGCTGCAGCGCCAGGCAGTAGAAGGTCGTGCCATGCGCTTCGGCGTCGGCGCCGTAGCAGTCACCGCACTCCTTTTCATCGCCGCCGGGCTGGGGCCGTTTCAGTGGGGCAGGTCCAGCGCGGCGGGTCTCAGCACTGCCTCCACCGCCAATCCCGGCACCACTCCCGCGCCCGCCGCAGTCGCCAGTATTGGATTTACAGACACGTTTTCAGGGACTGCCAGCGAAGTCCAGCAACCTACCGGCGCGACCAGTTTCTCGCTCAAGGCACAGGCAACGGGAGACCGCCCTGTCGCCTTCGACCTTGAACTGCAACTTGTGGCGGACGCTTCCGGCCGCACGACCGCGACTTCCAACAGCATGGTGGTGACGGCTGCCGATGGCAGTCCCCTCTGCACCGGCCAGGTGCAACGGCTCGGGAACCAGGGTTTCATCGCCGTTTGCGCTGGCAGCGGCCCCTTCAATGGCAAGCAACTGCAGGTGGTCGGGTCGTTCGACACAGGCCTCGCCCCCCAGGTGACCGGCACCCTCCAGGCGAGCGCTGGCTAGGGGCATTCACCGGGCTCCCGCCCTCCGTCCTCGCTCATTTCTCTTTGCTGCGCATCGTCCAGTAGTCCTTGAGCGACTGCCGGATGACGGTCAGCGCCTTTGCCCGCCCCTCGAATGGCTCGACCAGCACTTCCTTCTCTTCGAGCACCTTGTAGTCCAGGAAGAAGCGGTGGATTTCGGTCATCACGTGCGGCGGCGCATCGGTCAGCTCATGGATGTGATTCACAGCGGGGTCGTTGGCGTGCACGGCAAGCACCTTGTCATCGGCCTTGCCCTGGTCACGCATGTGCATGATCCCGATAGGGCGCACGTAGACGATGGTCAGTGGCGCCACGGGCTCCTGGCCCAGCACCAGCACATCCAGCGGGTCGCCGTCATCGCAATAGGAGCGGGGGATGAGCCCATAGTTGGCCGGATAATGCACGGAACTGTAGAGGACGCGATCCAGCTTCAGCATCCCCGTCTCTTTCTCCAGCTCGTACTTGTTCTTGCTCCCCGCCGGGATCTCAATGACGACGGGGAGATGCGTGTCGATCGTGTCAGGGTCAACGGGGATGTCGTGCCAGGGATGCGTCATGCACCCAGCGTACAGCAGCGCCGCTTCCGTCCGGAGAGCGTCACCACCCTCTTTGAGATCGTCCGTTCCCCTGCCAGGCTCCCCGCATGACGACCCTGGCAGACATCCGCGACCGCACCCGCACCGACCTCCACGACACCGATCCCGCCAGTCAGCGGTGGACCGATGCAGAACTCGACCGTCACATCGCCCATGCGCTCTCCGACCTCAGCCTCGCCATCCCGCGCGAACTCACGGCCACCATCGCCACCACGCCCGGCAGTCGTGAGCTCTCTATTGCGCCGCTCAGCGGGCTGCTGGAAGTCGAGTATGTCGAACACCCTGCTGGCCACTTCCCGCCCTGCCGCGTCCGCTTCACCCGCTGGGGGGACACGCTGCTGCTGGAGACGGCCACTGCTCCCGACGGTTCCGGGGCGGCGATTTCCTATGTGGCCCGCCACACACTCGATGGCACTGGCTCGACCCTTCCCGCACAGTTCGAAGACCTGCTGGTGATGGGCGCCACTGCCTATGCTGCGCTCGAACAATCAACGGCTGTCATCGATCGTCTCAACACCGGTGGAGCCTCCGTTCCCGGCGACTACGCCGATTGGGCGCGCGCCCGGCTCACCGCCTTCGGTCAGCTCCTGCGCCAGCACGCACGGGCGAACCGCGTCCGCGCTCGCAGCCTCATTTCCCCGGCCTTCTGACCCTCGGCCCGCGCGTTGACATCGCCCTGGCGCCCGTTAAGCTACTGCGAATGAGCGAAGAGGCCGCAATTGTCCCGCTTGAACGCGTCGAGGCCGCCATCCACGTCATTCGTGGCCAGAAAGTGATGCTCGATAGCGACCTTGCTGCACTCTATGGCGTTGAGACTCGCATCCTTGTCCGCGGGGTGACACGTCATGCGGCGCGGTTCCCTGCCGACTTCATGTTCCGTCTCGAGCAGGCGGAGGTCGATCGTTTGAGATCCCAAATTGGGATCTCAAACGGCCGGGGTGGCCGCCGCTATGCGCCCTATGCCTTCACCGAACAGGGCGTGGCCATGCTCTCCAGTGTGCTCAACAGTCCCCGCGCCATCGCCGTGAATATCGAAGTGATCCGCGCTTTCGTCCGGCTCCGGGAGATGGCCCTCTCCTACGCCGAGCTCACCTCGCGGCTCGACGAACTCGAAGGCCGATACGATGGTCAGTTCGCGCTCGTTTTCGACGCTATCCACGAGCTCATGGCTCCGCCCCCCGCCCCAACGCGCCACCTCGGCTTTCGCGAAGAGCGCGTAAACTACGGCGCGTGACTGACTCCTCCGAGGCATTCTTCGAGCGCATCGCCCACCTTTCCTCCCTCCCCTCGCTGCGCGTCGGCCTCATTTCCGATACGCACATCCCGGAAGCCCGCGACGAGCTCTGGCCCCAGGTCTGGGACGCCTTTGCCGGCGTCGATTGCATCCTCCACGCCGGCGACATCCATGACCTCGTCGTCATCGACCAGCTCAGCGACATCGCCCCGACCTTCGCGGCGCGCGGCAACGGCGATGACGGCTCTGGCGGTCGCCCGATCCAACCGTTCGACCCGCGCCTGCGCGAAGCGTGGCTGATCGAACTCGGCGGCCTGCGTATCGGGCTGACGCACGACGTGCCGATCCCCGAGTATCCGCCGCATCTCACACTCGACCGCGCTCTGCAGCGCTACTTCGGACGCACCGACCTCGATGTCCTCATCTATGGTGATACACACGTCGAGCAGATCGACAGGATTGGCACGGTCCTCTGTGTGAACCCGGGCTCGCCGACCTACCCGCACAACCTCGACACGCAGTTCGGCACGCTCGGCTTCCTCGAAATCAGCGATGGGCAGGCGGAGGCGACAATCTGGCAGCTCCACCAAGGCGGCATCAACCCGTTCGACTGGGCCGGTTCGCGGCGCCCCTGGTGACGAACGAGAGCAGCAGTCGGCCAGACGGTTGTCCGGTCTGGTGTGCCTCTCAGAGCCAGGCCTTGCAACCCTGTGACGCTCACCACCACAGCACATCGTCCAGTGGGTCTTCGTGCGCCTCGACCGCCGGGTCCACGTCGTCCGCCTCCCAGAGGTCGGTGCCCAGGTACTTCCAGCCTCCATCGGCCATGATCATCACGATGTTGCCCTGTCGGATGCGGCTGGCTACGCGCAAAGCCGCGTGCAGCACCGCGCCGCTGCTGATGCCGCCAAACAGCCCCTCTGCCAGCATCGCCCGCCGTGCGTGCGAGAACGCGTGCCGGTTCCCGACGATGATCTTGCCATCGAGCACCGACTCGTCGAGCACCGGCGGGATGAAGCCGTCCTCAAGCGACTTCAGGCCCTGCACGTGCACACCCAGCCGCGGTTCGACACCGAGCACATGGCAGTCTGGGTTCGCCTCCTTCAGGCGCCGCCCCACGCCCGTGATCGTCCCGCCGGTGCCCACCCCGGCCACCAGCACATCGACCCGCGGCAGATCGGCAAGGATTTCGGCCGCCGTCGTTTCGTAGTGCGTGCGCGCGTTCTCCGGACTATCGAATTGGCCCAGGTAATAGGCCCCTTCCTGCTGGGCGACCACCTGTGCCACCTCTCGCGCCGTCTTGATTCCTGCCTGCCGGGGCACACGGCGGATCCGCGCGCCATAGACCCGGAGCAGCTGCTCGATCTCCGGGTACACGCTGTCTGGCACGCACACGTCGACCGGATGGCCCAGCAACCGGCCAAACATCGCCAGCGCGACACCCGTGTTGCCGGTTGAGGCCTCCACGATGCGCTGGCCCGGCGCGAGTTCGCCGGACGCCGTCGCTGCCTGCAGGATGCGGAGGACGATACGGTCCTTGATGCTGCCCGTCGGGTTCTGGGCCTCGAGCTTGGCGAAGAGGCGGAGGCCGGGTGCAGGCGAAAGACTGCGCAACTCCACGAGCGGTGTGCGCCCGACGAGCCCGCAGATGTTCTCGAAGGTGGCCACCGGCCCAGTCTACTCCCACGCTTTGCGGGCGCGCTCCGCAGCGGCCAGCACCGGTGCGCCGTTCAGATGTGCATCCTGTTTCTTTCCCTTTTGCGGGCGGCCGATTGACGCACTGGCGCATCTGGGTCACGATTAGTGGAACTGGAATTCCATTTCCCAATCGATCTGAGGTCCCACCTTCATGGCAGCTGCTTCCACCTCCAGGAAACGCTCGTTCTTCGATGCGCTCGGCCACATCGTCTACCGCCACAAGTGGAAGGTCGTTGTCACATGGGTCGCCGCGCTCGGCCTCCTGGTCGCGGCGATGATCGCCTGGCAGGGCAGCTACTCCACCTCCTTCAGCATCCCCGGCTCCGACTCTCAAAGAGCTGCCGACCTGCTTGCCCAGAAGTTCCCCGCTCAGTCTGGGAGCAACAGCGAGCTTGTCTTCCACACCGCTCCTTCGGCACCCGCGTTGACCGCCCCCGACATCAAAGCCCGCGTCGAGTCACTTGTTGCCCGCGCAAAGACACTCCCGGGTGTGACGGCCGTGACCTCGCCCTTCGACGGTAGTAGCGCTCTCTCGGCCGATGGCCACACCGCCTTCGCGACGGTCTCCTATGCGCACGATGCAGCTGCGCTGCCGGCATCGGAACCAGCAGCGCTTGTGAGCTTCATCGAAGCGAGCACGGGTAACGGCCTCACCGTCGAAGGTGGCGGCGCCGTCGTCGCACAGACCGAATCCGGCGGCCCCGCTTCCTCCGAGTTAATCGGTATCGCCGCCGCCGCTGTAATCCTCGTGATCGCGTTCGGTTCGATCGTGGCGATGGGTGTCCCCATCCTCACGGCCCTGCTCTCGCTGGGCGCCTCATTCGCCGTCCTCGGCATCGCCACCCGCTTCCTCGACATGTCATCGTTCACCCCGTCGTTCGCGTCGATGATTGGCCTGGGCGTGGGCATCGACTACGCGCTGCTGGTGATCACCCGCTATCGCGAAGGACTTCATCGCGGCTGGACTGTTGAGAGTGCAGTCACCGGCGCGGTGACGACGGCAGGGCGCTCGGTGTTATTTGCGGGTGCCATCGTCATGATCGCGATGCTCGGCCTCAACCTCATAGGCATTCCCTTCGTTGCCGCCCTGGGCACGGCTGCCGCAATCGTGGTGGGGCTGTCGGTCGCCGCTGCCCTCACTCTCCTTCCTGCCATGCTCTCCATCCTCGGGCACAAGGTCGATGCGCTCGCAATCCCCCTGCTTCACACCCGAGAGACCGCCCACGAACGCTCCATCTGGTTCAGGCTCAGCCGTGCCATCCAGCGCAAACCCTACTGGTTCGCCGGCGCCGCCACATTGGTCCTCGCCCTGCCCGTCCTCACGATGCACACCGCGTTCACGGACGCAGGGAACAACGCCCCGACGACCCATACGCGCCGAGCCTACGACCTGCTCGCGCAGGGCTTCGGGCCGGGCTTTAACGGCCCTCTTGCCGTCGTCGTCGATGTCTCGGCTGGCGGGCGCGCCGCACTCCCCGCCCTCGAAAGTGCACTTGCGAATACCCCGAACGTCGACCGCGTCAGCGCCCCCGCGTTCAATGCTGCCGGTGACACGGCCATCCTCACGGTGTTTCCCAAAACTGCTCCACAAGCTTCGGCCACAGCCGCGCTCGTCAGCCGGCTGCGAGGCGAGGTCATCCCCGCCGCGACCGGCAGGTCGAACATGAAGGTCTATGTGGCCGGTGCGACCGCCGCCACCATCGACGTCAGTAACCGCATCGCCAGCCGCACCCCCATCTTTTTCGCGATGGTCATCGGGCTGAGCTTCGTGGTCCTGATGTCTGTCTTCCGTTCGGTGCTCATCCCCGTGAAGGCGGCCGTGATGAACCTGCTCTCGATCGGCGGCGCCTATGGGATCGTGGTGGCGATATTCCAACTGGGCTGGGGCGCGAGCCTGCTCGGCATCCAGCAGAAGGGGCCTATCGAGTCGTTCCTGCCGATGATGATGTTTGCCATCCTCTTCGGGCTTTCGATGGACTACGAGGTCTTCCTCGTGAGCCGCATTAAAGAAGAGCACGCGGCCGGCCGCAAGACCTCGGACGCTATCGCCTATGGCCTTTCTTCGACGGCCCGCGTCATCACTTCGGCGGCGCTGATCATGATCTTCGTCTTCGGGAGCTTCATCCTGGGCGGAGAGCGAGTCATCGAAGAGTTCGGCATCGGCCTCGCCAGCGCCGTCTTCATCGACGCCACTATCGTCCGCCTGCTGCTCGTGCCTGCGGTGATGGAGATCCTCGGCGAAGCGAACTGGTGGTTGCCGCGCGGCCTCGACCGGCTGCTCCCCCACATTCATGTCGAAGGGCCGGCCATCCCCGGACTGCCGCCGAAGCCCGAACTCGCCGCCGGCGATTGACCGGATGAGCCCGGTTAGCGGAACGCTGGTTGTTCGAACCAGGGAAACAGGTCGGGCAGTTCCGTGCTCGGGCTCATCGTGAAATGTGGAGCCCGCTTTTCGAGGAACGACGCCACCCCTTCGCGGACGTCTGCGGAGCGGCCCATCTCGAGGATCCCCCGCGAATCTGCCATGTGCGCTTTCATCGGGTGGTCTGCGACGAGGCCGCGCCACAGCAGCTGGCGGTTTAGCGCCACTGAGACTCCGGACGTGTTTTGCGCGATCTCGAGCGCGATCGCCCGTGCAGCGGGGAGCAGGTCGGCCGGGGCGTGCACGCTCCGCACGAGCCGGCCCGCAAGCGCTTCCTGGGCGCTGAACACGCGGCCGCTGTAGACCCATTCGGTCGCCTGCTGGATGCCGGCGATGCGCGGCAGAAACCAACTGCTACAGGCTTCCATGACGATCCCCCGGCGTGCGAATACGAAGCCCATGCGCGCATTCTCCGAAGCCAGGCGCATATCCATGGGCAATGTCATCGTGATGCCGACGCCGACCGCAGGGCCGTTTATCGCTGCAATGACAGGCTTCTTGCACTCGAAGATACGGAGCGTCAGCTGTCCGCCACCATCGCGGTACTCCGCGATGGCGAGCGCCCGACCCCGCGATGCTGCATTGAAGGTGTTCGGCCCTCCCGAAAGGTCCGCACCGGCGCAGAAGCCGCGCCCGCGCCCGGTTACGATGATGGCGCGCACCGCATCGTCCGCGTCGGCCTGGTCGAAGGCGTCGATCATCTCTGCCCGCATCTGCTCCGTGAATGCGTTCAGCTGTTCTGGCCGATCGAGGGTGATGGTGAGGATACCCTCGGCGTCTTTTTCGTAGGCGATCTGTCCGTAGTCCAAGTGCTCTCCCCTGCGGGCGAGTGCCCGTGTTCGTGGGGCAGAGTATCGCAGGGTAGCTCGCGCGCGGCCAACGCCGGGACGCGCGACGAAGCGGCTGCCGGAGGGGACGGGCAGCCGCTTCGCTGGTGGCCCGTCTGAGGGGGATCATCCGGGTGCACGCAGTCTGCCTTATCGCATGCCGGGCACTCTATGAGGCGTGTCACACAGCGGTCTGCGGGCGCGCACAACCGCGCTCAGAAGATCTCCGGGATCCACGGTGCTGGCTGCCACCCGAACATCGCGTCCGCCCGCCCCAGCGCGGCTTCGGGGCCAGATACGCGCCCGGCGCGCGCGAGCGTCGATAGGCGCACCCCGCCGAGATAGGCAGCCCCGAGGGACTCGGCTTCGAGCGAAATGTCTGGGCTCCTGGCCGTCCGCGTGCAGGTCGCGCCGTTCGGCCCGCCCTTCAGCAGGTAGCTACCCTCGTTCCAGCCACAGAACCGGTCCTGCACTTCGATGACGAGTTCGCCCTCCGCGGCGTAGCGGCGGCCCGCAAGCGCCTCGGCCACATCGACCACTCGCACGAAAAGCGTGTCCTGCGTACGGCGGACGAGGCGGCGAGGGTCAGCCAGCATCCACGTCAACGGTTCATCCACACGCCGCCACTCGGCGTGAATTGTCTTGATAAGGTCGACTCCGAACAGGTACTGCCAGAGGGCTGCATAGGCTGCATCGCTGGCTGCAATCAGCTCGCGGAGATGCAGGATGCCCGCCGGGTTGCCCTGTTCGTAGTCCTGCTTCGTGCGATAGCGGACGTAGCCCAGCAACTCCCCGTCTTCCTCGTACTGTGCAAAGCGGCTGCCCGTGTACCCGTCCACTCCCTCATCCTTTTCGGGGAGGTGGCGGTAGCTCCACCAACGGTCGTGGCGCGAGATCATGCCCGGCGTCTCCCGACGGACGCGTTCGTAGAGAACCGGCCACCTGGCCAGCGCCTCCTCCCGCTCCACCATGCGCACGCCTCCCCGGGCGGTGGCGTCCGACGTGCTCGGTCTGAGGGCGCTATGGGCGCGTTCGATGCGCATCTCGACGCCTTCCGCGGCACAGCCGTAGCCAAAACGGCCGTAGATGGGCGCCTCCGAGGCCCACAGAGCGGCGAGCGCCTCGCCCCGCTCGTGGACGTCATCCAGCTGCCTGCGCATCATCGCCGTCAGGAGCCCACGGCGGCGGTGCGTCGGCCGCACCGAGACCCAGGTCACGCCCGCCGTGGCGATGGAACCGCCCGGCACGGTCAGTTCGAAACTCCAGATCCCCGTGGTCGCCACGACCTGGACGCCGTCCCAGGCTGCCAGTGAGCGATCGACTTCAGCATAATGCCCGGTCCTCTCGGACCAGCGGTCCGGGCGAAAGTCGTTACCGAAGCTCGACGCCATGCACTCGAAGAACGGCCCGGCTTCATCCGGCGTGATCGGCCGCAATTGATATTCCACGTCGCCTCCTCCTTGCGATCTCCCGCCGCTTCGCTGGCACAGGCCGCCCTCGCCGCCGTGCCCTTTGTCTCTCGTCTTCGTCTCGCCTACGTGATTCCCGGAAGCACCACAACGTCCCAGGCGTAGGCTGTGAACAGCGCCCATGCGCCCACCGCGAGCAGAAAGAAGACGCGCAGCCACTGGCCGAAAGCGGGGCGAGCGTCCCACGCGACGGCACAGGCGACGATCGCACCGGCCGCCGCGCCCGCGAGTGCGAACATCGGCACGAAGACGAACGACGCCATGGCCAGCGTGAACATCGGCCGTGGAAGTGCTGTCGCAGGTTTCTCACCGACACCGTACCCGGCGAGAAACCAGACGAGCACCACGGCCAGCGGGAATACGATAGCCGTGAGCGAGGCCCGCAGCGAGAGGTCGTCGAGGCTGTGCAGCAGGCCACCGTTCGCCCGTCCCGCCTCCGCCCCAGCAACGTGTCCCGAATGCCATCCGTTCACGCGGCCAGTGTACTCGCCGGCGATGGCCCCGGGGTACCAGCCTATCGCCTGCCGCTGGCTCGCCGGCAGCTTCGGCCTTTCGTAATTCGTTTTAGTCCCCCTCGCGCTTGCGCTTGCGTTTGCTGGGCTGCACCCGCCGCGGCTCCGTCTCGGCTTTTGGAAAGTGCGGCGGCCATGGGGCGTCACCCTCACCCTCGGCCTCGTGCTTCGCCACCAGCTCCAGGAGCGGTGCCAGCGAATGATGGTGGCTATCGATCGCCGCGGAAGGGTCGCCCCGCTCGGCGAATCGCCGCGGCACCGTCTCGATTGTGAAGTCGCCCAGCTCGCAACCACCAACTTCGTCCCACTCCAGCGGACACGACACTCGTGCCTCGGGCGTGGGCCGCACTGAATAGGCCGATGCCACCGTGCGGTCGCGTGCGTTCTGGTTGTAGTCGATGAAGACGCCGTGCCGCTCCTCCTTCCACCACTTCGTCGTTGCAAGCGCGGGAACGCGCCGTTCGACTTCCCGTCCCAGGGCGAGCGCGCAGCGGCGCACATCTCCGAACTCCCAGTGCGGTTCGATACGCACGTTGATGTGGATGCCGCGCGAGCCCGACGTCTTGGGGTACCCGCGATAGCCGAGCTCTTCGAGCACCTGCTTGAAGACGAGGGCCAGCTCCCTGACATCGCCGAAAGTAGCCTCCGGAGTCGGGTCCAGGTCGACGCGCAGTTCGTCGGGGTGGTCGACGTCACCGGCGCGTACCGCCCACGGGTTCAGGTCGATGCAGCCGAGGTTCGTCACCCATGCCAGGTCCGCGGCATCGTCGCAGACCACGAGGTCCGCAGTCCGCCCGCTCGGGAAGGTGATGTGGGCCGTTTCGATCCCATCCGGCAGGGTCGCCGGGGCGCGCTTCTGGAAGAACGGCTCGTGGTCCGCGCCATCGGGGTAGCGTTTGAGCACGAGCGGCCGGCGCATGATGCCCCGCAGCGCGCCTTCGGCCACCGCCTGGTAGTAGCGCACCAGGTCCAGCTTGGTGTAGCCGCGCTCCGGGAAGAAGACCTTCCCCGGGTTCGTGATGGTGACCTTCCGGCCCGCGGCTTCGACTTCGATTGGCGTCTCTGGCATGCGCTTACTTTACGGGAATCGCCACCAAACGTTGATGCTTTCGCCGAAGATTCGTGACAACTATCCGTCGTTTCCGATGCTACGATCGCGCACACCTTCTCCGGGGGTATCGGCGTGGGAAAGCTTGCCGTCCTGTTTGGGGCGCTGGTCATCCTCAGCATTCTCTTCGGCATCATCGAGCGTCTCTGGCCGAGCAAGAAGGGCCAGCGCTGGTGGCGCAGTGGCATCAAGACTGATTTTCTCTGGTGGTTTTTCGACCCACTGATTGGCCAGGGCCTGGCATTCATCGCCGTTGCCGCGGCCGTTATTGCCCTGGCAAAGATCGCAGGCGTCCCTATCGACAGGACCCACATCCAGCAGTGGATGAGCCGCGATACCGTTATCTCCTCCCAGCCGGCCGCCCTGCAGGCGTTGGAGGCGCTCCTCTGGTTCGAACTCATCGGCTATTGGTCGCACCGCGCCTTCCACCAGGTGAGCGTCCTCTGGCGCTATCACGCCATCCATCACTCATCCACCGAAGTGGACTGGCTCTCGTCTGTCCGCGTGCACCCGGTGAACGAAATTGGCAGCCGCCTCGCGCAGGTCAGCCCGCTCGTGCTCGTGGGCTATAACGCCGGAGTCGTCGTCGCCTTCGTCCCAATCCTCACCCTCTACGCCATCATGCTGCACGCCAATGTCTCCTGGAACTTCGGCAGGCTGCGCTACGTGATCGGCAGCCCGGTCTATCACCGCTGGCACCACACGAGCGAGAAGGAAGGGCTCGATAAGGACTTCGCGGCGATGTTCCCGTTCGTCGACTGGATCTTCGGCACGCTCTACTTCCCGGCCGACCGGCAGCCCATGCAGTTCGGTGTGCCGGGCGAAGATATCCCCAACAACCTCCTCAAGCAGCTCGTCTACCCGTTCCGCAAGAAGGGCAGCTACCGGGACGCGGCCTAAGCCCCGCGCCGCTGTTTGAACCGCCCTCGGCGTAGCCTGAAGTCGTTGGTTGACGAGCGAACATCACGTAGTTCTAGCCCTCGCCTTTGACCTCCTCCATCCAACGCGACATGAGCAGACTCATGCGGTCCACAAACTCAGTGGCCGACATCGATTCGTCTGGTTGAGGTTTGCACAGCTCCAGAATGGCCGACTCAGCCAAGTACGCCTTGGCTCCATCAAGTTCCCTGTACAGGGGGTAGTTCTTGTTGATCTCAAGCCATCGACCATCGACCCAGGCCGACCGCTCGCTCGGGTCCCAAGCCCCGATGCGGATCGGAGGTTCGGTTGTCCCACCCGTGATCCGGGAGACAAGTCTGGCAAGTTGGCCAACGGCGCGTTCGGGCGGCGGCGTCCGAGGTTGTCGAGGTTCGCCAATAGATTCGCGCTGATCGACGACGGTTCTTCGCGACTGTGGTTGGCCGGGCGGCATTCGGCCAGCTGGTCCTGGCACGAGCGCTTGCCCGTCCGAATCGTCATGCTCAGTGGTAGGCGGCTGGCTCCCAAATGAGGCGAGCACTTTGCCGAGCTCCTCCCGGACCTCGCGGGCTAGCTCTTTCTCACGCTTGGTTACTTTGGTATCTGGGCTACCAGCGCGAAGGTCACTGATCAGGGGGTGGAGGTGCTTGAGGACCTCTGCACCAAGCTGCTCCCACACTTGGTCTCCGCGCTCAACGAAGTCCGTCTTATTGGGGAGCGGTGTGAAGTGGCTCAAATGCAGTTCGCCCACCAACGAGTTCAAGGCACCCTTACCCTGGTAGTTGTACCCGAACCACTCGTTGTCTCGAATCAGCCTGCCTCCTTGAATCAGACGCAACCCCGAATGCAGGCTGGCACGTGCGTCGACCTCTTGGAGGTTGGCCCGGCCAGCCCAACCGTGGGCGCTTAGTCCATCAATGCGGATCCGCGGAATTTCGATACGAGAGGACCCCGCTGTCAACGGAATCGCAAGCGCTTCAACCACGGAGCGCCGCCCGTCGTAGGCGACTCCTATCTCCATATCGCCAGCCTCTATCAAGCACTTATACGTTGAGGCTAACGCCCGGCGAAGGTCGTCTCGGTTGTCTCGACGGGAGCGATGGAGTCGCGAGACCTGAACGCGAACGTGCCCGCGCTCGCGTACGAGACCCTGCATTGTGGGCGGGTAGTAGGCCAACTGGAGTGGTTGAGGAACACCAAAGTCCCTGGGCTGCGTTCTGGTACCCCAGTCCTGGTCCTCCAGATACCAAACTTCGGCGGCGCCGGCGTGCTTCGCCCATATTTGCACCGCTGTACCCAAGTAGCCGCAGGCGGCCTTGCCGCCCTGGTGGTACTTGCTCAGGTCGTCAGCTGCATGCTCGTCACCGGCCCCCCAGTTCAGCCACGTATTGATTTCATTTGCGCCCATACCTCGGCCCCCATCGCTTTCGACCACGATGAGATCCTCTGCCCGATTCACTACGACGTCCACGATAAGTTGCTGTCCCCAGCGATAGTTCGCCGAGTTATCCACGAGTTCCTTCACAGCATCTGCGAAACTCGTAAAGTTCTGCATCAGCGCTAGGCTCGTGCCACGGCTGATCTCTTCTCTCCATCTCGGAGCCGGATCCACCAGGGTAGCTGTCATTGCTATGCGCCTCTCTTCGTCCGGCGGCGGGCGCTCTTCGTCCCGACACTCGGTGCCATCGGCTGCCACTCCCGGAGGCCGTAGGTTCCACGTGCCGGGCGATAAAGCCGTGGGTCGTTGAAGTACTTCGCCAACAGAGTGTTTGCCGGGTTTTGGCCGCCGGCGGAGTAGAGGCCCTTCGCGCGAATTTGCCTCTCGATCTCCTCGTAGTGCAAGGCGGTTCGGGCTTCTCGAATCAGACTGACGACCTGGTCTGCGACAGACGCTGGCAGCTCAGGAGTGGCGGTCTCGATGGTGAGGGGCTGAATGTCTCCATGCAGCGCCAGGAGACCTTCAAGATGCGCAACCTCAACGGCCAACCGCTCCAACTGGCGCTCGACTTCGGCTTTACGACCCTCAAGTGCCTCTCTGTCTATCACCAACCTCGCCAACCGATCGTGCGCAGCGACGAGCAGTTCGTCGGGCGCCTCATCCAGTCTCCGTAGTCCAGTATTCATCTTGACTCTACGCCTCCT
>Ga0307373_10005761_pt1 | contig 20081 bp, 23 predicted proteins | sample OX2MG_FD_202534 | JGI IMG/M metagenome (GOLD analysis project Ga0307373, IMG submission 202534) | Soil microbial communities from Risofladan, Vaasa, Finland - OX-2 | ecosystem: Environmental > Terrestrial > Soil > Coastal area > Acid sulfate soil | place: Finland: Risofladan, Vaasa | collected...
GTCGAGGGCGGCCTGGCCCATGCCGACGGCGAAGGCGCCCACGCTCGGCCGGAAGAGGTCGAGGGTTCGCATCGCCACCCGGAAGCCCCGGTCCACCTCCCCGAGCACATCGTCGCGTGCGACGCGCACACCGTCGAGGAGCAGGCGGCCGACCGGGTGCGGCGCCAGCAGCTCGAGTCGCTCCCCGTGGATCCCCGGGCGGTCCGCCGGCAGCGCGAACGCGGTGACGCCGCGCGCCCCGGCGCCGACGGTGGTCCGGGCGAAGATCGTGTAGATGTCGGCATCGGGGGCATTGGAGATCCAGATCTTCTCGCCCGACAGCTGCCAGCCGTCGCCCGACGCGTCGGCCCGCAGCTCGAGCGCCGCCGCATCCGATCCGGCGCCGGGCTCGCTCAACGCGAATGCCGCCACCGCCTCGCCGCGAGCGATCGCGGGGATCCAGGCCTCGACGAGCTTCGGGCTGCCCGACTGGAGGATCGGATAGCCCCCGAGGCCCTGCAGCGCCAGGGCGGTCTCCGCCTCGGTGCTGACGTACGCGAGCGCCTCGCGCAGCAGGCAGAGCTCGAGCGCGGCGGCCTGCCTGGTCGGCTGGCCGGCACCGACTCCCGGGAAGAGCGCGGCGAGCAGGCCGTGGCGCCCCATCGCTGCCAGCAGCTCCCGGTTGACCCGCCCCTCCTCGCCGGTCTTTACGAGCCCGGCCAGCTCGCTGGCGGCGATCGCCCGGACCTCGTCGACCCGAGCGCGCTGGAGGGCGGTGAGGGAGAAGGGGCTGCCCGGCACCGGCGGGTCGCCGGCCGGCTCGCGCGCCGACACCCCGGCACCCATCAGCCGACCATCGTCAGCCCACCGCTGACGCTCAGCACCTGGCCGGTGACGTAGGAGGCCTGGTCGGAGGCGAGGAACGCGACGACGTAGGCGATCTCCTCGGGCCGGCCGAAGCGCCGGAGGGGGATCGCCCGTAGCAGCGCCTCCTGGATCTTCTCGGGCTGCTGGCGCAGCAAGGGCGTGTCGGTCGGTCCGGGGGCGACGCAGTTGACGTTGACGCCGTGGCGGGCCATCTCGCGCGCGAGCGACTTGGTGAACGCGATGACGCCTCCCTTGGCGCCGGCGTAGACCGTCTCGCCGAGGCTGCCCACCCGGCCGGCGTCGCTCGAGATGTTGACCACGCGGCCCTGCTTGCCGGCCTCGAGCAGCGGCGGAAGGAAGGTCTGACAGACGTGCACCGGACCGAGAAAGTTGAGCGCCGTGATGTGCTCGATGTACTCCGGCGGGTTGTCGACGAAGGGCTGACCCCGGTTCCACCCGGCAGCGTTGACCACCACGTCGACGAGGCCGAGCTCGGACTCGATCGCAAAGCGCAGCTCCTCGATGCTCGAGCGGCTGGTCACGTCGACCGGGAAGGCCCGCGCCTTGTCGCCGCGATCGTCGATGGCCGACGCCGTGCTGGTCGCCGCGGCGAGGTCGATGTCGGCGACGGCGACGGTGGCGCCCGCGTCGGCGAGCACCATGGCGACCGCCCGGCCGATGCCCGAACCGGCACCTGTGACCATCGCGGTGTGGCTCGTCAGATCGATCTTCATCGCCCTCTCCTTGCGTCGACGAACTCCCGTAGACGGCTCTCGGCTTCGGCGGTGGCGTGGAGGACACGCTGGCCCCGGCTCTCGCTCGCGTAGCCCTCTGCGCTGCCGGCGCGGCTCACGCAGCGCTTGATCGCCGGCTGGGCGGGTCCGGCGCCGGCCAGCAGCGCGCCAAGCACCTGCGCCACGCGCTCGTCCAGCTGCGCCGCCGGCGCGCACCACTCGACGATACCGAGGCGCTCGGCCTCGCGGCCGTCGACCAGCTCGCCGGTGAGCATGAGGCGCATGGCCCGCCCGCGACCGATGAGGCGCGTGAGGCGCTGCGTGCCGCCGCCGGCAGGCAGGAGCCCGAGACGGACCTCTGGGAGCGCGAGCCGGGCGTCCTCGGAGGCGATGCGCAGGTCGCAGGCGAGCGCGAGCTCGAGGCCGCCGCCGGTGGCCGCGCCGTGCAGCACGGCGACGGTGGGGATCTCGAGCTCCTCCCACTCGAGGAACAGCCCCTGGAACCGGGCGGCGAAGGCGTTCAGGGGACCTGGGTCCCCGCCCTCCAACGTGGCCGTCATCATCGCGATGTCCGCGCCAGCGGAGAAGTGGCGCCCCGCACCACGCACCACGGCCACCGCGATGCGCTCGTCGCGGCGGAGCGTGTCGAGCGCCTGCTCGAAGCGGTCGAGCTGCTCGACGTCCCAGGCGTTGACCGGCGGCCGATCGAGCAGCACCGTCGCGACGCGATCACGCACCTCGAGGTGGATCATTGTGCCCGCCGACGCTGAAGTGAGCGATCATTCAGTTCGATCGAACATACGCTCATCACGTGCTCAAGCTACGACTCGGGGGCTCGTTCGTCAAGGGCCCGCGGTCGGGTCGCCGCGGCCGGCGGCGAGGGAGCCGGTGAGCGGAGCGACCCCCCACCTGACGCTCCGGGTCGCGCGGGTAGGCTCGCTGCGTGCTTTCCGAGGCCGAGCTCGCCGAGTGCCGGCGGGCCACCTGGTTCGTCGACAGTGACCATCCCCGCCTCGTGGCACGCGCCCGCGAGCTGACGGCCGGCGCGACGAGCGAGCGGGAGCGGGCCGTGCGGCTCTTCTACGCCGTGCGCGACGGGCTGCGCTACGACCCCTACTCGATCACGACCGATCCGGCCGACTACCGCGCGAGCAACGTGCTCGGCCAGACGGCCGCCTACTGCATCCCCAAGGCGGTCCTGCTCACCGCGCTCGCCCGTGCCGCCGGCATCCCCGCCCGCCTGGGCTTCGCCGACGTCCGGAACCACCTCGCGAGCGACAAGCTGCTCGCGCGGCTCGGGAGCGACCTGTTCGTCTTCCATGGCTACACGGAGTTCTGGCTCGCGGGCACGTGGGTGAAGGCGACGCCCGCCTTCAACATCGAGCTGTGCCGGCGTTTCGGGGTCCACCCGCTCGAGTTCGACGGGCGAGACGACTCGCTCTTCCACGAGTTCTCCGTCGACGGCCGCCGCCACATGGACTACGTCGCCAGCCGAGGGAGCTACGTGGACCTGCCGCTCACGGAGATCATCGAAGCCTTCGAGCGCGAGTACGGGTCCGGCTATCGCTCGCGCCCGCCCGAGCGTCAGGCCGATGCGCTCTTCGACGTGCCGACCTCGCCGCGCTGAGCTGGTCGACCTGCCGCCGGGCAGGAGCACCGGCCCTTCCTGTGCGGCCCGAGCGCCGCACGCAGCACACCGGACGCGGCGCGTCCCACGCCGTCCGCTCCGGTCCCGTCGGGTCGGACATGGTATGGTCATTCAAATCAACTGAGTGATCATTCGGCAGCGGGAGACACGTGAGACGATGACGCAGACCTCCTCCGACGCCCTCACCGGTCCCGAGGCGATCCGCGCGGCGCGCGCTTCTTGGCGGCGCAGCCAGATCGTCGAAGCGGCGGTTCGACTGATGGAGGAGCAGGGCTTCCACCAGATGTCGGTCAGCTCGCTGGCCCGGGAGGCGGGAATCAGCGTCGGCACGATCTACCAGTACCTCGACAGCAAGGAGGACATCCTCCTGCTCATCTTGGAGGACGTCCTTCGGACCTACGCCCGGGAGGTCCCCCAGTCGATGGCGGGGCTCACTGACCCGCTCGAGCGGCTCGCCGCCGGCTTCCTCGCCTACTGCCGCGTCGTGGACACGCACCAGGCGGCGACGCTGCTCGCCTACCGGGAGAGCCGCTCCCTCAGCCGCTCGGGGCTGCAGACGGTCATCGGCCTCGAAGTCCAGACGACTGGCCTGCTGGTCGCCGAGCTCGGCGCCGCGCTTCGCGCCGGCATCGTCCGCCCGCACGACACGGAGCTGGTTGGCTGGGATCTGATGATGCTCGCCCACATGTGGGCACTCAAGCACTGGCACTTCAGCGCCCACCAGGACGTCGCGGCCTACGGCCGCGCCCAGCTGGCCCTCCTCCTCGACGGCTTGGTCGTCGAGCGCGAACGGGAGCGCTACGCGCGTCTGCTCTTGCTGCCCGAGCGTCGAGCGGCGGCGCTCGCCGCCACGGCTGCACCCGGCGCGTCCGGGGCCGCCGGGGACGGCGCGACCGGGCGTCCATGACGCCGCGCTATGCGCTCGTGACCGGGGCCTCGCGGGGGATCGGCGCCGCGATCGCCCGCCGGTTGGCGGCCGAGGGCTACGCGCTGACGATCACGGCCCGGCACGAGACGGCCCTTCGCGCGGTCGCCGCGCAGGTCGCGGGGGCTGGCGCCGCGGTGCACCGCGTGACCGGGGATATGGCCCTGGAGGACGACGTCCGGCGCGTGGCGAGCGAGCACCTGGAGCGCTTTCCGGCGCTGCACGTGCTCGTGCTCAACGCCGGGATGGCCGTCGCCGGCGAGCTGGCGAGCTACCCCTTGCGACGGCTCGACCAGATGCTCGCGATCAACCTGCGGGCCCCGTTCGCGCTCGTGCAGGCGTGCCTGCCGGCCCTTCGCGAGGCGGCACTCGCCGATCCCGACCGGGGCGCCAAGGTGGTGGCGATCGCCTCGATGTCCGGCGTGGTCTCCGAGCGCCAGCTTGCCGCCTACGGGGCCACCAAAGCGGCGTTGATCTCGCTGTGCCAGTCGATCTCCGTGGAGGAGTCCCGGCACGGTGTCAGCGCGACGGCGATCTCGCCGGGCTACGTCGACACCGACATGGGCGCGTGGGCCTCGGACCGCATCGATCCCTCCGCGATGCTCGACGTCGCGGACGTGGCAGAGATGGCGGTGGCGGTGACGCGCCTGTCGGCACGGGCGGTCGTCCCCCATCTCGTCCTGGCCCGCGCCGGCGAGAGCCTGTGGCGGGCGTGAGCGACGTGGCGCACGCCCGTCCTGGGCGCCCGTCGTGGACGGCATGAATAAACTGACTGACAGGTAGAAAATCTATATCGGGTATCGGCGCCGGACCGTTGGGAGGACGACATGACCGTACCGGCCGAACAGCCGCTGGCCCTGCTCGCCGTCGACCATCTGCTGTCGGACGAGGAGCATGAGATCGCCCGTACCGTGCGGCGCTTCGTCGACAACGAGATCAAGCCGAACGTCGCCGACTGGTGGGAGGAGGGGACCTTCCCCAAGGAGATGGCCAAGCAGTTCGGCGCGCTCGGCCTGCTCGGCATGCACCTGACGGGCTACGGCTGCGCGGGGACGAACGCGGTCAGCTACGGCCTGGCCTGTATGGAGCTCGAGGCCGGCGACAGCGGTGCACGCAGCTTCGTCTCGGTGCAGGGGTCCCTCGCGATGTTCGCGATCCACCACTGGGGCTCGGAGGAGCAGAAGCGCCGGTGGCTCCCGGGGATGGCCGTCGGGGAGGTGATCGGCTGCTTCGGGCTCACCGAGGCGGACTTCGGCAGCAACCCCGCCGGGATGCGGACATGGGCACGGCGCGACGGCAGCGACTGGGTGCTCGAGGGGACCAAGATGTGGATCACCAACGGCTCGATCGCCGACGTGGCGGTCGTGTGGGCGAACACCGACGAGGGGCTGCGCGGGTTCCTCGTACCCACCGACACCGCCGGCTTCTCGGCGCCGAAGCTCGCGCGCAAGCTGTCCCTTCGCGCCTCGGTCACCTCCGAGCTGGTCCTCGACAGGGTGCGCCTGCCCGCCGAGGCCGTCCTGCCCGGCGCGTCGTCGCTCCGGGGCCCGCTGTCCTGCCTCGACGAGGCGCGCTTCGGGATCGTCTTCGGTGCGCTCGGCGCGGCGCGCGACTGCCTCGAGAGCGCGATCGCCTACGCCCGCGAGCGGCAGGTGTTCGACCGGCCCATCGCCGGCTTCCAGCTCACCCAGGAGAAGCTGGTGGACATGGCGCTCGAGCTGCAAAAGGGCTTCCTGCTGGCGCTGCACCTCGGCCGGCTGAAGGACGCCGGCGAGCTGCGCCCTCAGCAGGTCAGCCTGGGCAAGCTCAACAACGTCCGCGAGGCGATCGCCATCGCCCGCACGTGCCGCACGATCCTCGCCGCCAACGGGATCACCCTCGAGTACCCCGTGATGCGGCACGCCAACAACCTCGAATCCGTCCTCACCTACGAGGGCACCTCCGAGGTGCACACCCTCGTCATCGGCAAGGCGCTCACCGGCGTCGACGCCTTCGGGTGAGGGAGCAGTCCGCCGCTCGAGCGCGTGCCGCCGTCGGTCGGAGCGGTGTCAGGTTCCCGGCGCGACCTCAATCGCGCAGGGCTCGGCGTCGGCCTCGACGCAACGCTCGCACTCGAGCTCGAACGTCGCGTGGGCGATCGAGAATGGCCGGCCGATCCCGACCTTGACCCGCTCGCCGACCAACTGGGCCTCCTCCAGGCTCGGATGACCGGTGAGCACCACGTGGGCCGAGAGCGCCCGCACCTCGCTCGAGAGGCTCCAGCAGTGCAGGTCGTGGACTTCTGCGACGCCGTCGACGTCGGTGATGGCCCGGGCGAGCGCCTCGAGGTCGACGTCGGCAGGGGAGGATTCGAGCAGGACGTCGACGCTCTCGCGCGCCAGGCGGACGCCCTGGAGGGCCACGAGGCAGGCGACGCCGAGCGAGACCGCGGGGTCGAGGACGGCGAGGCGGCCGGTGGCGTAGATCACGAGCCCGGCGACGAGCACCGCCGCCGAGGCCACGGCGTCGCCCGCCAGGTGGAGCAGGGCGACGCGGATGTTCAGGTCGCGGGAGCGCTCGACGAGGGCCAGCGCCGCGAGGGCGTTCACGGCGAGCGCGATGCCTGCGACGATAGCGACCAGGCCGCCGTGGACCGCCACGGGGTGGAGGATCCGCTGGACGGCCTCGATGGCGATGAGGGCCGTGACGACGATGATCACCGCGACGTTGGCGAGGGCGGTGAGGATGGTCGCCCGGTGATAGCCGAACGACCGCGAGGCGGTGGGGGAGCGCAGCGTCAGGCGCACGGCGACGAGCGCCAGCACGAGCGCGGCCGCGTCCGCCAGGTTGTGGCCGACGTCGGCGAGCAGCGCGGTCGAGCGGGCGGCGAGGGCGCCGACGAGCTCGCCCCCGACGAGCGCCGTGTCGAGGACGAGCGCGACGACGATCCGCTGTGACCGGCTCATCGCCGCCGTCCTCGTACGCCACCCATCTCGCGCGAAGCGTACCGGCGCACCGGGCGCCGCCGGTGCTGTCGGCGTCCTCAGGTGCCCAGGCGCGGGTCGCGACCGGTCAGCGGGCGTGACCGCTCAGGGCTCGCTCGGCTGCTTCGAGCTCGCGAGGGCGGCCTGCGCGGCGGCGACCTCCTCGCGCACGATGGCGATGTCGGCCTGGTGCGTCACGCCGATGCAGCGGCTGTCGGTCTCGACGACGTGCACGCTGTCGTGCCGGCGCTCGACGAGGGAGCCGACGACGTCGGGCAGGAGCAGCTCGCGTCGGACCGCCGTCTCCGGGTCGAAGTGCGCCAGGGCGTCGACGAGGTGGTCGAGCAGGCGGGGGTGGAAACCCCACAGGTTCATCGAGACGCGCTGCAAACCGTCGAGGCGCCGGGTGACCGGCTTGTCCTTCGCGATCTCGCCGGGGGCGTTCCTCGGCAGCGGCGTCGCGTCGAACGAGCCGTCCTCGCGCAGGCGCACCGTGTGCTCGACGATCCGGCGGAGCTCGCCCTCCTCGTCGACCTCGCACAGGCCCCGCGTGACGGCGGCGGCGGTGAGCACGGTGCGGAGCAGACGGTAGGCGACGAGCACGTGACGCCCGGCCACCGAGTCGTCGCCCGCCGCGTGCGTGCCGACCGAGAAGTGCTCGATCAGCATCCCGAGCGCCTGCTCGCCGTAGAGGTCGTCCGCGTTGGCGACGCCGAAGGGGCCGTGGAGCGCCGGACGGGCGGACAGCACCGCCTGGGCCGTCCCGGGAACCGGTGGCTGGCAGACCGTCGAGACCTGCAGCGTGGACGGCCATCGCCGCCGGACGTGGGCGAGGATCTCCTCGCGGATGTCCTCCCGGACGACGAGCACGATCCCGTCGTAGCCGGAGGCCTCGGCGGCGAGCGCCGTATAGTCCATGATGGCCTCGCCGTTCGGCCCGACGGGCGCGAGCTGTTTCAGGCCGCCGAACCTGCGGCCGTGGCCAGCGGCGAGGATGACCAGTTGCACGTGGGGAATCCTAGGTCAAAGCGCTGGTCGTACGTTGTGAGAGATACGTGTCCGGTGTTAGCAGACTGTTAGGGAGCGAGACGTGACCGATCACGACCAGGGGTCGTCAATCGACCAGGTCGACCATCTGGGGGACGGGCGCGACCACGACGGGCCGGAGGGCGCCGCTCGGGCGACCGGCGGACCGGGGGACCTCGACGCGGTCGAGCTGGAGCGGCGGCGCCAGGGCCTCGAACAGGTGATGGAGCTGATGCGCCCGGCCGTGCAGATGGACGGCGGTGATCTGGCCCTCGGGGAGGTCGACTACGCGGCAGGGATCGTCGAGGTCGAGCTGCAGGGGGCCTGCGGGTCCTGCGCCATCTCGTCGATGACCCTCCAGGGCGGCGTCGAGCGGCTCTTGAAGGAGCGCCTCGACTGGGTCACCGAGATCCGCGGCGGCGTCGACGAGTCGGTCGACCCCCTCGAGAGCGCGGCACTCGGGCGGGGCGGGTACGTGCCGCGCTACTACTGAGCGTCCCGAGGGTCCGCGAGGTCTCCCTGGCCTCGCCCGAAGCCGAGACGTTGGTCGGCAACATGCTCGCCTACCTCGCGGACCTCTACGCAGACCTCGTGCCACGCCCCCTCGACGCCGGCGAGTTCGCCCCGCCGTCGGGGACGTTCCTGATCCTCGACGTGGACGGTGCCGCGGCGGCTTGCGGTGGGGTGCGCGCCTGCGAGGTCGCCGGGGCAGTCGGCGAGCTGAAGCGGCTGTGGGTCGAGCCCGAGCACCGCAACAAGGGCCTGGCGCGCGAGCTCCTCGCTTGTCTCGAGGCCCGGGCCGTCGAGCTCGGCTACGAGCGCCTCTATCTGGACACCGGCCCGCTGCAGGCGGCCGCGATGCGCCTGTACGAGTCGAGCGGCTACCGGAGCGTCCCGAACTACGGGCGCAACGCCGCGAGCACCTTCCTTCGCGCCTACGAGAAGGTGCTCAGCTCGCCCGCATGAGCGCGCGCAGCGCCCGGTAGCCGATGCGGGCCATCCCGAGCCGCCCGACGAGGGCCGCGAGCTCCCCGCCGCCAGCGACGAGGGCGTGGCCGGCGACGCGGGCGGGCCAGTCCGGCGTCGCGGCGCGCAGCTCCGCGGTGTCGAGCGCGGGTTGGAGGTGCAGCTCGGTGACGCCGGGGGGCAGCTCCTCGAGCAGCTCGCCGAGATCGCCCGAGGTGGCGATGAGCGGCTGGAGCCAGACCACGTGGTCGGGGGCGAGGACGCCCCGCTCGGCGGCGAGGTCCCGGAAGGGGAAGCCGACGCGGCGCTGCTCCTCGGCGCGGGGCAAGCGGAGCGGCAGGCGGAACTCCTCGGCGAGATCGAGGTACACGTCGAAGAACTCCGACTTCAGCTCGACCGAGCCGAGGTGGGCGTCGAGGTGGCTCACGTCGAAGCCCCAGTAGACGGCCCGCTCGATCTGGGCGCGCCACTCCCGCCGCACCTCGTCGAGGTCGGCGTGCTCCCAGACGTCGTCGACCGTGCGCGGGAAGCCGCCGTCGCCGTCGAGGAGCGAGGGTGCCTGGGTGATCGGGCCCCAGCGGTACAGGTCCAGCTCGGCGTTCAAGGTGAGGTGCACCCCGACGTCCTCGCCCCGGTACGCCGCGGCGGCGCCGCGCGCCCAGGGAGCGGGGACCATCAAGGAAGCGGAGGTGCCGACGCCGTCGCGAAGCGCCGAGTACACGGCCTCGTTGGCGGCGTAGGAGAAGCCGAGGTCGTCGCAGGTGACGACGAGCACCCGGTCGCTCGCGCCGAAGCCGAGCCGTTCGACGAGGCTGCTCACCGTCTCGACGGTAGCGGCTCGTCGAGCGGCTCGGCTTCGCTCAGCGCCCGAGGCGCTCCTGCAGGGCGGCGTCCTTGGCGCGCACCTCGGCGGCCATCCTCTCCTGGAAGGACCGGATCGCCCCGGTGAGGCGCTCGTCGCCGACACCGAGGATGCGGACCGCTAGGAGCCCGGCGTTCCGGGCGCCGTCGACCGCGACGGTCGCCACCGGGATGCCGCGTGGCATCTGGGCGATCGAGAGCAGCGAGTCGAGCCCGTCGAGGTGCTTCAGCGCGATCGGCACCCCGATCACCGGCAGCGGCGTCACCGCGGCGAGGACGCCGGGCAGGTGGGCGGCGCCGCCGGCGCCCGCGACGATCACCTGTACCCCGCGCTCGGCCGCGCCGCGGGCGTAGGCCACGGCGTCGTCGGGCGTCCGGTGCGCGGAGAGGACGCGCATCTCCCAGCCGACGCCGAACTCGTCGAGCGCCTCCGCCGCCTGGCGCATGACCGACTCGTCGGAGTCGCTCCCCATCACGATCGCAACGCTCATCGTCTCCTCCTCCGGGGCTGGAGCGGGGCCACCCTCCGACCGATCTGCCCGAGCGCGAGCCCGACGACCACCCCGCCGACGACGTCGGAGGCGTGGTGGATCTTCACGTACACCCTCGACGCCGCCACGACGGCCGCGACGGCGAAGTACGCCGGCGCCAGCGGGTCGCCCTCCGCGAGCAGGGTCGCCCCGCAGAAGGCCGCGGTGGCGTGGCCCGAAGGGAAGCTCGACGAGAGGGGTTGGCGGAGGGGCAGGGGGTGCTCGGGCTGCTCGAGCGGGCGGTGCCGGCGGAAGAGGGACTTCAGCGCGACGTTGACGAGAACCGACTCGACGCCGGTGGCGACGATGGCGCGCGCCGCCGCCCGCTCGTTCGTCCGTCCGCCCCGGAGCGCGCGCAGCAGGGCGAAGACCACCCAGATGAGGCCGAAGTCCCCGAGCGCGGAGGCCGTGTAGAAGACACGGTCGGCGAGGCGGTCGCCGCGGACCCCGGTGACGGCGTCGTCGACGCGGTTGTCGAAGCCTGCGACGAGTTCACGGAGCACGGGCGCAGGCTAATCGGCGCGCGCGAGGCGTTCGACACCGGCCTGGAACGCCGGGCACTGCACCTGGAACGAGCATGTCTTGCACAGCGGCGAGGGGTTCGGGCGGAAGTCCTCGGTCCGGCACGCCCGTTCGATCGCGGCCCACACGGCGAGTGCGCGCTGGCGGAGCCCACGCATCGTCTGGTCGGTCGGCGACTCGACGACGACCACCTGGTCGCGCAGGTACATGAGGCGCACCTCGCTCGGCCGGCGACCGAGCGCCTGCTCGCAGAGGAAGGCGTAGAACTGCACGCCGGCGAGGCGCGAGCGCGCCTGCTCGACGCGTGGGGATCGCCCGGTCTTGTAGTCCACCACGACGAAGTCGTCGCCCGGCAGATGGTCGAGCCGGTCGATGATCCCCCGCAGCTCGACGCCGTCGAGGTTCACCCTGAGGTCGAGCTCGAGGCCGACCGGCCGCACGCTCGAGGGGTCCTCGAGGGTGAAGTACCGGTCGAGGAGCCCCCGGGCCTCGAGGAGGAAGGACTGGCGGGCGGCGTCGTCGAGCTCCAGCGAGGCGACGTCGTCGCCGACCTCCATCTCCCTCCACGCCTCGTCGAGCGCGCTCGCGCCGCGCTCGCGGGTCCGCCTCGATGCGGGCCCGTCGGAGAAGAGCAGCTGGAGCGCCCGGTGCAGGAGCGTCCCGCGCACCTGCTGGGGCGAGGGCGGTTCGGGGAGACGGTCGATGTAGGAGTAGCGGAACGCCAGCGGGCAGCTGACGAACTTGCCGATCTTCGACGGCGTCAGGGTCTCCGGCAGCGGGACGCTCATAGGGACATCGGCGAAAGGCTACGTCGCGGCACGTTCGACCACCCGGATGATCGAGCGTGCGACGGCGCCGGGGTCCTCGAGCGGCCCGAGATGACCGAGGCCCTCGAGGGCGGCGAGGCGCACGTCGGGCAGGCCCTCGGCGAGCAGGGGGAGGCAGGCGGCGCCGAAGAACCCGCTCGTCGTGCCGTAGGCGACCGTGACGGGGCAGGTCACCTCGGCGAGGCGGAGCCCCGCGTCGCTGCGCGTGCTCGCCTCGTAGATCAGTGCCTCGTACTCGGGCAGGCAGCGCAGACGCACGCCACCGTCGACCTGTTCGAAGCCGTGCTCGACGTAGGCCTCGAGCGCGAGAGGTGCGAGCACGCCAAGGGGTGAGTCGCGGTATCGCTCGAGGGCCGCCTCGCCCGAGTCGAAGTCGGCGCGCCGTCGGCGGGCGGCGCCGACATGCTCGGCGATGCGGTCGGGGTCGAAGACGCCGGGGTCGAACACGATCGGCTCGTAGCAGTACAGGGCGGCGAAGGTGCCGGGATACTGCGCCTCGGCGAGGAGCAGCGCGGCGCCTCCGCAGGAGTGGCCGATCCCGACCGGGCGCTCGAGCCCGAGGCCGCGGACGGCCGCGACGACGTCGTCGCGAAAGCCGTTCCAGTCGAAGTCGAGGTGTGGCGGTGCCCCGGAGGCGCCGTGGCCGCGCAGGTCCGGGGCGTAGCTGCGGAAGGCTCCCGCCAGCTCGCCGGCGAGCAGCTGGTAGCAGCGCCCGTGGAAGCTCGTGGCGTGGGCGACGAGCGCCGGCTCGCCGTGTCCCCCGAGGTCGTGGATCGCGATCTCGACGCCGTCGCCGGCGAGCACGCGGGTGTCGTCCATGGGGCGAGGCTACCGCCGGCCGTCCGGCGGTCCCTGCCCGGGCCAGGCGCGTTGCGCGGCGCGACCCGCGCGGGCCGCCTGCGGGCGCCGATGGCAAAGTTTTGGTGAAATCTCCCCGCTGACGTGGTTGAACGCACGCGCAGAACGGCGCGATCGGCTACAACAGTGTCCCGTGGAATCCTTCCTGCAACACTCTGGCTACCTCGCGCTGGTGGTCCTCGCGTTCGCCGAGGCCTGCTGCATCCCGTTCCCGTCCGAGATCACCTTCGGCTTCGCCGGGTTCCTGTCCGCGTCCGGCTCGCTCGGTACCTCGGGTCACCACCTGAACCTGGTCGCGGTGATCGTGCTCGGGACGGTCGCCGAGGTCGCCGGCTCCTTCGTCTCCTACGGCATCGGCAGGGTGGGCGGGCGCCCGCTCGTCGAGCGGGTCGGTCGCTACGTGCTGCTCACCACCGCCGACCTGGACCGTGCGGAGCGCTGGTTCGACGGCCGGGGCGAGTTCTCCGTCCTGGTCGGCCGCGCCATGCCGCTGATCCGCTCGTTCGTGTCCGTCGTCGCCGGGGTGGCCGAGATGTCGCCGCTCCGCTTCGGGGTGTTCAGCCTGATCGGCACCGCCATCTACACGGCCGCGGTGGCCTCCGCCGGCTACGCCCTGAACGGGGCGTGGCACAGCCTCGTGCACGGGTTCTCGCTCGCGGGCTACGTGCTGGCGGCGCTCGTCGTCGTCACCGTCGCCGCGTTCATCGCACACCGTTGGAGCAGCCTGCGCAAGCAGGGCCCTCGACCAGAGGTGTCCCGCCCGGGGCCATCGGGCCAGCCCGACTGAGGCCGACGGGCCCCCGCAGCGGTCGCCGGCTCGAGGCCGTGAGCGCCACGCCGTGCGTCCGCGCTCCGTGACGGCCAGAGCTCAGCGAGGAGCGAGCGGGACCCGCCAGCTGAGCTCGGTCGTGCCTCCGACGCGCGTGCGGATCCCGCACGAGCCGTCCAGCGCCTCGGCGCGCACCACCATGCCGGCGAGCCAGTCGTCGTCCGCCGCGCTCGCGGACCGGTCGGCGCCGCGGCGCCGGGCTGCCGGGCCGCCCGGCTCGGCGCCGTCACCGAGCTCGGCGGCGGCGACTCGGAGCACGAGCTCGCGTGCGCGCGGCTCGCCCGATGCCTCGACCTCCACCGACACCGAGGTCGCGCCCCGCCGCGCCAGCTCGCCGAGCGCCTCGCGAAGGGAGAGGATCAGCCCGGCGACGACGGGCTCGTCGAGGGCGCGGTCGACCGGCCCGACGAAGCGGACCGTCGGCTCGATGCTGAGCAGCTCGGCCGACCACCGGATGACGTCGAGGAGGCGCGCCCCGAGCCGCTGGCGCCCGCGGACCGCGGGCTCGAGGGCGAAGATGGCCGCGCGGACCTGCTGGATCGTCTCGTCGAGGTCGTCGATCGCCCGGCGCACCCGTGCCGAGGTCACCTCCGGGTCCTCCTTCAACGCACTCTGCAGCGAGAGCCCGATCGCGAAGAGCCGCTGGAGGACCGTGTCGTGGAGATCGTGGGCGATGCGCACCCGCTCGGCCGCGACGCCGAGGTCGACGACCTGGGCGTGGAGCCGGGCGTTGTCGACCGCGCCGCCGGCGCTCATCGCGAACGCCTCGGCGATCCCGACGTCCTCGGCGCTGAGGCGGGCGCCGTCGTCCCTGCCGGCGAGGTAGAGGTACGCGTAGACCTGGTCGCGGATCCGGATCGGGACCCGCAGGTCGTAGCCGGGGGCCTCGCTCGTCGCGTGCCCGGCACCGCGCGCGCTCGGCGCGCGGTGCTTCGTGTGGACGAGGGGGGTGGGGTCGCGCCCGTCGTTGCCGACGACGGCGAGCGTCGCTTCCCGGGCGCCGACGAGGCTGCAGGCCTGCGTGACGATGGCACGGTGCACCGCCTCGACGGTCAGCTCGGACTCGAGCGCGACGATCGCATGCAAGAGGTCGTGCAGCCGCTCGGGGTCCGTCACCTGCGCGTGCTGCATATCCGCATGGTGGCAGCGGCCCGGGCGCGACGTCAGGGGCATTCGGCAGGAACATCGGTCGGAAGGTCCCCTCGGCCGGCACAGTCCGTTCGGACCGGAGGGCTCCGAGCGCCGCCGTCGCCCGTGCGCGACGGAGTGCTCAGGGGGTGAGCAGGCGGTAGCCGACGCCCCGCACCGTCTTGATGAGCGGCTCCTCGCCGGGGAAGTTGAGCTTCTTGCGCAGGTAGCCGACATAGACGTCGACGACGTTGTTGCCCGGGTCGAAGCCGTACTCCCACACCTCGTTCAGGATCCTGGCGCGCGAGAGCACGTGGGTCGGGTGTCGCATGAGCAGCTCCAGCAGCGACCATTCGCGAGGCGCCAGGTCGATGCGGCGACCCTCGCGCCAGGCGATCTTGGTGAGGAGGTCAAGGCGGAGATCGCCGACGACGAGCTCGGTCGACGCCCGCTGCCCCGCCGTGCGCAGCGTGGCGCGGATCCGGGCGAGGAGCTCGGCGAAGGAGAAGGGCTTGGTGAGGTAGTCGTTGGCGCCGAGCTCGAGGCCGCGGACCTTGTCGGCGACCTCGGCACGGGCCGTGAGGATGATCACCGGGAGGGCGGCGTCCCGCTGGCGCAGCCAGCGGAGGACGTCCTCGCCCGAGGTCCCCGGCAGCCCGAGGTCGAGCAGGACGAGGTCGAGCCCCTCGCCGCCCGGCGAGAGGAGGCGGACCGCCTCGAGCCCGTCCGGCGCCACGGCGGTCGCATAGCCCTCGGCCCGGAGACCCTTCACGATGAAGGACGCGATCCGGTCGTCGTCCTCCACCACCAGGATCCGCACCCTCAGGCGCTCCTCGTGGCGAGGATCCGCGTCGCCGGCAGCACGACGGTCACGCTCGCCCCCCCGAGGTCCGACTCGCCGACGGCGATCGAGCCCCCGTGCGCCTCGGCGACCGCCTTCACGATGGCGAGGCCGAGGCCCGAGCCGTCGGCGTCACGGGCGCCGGGCCGGGCGAAGCGGCGAAGCACCGCGGCGCGCTGGCTCTCGGGGATGCCCGGGCCGGAGTCCTCCACGCTCAGCCGCAGGCTCCCGTCACGCCCGTCCACGGCGGCGACGAGCGCGATGTCGTCGCCGGTTGTCGTGGCGCGCACCGCGTTGTCGATGAGGTTCAAGATCGCGCCGCGCAGCTTCGCCGCGTCGACGTTCAAGAGCAGGTCCGGCGCCGGCGGCAGCAGGAAGGTGCGCGGCGCGAGCACCCGTACCGCCTCGTGCAGCTCTGCCAGGAAGGGCTGCAGCTCGACCGGCTGCGGGGCGAGGAAGTCCGGCTCCATCGCGCGCCCGAGCATGGTCAACCGCTCGACCAGGGCGCGGGTGTGGTCGAGCTCGTCGATGACGAGGTCGACCGTCTCGCGTACCTGGTCCGGATCGTCGATGCCGGTGCGCTCCAGCACCTCGAGGTGCCCCCGCGCCACGGTGAGCGGCGTCCTCAGCTGGTGCGACACGTCCGAGAGGAGACGGCGCTGCGCCGTCATCGCCGTCTGGACGCGTTCGAGCATGGCGTCGAACGTCCGGGCGAGCTCGCCGACCTCGTCGTCGCTGCCCTGGTCGCCGAGGCGCTGGTCGAGAGAGGCGCTGCCGATCTCCTCCGCGGTCGTAGTGATGCGACCGACGGTCCGCAGCAGCCGCCGCAGCAGGAAGAAGGTGCTGGTCACCCCCGCCAGCAGCGCGACGGCGGCCTCCGCGATCGACAGCGCGAGCACCCGCCGCCGCTCGGCCACGAAGGCGCTCAGGTCGGTCGTGGCGATGAAGGTCCCGACAACTTGCTGGCCGGCGACGATGGGCGCGCCGACGAGCTCGCTCGGCCTGCCGCCGATCGTCGTGGCGAGCGCGACGCTTCGGGTCGGCGGCGCGGCGAGCCACTGTCGGACGGTGGGGTCCGCCTCGACGGCGTCGACGGCCTGGATGCTCGGGATCCCGAGCGTCTCGGAGGTGCGCGCGCCCGTCTTGAGGTGGATCAGGATGACGTCGCTCGGCGCGAGCGAGCGCCCGGCGAGGTAGCTGTTCGTGAACGCCCGAAGATCGGTCGGGTGCTCCCGCTGCGCCTGCTGGTGGAACTCGCGCAGCTCGTCACCGAGCGAGCCGGCGGCGAGGGACTCGTAGCTCGACGTGAAGTTCCGCACCATCCCAGCGACCACGGCGCCGAGGACGAGCGCGAGGACGACGGCGTGGTAGGCGGCGAGGCGCCCTGCGCTCCCTGGGCGTCGACGACGCCGCCGGCGGCGTCGTACGGGGCTGCCGTGGTCGGGCGCCCAGTCGAGCGATCGGGCGACCGGCTCGCCGTAGCCCTCGACCGGCGCGTCCGCAGGGACCGCCCCGGCGGGGGCCGCCGCGCCCGGGCTAGTTGTCGCCGCGTGTCGTGGTGCCACTTGACGTCGAGGTCACGCCCCCGCCGCCGCCCCCGCTGCTGCCGCGCCGTCCGTCGTCCCCCCCGCTCTCGTCGACGACGACCGGCGGCTTCGGCCGCACCACGGTCGTGCGCGATGCGGGCTGCGTCGTCGTCGTGACCCGGGTCGTGGTCGTCGTGGCGGGCTGCGTCGTCGTCGTGACCCGGGTCGTGGTCGTCGTGGCGGGCTGCGTCGTCGTCGTGACCCGGGTCGTGGTCGTCGTGGCGGGCTGTGTCGTCGTCGTGAGCCGGGGCGTGGTCGTCGTGGTCTGGACGCTGGCGCCGACCTGGACCGAAGGGGGGAGGGCGGCCGACGAGCCGCCCGCGCCGGTCAGCGCGACCGCCAGCACCGCGCCCGCGACCACGAGCAGCGACGAGAGCCAGAGCGTCCAGCTCGAGCCGACCGGCGAGCGCGCCCCCGAGCGGCGGCGCCTCGCCGGCGGCGGATCGGGCGAGCGGTCCTCGTGCATCGGTCAATTCTCCCTTACGCCGGGGCCGCGCGCCGCGGTCATCGCCCGATCCGGCGCGCGCACCACCGCGACCGGCGCGTCCGCGAGGCGCAGCGCCCCGGCGGGGCACGCCGCGACGGCTCGCCTCGCCCGGGCGAAGGTCGCCCGGTCCTCGATCGGGGCGGGGTCCACCGTGGCGTAGCCCCACTCGTCGAGCGAGATCCGCTCCGGGCAGGAGAGCGCGCAGATGCCGTGGCCGTCGCAGCGTGCGCCGTCGACGAGCAGGCGGCTGCGCGGCGGGTGCGCGGTCATGGTCGTGGCCCCTCCTCGGCGGGCAGCGGGAAGGTCCCCGGCCCCCGGCCTTCGGGACAGGCGCGCCCGCGCAGGTGCTGGGCGAGCTCGCGCTCGAAGGTGGCGATGGCGCTCTCGAGCAGGTTGACCGCGCCCGTCGGGTGCCCGCACGCTCCACGGCCCCGGATCGAGGCGGCGAGCTGGCGGAGCCTGCGGACGTCGCGGCGCGACGCGAGGCCGCCGACCACCTCGTCGGCGAGCACGCTGAGCGAGGGCAGCCCGATCGCGCACGGTCCGCACTGGCCCGCCGACTGCCCCGCCATCCAGCGCAGCAGGCGCGCCGTCTCGGCGAGCCCACAGGCACCCCCGCCGAGCACCGCGATCAGCCCGCAGCCGAGCGACGCACCCGCCACGCCGAGCGCGTGGCGCTCGAGCGGCGTGCGCCAGGCGACGTCGCCGTCGATCCACGTCCCGGCGTAGCCGCCGAGCAGCACCGCGCGGGGGGGCACGTCGAGACCTCCGACGGTCGCGAGGAGGTCGCCGATGGTGACGCCGCCGAGCACCTCGACCACGACGCCGGGGACCGCGACCGCCCCGGCGAGGGTGACGAGGGTCGACCCGGGCGCTTCGGGCGATCCCGCCGTTGCGAACCAGGCCGCCCCGAAGCGGGCGACAAGCGCGAGGTGCGCGATCGTCTCGGCGTTGCCGACGACGGTCGGCCTCCCCGCCACGCCGGCGGCCGCGGCCGGCAGGGCGTCGCGCCTCGGCAGCGCCCCGGTGCCGCCGAGGTAGGAGACGACGGCGCTCGTCTCGCCGGCGACGTAGCGTTCCGGCGCGTCGACGAGGCGCACCGGGCGCCCGGCGCGGTGCCGCTCGCGTAGCGCCTCTTCGAGGGCCGACGTCGAACGGAGGCGCCGGCGGTGGAGGTAGACGATGATCTCGTCGGCCCCGGTCGCCGCCGCGGCGACCTCGGCCCCGTCGAGCACGAGGTGCGGCCGCAGCTCGAGCAGCGTCCGGTCCTTGCGGCTCGCCGGCTCGCCCTCACTCGCGTTCACGACGACGATCGGGGTCCCCGGCGCCTGTGCCGCCACGTCGAGCTTCGTGGCGGTCGGGAACTGGCCGCCACCGCGCCCGAGCAGCCGGCTCTCCCGCACGGCGTCGCGCAGGGCGGCGGGGGGGACGTGGTCGAGCGACAGCGGGCCGAGGCGGCGTTCGTGGTCCGCCAGGCCCTCGGTGCCGGCCGACCTCGGGGGACCGCCGAGCAGACGCGTCCCGGCCGAGCCGGCGACACCGAAACGTGCCGCGCCCGGCCGGCCCGGCTCGCCGGCCGCTCCACCGAGGTCGGCCGACTGGCGCGTCCGGATGTGCAGCGGCGTCATCTCCTCGCCCCGATCGCGTCGCCGTCACGGACGAGGGGGACCGCGGTCCCGCCCCGCGCCGTGCTCCGCTCCTCCGCGGCGACCCCCACGCCCGGGGCCTCCGCTGCGGGGCCGGGCCGGCGGGTCCGTGCGACGCTCGGCTCCCGCGCGGCGTAGCGGGTGACGACCAGCAGCGCGACGAAGGCTCCCGTCGTGACGTAGAGCACGCGCAGCGCCTTCGTGTCGGCGCCGGCGAGCACGCCGTGCACCCAGACGAGGGCGAAGGTCGCCGCTGCGAGGCGGTGGTAGGCGAGCCAGCGTCGGGCCCCTCGGCGGCCGGCGAGGCGCGCCGTGGCCGTCAGCACCAGCATGAACAGCAGAGCGACGGTGCCGAGGGCGACCGCGAAGGTCCGGTAGCGCGATTCGCCCGGCACGAAGGCGCCGATCCAGCCGACCCCGGCGTAGCGGTCCGCGGCGAGCGACACGAGGTGCCCGGCCACGACGGCGAGCGTCGCCGCCCCGAGGGTGGCGTGGATCCGGAGCCTCGTCTCACCGTGGACGAGCGGCCAGCGCAGCCGCCAGGGGTGGCGCATCCAGACCCCGAACGCGACGAGGGCGCTGAGCGAGAGGTAGCCGGCGATGCCGAGTGCCCGGCCCGTGATCCAGGGGAAGTACCGGCTGTGGATGGTCGGCGCGAACAGGCGGGCGAAGCCGAAGCCGGCCGCGACCGGCAGCACCACCGCGGCGAGGACCGTGAGCGTGGTGACCGTCCCGCCGCGCAGCCGCTCCGCCCAGCCCGGGCCGAGCTCGCCGACGGTCACGGCCGCCTCCAGGTCACGTAGCGCTCCATGCCGGGGCTCGTCCACTGGACGCCGTCCACGTCGACCCAGAGCGCGG
>Ga0307373_10005765_pt1 | contig 20066 bp, 16 predicted proteins | sample OX2MG_FD_202534 | JGI IMG/M metagenome (GOLD analysis project Ga0307373, IMG submission 202534) | Soil microbial communities from Risofladan, Vaasa, Finland - OX-2 | ecosystem: Environmental > Terrestrial > Soil > Coastal area > Acid sulfate soil | place: Finland: Risofladan, Vaasa | collected...
CCAATCCGTGTACGACATGAAGGGCTCACACCTGAACGGAACCTCACCTCAATCGTCAACGTTCTCAAGGTCTTCGATCACCGAGAACACGACCTGTTTGGATCTGCTCATGAATGATCGGAGCTAGGAGGCCTCCTCTTGGGACCACAGGTCCTCACCCGCTGCCGCTGCGGTCATCGACAACATGTCGCTCCCGAATCGCGCGACGAGCTCGCGGCGCAGCCAAAGGTCGTGCGCCACCCCTCCGATGAGTTGCGCACGTCGCCTGACGCGATCGTCCGTCTGTGCACTCAGATAGCCGAGCGCACCAAGTGCAAACTCGAGATCTTTTGCAACGGGTGCTCGCCCAAAGTGCGATGCTCGCGACATACCGATGGCGATCACCGAAGCGATCGCGTCATCGCGATGTTCTCCCTCGCCGAGCACGATCTGACCCTCGAAACGTCGCGCCAATAACGACAGATACCCCTGGTCGGGCCCCACCTCTACCTCGAACCCTCGAACAGCCGGATCAAACTCGCCTGGCCGATGCTTGATCCACGGGCGGGGAACATCGAGCCGATAGGCAGGCCGGACCTCGTCTTCGATACCGATCGGGGCGAACTTTGGTTGTGTCATGTCATTTCCTGAATCACTGGTGTCACGAGAGAGCCGGTCAAGAGCCTCTCACTTTAGTGTCAAGCTGTCCGTTCAGGCCAGACAGCGGCACCGATCAGATGCGCGTCTCACCTGCGCGCGTCAAATATGCGCAACCGATCTCACCAGACGGTTCACCCCTCGCTCGCACGCATCAATCCAAGCATCGTTGCATCAACGAGCGCCTGCCAGGAGGCTTCGATGATGTTCTCTGACACACCGATCGTGGACCAGGAGCCGTTCTCGTCTGCGGAGTCGAGCAAAACCCGTGTCACCGCGCCCGTTCCCTTGGTCGTCTCGAGCACGCGCACGCGATAGTCCGTGAGATGAACCAATGCGAGGGCGGGGAAGTGGGGACCGACCGCCTTTCGTAGCGCAGCGTCGAGTGCATTGACCGGACCGTTGCCCTCTGCGCTGCCCTCGACGCGCACGCCGTCGATGCGCACTGCAACGGTCGCCTTGGTTACAAGGTCACCTGGTACCTTCCACGGATGCACGAGTCGCTCCCAAGGCTGTGTCGCGGGCATTGACCTGTTCGTACCAGCTACCCACTCAGTCGACACCTGGAACGACTCGACGCTGAAGAACTGCTCCTCTCCCTCGTGCACTGGTGAGGCCGCGCGCATCAACAGCTCAAGCGATCCATCGGCGACCTCGAAGTGGTATCCGCCGTGCTCGAGGTTTTTCAACGCCTCGACGACGTCACCGACGGCATCGGGACCGAGATCGATGCCTAGCTCCTCTGCCTTCATCGCGAGCGTCGAGCGGCCGGCAAGTTCACTTACGACCACGCGCGTTCCATTCCCGACAATGTTGGGGTCAAGGTGCTCGTAGGCTTCGGGCAGGCGCGCGATCGCGCTCGTGTGCAGTCCCGCCTTGTGTGCGAACGCGGCGGTCCCGACGTAGGGCTTCTGGGGATCGAGATTGATGTTGATGATCTCCGCGATGTGCCGGGCAACTGGAGTGATCAGAGAGATCTGCTCCCGCCCGATCGTCTCAATCCCCATCTTGATCGAGAGGTTCGGAATCAACACGGACAGGTCGGCGTTTCCGGCGCGTTCGCCATAGCCATTGACGCATCCTTGCACCTGCTTCGCGCCCTGGCGCACCGCGGCGAGGCTGTTCGCGATCGCACATCCCGAATCATTGTGAAAGTGGACACCGATCGCGACCGAGGTCTGGGACCGCACATCGGCAACGATCTGTTCCACCTCGTCAGATAAGAGTCCCCCGTTCGTATCGCACAGCACGAGACGGGTCGCACCTGCCCCCTCTGCGGCGTTGAGGATCCTCAGCGCGAAGTCGCGGTTGCGTCGGTATCCGTCGAAAAAATGTTCAGCATCGAGGAGTACCTCGCGACCCTCGTCGCAAAGGTAACGGACCGAATCGCGCACCATATCGATCCCCTCTTCAAGCGTCGTCCGCAGCGCCTCGGTGACATGCAGGTCAGAGGACTTGGCGACGATGCACACCGCAGTCGTGTTCGCACCGATCAGGTGTCGGAGGGTCTCGTCGTCCCGAGCCTTTGCATGTGCGCGCCGCGTCGAACCAAACGCCGTCAGTGTCGCATTGATAAGATGGAGTTCGTCGGCGGCACGGGCGAAAAACTCTATGTCCTTCGGGTTCGCGCCTGGCCAGCCACCTTCGATATAAGACATACCGAGATGATCGAGCTGCTGGGCGACTCTGATCTTGTCATCAACCGACAGCGAGATCCCCTCTTGCTGCGATCCGTCACGCAGCGTCGTGTCGTAGATCTCGATGCTCTCCGGGAGCTCGATCGCATCGAGGCGAAGATGACCTGAATGCGTGCTGGCCGCTTCGTCACCCGACACGGTCGAGCCAACTTTCATAGCGCGCCGTCTCGCCCCTCACCGCCGCGAAATAGGCGCTCTGGATTTTCCTCGTGACCGGCCCGGGCTCTCCGGTGCCGACGACGCGGTCATCGACGGAACCGACCGGAACCACCTCGGCTGCGGTGCCGGTGAGAAAGACCTCGTCGGCGACGTAGAGATCAGGTCTACGCAAGAGTTGCTCGCTCACCTCATAACCAAGATCCCTCGCAAGCGTAATCACGCTCGCGGAGGTGATCCCCTCAAGAGCTCCGACCGCGGAGTTTGGAGGTGTGAGAATGACCCCGTCGCGAACGAGAAAGATGTTCTCTCCGGTGCCCTCCGAGCAATACCCGTCGGTCGTCATCATCAACGCCTCGTCGTAGCCAGCACGCACCGCCTCGACCTTCGCGAGCGAGGAGTTGATGTACATCCCGGTCGCCTTCGCCGCCGTCGGCATCGAACGCGAGTCATGTCGCGCCCAGGAGCTCACCTTGAGACGGATTCCCTTCTCCATCCCCGCGTCACCGAGATAGGCCCCCCACGGCCATACCGCGATCGACACGTTCACCGGACTGAGCAGGGGGTTGAGCCCCATCTCCCCATAGCCGAGATAGATCAGTGGACGGATGTAGCACGCTTGAAGCCCCGAGGCGCGCACCGTGGCGCGCACTGCCTCGCACAGCTGTTCAGCGCCGTAGGGCGTCTCCATCGCAAGGATGTGCGCACTTCGCAAAAGCCTCGCGATGTGCTCGCGCAGGCGAAAGACCGCGGGTCCAGAGGTCGTTTCGTAGGCTCGGATCCCCTCGAACACGCCGGTCCCATAGTGCAGTGAATGGGTGAGAACGTGAATCTTCGCGTCCTCCCAATCGACGAGCTCGCCGTCCATCCAGATCTTTGCAGAGGGTTGAATTGGCATCTCAGAACCTTTCTGCAACAGCGTCGCCCATTGCTGTTGTGGTCATCGTCTTGCCCGACGTCGCCATTGCGACGCCCACGGCAAGAACCGCGTCGGTGATCTTGCGAGCAATCTCGTGTTCACCGAGATAGTCGAGCATCATCGCCGCAGACCGGATGGCGGCGAGAGGATTGGCTTTGTGCTGGCCCGCGATGTCATGCGCGGCGCCGTGCACGGGCTCGAACAACGAGGGTCCGGTACGCGCTGGATTGAGGTTCGCCGAGGCGGCGAAGCCGATGCCACCGGCGATCGCCCCGGCGAGGTCGGTAAGGATGTCACCAAAGAGGTTGTCGGTCACGACGACGTCGTAGCGGTCTGCGTCGGTGGCGAAGTAGATGCAGGCCGCATCGACGTGGTTGTACGCCGTCGCGACATCTTGATACTCGACCGCCACCTCTTCGAAGGTGCGCTGCCACAGGTCGCCAGAAAAGGTCAGCACATTCGTCTTGTGCACCAAGGTGAGGTGCTTTCTCGGCCGAGAGCGAGCCAGCTCGAATGCGTACCGGACGCACCGCTCAACACCATGGCGGGTGTTCACCGAGCCTTGGGTAGCGACCTCGAAAGGGGTGTTGCGACGCAGCTGGCCGCCCTCTCCAACATAGGGACCCTCGGTATTCTCGCGGATCACGACAAAGTCACAGTTCGGGGCGATTGCTCCGGGAACCCCGTTGAACGGGCGATGATTGATATAGAGGTCAAGCTGGAATCGGAGTGGGAGCAAAAGACCGCGCTCGAGAATCCCCGAAGGCACCTCCGTCGATCCGATTGCCGGCCCGATTGCACCGAGCAGGATCGCGTCAAAGCCACGCAGCTCGTCGATCAGTCCCTCTGGGAGGACCTCACCTGTTTCGACATAGTGCCTTGCACCAAGCTCGTAGTCGACCGTATCGAGTGCGACGCCTGCGGCGGCGACGACCTTGAGCGCCTCGTCGCAGACCTCCGGTCCGATTCCGTCCCCACCGATGACCGCCACTCTGTAGTTTCCCACGTGCCTACGTCCTTTGATAGTTGTCCCCGACCGTGAGCCTCTATTGTTGCCCAGCTTTTCCCCGTCATGAACGGGAAGAGGAGACGAGTCTGTCGATAAAAAAACCGCCCACGATGTGGACGGTCTCGACGCGTGACCCGCAGGTCCGCGTCGCTAGAGAAAAATAACGGCTGCTGAAAATGCGCTCTTCGTCCCCATCGTCCCAGTCTTGCCAATCTGGCGAGATCCGTCAATTCACGATGGTCGCATCCTCGCACGCCAACGATGATTTCCTCGCAAAAGACGCCGCCATCAGGTCCGGCCAAGGGTTTGGGCGCCGCTTTTCGCAACAGATCCCATCAGGCGCCCGCGCACAGATGAATCTGAGCGCGATACCGTGGAAAGGATGAGCGAACACAAACTCTCTGCTGCGACCCACGCCCGGCTTGTCGCCGAGCTTGAGGATCTCACGACCCGCGGGCGGATTGAGATCGCGCACGCCATCGAGGCGGCACGCGCCCTTGGCGATCTGAGTGAAAATGGCGACTACCACGCCGCAAAAGACTCCCAGGGCAAGATGGAGTCTCGAATCCGGCAGCTGCAGGCGATGCTCAAAGTCGCCGAGATCGTCGACCACGGGGACCGACCCGAGGGACTGGTCGCGGCCGGCTCGATCGTCACCATTCGATACGAGGGCGATGACGGCGTCGAGCGCTACCTGCTCGGATCGATCGAGGAGCGCCGCTCCGACATCTCGGTGATATCACCGGGATCTCCGCTAGGTCAGGCTCTGAATGGCCACGAAATCGGTGAGACTGTTGAATATCAGGCACCAAACGGAACGCTCCGAGTCGAAATCGTCTCGGTGGAGTAGAGAGGAACCATGGGAAAGACCCTGTCAGAGAAGATCTGGGATCGTCATCTTGTTCGCGAGGGTGGAAAAGATGAGCAGGACCTCTTGTACATCGATCTCCACCTCGTCCACGAGGTCACCTCGCCACAGGCCTTCGAGGGGCTTAGGATGACCGGTCGACGTGTTCGTCGCCCTGACCTGACCGTGGCGACCGCGGATCACAACGTGCCCACGACAGAGGGGCCGGTCACCGATGAGATCTCTCGCACCCAGCTCGAATACCTCGATCAGAACTGCGCCGATTTCGGTCTCACCGTCTATGGCCGGGGTCACAAGAACCAGGGCATCGTCCATGTCATCGGACCGGAACTCGGTCTCACCCAGCCGGGAATGACGATCGTTTGTGGCGACAGCCACACCGCGACCCATGGCGCGTTTGGTGCGCTCGCCTTTGGAATCGGAACAAGCGAGGTCGAGCATGTGCTCGCCACCCAGACGCTGCCCCAGTCTCGGGCAAAGACCATGGCGGTCGAAGTCGAGGGCGATCTCCCCAAGGGTTCGACCGCAAAGGACCTCGTACTCGCGATCATCGGCAAACTCGGAACCGGCGGTGGCATCGGACATGTCATCGAATACCGGGGCAACGCGATCCGGGCGCTCTCGATGGAGGGTCGCATGACGGTCTGCAACATGACGATCGAGGCTGGCGCGCGCGCCGGACTCATCGCGCCCGACGAGACGACGTTCTCCTATCTGCGCGGACGCGATCACGCAGCATCGGGGGCGGCGTTCGATCAGTGCGTCGAGGACTGGAGGTCCCTTATCACCGATGACGACGCTGAGTTTGACAGGGTCGTCACCATAGATGCCTCGACGATCACGCCCCATGTCACCTGGGGAACCAACCCCAGCCAGGTTGTTCCCATCGATGGAACGGTCCCCGATCCCAAGAGTTACGACGACCTGCAAGAACGCGAGTCGGCAGAGCGTGCGCTTGTCTACATGGGATTGACCGCGGGCACAAGGATGCGCGATATCAGCGTCGAGACCGTATTCATTGGCTCGTGCACCAATTCGCGCATCGAAGATCTCCGCGCTGCCGCTGGTGTGTTCGATGGTCACCACGTCGCTGCGGGTGTGCGCGTGCTCGTTGTTCCGGGTTCACACCGCGTCAAGGCAGAGGCCGAGTCCGAAGGGCTCGATGCGATCTTTCGCGATGCGGGGGCCGAGTGGCGCGAGCCCGGATGCTCGATGTGCCTTGCAATGAACCCAGACAAGCTGAGCGTCGGCGAACGGGCCGCGTCAACCTCAAACCGGAATTTCGAGGGCCGACAGGGCAGAGGCGGCAGGACACACCTCGTCTCACCGGCCGTCGCCGCGGCGACCGCGGTCGCCGGCCACTTCGCGACACCAGAGACGCTTGACGCGTCCTCTTCTTAGGCAAGGGAGTCAGGACCAATGGAACCCGTTCGGATCTTCACCGGCACCGCGGTACCGCTCGATCGCTCCGATGTCGACACCGACCAGATCATCCCGAGCGACTGGCTCAAACGGGTCGAGCGCACCGGATTTGGCGCGGGGCTCTTCTCCGAATGGCGCGACGACCGCAACTTCGTCCTCAACCAGCCCCAGTACGCCGGAGCGACGATCCTCGTCGCCGGAGCAAACTTCGGTGTCGGGTCATCACGCGAACACGCCGTCTGGGCACTCGTTGACTATGGCTTCAAGGCCGTCATCAGCCCCCGTTTTGGCGACATCTTCCTGAGCAACTCGACGAGATCGGGACTCGTTCCAGCGATCGTCAGCCCGCAAGACGGCCAGGCCCTGATGGCGGCGGTCATCGAGGATCCCTCGCTCGAAATCACCGTCGACGTCGAGGCAAGGGTGGTAGAGGCACCGAAGGCGGGAATCCAGGCGCCATTCCTGATCGACGACGGCGCAAGGGCACGACTCCTGCAGGGTCTCGACGACATCGGAGTCACCCTCGCCCACGAGGACGCGATCGTCGCCTTCGAATCACGGCGCTCCGCGCTGCTTCCTGGACTTAGTGGCTAACCGCCGCAGTCAAATGACGCCCGATCCGAGGGGCCGGAATTTCCCCCTAAGGGCGGCTCGACTGTCGGGCGCCTTGACGCGGACCGAGAATACGGGCATGATTTCTCCAATGAATCAGGGATTGTCTGTTCAGGTTCTGCTGCTGACGTAACGGCGAGCTCAATATGAGCTTGCCGTAGCCTCCTGCGCCTTTGGCCAGGGGGTTTTTTGTTTCCCGGATGCAACAGAGGCCTGACGGAAGACCTGGACCACCTGACAGCACAACGAGAGGTGCACATGCCACCACCAAATGTCATCGCGCGAAAGATGCCCTACGAGCTCTACCGCCCGTATGGGCCGATCGGCCTGAAAGACCGTACGTGGCCCGAAACGGCGATCACCCGGGCTCCTCTTTGGTGTGCGGTGGACCTGCGCGACGGGAACCAGGCCCTGATCGACCCGATGGACCCGGTTCGCAAGCGGAGGATGTTCGAAGCGCTCGTCGAGATGGGATTCAAGGAGATCGAGGTGGGTTTCCCCTCTGCCTCCCAGCCCGACTACGACTTCGTACGATCGCTCATCGAAGAGGATCTCGTTCCCGACGATGTCACCATTCAGGTCCTCGTCCAGAGCCGGCGCGACCTCATCGAGCGGACCTATCAGAGCCTCGAGGGCGTGAACAACGCGATCGTGCACTTTTACAACTCCACCTCGGTCCTGCAGCGCCGCGTCGTCTTTGGCCTTGACAAAGAAGGCATCACCAAGATCGCTACCACCGCTGCGAAGATCTGTCGCGACCTCGAATCGACGCTTGTCGGGTCAAACATCCGCTACGAATACAGCCCGGAATCATTCACCGGAACCGAGATCGAATACTCTCTCGAGATCTGTGCGGCGGTGACGGACGTGATCGGGCCGACCCGTGAATGGCCACTCATCCTCAACCTCCCCGCCACGGTCGAAATGTCGACACCCAACCTGTACGCCGATCTGATCGAGTACTTTCACCGCAACATCGCACATCGCGATGCAACCGTGCTCAGCCTGCATCCCCACAACGACCGAGGGACCGCGGTTGCGGCGGCGGAACTTGGAGTGATGGCCGGTGCCGACAGAGTCGAGGGATGCCTCTTTGGCAACGGTGAGCGCACCGGAAACGTCGACCTCGTCACGCTTGGAATGAATCTCTTCTCTCAGGGGGTCGATCCGCGGCTTGACATCACCGACATCGACCAGCTCCGGCGGGTCGCGGAGTACTGCAACCGGCTCCCCGTCCACCCGCGCCATCCATACGTCGGGGATCTCGTCTACACCGCGTTCTCCGGCTCGCACCAAGATGCCATCAAGAAGGGCATGGCCGCACTCGAACATGACTACCGGGTGTGGGAGGTGCCCTATCTCCCGATCGACCCACACCACGTCGGTCGAAGCTACGAGGCAGTCATCAGGGTCAACTCCCAGTCCGGAAAGGGCGGCGTCGCCTACATCATGGAGGTCGAGCATTCGATGGTCCTGCCGCGGCGGCTCCAGATTGAATTCTCTCTCGCGATCCAGCACGTCACCGAGGACATTGGCACCGAGATCTCTCCGGCCGCGATGTTCGAGGTATTCTCAGGCGAATATCTGACCTCGGAGGCGATCGAACTTCTCGGCCATGAGTCCCAGGTGAGCGGCGGCGCGGACAAATGCACCGCGCAACTGCTCGTCGATGGTGAGCACAAGACCATCTCCGGTGAAGGGAACGGACCAATTGCAGCGTTCGTCGCCGGACTACGCGACGGGCTGGGAATCAAAATCGATGTCGTCGACTACTCCGAACACGCAATCTCGCAGGGCGCCTCGGCAAAGGCCGTCGCCTATGTCGAGACAACCGATGACGAAGGCCGGACGCGCTGGGGCGTTGGGATCGATCCGAGCATCCTCACCGCCTCGCTCCAAGCAGTTGTCTCGGCGCTGAATGGCCGCATACGGCACGCGATCGACAGTCCGACCAAGGTCTGATTCGAGTCGGGAGGTCGCCGAAACAACAAAACAACGATAGGTACTCGGCCAAACGCCCGAGCGGCGCTCGATGCGGCTCCCGAGCGACGATGCCCAACGATTCTCATCGGTGCTGTTGCTCACTCGTGCAAGCGACAACGCCATCGCCGCCAACGAATGGCGCGCCCAGATTCACGAGACAGGGCCTCTTTCGCACAGGTCAAAAGAGTCAATGACGGAGTCGCGCGCAGGTGGAGCAAGACCACCTGATCAAGCGCCGCTGAAGCCGTCGCCTAAAATGGTGCGCTCTCGGGATTAGTGGCAACATTGGGTCACCTATTTACCAAACAGGGGGTGAGTCGGTGTCTCTCGATCTGGCGTTGGAAAACAAGCGTATTGATGTAGATACCCATTTCTATCCGCGCATCAATCGACGCGAGATCCGCGGACTCTTCCCAACCGGTCTGAGCGGGCAGGTTCTCGACATGTTCGACCGCGAGGCTCAGCGCATCGCCGATCCCGAGGCGATACGGGCACACATGCGCGGTAACGACAGTGAGGGCGAGGAGGGTGGCGACCCTCACCGCGATCCCGATGCACGTGTCGCATCCGTACGGGAGCTCGGATTTGACCTGCAGGTCCTCATCCCCGATGGCCCGTTTGGCAACCTCCATGGCGCCGGCCCCTACACCGTCTCTGCTCCACTCGAAGTCCGACTCGCGATGTGCCAGATATTCAACAATGCAAATGGCGCAGCCCAGACAAAACACCCCGATGCCTTTATCGGAACGATGATCGTTCCGTTTGACGATGTCGAGACTGCCGCGAAAGAGGTACGTCGAGGCGCAATCGAACTCGGGCTCAGGATCGTCGTGCTGCCCTTCAACTGGATCGGAAAGAACTTTGACGAGTTCGCGCTCTATCCACTCTGGCAGGAGATCAACGATCTCGGGGTGACCGTGTTCTGCCACGGCATAACCCAGGGCTGCAGCGGAAGGATCGGCGACCATCAGCCGCGCTACCCTGCCGCGTTCGCGGAGCGCATGAGGCGCCTGCACCTCGGGACCTACATGGGATTCGGCATGGAATACATCATGGCGACCGGCGCACTGACACTCGGCGGTGTTTTCGACGAGTTCCCGAACCTCCGCTTCGCCTTCTTCGAGGCTGGCGCCTCTTGGCTTTCCTACGCGATGTACGCGAGCGACCGGTCTTTCCTGATCGAACCACAGTGCTCGCGCTCAGAACGGCTCCCGAGTGAACTCATCAAAGAGCGCTGCCTCACCGCGATCGAACCGATGGAGTCAATCTCTGAGCTCATCGGCATCGTCGGAAACGAGAACTTCTTCTTTGGCACGGACTTTCCCCACCCCGAGTTCCAGGTGTTCCACGCCCAAGGGAGAACTGTCGACACCTCGGAGCCGGGCGCTGCCGCCATATTGCACCGCGCAGGGTTGAGCGATTTGGACAAGGCGAACATCCTCGGTGGCAACATCTCCCGCATGCTGTCGCGCTGAGAGGGATTTCGAAGTTCGAGAAGGCTCGCGCGCGTCGAGTCCATCTGAGTGCCAAATCGACCTACGACAACGCCGCCCGATGGGAATTTTCTACGCTCGACTCACAGAACCGACGAACTCTCGCATCATTTCGCCGACGGTTTCGACAAAGACCGGGTGGAGCATCACCGTATCTGACGCCTCGCATGAAAAAAGACAGCGAGGTTGGGATGCTCAGAGCATATTTGCCCCAGCTCAACTCCTGATCCGTACGCGAAAGGGCGTTACCCGCCGCCGCACTCGTGTCGAGGGTGTCGCACGGCGATACCGCTCGCCTGCGAATGTAGACTCGCGTCAAGTTGCTTCGAGGCCCGAAACGAATTGATCACTCGATGCGAAAGATGCAGGTGCCACGGACAGATCGTCTTTGGTACCTGAAAGTTTCGGGTCCTGAAGTTTTTTGACGACGTATTACGGTCGCCTTACTCTGACCGCGAGTTTCTCGTTGAAGTGATCCTCTGGGGGGAATGTGCACAAGGTCAGTCCGTTCAACACGGTTCAATCGGCGCGTCTCTATCCCTCGCGAATTGGCTTCGCGAGACGCGTCTCGTCACGATCTCCCAATAGATCCCGAGCAAGATCCTTCACCGCCGCGCTCGGCGCACCGCTCGCGTGACACCCTACCTGCGGTTGATTTCGTGATCTTTCCGATTGTGGGTCGGCGCTTTCTCCAGTTCCTTCCCGTTGTCATCGGTGTGACGTTCATTACGTTCTTGTTGCTCAATCTCCTACCGGGAGACACCGCCGTGGCAATTCTCGGAACGAGTGCGACCCCGGCTTCGATCGCGCTTTTGCGTCGGCAACTCGGTCTGAACGAGCCACTGCTTGTTCGCTACTGGCACTGGTTGACCCACGCGCTGTCGGGCAATCTCGGTCATTCGCTCATCACGCAACAACCCGTCACCACCGTGCTCGCACAACGGGTACCCGTGACACTCGAACTGTTGATCCTCGCATTTTTGATAGCACTCGTATTTGCCGTTCCCGTTGCGGTACTTGCCGCGCGTCAGCCGAAGGGCATCATCGACCGGCTCAGCGCCACGGCAGCGATGTTCGGACTCGCGATTCCCAACTTCGTGCTCGGCCTTGTCCTCATTCTCCTTTTTGCCCAGCACTTTCATTTCTTCCCGGCAACTGGTTTCAGCGCGCTCGGATCTGGACTCGGACCGAACCTTCGCTCGCTCCTTCTCCCCGCGCTGACGATCAGCTTCGCCCTCTTTGCCGCCTACTCGCGAATGTTGAGAGCGGACATGATGCAACAGCTCGCGCAGGAAGAATACGTCATTACCGCGCGCGCGAAGGGCGTTGGCGAGCCGCGAATTTTGATCCGTCACGTTCTTCGCAACTCATTGTTCAGCCTGATCACCATCGTCGGTGTCAACTTCGGCACGCTGATCGGTGCCACAGTGATCGTCGAGTCCATCTTTGCGCTGCCGGGAATCGGATCACTGTTGGTCTCTGCGGTCTACAACCGCGATGTGACCGTCACCCAGGGGGTCGTGGTCATCCTCGCAGTTGTCACCGTGACCGTAAACCTCGTCACCGATCTTCTCTATCTCGTTCTCGACCCAAGGGTGCGCTATGGCAGTCTCTAAGGTTCTCCCACCCGCACTGGCACAACGCGTCGGCAAGTTTCGCCAGACCGCGAACTGGAGACAATCGCTCGACGTCTGGGTCCCCGCGGGAATTCTCGTCCTCTTGGTGTTCGCCTGCTTCTTCGGCCCTTTCATCGCATCGGTCCCCGGTCCAAACGCGGGTTCACTGCTCGATGCGCGACTTCCGCTGTTCTCTCCGGGTCATATCCTGGGAACCGACGCGATTGGAAACGACCTCTTGTCACGCGCGCTCTATGGGGGGCGGATCTCCATCGAAGTCGGACTCGGTTCGATGTTGATCGGGTTCGTTGTCGGCGGCTCGCTCGGAATACTCGGTGGATATCGCGGCGGCATTCTCGACATCGTGATCATGCGCCTGCTCGACATGTTTCTCGCCTTCCCCTCGATCATTCTCGCCTTCGTCGTGGCGACGTTCCTCGGCGCAAACGAGATCAATGTCATCTTTGCAATCTCGTTCTTCACCGTTCCCGCTTTCGCTCGACTCGCCCGGGCAACCACACTGCAACTTCGAGAACGGGGATTCGTCGTCGCCACGCGCCTGCTCGGCTCGCGCGAACGCGACGTATTGATGCGTCATGTCGTCCCCAACGTCATTCCATCGTTGATGACCTATGGACTCCTCACGGTCGCCATCGCAATGTTCATTGAGGCAGCCCTGAGCTTTCTCGGTCTTGGCATTCCAGCTCCCCAGCCGAGCTGGGGCAGCACCATTGCCTCGGGTCAGCAATACCTCTCCGACGCTCCGTGGATTGTGCTGGTTCCCTCTGTTTTCCTGTTCATCGCAGTAGCGAGCCTGAACTCACTGGGCAACGCGCTTCGAACACGGATCGAGTCACACTGATGAGCGAGCAGTATTCCTCTTCGAAGACAGATTCCCGGACGCCGGGCGCGAGAACGGAACTGCTCGGCGGGCCAACCACCGCCAACACGCACTCGAGTGCGCTACTCGAAGTGCGCGACCTGCGCATCAACTTCCATCTTCAGCATTCGATTGTCCCGGCGGTCCAAGGGGTGACCTTTTCGGTCAACCCGGGACAGACGGTCGGAATCATCGGAGAATCCGGTTCGGGTAAATCCGTCACGGCACGCGCAATCATGGGTCTGTTACCCAAGAAGACGGCTGAGGTTCTCGGTTCGGTTCGCTTTGGGGGAAAGGAGCTGATCGGTCTTAGCGATCGCGAGATGCGCCAGCACCGCGGACGAGACATTGTGCTCGTCTTCCAGGATCCGATGCGCTCGCTCAATCCCACGATGCGAATCGGAACACAGATCGCGGAGGCGCTACACAGTCATCAGGAGATTTCGCGCGCTGACGCCCACAGTCGGGTGATCGATCTGCTCAAGATGGTTCGCATCCCCTCTGCTGAACAACGATCCCGTGAATATCCCCATCAGCTGTCTGGTGGCATGCGTCAACGGGTGATGATTGCGATGGCTCTCTCATGTGGACCAAAGGTGCTGATTGCCGACGAGCCCACCACCGCGCTCGATGTCACGACACAGGCACAGATCATGGAACTTCTCCGCGAACTGCAGCGCGAACTCGACATGGCGGTCGTGCTCATCAGCCACGATATGGGGCTCGCTGCAATGTACACCGACGAGGTCGCGGTGATGTATGCGGGTCGAGTGGTGGAACAGGCAATGACGACGCGACTTTTCAAGCATGTGCGCATGCCATACACGCGCGCACTGCTCGACTCGATCCCGCGTCTTGAACATCCCTCGCTCGAACCACTCTCCGTCGTGAGGGGTCGACCACCCGATCTCTCCGCGTTACCGCCGGGATGTCCGTTCAGCCCAAGATGCCATTTCGCCCAGGCCAAGTGCGAAGAGCCTCCGGTGCTGGAAACGACCGCAGAGGGCGATCGATTCGCCTGCTGGTTTCCATTATGAGCCTCCCGCTGAACAAGAATCCCATATCAAATTCGCCGTCGGAGCATCTCCTCGAGGTGCGCGACCTTGTCGTCGAGTTCGCGGTCCGCCAGCGCTCTGGCATCAAAGGGGCAAAGGTCCAGGCGGTATCTGGTCTGACATTTGAGATCGCACCCGGCGAGACGCTCGGTGTCGTCGGCGAAACCGGCTGTGGGAAATCGACGATGGCCCGCGCCGTGATGCAGGCGGAGCGTCCAAAATCCGGCGAGGTCATATTCGAGGGCGAGGACCTCACAAAACTCAGCAACCGAGAGCTACAAGATGTCCGCAAACACCTGCAGATCATCTTCCAGGACCCATTCTCCTCCGTCGACCCGCGCTGGCGCGTGAAGAACATCGTCGAGGAGCCGTTGATCATCCATCAGACCGGCACTCCAGGCGAGCGGGCATCACGGGTCGCGGAGCTGCTCGACCTCGTCGGTCTCGACATCAACATCCATGGAAACCGACGTCCGAGAGAGCTCTCGGGAGGTCAATGCCAACGGGTCGCGATCGCGCGAGCACTCGCGCTCTCACCGCGCCTGATGGTCTGTGACGAGGCGGTGTCCTCGCTCGACGTCTCGATCCAGGCGCAGATCCTCAACCTCTTGATCCGTCTGCGCCAGGAACTTGGACTCTCCTATCTTTTCATTGCCCACGATCTCGCCGTCGTCAAGTATCTGAGTGACCGAGTTGCGGTCATGTATCTCGGAAAGTTCTGCGAGATCGGACCTGCAGAATCGCTCTATCGCCAGCCTTTGCATCCCTATACGAGCGCCCTCCTCGATGCGATTCCAAATACCGACGGGCGCCAGAGCAGGCACCATGACGAACTTGGTGTGGAGGCTCCCTCGCCAATCAACCCTCCGAGCGGCTGCCGCTATCGAACCCGATGCCCAAGGGCCGAGGAAAAGTGCGCACTTGAAGAGCCACGGATGAGATTTCTCGCTCCGGGCCACGGTGTCGCGTGCCACTTTCCAAATGCCAGCGATACCGTTCAACTATCCGACTGATCAAGGAGTTCACCATGACAACCTCCGAGGAGATCGAACTCATCGCCCGGGTCGGCGCGGGTACGCCGATGGGGAACATGCTGCGGCGCTACTGGATCCCGGCGATGCTGTGCGACGAACTCCCCGAACGAGACGGCACGCCAAAGGCGATCCGCCTGCTCGGCGAGGACCTCGTCGCGTTCCGCGACACCTCGGGTCAGGTGGGGATCATGGACCTTGCCTGTCCACACCGTCTCGCCTCGCTCGCGCTCGGTCGCAACGAGGAGGGCGGCATCCGCTGCATCTACCACGGCTGGAAGATCGACGTCAACGGCAAGGTGCTCGAGACCCCGTGCGAACCTCCGAACAGTCGCTTCAAAGACAGCTTCACCCACACCGCGTATCCGACGCGCGAGGCGGCAGATCTGATCTGGGTCTACATGGGACCGAAAGACAAGATGCCGCCCTTCCCCGAATTCAACTGGATGACCATTCCGAGCACGCACCGCAGTGTCGGCAAACTCTGGGAGGAGTGCAATTTCATCCAGTCGATGGAGGGTGTGATCGACAGCTTCCACACCAACCTCTTGCATTCGGGCTTCGAGGTCTTGCACTGGACCACAGAGCGGATCGCCGAGGTCTGGAAGCGTCCCTCGCGCGCCAGTTACGGGCGGATCTCCTTTGAACCCACCGATTATGGCTACCACTACGCCGCGGTGCGCGAGCCGACCGAGGACCCTGAACACTACGACTACGTCCGCATCACCGAATACGTTGCACCCTTTTACTGCATGAACCCACCCGACCTCGGAGCCTCCTCGCGGCCGTTCATCTTCGTGCCGATCGATGACGAGAACACCTACCTGTATGAGGTGATGGCCTCCGAGGAGGGCATCAGACAGGGACTTCGAATTACGGAGAACTATCTCGGAACAGGGCCGATCGACCATGAGGAGCATTTGCGTCGGAGCACCATGCGCCTTGGTGAGGACCTCTATCCCGACTACAGGCCAAAACGCAACCGCACCAACAACTACGGCCAGGACCGGGAGCTGATGAGGCGACGGGAGCACTCGACCTCGTATTCGGGGATCGATGGTGGGGTGCAGAGCCAGGACCTCGCGATGATCGAGACGATGGGGAGGATTGGAGACCGCACGAAAGAACATCTCGGCGCCTCCGATCTCGGCATCATCAACTTCAGGAGGCGACTCATCGATGCCGTCACCTCCTTTGTCGCCGGTGACGAGCCGCCCGCGCTCGACCCTCCACTTGACTACGCAAAGGTGCGCGCGGTTGGCGAACTCATCCCCAAGGGAGAGGACTGGCGACCGGTCGCCTGGACGACAGAACGGGCCCTTAGCGACTCATAGCTACCGGTGGAATAGGAAAGATAGGTCGAGAGAACCGATGTTGAGCAAAGAAGAGAACGAACGCTTCACCCGCGTTGGTCGCGGGACGCCGATGGGCGAACTGCTGCGCCGGTACTGGCACCCGGTTGCCGCGGAGACAGAGTTCGACGACCGTTCGATCAAGCCGATCCGACTGATGGGCGAGGACCTCGTTCTGTATCGCGACGAAAGTGGGACGTTCGGTCTCGTTGACCGCCACTGTCCTCACCGGCGCGCTGACCTGTCGTATGGATTCGTCGAAGAGTGTGGCATCCGCTGCAACTACCACGGCTGGAAGTTCGACGAGCGCGGCCACTGTCTCGCTCAACCCTTCGAGGACTCGGTCAATCCGAACTCACGATTCAAAGACCAGGTGTCGATCACCGCCTACCGGGTCGAGACAAAGGCTGGCCTGTGCTGGGCCTATCTCGGTCCCGATCCAGCTCCGCTCATCCCCACGTGGGAGCCCTTCACCTACGACAACGGCTTTTGCCAGATCGCGTTTTCCGATGTTCCGTGTAACTGGCTGCAGTGCCAAGAGAACTCCATCGATCCCGTGCACTTCGAATGGCTGCACAACAACTGGTCGATGATCCTGGCAGGCCAAAAAGGATCGTATGCCCCGACTCACCGGAAGATCTCGTTCGAGGAGTTCGAATACGGATTCGGCTATCACCGGCTCCTCGAAAATGAAGATGAGACCAACTTCAACTGGCTCTTACAGAGACTGTGCATCTTGCCGAACCTGTTTCTCCCCCGCACGCACTTCGAATGGCGGGTTCCCGTCGATGACGAGACGACGCTCTCCGTCGTCTGGAACTACACGCGAGTTCCGCGAGACTGTGAGCCGTACAAGCAGGAGAAGATTCCGTATTGGTACGCACCGATCACGGACCCAATGACCGGTCGATGGATTACCAGCCACGTGATCAATCAGGACACCGTTGCCTGGGTGGGTCAGGGACGGGTTGCCGAACGCAATCTCGAGCACCTCGGACGGGGCGACCGGGGAGTAGTCTTGCTCAGGCGTCAACTGGAGCTCGACATGCGAGCCGTTGGGGAGGGACGCGATCCGAAGGGCATCATCCGCAACGCGCAGGAGAATGTCTGCATCGATCTGCCGGGAAATCGCCGTGAACTGTTCCTTGCGGGTCTCGACCGGGCAGATTGGCTGAAACAGTTTGCCCAGGCCACCAAGAACAATCCGGGTGATTATTTCAGCCTGCTTGCGGGACAACCAGCAGAGATCCGCAGGGCGTTCGAGGAGGCGATGGGGCTTTCATGAAAACAGGACGCGCTTTCGGAGTATCAGGGCTATCAATCGATTCCGGTGTCCGCCAGCATGCACTTGAGGGGAGGCGCATGCAACTTCAATCCAACGACCATTGACCGTTCACGCACGTAAATTCGGCCGCCATAACGCGCGCGAGCGAGAGATTGATCCCCGTTGGCAAGCGCGGGACAAGAGCCGCGATAATTGACAGAATCGTTGCCACACGTATCTACGAGATCAATACCAACAAACAGGGGGAATTCCATTGTCCATTCATTTTCGTGATCACAAAGCGGATCACGTCCATCATGAACCATCCGGTGGGAGACGATTCCGTCACCACTCAATAGGGTTGATCGGTGCCATCATGCTGATGGCCGCCATGTCGACTGGCGCTGGCGCCAGCTCGACACACGCAAAGACAAACTCCGCCAGTCTCCACAGTGCAATCAAAAACGGCGGAACGATCACCGTCGACTTCGCCGGAGGCGCATGGCCAACCCTTGACCCTGCCCCTGCAACAGCCGAGACCTCCGAGCAGCCGATCTTCTCTGCGATCTACGGGGAGCTCTTCCAGGTAACTCCAAAGGGAGCGCTTGCTCCCGAGCTCGCCACGGGTTACCAGATATCGAAGAACGGACTCATCGTCATCTTGCACCTGCGCCACAATGTGAAGTTCCAGGACGGAACCCAATTCAATTCGGCTGCAGTCAAGTTCAACTTCTTGCGCGACGCGAGCCCTTCAGTTGGGTGTCTGTGTCAGCCTTTCCTTACGGCAATCAGCAGCATCGGCACTCCGGACAAGTACACGGTGGTTCTCCACCTGTCGCGAAAATACTCGCCGATTCTGGCGACACTTGCCACCTCAATGGCGACGTTCATCGTTTCACCATCGGCTCTCACGAGCGAAGGTGCGGCGGCCTTTGGCCTGCATCCAGTTGGTGCCGGACCATTCGAGGTCGTCTCTGACGTGCCGAATGCAACGCTCTCGCTGCGTCGTTGGCGGGGCTACTGGGACAAGAGAACACCGCACGTGAACCAGGTTCAGTTCGTCGCCGTCGGTTCAGGAACGAGCGCGGTCTCGGCCGTTGCGAGCAACACCGCACAGATTGCAACGGGGAACGCGATTGGCGCGTCTGACATCTCGACGGCAAAAAGCCAGGGTGGCGTACACGTCGTAGTCCAGTCTCCGCTGAACTACTACTGGATCACCTTGAACCAGAACATTGCACCGTTCAACAACATTGTGGCAAGACAGGCGCTCTACTATGCGACAGATTCCAGTGTGATCGCGAAGAGTCTGCTGTTTGGACTCGGCGTATCGACACAGGTCCTCGAGGGACCGGGTCAGTCTCCGTACTTTGGAACCAAGGTTGCAGGCTTCCCAACCTACGACCCGACCAAAGCGGCAGCACTCGTCAAGCAGCTTGGTGGCTTGACGTTCACCATGGAGACGATTGCGAACTCTCCGGTATTCACCGAACTGGCTGATGCATTGCAGAAAATGTACGCACAGGCGGGTATCACGGTGAACCTGAATATCCTCGCCCACCCGGCCGCAGTGAACAATCTGATTACCGGAAACCTTCAGGCACAGCTCGACATCTACGGGATCTACCTTGACCCGGATCTGTCACTCCAGACGATCATCCGCTGCCACGCGACGATCAACAAGGCCTACTGCGACCCGAAGGTCGACAACCTTCTTGCCAAGATCGAGGGAACCTACAGCGCATCGACCCAGCTGCGTTATTACAACCAGATCTTCAAGATCGTGAACAACTCCGACTTCGCGGCCATCCCGTTGACGACGCTGCCAAGCGCGTACATCGAGACACCGGGTCTGCACGGAGTACCGAACACCCCCTTCCTCTACCTGAATAACGCGTATCTGACCAAATAGAGAGACGCAGACCACACCGCCCTGGCGGATTCGTTCCGTCAGGGCGGTGTGAGCAGCGATACCGTTCAACTATCCGACTGATCAAGGAGTTCACCATGACAACCTCCGAGGAGATCGAACTCATCGCCCGGGTCGGCGCGGGTACGCCGATGGGGAACATG
>Ga0307373_10005766_pt1 | contig 20066 bp, 11 predicted proteins | sample OX2MG_FD_202534 | JGI IMG/M metagenome (GOLD analysis project Ga0307373, IMG submission 202534) | Soil microbial communities from Risofladan, Vaasa, Finland - OX-2 | ecosystem: Environmental > Terrestrial > Soil > Coastal area > Acid sulfate soil | place: Finland: Risofladan, Vaasa | collected...
CCGTGGTGGGGTCGGTTGCGTTGAAGAGCGGGTCGGTCTGGGCCGTACGCGCACCCAGGCTGACGCCGCTGACCGCGCCGGTGGACTTCAGCGGCACACCCGTGTTGTCGACGATCGTAAACGAGCCAGTGACGGCCGTTCCGGTCGGCGCCGCCGTCGTCGCGGTCGTCGGGTTGTCGAAGACCTGACCGACATAGGCCGCCGCCGGGATGCCGGTGCCGGACACGGTCCGACCGACGTCAGTCGCCACCGCGGAGCTGTCGGTGATCAGGCTGGCGCCGCTCGCGGCGGTTGCTGCGGCGTCGGTGCGCGCGCCGGCGATCGGGCTGCCGCCGCCGAGCAGGCATTGGCTGGCCGGCTTGGCCGGAACGGTCTGGGCGACGCAGTCGCCCGGGCGATCGATGAACGCGTTGTAGCCCGGGCCCGGGTAGAGCTGGTAGCCGTTGGCGTCTGTGGCCAGCGGCGTGTTCGGACCGGTGGGCTCGCTGTGTACCGTCTTGCCAAACAGGGTCTCTGCCGCGGAATCCGACGCGATCGATGCCGCCGCGTTCGGCGAGACCGTGGCGGAGTTCGCGAAGCTGTTGCCGGTGTAGGTGAACGGCGGGAAGCCTTCATCGAAGGTGACGTCGATCAGGCCGCCCTGCTTGAACGCCGGCGAGGCCTCGATCTCCGGCACGACGTGCTCGAGGAAGAGGTCCGACGCATACAGGCCGCCGGTGTAGTTGACGGGCGGGTTGGCGGTTGTCGGGTTGGAGAATCCGCCCGACAGGTTGTTGGCGTGGCACACCGCGTCATGCGCGTCGCTGCAGTTGTTCGGCGAGATCCAACTGAACGCCGGCGTCGTCGATGCGCTCTGCAGGTCGTGGTAGAGCCCGTTGGCGGGATCGAACACGTTAGCGATGTGTTTGGCGTTGCAGTCGCCCGAGGACAGGATCGACTGGAACCAGGGGAACGGGAAGTGCTTGGGCACGTACTGGTCGGTCGCGTTCGCCCCACCTGGGTTGGGCTGAGAGGTGCTCCCGGTCGCGGCTGGCGCCATATACGGCGAGCCGCAGTAGGCCTCGCCCTGGCTGTGGGTCGGGCCACTCGGATCCGTCACGGGGGTGGTCGTGGTGTTGAGGTCCTGGGCATAGCCCTTCCAGCTGACCCTCGCCGCGTCGAGCTGGTTGAACAGCGTCGGAACCGACGACGGATATACGCAACCGTTGGCGCCGGGCGCGGCGTTCGGGCCGGCGTTCGAGACCGCCTGACCGTAGTTCGGGTTGGTCGTCAGGCTGCCCGAGGTGTCGACTGTGGCGTTGAAGCTGGTGTAGTACGGGCAGTCCGACTGCGTGTCGGTCTGGTTTGCCTGCCCACCTGCCATCGAGATGTAGTTGTCGAGGCTGAAGTGCCCCGTGCCGTAGTACTCGGTTAGCAGCGCCCCCTGCTTGGGCAGCGACTTCCACAGGTACGTGTTGTTGTTGAGGCCGGTAAAGGTACCGTCGTAGGACTTGTTTTCCAGGATGATCAGCCAGACGTGCTTGATCTTCCCTGGGCGGATACCGAGGCCATCCTTGGCGTTCGCGCCGTGAGTCGTCGGCGCGGTTGTCTGGGGTGCCGTCGAACCGCCAGACCCGGCGCCCAAGGCGACAGCTCCGAGTCCGATGGAGAGTGCGGCAACGCCCGCGAGTGGCCTGAGCCACTTCATGCGGTTGGCGAATGCGATTCGCACGCGTCACGCTCCTTCCGAGAGTGAGGGGTGGTAGTGCCACTCTCTGACGGATCCGCACCCGCGCGGTTACGGCATCGTGAACGCCACGTTTCAGCATGTAAGACAGATGTGATACCGCCATGGATGCGCCGCGGGCGGCGCCTGCGCGGTCCGACCGATGCGTGGTTGACAATAGGTTGATGTCCTTCCACGTCCACACCGCGACGCGGGCCGACGCGTTCATCGATCCCCTGGCGGATCTGATTGCGGCGCCGACGTCCGATCCCCTCGCTGCCGAGGTCGTCGGGATCCCCACGAGGGGCCTCGAGCGCTGGATCAGCCAGCAGCTTGCTCAGGTGCTCGGGGCCCGCGCCGGTCACTGCGACGGCATCTGCGCGAACGTCGAATTCCGATTCCTCGGAGGGCTCATCGGCGACGCGACCGCGGTCCCGGGGTCAGATCCGCTGGATGACCCATGGCGGCCTGACCGGGCGGTGTGGCCCCTGCTGGAGGTCGTCGATGACCTTCGTGGGGCACCGTGGTTGCGCCCGCTCGTGACCCACATTGGTCTTGATCGACGTGACGACCCGGACGGGGTTCGGCGTCGCCGGCGCTATGGCGTGCTGCGACACGTGGCCGACGTGTTCGATCGGTACGCCACGCACCGCCCTGAGATGGTGGTGCAGTGGGCCGCAGGCGTCGAGGACGACGGCGCCGGCGGCGTGCTTGGTCCGGACGTTGCGTGGCAAGCGCCGCTTTGGCGGGCGCTGCGGCGGCGCATCGGCCTGGCCTGTTCGGCCGAGCGCCTCGATGACGACTGCGCTCGGCTCCGGGAACAGCCGGAGCTGGTTGGTCTCCCGCCCCGGCTGGCGATTGTCGGCGTGAGCCGCGTGCCGGCGTCCTACCTCCGCGTGCTCGAGGCGCTGGCGGCCGGTCGGGAGGTGCATCTGTTCACCTTGCATCCGTCACCGAAGCTGTGGGAGCGCGTAGGGGCGGCCAGGTGCGCGACCGGACCGCTGACGATCCGCCAGCACGACCGCAGCGTCGAGCTCGTACAGCATCCGTTGCTGTCCGCATGGGGGCGGGATGCCCGGGAACTGCAGGTCGTGCTGGGCCGCACGGCAGCTGCCCCACAGATCGCGGCGGCGATCACCGCACCACCGACATTGCTGGGGCGTCTGCAGGGGGATATCCGCGCCAACCGTGCAGCGGGCGCGTTGCCGTGGGGGACACCCGTCGACGATCGCCCGGAGCTTGCCGCCGACGACAATTCGGTTCAGGTGCACGCCTGCCACGGTCGTTCGCGCCAAGTCGAGGTCCTGCGCGATGCACTCCTGCACGCGTTCGCCGACGACCCCTCGCTCGAGCCGCGCGACGTGATCGTGATGTGTCCCGACCTGCCGGCGTTCGCACCGCTGGTGAAGGCCACGTTCGCAACGGGCGACGGATCGCCATTGCCGCTCGCGCTGACCGAGGGCTCGATCGACGCCGATGCGGCGACGTTGCGCGTGCACGTCTCCGACCGGTCCCAGCGTGAGCTGAACCCGCTGATCGGGGCGCTCGAGGATCTGGTGCGCTTGGCGACTCGGCGAGCGACGGCCACCGAGGTGCTCGAGTTCGCAATGTCCGAGCCCGTGCGTCGGCGATTCCGGTTCGACGACGATGACCTCGATCGCCTCGATGATTGGGTGCGCGCGGCGGAAATCCGGTGGGGGCTCGACGGGGCGGCGCGCGCCGCGTTCGGCCTGGAGGACCTCACCTCAAACACCTGGCAGGAGGGCATCGATCGCCTGCTGGTCGGGGTCACGATGGCCGACGAAGACGAGCGCACCGTGGCCGGGCTCGTGCCGATCGACAGCGTGGAGTCGGGTGCGATCGACCTTGCCGGGCGGTTTGCCGAATTCATTGCGCGGTTGGGGGACGTACTGCGCGCGCTGCAAACGGCGGCACCACCCCGCGTGTGGTGCGACCGGATGTCCTGGGCAGTCGACGCGCTGGCACAGGCCGACGCGGGCGCGGCAGAGGATCGTGTCGCGGTTGCCGGTCTGCTCGCCAGGATCCGCGAGAACGCCGGCGATACGAGCGTCAGCCTGGATCCGGGCGAGTTCCGCGCGCTGCTCGCCCCGCACGTCACCGGCGAGCCGGCTCGGACGGCCTTTTGCACCGGTGCCTTGACGGTCACGAGCATGGTGCCAATGCGGGGTGTTCCGCACCGGGTCGTCTGCCTGCTGGGCCTGGACGACGCCGTCTTCCCGGCGAAGCCGACCCGCGATGGGGACGACGTAATGCTCGGGTCGGAGCGCTGCGGCGACCGTGACGCCCGCAGCGAGTCACTCGGCTGCCTGCTTGATGCGCTGATGGCGGCGCGTCAACGGCTGGTGATGACCTACACGGGACGCAACGAGCTCACCAACGTTGACATCCCGCCGGCCGTGCCGGTGGGCGAGCTGCTCGACGTGTGTGCGGCGACCGTTCGGGTCCCGGGCGCTGGCGACAGCGTCGAACGGGCCGCCTTGCGCGGTCGGGTCTGGATCCATCATCCGCTCCAGGCATTTGACGCGAGCAATTTTGTGCACGGTGGTCTGATGGATGGTCGGGTGTGGGGATTCGACCGCGCCGCGCTCGAGGGCGCACGGGTTCTCGCGGGACCGCACCGGGACAGCCCGGGGTTCCTGACCGCGCCGCTCGAGCCGCTCGCCGACGGGGTGATCGAGTTGGACGCGCTGGTCCGGTTCGCTGAACATCCGTGCCGCGAATTCCTGCGAGCTCGACTCGGGGTGCGGATGTCGGCCGTGCGTGAGGAGATTCCCGACGAGTTGCCGGTGGTGCTCGACCCGCTCGAGGCGTGGCGGGTCGGCGAGCGACTGCTCGCGACCAGCCTGGCCGGCGCCGACATTGGGCGGGCTCTCGAGACCGAACGGGCGCGGGGCGCCCTCCCGCCCGGGGTCTTCGGCACCAGTGCACTCGAGGCGATCGCCAACGATGTCCGGGCGATCATGGACGCCAGCGCCGCCTACCTCGACGAACCGCCGCGCTCGGTGCCGATCGATCTTCCTCTGGCCGGTGGGCGTCGCCTGGTTGGCGTGGTGCCCGGGGTCCGTGGGGCGACGCTGGTCGGGGCACGCTTCTCGCGTCCGTCGGGCCGCCTGCGCGCGGCCGCGTGGATCCGGCTGCTGGCGCTCGCCGTCGCCGACCCGGCGACCGCCGTGCAGGTGCGGCTGGTCGGACGGCCGACCAACGCGGGTGCGCCCGCCCAGGCATCGACGATGGGTCCCGTTCTGGCGGATCCCGCTCAGGCGGCCCTTGAGGGCGTGGTGCGCCTCTACGACGATGGCATGGGCCAAGTCCCGGTGCTGTTCGCCCAGACGTCGGCGTCCTACGCGGAGGCCGCCCGGGCTGGCACCGATCCCTGGGCGGCGGCGAGTGTTGCCTGGGATCCGGGCTGGCATCGCCCAGGGGAAGGCGCCGACCCTGAACATCGCTTGGTGTTCGGCGGCGCTCCCGGGCTGTCGGTAATTCGGGAGCGGTTCGGTGCCCGGCTTATCGAAGCCGCCGCCGCCTTCTGGGACCCGCTTTTGGATCATGAGCACTAGCGCCGACGAGACCGCCGATCTCCCGCGTGCCGAGTTCGACATCGGCGCACCGCTCCCCGACGGGGTGACGGTGCTCGAAGCGAGCGCCGGCACGGGAAAGACCTACGCGATCGTCGCACTGGCCGTGCGCTATATCGCCGAAGGGATACCGCTGGAGCAGCTGCTGGTGGTCACGTTCACACGGATGGCAACGGGCGAACTGCGCGATCGTCTGCGAACGCGGATGATCGGCGCCCATGCGGGGCTGCAGAGGTTTCTGGTCGAGGGCTCCGCACCCGACGACGACCTACTCGCCGTGCTGGCCACAGGGGAGCGTGCGCACGTGGAATCACGCTGCCGGCACCTGGGTCGTGCGATCACCCAATTCGATGCGATGATGATCGCGACGACGCACAGCTTCTGCCAGCAGATTCTCGCCAATCTCGGCATTGCGGCCGACGCGGACGACGTGCTCGAGCTGCTTGACGACCGCGGGGATCTGGTCGATCAGGTGGTCGACGACGTGTTCATCGGTGCGTTTCGGTCCGGCGCGCCGTTGGCGCCGTTCACCCATGACCACGCACGCGAGATCGGACGGGCCGTGGCGCTTGCGAACGCGACCGCCGCTGTCGTAGTGACGGGATGCCCGCCGGGGTCGGTGCCCGCCGCCCGCGTGCGATTTGCCGTGGCGGTCCGCGACGAGGTGGCGCGCCGGAAAGCGCGTCAGGGCCAGGCGACCTACGACGACTATCAGGTGCGACTGCGTGACTTGCTCGCCCATCCGGTGACCGGCGGCCCGTTGGCCGAGCGGCTGCGGACGGCGTATGCGGTCGTCCTGATCGACGAGTTCCAGGATACCGACCCGGTCCAATGGGAGATCGTTGAACGTGCATTCGCGACGGGGCGGACGGCGTTGGTGCTGATCGGCGATCCCAAGCAGGCGATCTATGCGTTCCGCGGTGCCGACGTGTATGCGTACCTGCGTGCGGTCGCGCGGGCATCGCGACGGGAGACCCTCGCGGTCAGCTGGCGCAGCGACGCGGGCCTGCTGCACGGGCTCGACACGCTGTTTGACGGCGCGCGGCTGGGTCCCGAGCAGATCGTCTACCGCCCGTTGGATGCCGCGCCGCAGGGTTCGGTGCGGGCACGTCGTGGGCTGCCGCACGGCCCGCCGCTGCGCGTCCGGGTCCTCCATCGCGACGATCACCCCGGCCTGCGGGGCAAGCGGGGTACCAAGCTGCTGTCGGGGCCGGCCCGTGAGGCGGTCGCAGCGGATCTCGCCCGAGATGTTGTCGGGTTGCTGGGGTCGGGTGCGGAGGTCGCGCCGGGCGACGTCGCAGTGCTCGTGCGCACCAACCATGAAGCGCTCATTGTCCGGACCGCCTTGTCCGCGGCCGGCGTTCCCGCCGTGGTGGCGGGTGCCGGCAGTGTGTTCGACACGCCGATGGCCGACGAATGGGCGACCCTGCTGACCGCGTTGGAGCGACCCGCCTCACGCTCCGATGCGGCGAACGCCGTGCTGACCGTGTTCGTCGGGTGGACCGGTGACCGGGCGGCCACCGCGGACGACGACGACTGGGAAGCGGTCCATGAGCGGCTCGCCGGCTGGCGCGCAATCCTCAGGGGCGCGGGCGTGGCCGCACTGACCGCCGCCATGTCGCGTGACGGATTGGTCGCCCGGATCCTTCGCCGCGACGACGGTGAGCGCGACTACACCGATCTTCGCCACATCGGGCAGCTCCTGCACGCTGCCGCCGTCAACGACGGCGTACGCGCGAGTGGGCTCTCCGCATGGATGGCCGATCGACTGCGGGCGGCCGGGCGCGAGACCAGCAGCGACGAGCGGACCCGACGCTTGGACTCGGATGCCGCCGCGGTCCAGGTGCTGACCATCCATCGCAGCAAGGGGCTGGAGTTCGCGGTGGTCTACTGCCCGTATCTCTGGGCGTCGGTACACGTGCACGACGATTGTCCGGTGTTCCACGAGCCGGGAGCCACCGCACCGCGTGTCGTTGCGGTGGGGGGGCCCGACGACCCGGATCACGCGCGATACGCAACGTTGGCGCTGGAGGAAGAGCGTGGGGAAGACCTGCGATTGGCCTACGTGGCGCTCACGCGGGCGCGTCACCAAGTCGTACTGTGGTGGGCAGTTGTCCAGGGGTCCGAGCACTCGCCGCTTGCGCGACTGCTGTGCTCGCAGGGGCCTGCTGGCGTCATTCCCGCCGCCGGGAAGGCGCTCCCAGACGATGATGCGGTGATGCGGATCCTGGCCGATCGCGCCGCGCGCCATTCGGCCGACATCGCCGTGGAACGCATCGGCAGAGATCTGGATACCCGCTTTCGGCCGGCCGTCGTGGTCGCGCCAGACATGACGACCGCGGTGTTCGGGCGTCACGTGGACGTCGGCTGGCGGCGTACGTCCTACAGCGGCATCGTTGCGGCGGCGCATCGTGACTGGGCGTCCGAAGGTCGAGAGTTGGTCCGCAGCGACGACGAGGGGTCCGCGGCGGCCGAGCCGACCCGGCTCGACGACGATCCGGCGAGCACCGGCGTGCCACTGCCACTCGCCGGTATGCCCGCCAATGCAGAGGTCGGCACGGTCCTGCACGCGGTCCTGGAGCGGGTGAGTTTCGCGGCAAGCGACCTGACCGGGGATCTCGCGGTGGCGATCGCGGACGAGGCCGCACGGCATGGCGTCGAGCTCGGCGATGCTCGACGTGTGGCCGATGCCCTCGCCGCAACACTCGCGACGCCCCTCGGCCCGGAATTCAACGAGCGCACGCTGTGCGGGATCCACGACGCGGATCGGCGAACGGAATTGGGCTTTGAAATCCCATTGGGCGGGGGTGATTGGCCCCACGGTGGGTCGATCGTCGGCGATATCGCCGACGTGTTGCACGCCCATCTCCCGCACGGAGATCCACTGCATGCCTATGCCGATCGGTTGTCCACCGCCGAGTTTGCGTCGGCCGAGCTCCGGGGCTACCTGACCGGGTTCATCGACGCAGTGCTCCGGCTCCCCGGCGGCGCGGACGCCGCGGTGCAGTACGTGGTCGTCGACTACAAGTCGAACTTGCTGGGGGTTCATGGCGAACCGGCAACGGCTTGGGACTATCGCCCGGCCGGGATCGGCGCGGCCATGTACGCGGCGGACTATCCGCTGCAGGCGCTGCTGTACCTGGTTGCCCTCTACCGATACCTGCGTTGGCGATTGCCCCACGGTGATCCCGAGGCGACGATCGCGGGCGTTGCCTACTTGTTCGTGCGCGGGATGCTCGGCCCGGACGGCCCGCGCTTCGAGGGGCGTCCGGGCGGTGTGTGGGCCTGGGCTCCGCCCCGTGGCCTCATCGCGGACGTGAGCGATCTGCTCGATGGGGGTGACCGATGACGACACGGCTGACGGATCCGCGTGCGGATCCACTCGACCCCCAGATCGCAACGCGGGCGCCCACCAACCTGGCCGCCTTCAACCTTGCCGGCGTGCTCATCGCCGCCGACGTGCACGTGGCGGTGCGGCTTGGCGCGTTGTTGGGTGAACCCGACGGGGACGTGCTGCTGGCGGCTGCGCTGGCGGTCCGGGGCCCGCGCGTGGGTCACGTGTGCATCGATCTCGCCGTGGTGCGCGAGGTTGTCATGGTCGATCGGGAGACCGCTCCCGGCGTCCAGGAGTTGCCATGGCCGGACACTGGCGCCTGGGTCGCACGGGTCGCGAGCAGCCCAATGGTCGCCGTCGGGGATGCGGCAGTGACCGCCCGCCCGTTCCGACTTGTCGGCTCCCGGCTGTACCTCGATCGTTACTGGCGCGACGAGCGCCGGGTCGCCGCACAGTTGCTGGAGCGTGGCGGGGGTGCGTCGGCCGCCGCCGCGGACATCTTGTCCGCGCTGGCCCGGTTGTTTCCCGAGGTCTCCGACCCCGCGCGCACCGCCGCGCGCTGTGCGGCCAGCTCCCGCTTGGTCGTGATCACCGGTGGGCCGGGCACCGGCAAGACGACCGCGATTGCCAAGATCGCGGCACTGCTGTGCGAGCAGGCCCGTTCGGCGGGTCGGCCGTGGCCGCTGATTGCCCTTGGCGCCCCGACCGGCAAGGCGGCCGACCGCCTGCAGGAGTCGATCCGCGAGCAGGTGTCCGAATTCGCCACCACGGGCGACGTACGGACCCACCTCGGCGGCCTCGAGACCTCGACGCTACATCGCCTGCTCGGGTCCCGTCCGAGGACGCGTACGCGGTTTGTGCACGACCGCGAACATCCGCTGCCGCACGACGTCGTGGTCGTGGACGAGGCATCGATGGTCTCGCTGTCGCTGATGGCCCGCTTGATCGATGCGCTGCGCCCCGATGCCCGGTTGGTCCTGGTGGGCGATCCCGGTCAGCTCGCGTCGGTCGAGGCCGGAACCGTGCTCGGGGATGTCGTCGGTGCACCGGGATCCCCGTCGATCGGGCCGCTGTCCGGCCACGTCGTGCAGCTCAGGCGGGTCCACCGTTTCGGTGAGGCCATCGCCCGGCTCGCGGACGCGATCCGTGACGGCCGCCCCGACGACGCTGTGGCCGCGCTACGCGGCGGAGAAGCGGCAATCGCGTGGATCGATCCCGCGCGTGACCCTGACGCTCTGGGGGTCCTACGCGACGACGCGATCGCATGGGGCATGCAGCTCGTTCAGGCCGCCCGACGTGGCGATGCGGTGGCGGCCCTCGCCGCGCTGTCGCGCTTTCGTGTGTTATGCGCGCATCGCCGCGGCCGGTATGGGGTCAGCGACTGGACAGCGGTCATTGAGCGCTGGCTCGCCGAGCGCATCCCGGGGTTTCGGGCGGGGGCGCCCTGGTACGTGGGACGGCCCGTGATGGTAACCGCAAACGACTACGCGCTGGGGTTATTCAATGGTGATACCGGTGTGGTCGTCGCGGACGACGACGGGCGCCCGGAAGTCGCGTTCGCCCGCGGCGCGTCGGTCATCCGGGTTGGTCCGGCACGACTCGCCGATACACAGACCGTCCACGCCATGACGATTCACAAGAGCCAGGGCAGCCAGTACGCGACGGCGGTCGTGGTGGTACCCGATCGATCGTCACCGCTGTTGACCCGCGAACTCCTCTACACCGGCGTGACCCGGGCCGAGACGCGGGTGATCGTGATCGGATCGGAGGACGCGATCCGTGCGGCGGTGGCCCGACCGATCGCCCGTGCATCCGGCCTGCGGGAGCGCCTTTGGGATCCGGGTCAACCGGACCGATTGACAGGATCCGTGGAGCAATGAGGATCCTTCACGCCGCAGACCTGCATATCGACAGCCCCCTCGGCGGGCTCTCGGCCTATGAGGGGGCCCCCGTGGACGAGATCCGCGGGGCAACCCGCCGCGCCACCGAGCATCTCGTTGACACCGCCATCGCGCAGGAGGTTGATGTGGTCGTCGTTGCGGGCGATGTCTTCGACGGCGACTGGCGCGATTACTCGACAGGCCTGTTCTGGATCGGGCAGTTGGCGCGGTTGAACGACGCCGGGATTCCGGTCGTGGTAATCACCGGCAATCACGATGCCGCCAGCATCGTCAGCCAGAGCCTCACGCTGCCGCCCAACACGGCCCTTTTGAGCAATGCGCACCCTGAGATCTTCGTGATCGACGACCTCGATCTGGCGGTGGTCGGTCAGGGGTACGCGTCGCGCGTGGTGACGGACGACTTGGCCGCCGCGTATCCGCCCGCCGACCCCGGCCTGTTCACGATTGGTCTCTTGCACACGAGTCTCGATGGGCGCCCCGGGCACGACGCGTACGCTCCGACGACCGTCGAGACCCTGCGCAGCAAGGGGTACCAGTACTGGGGTCTGGGCCACGTCCATCAGCGAGAAGTGATCGCGACCGACCCGTGGATCGTCTTCCCGGGCAACCTGCAGGGTCGCCACGCGCGCGAGACGGGGCCCAAGGGGGCGACGCTTGTGACGGTCGAGTCCGGTCAGGTGGTCGATGTCGACGCGATCCCGCTCGATGTCGTGCGTTTCACGACCTGCGAGGTCGATGCATCCGCCATGCGCGATCGCGACGAGGTCGTCTGGACCGTCGCGCAGCGATTCGCCGAGATCCGCGTCGAGGCGGGCTCGCGTCTGGCGGTCGCCCGCGTCAAGCTGGTTGGGGCGTCGCCGGCCCACGAGGAGCTGTGGCGCGATCCGCACGGGTTCGAGGCCGAGGTCCGATCCGTGGCCCAGCAGGCCGACCGCGTCTGGGCGGAGAAGGTCACGCTCGCGACATCGCGTCCTGGCGACCGGGACCGCTTCCGCGATGACGAGGCCGTGACGGCGATCTCGGCACGCATCACACAGCTGCGCGGGGCTCCGGGCCTGCTCGCCGAGTACGCGGGCGAGCTGGACGCGCTGCGGACCAAGCTGGCCGCCGATGCCAGAAGCGGCGGGCACGACGCCGTGGACACACTGCGGATCGGGACGCCGGAGCACCTGGCCGAATGTCTCGATGCGAGCCGCGAGCTGATCATCGCGTTGCTCGCGGAGGGGACGACGTGAGAATCGACCGCCTCGACCTGACCCGTTTCGGCGGGTTTACGGATCGGTCGATCGACCTCGCCGGCGACGGGGTTCACGTGATCGTGGGTGCCAACGAAGCGGGCAAGACGACCGCGATGGCCGCGATTCGCCAACTGCTCTACGGCATCCCCCCGCAGTCGCCGCACGATTACGTGCACAGCTACCAGGAACTGCGCATCGGGGCGGCGCTGCGGGTCGACGGCGGTGAGCGCCACGAGGTGGTCCGGTTGAAGCGCAACGTGAACCCGCTCCGCGACGCCGACAACCTGCCGATCGACGAGACGACGTTTGCACGGTGGTGCCACGACATCGACCACGCGATCTTTGCGAGCGTCTTCGCCATCGGCCACGACGAGATCGCCAGCGGCGGGGCGGCGCTGCTGGAAAGCGATGGGGATCTCGGGCGGGCGGTGTTCAGCGTCAGCCGGGGCACCACCGATCTGAACGACGTCCTGCGGACGCTCGACCAGCGGGCCGAGACGCTGTTCAAGCGCGCCGGACAGAATCCTCGCTTGAACGCCGCCATTCGCGACTACAAGGAGCGTCGCGCGCGGGCGATCGAGCTGTCGGTCAACGCCCGTGAGGTCACCGATCTCGACGCCGACCTCCGCGATGCCGAGGGCGCACAGGCCGACCTGTCCGGCCAGCGGGATGCGCTCCTGGCTCGGCGCGAAGTCCTCGAACGGATCAAGGCCGTGCTGCCGCATCTTGCCGAGCGCAGCGAGTGCCTGGCGCGCCGCGATGCGCTCGCTGCCGAGGGACGCCTGGTCGACCCGGCCGTTGAGACCGTGCTCATCGAAGCCCGTGACGCGCGTCGCAGCGCACACCAGCGGGAGGGCATCGCGCGCGAGGCCGTGGCCGGTGTCGAGCACACGCTCAAGGATCAGCGGGTCGACGCCGAACTGCTGGCCCAGCGTGAGGTCATCGCCGGGCTGCAGTCGGCAGCAGGCGCATATCGGCAGAATCTCGACGATCTGCCACGCCGTCGCGGGGCGCTGCAGGCCGCGCACGCACGACTGACGGGGCTGCTGGCAGAACTCCCGCCCGGCTGCTCGCGCGATGCCTCGGGGCTGCCGGCGATCTCGGCCGGTCAGGCGGCCCGGATCGCTGAGCTCGCCGCCGAGTTCCCGCGCCGCGATGAGCAGCTCACCCACGCGGAGCGGCAAGTTGGCGCCACCATGCAGCGGCTCGAGCGGTTGCGCGGTGAGCGGGCGGAGCATCCGGCGCCGTCAGACCCGCGGGCGCTCGAGGACGCCCTCGATCGCGCACGGGGCCACGGAGACCTCGAGGCGGCTCGGGCCGAGGCGGTCGCTGAGCTCGCGGCCAGCGAGCCACGGGCGCAGGCGGCGATTACCCGTTTGGGGCTCGGCGCGGCCGACCCGCGAGGGCTCGATGCGATTCCGGTTCCGGGTCTCGAGGTAATCCGGCAACATCGCGCGCTCCTCGACGAAGCATCGCGCGACGTGGCGGCGATCGGCCAGCGGATCTCGGCGCTCGAGGACGAGCGCGCCGGGCAGGGACGGGAGTTGGAGGCCCTCTTGCGCGGCCCACGGCCCCCGAACGACGCCGAACTGGCCGCGGCACGAGCGTACCGCGACGAGGGGTGGGAGTGGATCGTGCGCGTCTGGCGGGATGCCGGTAGCGAGGCCGCCGCCGGCACGTGGGCCGGCGGAACGCCACTTGCAGATGCGTACAGAGAGGCGGTCCATGGTGCCGATGCGCTTGCGGACCGTCTGCGTCACGATGCCGCTGCGGTTGCGCGTCGGACGGCACTGGAGGCGCAGATCGCCACGGCGGATCAGCGTCTGAACGATGAGCGGACGCGTCGAGAACGGGCCGTTGCGCGCCTCGAGCACTACGGCGCCGAGTGGCGTGCGGTCTGGGCACCGGCCGGCGTGGTTCCTGACGCGCCGGCCGCGATGGAGGCATGGCATGAGCAGTTCCGAACGGCCGTCGAGGCCTCCGTGACCGCCCGTGAGCGCGCGCTCGGGATCACCGGCCTCGACCGTGCGATCGCCACGGATCTTGAGGAATTGGGTCGTTTGGCCGCCCGCCTAGACGGGCCGATGCCCGCAGCCGCGACGCTCGCCGGTGCCATCGAACACGCCGACCGGCTCGTCCGCGACCTCACGATTCGCAGGAACCAGTCCGACGACCGAGCGGCCGCGATCGATGCCGAGGACGCCAGTCTGGGTGCGGAGCGGCTGGCGCTCGGCGAATGCCAGTCCGCGATGGAGACCTGGCGCGCGGCGTGGGCGCAGTCGGTCGCTGGCATCGGATTGGATCCCACGGCCAGTCTGGCCGAGGCGCACGCCGTGCTCGACGCGATCGCGGCGATCGCGATGCAACGGGGTATGCGGGACGACGAGCTTGGACGCATCGCCGGGATCGAGGAGCGGAATGCGACCTTTGTCGCGAGCGTAGCTGCGGTCGTCGCGGCCCTGCCGGGCCATGCCGACCTCGCCGATCGTGCGCCCGAGGTCGCGGTCGCAATGCTGGTTGATCGACGCGAACAGGCGCAGTCCGTCGCGGTCACCCATCGGACTCTGGGCGAGGAGCGCGCGCGTCATCTCGACGAGCTCGACGCCGCGCTGCGCACGGGTCGCGCCGCCGATGCGAGGATCGCCGCACTGATCGCCGACGCGTGCCTCGACGACGAGGCCGGTTTCGTCGCCGCGATAGCCCGCTCACAAGGACACACGGCGGCTGTGGAGCGGATCGCGGCGATCGAGCGCCGCCTGCGCGAGTCGTACGGCAAGACGACCGACGCGCTGGCGGCCGAGGCCGCGACGCTCGGTGACCACGAAATCGCGCCACAGCTGACTGTGCTCGATGTTGAACTGGCCGACCTCAGCGCGCGCTGGCAGGACGAGAGCGCGCGCGTTGGCGCGTTGACGACCCGCAGGCGTCAGATCACCGCGTCCGGCGACGCCGCCGAGGCGATGGAGCATGCGCAGCTGGCCTTGACGGACGTCGCCGAGCTGGCTGATGAATACGTGCAGATCGTTCTCGCGCGGCGCTTACTTGAGGAGCAGATCGCCGCCTATCGTGCCGCCCACCAGCTGCCGCTGATGCTGCGGGCCAACGCCACGTTCGCCGCACTGACCGTCGGCCGGTACACAGGGTTGGACACGGACACCGGTAATCGCGGCGAGCCCGTGCTGCGCGCGCGGGCCGCCAACGGGCGCGTCCTTGATGTCGGCGCCCTGAGTACCGGCACGCGTGATCAGCTCTATCTGGCACTGCGGTTCGCGGCGCTCGAGGGTCTGATCGAGCGGCGCGGCGCGATGCCACTGTTGCTCGATGATCTGTTTGTCCACTTCGACGACGAACGGACCGACGCCGGCCTGCGGGTGCTGGAGCAGGTCTCCGAACAGACTCAAATCCTGCTGTTTACCCATCACCGGAGCGTTGGCGAGCAGGCCCTGGCGGCGATCGCGGCCGATCGCGTGCACGTGCTGCATCTGGCGCCGATGACGGCCTGATGGCCGCCATGCGGCCATGATTCGGCGAACGGGGGAGGACTCAGCTACGCTACGCTCGAACGTGAGGGCGGCAGATCAGCCGATTTCCCTCGGGAGACATGTCGTCATCATCGTGCCGTCGGGTGCGGGCGGGCGGTTCCCTCCCCACTCGATCGCGGCCAGTTGGCCGCAAGGAAGCGAATTTGACGAAAACGACGTTCGCCGAACTCGGCGTGAGTTCGGCGGTGTGCGCCGCATTGGCGCGGAACGGCATCAACGAGCCGTTCGAGATTCAAGAACTGATGATCCGCGAGGCCATTGCCGGCACGGACCTGCTGGTGCGTGCGCCCACCGGCTCCGGTAAGACCTTCGCCTTCGGGCTGCCCACCATCGAGCGCGTGCGCACGATGGAGCCGGCACGAGGCCCGCGGGCACTCGTGCTTGCACCGACTCGCGAACTGGCGGTGCAGATCACCGGGGAGCTCGCGGACCCCGCGCATGCCGCGGGCCTGCGGATCGCCAGCTGCTATGGCGGCGTGCCGATCCCCCGGCAGGCGCAACGGGCCGCACGCGCGGACATCGTTGTGGCCACCCCCGGGCGGCTCAACGACCTCATCGAGCGGCGGATGCTGACGATCGCCAATGTCCAGATCTTCGTGCTGGATGAGGCCGACCGGATGCTCGACATGGGGTTCACACCGCAGGTCGACCGCATCGTCGCGCAGATACCGTCGGACCGCCAGACCCTGTTGCTGTCGGCGACGCTCGAGGGCGAGGTTGCCCAGCTGGCAAAGCGCCTGACCCGCGACGCGGTCCAGATGCGACTCGGCACCGAGCAGGTCGTCGTCGGCGTCGAACATCGCTTCGCCGTCACACAGGGCGAAGCGCGGATGGCGATGCTTGTCGACGAGCTCACCACGGAGCCCGGTCTGGTGCTGGTGTTCACCCGCACCAAGCGTGGTGCCGATCGGCTCGCGACGAACCTCGGGCGACACGGCATGGATGCGGTTGCCATGCACGGCGACTTGTCGCAGTCACAGCGCGAACGGGCGCTTGGCCGGATCCGCAAGGGCCAGTGTCGGGTGCTGGTGGCTACCGACGTCGCCGCGCGCGGCATCGACCTCGAGGACGTCGCGCTCGTGGTCAACTACGACCCGCCGAATGACCAGTCCGATTACACGCACCGCGTCGGGCGGACCGCCCGGGCGGGGCGAACCGGTAATGCACTGACCCTGGTCGCGCCGGCCGATGCCCCGAAGATCAGCCGTATCGCGGTGTCACTCGGGCTCGACGCGGAGTGGGCGGCGACCGGCGTGCCGGTCGGTCAGGCCAAGGTCGTGTACGCGTCCAAGCGTCGCGGGGGCCATTTCTCGTCCCGGGCAACCGTGGCGAACACCTCGGCGCCTCCGCGCGCCCGGACGTCGGACCGGGGACGCATCAAGCGGGGTACGCGCCAAGGCTGAGCAGGGGCGCGCGGCGGGTATGGTGCCAGGTCCTGTCAGGACCGCCACCGTACCCGTACCGCATCAGACCGCGTGCGACCGCTGTTCGGCCTGCGCAACAAGCGCGGCGAGCAGGCCGCGCAGCTGGGTGCGCTGCTCGGCGCTCAAGGGCTCGTCCGACTCAAACGCCTGCTTGGCGTGCCCGAGCGCAACTTCGCCCTCCTGGACGCGTGCGCCGCACGACCCCAGGACCTTGCGCAGTTCGGCCTGCGACCAGACCGCTCCGTAGGCGCCGGTGCTCGCCCCGATGACCGCGACTGGAACGTACCGCAGTGCACTGTGGTTGGCGGGGCGCGAGGCCCAGTCGATCACGTTCTTCAGCCAGCCGGGAACCGAGAAGTTGTACTCGGGCGTGGCGAACAGGATCGCGTCGGCAGTCGCGAACTCGCGCCTCAGCCGTGTCACGGCCGGGTGCGCGGGTTCGCGATCGTCATCCTCGTCGTACGGCGGCACCTCGCGCAGTCCGTCATAAATACGGAACTCCACCCCGACCGGAAGCCCTTTGGCGGCCTCCAGCAGCAGCTGGGTGTTGTAGGAGCCCTGGCGCAGGCTCCCCGAGATGCCGAGGATCTGCATGGGGCTAGGCCTTGTTGAGTTCGAGGCTCGCCACGAGCTTGACTTCGTGCCCGAGCACGAGCCCACCGGTCGGGAGTGTCGCGTTCCAGTTCATGCCGAATTCCCGGCGGTCGATCGTGGCCTCGAGGGTCACGCCGAGCTTCTCCTGGTCTTCGAACGCGACGGTCGGACCGACAATCTCGCCGTGCAGGGTGACGTCCTTGGTCACGCCCTTGGCGGTCAACTGTCCGTGCACCACCAGGTGGTCACCATCACGGGTGACATCGGTCGAGGTGAACGTGACCTCTGGGTACGCCTCCGCGTCGAAGAAGTCGGGGGAGAGGAGGTGGCCGGTGAGGTTCTCCTCTGCCGTCTTCACCGTCGCGACGCCGGCGGTGGCGTCAAGGCGTGCCGTGCCATCTTCGTTACCGACCAACGTGACGTTGAAGTCCGGCAGGCTGCCGTGGTACGTCGCAACGACCATGTGGCGTGCGGAAAAATCGAAGGTGCTGTGAACCTTGTCGCTGATCCAGGTTCCTGCAGGAACAGAATTGCTCATAGCCAGTGGGCTCCCGGTGAGATATACTTGAGTACGCAAACAGGCTAGCGAGTGGTACTTGAGTAATCAAGCTTTGAACAGGCAGGTCCCGAGTGCGCTTACCGCGTTCGTGCGTCTCGCAAACGCGCATGGGGCTATGGAGCGCGCCTTCAACCAAGAACTACAGGCGGCCGGGCGCATTACCGTCACCGACTTCGAGGTGTTACGGCGTCTGGCTGATGCCACGGACGGCCGGATGCGCCGCATCGACTTGGCACATGCCGTCGGGGTGACCCCGTCCGGGATCACGCGCCTGCTCGACGGGCTCGAGGCATCGGAACTGGTCGGCCGGCACCACTGCACGCAGGATCACCGGGTGACCTACGCGGTCATCACCAACGCAGGCCGCGATGTGCTGCGCGCGACCGCCGCGACGCATCTGGCGGGCCTCGTGGCGCTATTTGCCGAGCGGTTCACCACGAATGAGCTCAACCAGCTTGTGACGCTGCTCGGACGGCTGCCGGGCGCCGACAGCGACCTGTCGTGTCCGGCGGCCGCTGTTGAACCGGTGACGGTCGAGAGCTAGGCCCAGCTCGACCCGGCGGCGTCGCCCGGCGCTACCCGCCCGGTGTGCCGCCCGATGGGGCGCCCGCGTTCCCTCCACCTGTGGGCGTCTGCGAGCCACCGGAACCGCCGTGCGAGCCGGTGCGAAGGGGCGTGCCAAGCCCGCCCTGGGGTCCCCCGCCCGAGGTCGCCGACCCGAGTTGGTGCTCGAGCGCGAGGTACTGCGCTGCTGAGCAGGATGTGCCCGTGGCCCAGCGCGACGATCGACGCGTGGTAGGCGAAATCGTCCGGCTCGAGCATGTGTGGGGCACGCATCAGGACGGCGATGCACAGGCCGACGAACCCCACGATCGCCACGAGGGCATTGGCGGGAAGCTGGCGCGGCAGCTGGGCGATGCGGCTCAACGAGCGCGGGCGACCGACGAGGCTATTTGCGGTTGTCATGCAGGGAACGCCCAGGCACTGTCCTATAGGGCTCTTAAGAAGCGCGTTGGTGGCGCATTAAGGCAACGAAGGACATGGCCGTGGATGCAGGGGAGTCGTTGCGCGTGCGCGACATGCCCATGATCGCGGGGTGCGGGCGTGTCCGTCGGGCGCGGATCCGGGCGGCGGCGGCGGCGGCCGCCCTGGCGGTCACCGCGACGCTCGCGCCCGTGGCGATGGCGGCGCCGGGCACGCCGGGCAGCCCGGTGATCCTGCCGCCGCCAAAGCCGTACATCTTGAAACTCGCCCGCCTGCACAACTTCGCGACGTCGACGCACTGGCTGGTGTTCCACCGGGGACGGCGGGTGCTGCGCACGATGGTGGTGACCCCGCGTGTGACCAAGGGCGTGGTGGTGCCCGCCATCGAATTCGCACACGGCTGGAACAGCAATCCCGTCGTGTACGCGAGCATGCTGCGCGCGTGGGCGTCGGCGGGGTTCCTCGTGATCGCCCCGACGAGCCCCGGCATGGCGCGGGGCAGGGGACTGCTCTCGCAGGGGGCAGCCAGCTCCCGCCAGGCCGCAGACCTTCCTGCAGTCTTGACCCAAGTCCTGTCGCTGAAGTTGCCGGTCGCGGTCAATCGCTCCGCGATCGCGCTCGCCGGACACAGCGACGGGGGCAGCACGATTGCGACCCTCGCGTTCAACCGCGGCTATCGCGACAGGCGCGTCGACGCGTACCTGATCCTTTCGGGTGGACGCACGTCCGTAAACGCCGGTGCCCGGGAATGGCGTGGGAATGCCAAGCCCGTATTTATCGCCGACTCGTACGCCGACCAGTACGGTGATTTTCCGAGCGCTGGCGGCTTCTACGCGCAGGCTCGGGCCCCCAAGGTAATGGTCGGAATCGGGCGCGGTGAGCGGCACCTGCCTCCATGGTCCGATGCCACACCGTTCAATCAGGCCCTCTGGAACGCGACCGTCGACTTTGCAAGCTGGTCGTTCACCGGCAGCGGTGCCGCCCTGCGCGACATGGTCAAGGACCTGCGCGTGCGGGGGTTCGGGGTCCGTCTGGACGCATAGTCACCGTGGACGGGCTCCGTGCGGCGGCCTAGTCGTCGGGGGTCTGGCGGCCTGCCTTGGTGGCGGCGCGACGTCGCTTGTCGGCGAGCCGACGCTCGACTGCGCCACGCGAGGGGCGGGTCGGGCGCCGCGGAGGTGGGGACGGC
>Ga0307373_10005767_pt1 | contig 20061 bp, 21 predicted proteins | sample OX2MG_FD_202534 | JGI IMG/M metagenome (GOLD analysis project Ga0307373, IMG submission 202534) | Soil microbial communities from Risofladan, Vaasa, Finland - OX-2 | ecosystem: Environmental > Terrestrial > Soil > Coastal area > Acid sulfate soil | place: Finland: Risofladan, Vaasa | collected...
GGTCCCTGCGCGTCCGCGTCGGGCGCGTCTACCCGCTCGCCGAGGTCGCCGAGGCGCACCGCACGCTCGCGGGCGGGCGCGCGTACGGCAAAATCGTGCTCGTTCCCTGACCCTGCCCCTCCGGTCCGGTGGCGGTCGACCGTGGTCGTCGGTCGGTCGGTCGGTCGGTCGGTCGGTGGGGCGGACGGGCCGGCCGGCCGGCGCGACGCCCGTCGGGCGCGTGGCTCAGCCGCCCGCCATCGCGCCGACGATGAGGAGTGGTTCGGCGCCGGAGGCGACTGGCGGCGGGAGCGGGGCGCCCGGCGGTTCGTGCGAAAGGTCCTCGCCGCACGCGAAGAAGCGGACGAACGGGCGCCGCTCACGCGACGCACGGTCCCGGATCGTGCCGAGCAGCTCCGGGTGGAGCTGCTCGAGCGCGTCGAGGACGCTCGCCAGGCTGACCGTGCCGACGACCTCGAGCTCGCGCTCGCGCTCGGTCCCGGCGAGCGCGCGCAGGTGCGCGGGAAGGACGACGCGGACCATCGCGACGCCTCGTCAGGCGAGTGTCTGGACCTCGACCGACAGCACCGCGGGGAGATCGTGCACGATGGGCGCCCAGCTGTCGCCCGCGTCCGCGGACGCGTAGACCTGGCCGCCGGTCGTTCCGAAGTAGATCCCGCAGTTGTCGAGCGAGTCGACGGCCATCGCGTCGCGCAGCACGTTCACGTAGCAGTGCTCCTGGGGGAGCCCGCGCTCGAGGGGCTCCCACTCGCCGCCGCCGGTCCGGCTCCGGTAGACGCGCAGGCGCCCGTCCGGCGGGAAGTGGTGGGAGTCGCTCGTGATGGGGACGACGTAGACGGTCTCCGGCTCGTGGGCGTGCACGTCGATGACGAAGCCGAAGTCGGTCGGGAGGTCGCCGCTCACCTCGTGCCAGCTCTCGCCCGCGTCGTCGGTGCGCATGACGTCCCAGTGCTTCTGCATGAAGATGGTCCCGGGTCGGCTCGGGTGGGACGCGAGCCGGTGGACGCAGTGCCCGACCTCGGCCTCGGGACCCGGGATCTCGCCGGAGCGAAGCCCGCGGTTCACGGGCCGCCACGTCTCGCCGGAGTCGTCGGTCCGGAACACGCCCGCGGCGGAGATCGCCACGAACATGCGCGCCGCGTCGGTGGGGTCGACGAGCACCGTGTGCAGGCACATGCCGCCGGCGCCCGGTTGCCACGACGGTCCGGAGCCGTGCTTTCGGAGCCCGGCGAGCTCGGTCCACGTCGCGCCGCCGTCGCTCGACTTGAAGAGCGCGGCGTCCTCCACGCCCGCGTACACCGTGTCCGGGTCGCTCGCGGACGGCTCGAGGTGCCAGACACGCGCGAACTCCCACGGATGCGGTGTGCCGTCGTACCACTGGTGCGTGCCCGGGACGCCCTCGTAGGTGAAATCGTTGCCCATCGGCGCCCAGGTGACGCCGCCGTCGTCCGATCGCTGGACCACCTGGCCGAACCACCCGGAGGTCTGCGACGCCCAGATCCGGTCCGGATCGGCGGGCGAGGCGTTGACGTGGTAGATCTCCCAGCCGGGGAAGTACGGCCCGGCGACGTCCCACTCGGCCCTTCGTCCGTCCGATCGCAGCACGAACGCACCTTTGCGGGTCCCGACGAGCACGCGCACGCCGCTCATCGCGCGACCGTCCTGGTCGCGTGCCGGCCGCCGTCGCGCTGCCACGCACCTGTCCCCCGTGTCGCGGCGGACACCGTTCCACACCGTTGCATGCGCTCGCCTCCCTCAGGAGATCGGACCCCGATCGGCAGAGCCTGCCACGGCCGGCGGGCGGGCGCTCGGGAGCGGTCCCGCGCGATCGGGCCGGTTCCGCGGATCAGCGCGGGTAGAGCGAGCCGTCGGGCGCGCGCCGCTCGGGCGGCTTCTGCTTGCGGGCGCGGTACGCGTCGGGGTCCTCGTGGATGAGCCGCCACCATGCGACGATCGCGACGATCGCGAAGGCCGGCCACTCGATCGAGTAGAACCAGCTCAGCGCGTTTCCCGAAAGGGCGCGCGTCGCCTGCCACCACCCCGCGGCGAGGCACGACGACGCGACGACGGCGACCGCGAGGTGGAGCAGCAGTGCCCGGCGCGAGGTCCAGCGGCGCGTCACGGGCCGAGTCTACGAGGCCGGCCCGCCGGGGCCGGGGTCGCCGTCGGCCCGCGCGGCTGCGGCCGCCTCGAAGCGGTGCGTGAGCTTGCGCTCGGCCACGAACGCGCAGAATGGCACGGTGCCCGCGAGGAGGACGAGCACAGTCGCGAGCAGCGGGACGCGCAGCGCCCGGCTGAGGTCGAACGCGAAGTAGAGATAGGCGAGGTACAGGAAGCCGTGCATCGTGCCGACGACGTTCACGACCGAGGTGTTGTGCGCCGCGAGCTGGAGCGGGATGCCGACGAAGACGATGACGATGAGCAGCGTCGCGGTCGTGAACGCCAGCACGCGGTAACGGAGCAGCAGACGTGGGTCGACGGCCGCTCTCCGGTCGGGCACCGGCTCGTACGCCGCGCTCGCGTCGCTCAACTCCGCCCCCCCGGCCGCGACGCCCCGGCGAGCGCGCGCGGCGCGCCCCCGGACCGCCACGCGAAAAGCGTGCGTGCGGCGAACCGCCATCCGAGGAGCTCCGCTCCGAGGAAGGCGAACGCGACGCCGACGAACGCCGCCGCCGTGCCCTGGCCTGCGACGACGCGCAGCGCCATACCCGCGGCGACGCAGGCGAGCCACACGACGACGCCCGACGGCACGATGTCGGCCGGCCGGCGCCACGCGCGCGCCGCGATCCAGCCGATCGCCGCGCCGGCGAGGAACGGCCACGCGGTGCTCGCCATCCCGGACACCGTGACGCCGTCGGTGTGCACCGACCGGCCGATGCCGACGAAGACGAGCACGGCGGCGATGTCGAGAGCTGCTGGCGTCGCGCTGCGCATTCCGGGCGATCGTAGCCCGGCCCCGCGCCCGGGTTGGTCCGCCACCGCACGGCGGCGCGAGGATGGCCGCACGATGGACCCGAACGTACCTGACCTGCTCCTCGGATCACCGCTCGGGAGGTACGTGACGGTGTTCGGCGACGAGTCGCCGGCGGGCGTCGCGTACGTCGCGGTCGGCGACGCGCGCGATTCGCTCGTCCTGCGACCGGTCCGGAGCGGAGCGACCCCCGGCGACCTCGCGCCCGGGGCGCACGTCCGGTGCTCGAGCGCCGCGGGGGAGTGGAGCACGACCGTGCGTTCCACGCGCGCCGGAACGGTCGAGCTCGCGCTCCCCCGGTGGCTCGCACGCGAGGCCCGGCGCCGCTTCCCGCGTGTCCGGACCGACGAGTCGGCCAGCATCGGGGTCGACGGCGGCACATGGGCCGCGAAGCTGTTGGACGTCTCCGTCGGCGGGGCGGCCGCGCTCGTCGAGCGGGGCTGCGGGCTGCGCGAGGGTCAACGGATCGCAGTGTCGATCGGCGACGGTGAGTCGTCCGCGACCGTACGCGCGGTGCGCGAGCACGCCCATCCGATGCTCGTCGTCGTCGGCGTGGCCTGGCACCTGCTCGACCCGCCGACGCGCGCCTGGGTGGCCGCGCAGGTCGCTCGCTCCGCCGTCACGGCGCCCGCGTCCCCGACGCAGCCGTGAACTCGCCGCGACCCGCGCGGTCTCGCCGCCGGGCGGCCGAGGCGATTTGGCACCGCGGGCGTCGCCGCGCACGGCACAATGGGCCTCGCCCGGTTCCCCCGGGTCGGTCGGGAGCAGCGCCGCGCGCAGCGGCGCGCGCCCGGGGAGGCGGCATGGCGGACGGAGGGGGGCTCGGTTGACAGGGGTCGAGACACAGGGCGCGGCGCGAGCGCTCACGGTCGGGGTCGTGCGCGAGGACGCCGCCGACGAGGCGCGGGTCGCGCTCGTCCCGGACGGCGTGGCACGCGTCGCGGGCGCCGGGTGCGAGATCCTCGTGGAGCACGGGGCGGGAGCGTCCGCGTTCTACCCCGACGACGCCTACGAGCGGGCCGGCGCACGCCTGATGTCGCGAGAGGAGCTGCTCGCGGCCGCCGACGTGCTGCTGTTCGTCGGCGGTCCGGCACCGGCCACGGTCGAGAAGCTGCGTTCGGGCCAGGTCGTCGTCGGCATGCTCCGCCCGCTCGTGGACCCCGGGCTCGCGGGCGACCTCGCTCGCCGGGGTGTGACCGCGTACAGCCTCGACGGCCTGCCGAGGACGCTCAGCCGGGCCCAGCCGATGGACGCGCTGAGCTCGCAGGCGAGCATCGCGGGCTACAAGGCGGCGCTCGTCGCCGCGTACGAGCTCGGGCGCTACTTCCCGATGCTGATCACGGCCGCCGGAACCGCCCGCCCGACCGAGGTCCTCGTGCTCGGGGCCGGTGTCGCCGGGCTCCAGGCGATCGGCACCGCGAAGCGCCTGGGTGCGGTCGTGCGCGGCTACGACGTCCGACCCGAGGCGCGCGAGCAGATCCTGTCGCTCGGCGCGAAGTACCTCGAGCTGAAGAGCGTCGCGGCAGCGGAGGGCGAGGGCGGCTACGCGCGGAGTCTCTCCGCGGACGAGCAGCGGGCCCAGCAGGAGGAGCTGAACGCGCACATCGCGTCGCACGACGTCGTGATCACGACGGCGCAGGTCCCGGGCAGGCGCCCGCCGCTCCTCGTGACCGAGACGGCCGTCCGGTCGATGCGGCCGGGGTCCGTGATCGTCGACATGGCCGCGAGCGACCTCGGCGGAAACGTCGAGCTTTCCCGGCCGGGCGAGCGCGTCCTGACCGACGGCGGCGTGACGATCGTCGGCGCCGGCAACCTCGCGTCGACGATGGCGGCCGGCGCGTCGGCCGCGTACTCGCACAACATCTCCGCGCTGCTGCTCCACCTCGTCCGCGACGGCGCGGTGGTCGTCGACCAGGAGGACGAGATCCAGGCGGGAGTGCTCGTCACGCACGACGGCACGGTCGTCCATCCGGGAACGGCCGCGCTGCTCGCGGATGTCGCCTCGACGAAGGAGGGTGCACGATGAGCACCGGACTGCTCACTGATCTCACGATTGCCGTGCTCAGCCTGCTCGTCGGGTTCGAGGTGATCAGCAAGGTCCCCGAGACGCTCCACACGCCGCTGATGTCCGCGGCGAACTCGATCCACGGGATCGTCCTCGTCGGCGCCGCGCTCGTCGCGAGCACGGCGCACAACGCGGCCGGGTACGTGCTCGCGTTCGTCGCCGCGCTGTTCGCCGGGATGAACGTCGTCGGCGGCTACGCGGTGACCGGGAGGATGCTGAAGATGTTCAAGCGGCGGCCCACCCCGCAGGCGGCGCCCGCCGCCGACGAGACGGCGAGTGGGACGGCAGCCCGATGAGCGGGTTCGACGCGGTCATCAAGCTCGTCTACGTCGCCGCGGCCGCGTGCTTCGTCATCGGCCTCCACCTCATGAACGCGCCGCCGACCGCGAACAAGGGGAGCCGGATCTCGGCGACCGGCATGGTCGCGGCCGTCGCCGCGACCGTCGCGCTCGTCGCGCACGACTCGTCGATCACCGGCACCGGGTGGGCGGTGCTGCTCGTCGGCGCGGTCCTCGGCTCGGGCGTCGGGCTGGGCTTCGCCCAGAAGGTCAAGATGACCGCGATCCCGCAGCTCGTGAGCCTGTTCAACGCGATGGGCGGCGGTGCCGCCGCACTCGTCGCGCTCGCGGGCTTCGTCGCGACCGCGTCGTCCGCACCGGTCGGCGGCCGGATCGCGGTGAGCACGGCGATCGACGTCGCGATCGGCGCGCTCACGTTCTCGGGGTCGATCGTGGCGTGCGGCAAGCTCCAGGGGACGATCGCGGGCCGCCCGATCGTCGTCCCCGGTGGGCGGCTGACCAACGGCGTGCTCGCTGCCGCGGCCGTCGTCGGCGCGGTCCTGCTCGCGGCCCGCCCGCACAGCGTCGCGATGCTCGTGCTCGCGCTGGCCGCGTCGCTCGCGTTCGGCGTCGCGATGGTGTTGCGGATCGGCGGCGCGGACATGCCCGTCGTGATCTCGCTGCTGAACGCGCTCACCGGGACGGCGGTCGCGGTCGCCGGCTTCGTGATCGACAACTCGGTGCTCATCATCGCCGGGGCGCTCGTCGGGGCGTCGGGAGGAATTCTCACGAAGCTCATGGCCGACGCGATGAACCGCTCGATCCTCGCGATCATGAGCGGAGGCTTCGGCGGCGGCGACTCGACCGGCACGGACACGGTCGGGGCGGGGGGGACGGTCCGTCAGGTGTCCGCGGACGACGCCGCGATCCAGCTCGCGTACGCGAGCAAGGTCGTGATCGTCCCCGGCTACGGCCTCGCCGCGGCTCAGGCCCAGCACGCGGTCCGCGACCTCGCTCAGCTTCTCGAGGAACGCGGCATCGAGGTCTCGTACGCGATCCACCCCGTAGCGGGCCGGATGCCGGGGCACATGAACGTGCTGCTCGCGGAGGCGGACGTCCCGTACACGCAGCTGAAGCCCATGGACGAGATCAACTCGGAGTTCGCGCGAACGGACGTCGCGCTCGTCATCGGCGCGAACGACGTGATCAACCCCGCGGCGCGCCGCAGCGGCACCGCGGTGTCCGGCATGCCCATCCTCGATGTGGACCAGGCGAAGAGCGTCATCGTGATCAAGCGGTCGATGGGCCACGGGTACGCGGGGATCGAGAACGAGCTGTACACGGACCCGAAGACGTCGATGTTCTTCGCGGACGCGAAGGCCGGCCTCGTCGCGCTGAGCGCGGCGGTGAAGACCTTGGTGGGGGGTTAGCGCCGGCGACGCACCCCCGCGGTCCGCCGCCGCACGCGGCGCGCGCTCAAGATCGCGGCCGCGGCCCGCCGTTAGGCGCTCCGTGACAGCGAAGTCGATCGCACCCGCGCGGGTGAGCGCCGCGATCGCCGCGGCCGTCGCGGCGGTCGGTCTCGTGCTCGGCTCGACCGGCTACATGATCGCCCGAGCCCAGTCGCAGTCCCGGTCCTCCGCGACCGAGCAGTTCCGGGCGAGCACCGATGCGTCATCGGCGTTCGTAGGCGCCGTGCTCGGCGCGCGGATCGACCAGGAGGAGTCGCTCGCGCGTGCCTACTTCTCCCGAACCGTTTCGCCCGCGGGCTTCTCGGAGGTGGCCTCGACGTTCGGGCTCGCGTCGGCGGTGCTCGCCGGGTCGCGAGGCGCGCTCGTCGCGGTCGCCCACCCGGGTCTGCTCACGCCCGTGCTCGTCGCCGCCGCGGCTTCGGCGGTCCGAGGCCCCGCGAGCCCGCACGCGGTCGTCGAGTACCTCGGGAGCAGCGCGCGAACGCACGCACCCGTCATCGCGACCGCGGTGCCGTTCCCGAGCGCTCAGGGCGTCCGCGTCCTCGCCGCGGCGTCGATCGCGGAGCCCGAGATGATGCGCAGGTTCGTCGCCGGCACCGAGACGAGCCTCACGCATCCGTGGCTGACTCTCGTCGACGGCGCGGGTCGTGTCGTCGCGTCGTCCGCGTCGACACGGGCCCCGACGCTGCAGGGGCTGTCGCCCCGGCTCGCGACGGCCGTGGCCGCGAGTGACTTCGGAAGCGTCGCCGGGGGTCGTCGAGGTGCGCTCACGTTCGCGGTCGCGCCGGTCGAGGGCACGCGGTGGCGGCTCGTCGTCGCGGTGCCGACGGCGGCGCTCTACGCGGGCAGCTCGGGGCTCTCGGGCGTCGCGCTGTGGGTGCTCTTCGGCGCGACGGTCGCGCTGGCCGTCGCGCTCACGGTCGTGTTCGCGCGCTCGCTGAGGGACCGTCGCGCGCTGCGGGCCTTCTCGCTCCGGATGCAGCACGCGGCGACGACCGATCCGCTCACCGGCCTGCCGAACCGCCGAGCGGTGGAGTCCGACATGCAGCGCGTCGCCGCGAGTCGCGAGCGCGGTCCACATTCGCTGCTCATGATCGACCTCGATCGGTTCAAAGACGTGAACGACACCTACGGGCACGGCGTCGGCGACGCCGCGCTCCGCGCGGTCGCGGCGGCGATGCGCACGGTGCTGAGGAAAGGGGACATCTACGGGCGCTGGGGCGGTGACGAGTTCGTCGCGGTCCTCCCCGAGCTCGGTCCCGACGCGGCGGCGCACGTCGTCGACCGGCTCCGGGGCGCGATCGCGGCGCGCACCGTCGCGACGGCGTCGGGGAGCCTGCGTGTCGAGGCGAGCATCGGCTGCGCGACTGCGGCGGCTCCAAGCTGGCACGCGCTCCTGCTCGAAGCCGACGAGACCCTCTATCGCGAGAAGGCCGAGAAGAAGTGCGTCGCACCCGACCCAGTCGCGGCCGAGGCCCCGGCACGGGCGCGGGGCGTTCCGGCTCCGACCTGAGGCGGGCCGCGCGGCTCAGGTGACCGTGGGCCGCGGGTCGGAGCTCGAGTTCCGCCACGGCTCGTGGTCGAGCACGTCCCTCAGCGCGTCGACCGCGTCGAGGACGTCCGTGAACCGCAGGTAGAGCGGGGCGAGCCCGAGCCGGACGACGTCGGGCTCCCGGAAGTCGCCGACAACGTGACGGGTCGCGAGCTCGCGGACGATCGAGTGGGCGTGCACGTGGCGGAGCGCGACGTGGCTTCCCCGAAGCGCACGATCGCGTGGCGACGCGACCTCGAGCTCCGGACACCGCTCGTCGACGAGCGAGACGAGCAGGTCGACGAGTGCCTGTCCCTTCTCGAACGCGGCGAGCACGTCGACGCCGTCCCAGACGTCGAGCGCCGCGTCGAGCGCGGCGTACGCGACGATCGGCGGTGTGCCGCAGACGAAGCGCCGGATGCCGTGCGCGGGCTCGTACGCGGTGGTGAACGCGAACGGTCGTGCGTGGCCGTGCCAGCCGGAGAGCGGCTGGGACACGTGGTCGTGGTGTCGTCGCGCGACGTAGATGAACGCGGGCGAGCCCGGTCCGCCGTTCAGGTACTTGTACGTGCACCCGACTGCGAAGTCGACACCCCAGTCGTCGAGCGTGACCTCGATCGCCCCAGCGCTGTGTGCGAGGTCGACGATCGCGACCGCGCCGTGGTCGTGCGCACGGACGGTCAGCGCGCGCACGTCGAGGCGCCGCGCGCTCCGGTAGTCGACGTGGTTCACGAGGACGGCCGCGACCGAGTCGTCGATCGCGGCGGCGAGCTCGCCCGGCTCCGGACCGGCGAGCCGGAGCTCGAGGCCGTCGAGCGTGCTGCCGAGTCCTTCGAGCACGTAGCGGTCCGTCGGGAAGCAGTCGCGCTCCGCGACGACCACCCGTCTGCCGGGCGCGAGCTGGAGCGCGGCGCCGGCCGCCTTGTAGATGTTGAGCGAGGTCGAGTCGCAGACGGCGATCTGGCCGGCCGAGGCGCCGACGAGCCGCCCGATCCGGTCGCCGAGCGTCAGCGGCCTGTCCCACCACCCCGCGTCGTTCCAGCTCGAGACGAGGCCCTCGCCCCACTCGCGCTCCACGGTCTCGGCGACCTTCGCCCCGGTCCTCGTGCCGAGCGCGCCGAGCGAGTTGCCGTCGAGGTAGACGACGCCGCGCGGGAGCGCGAAGTGCGCGCGGACGGGCGCGATGGGATCGGCCGCGTCGAGCGCCTCCGCGTCGGCCCGCCCGATCACGACGCGCGCATCGGCTCGAGCACGGCGACGAGCTCCACGTGCTCGGTCATCGGGAACTGGTCGAACGCGCGGAGCGATGCGAGCGTCCAGCCCGCGCGGCGCGCGACCTCGAGATCGCGCGCGAACGACGCGGGGTCGCACGCGACGTACGCGATCCGGCGCGGTGCGGGCGTCATCGCGGCGAGCGCGGTGACGAGGTCGATGCCGGCGCCGTCACGGGGCGGGTCGAGGACCACGAGGTCGGTGCGGCCGCGCCCGTCCAGGATCTCGGGGGTGACCGGAGCCTCGACGATCTCGACCTGCGCCAGGTGCCGGACGTTGTGGCGGGCGTCGGCGCAGGAGCCCGGGTCGCGCTCGACCGCGCGGACCGAGCCGCGCGGCCCCACCGCGTCGGCGAGGAGCGCGGAGAACAGCCCGACACCTGCGAATAGCTCGAGCACGTGGTCGCCGCGGCGAGGGGCGAGACCGTCGATCACCGCGCGGGCGAGCACCCCGGGCGCGGCCTCGTGGATCTGCCAGAACGAGCCGGCCGAGATCCGGAAGGATCGGCCGTGGACTCGTGCGCGGACGCGAGCGGGCTCGCGCACCGTCGTGCGCGCGACGACGAGGCCCGTCGCGTCGTCGGCGAGCGTGGGTGGGGAAGGGAGGCGCCCCTCGCGCCGTGCGGGCGTCACGACGACGACGGCTGCGTGCTCGTCTGCCCCGCCTCGCGACGGCGCGAACACCTCGACCTCGCGCGCGCCGGGCCACGTGAGGCGCTCGACGCCGGGCAGCTCGACGCCGTCCGTCGCGATCGCGCACCGGTCCACGTGCTCGACCTCGTGCGAGCGATGGCGGCGGAGCCCGACCCTGCCCTCCGGGTCGACCGCGAAGCGGACACGGGTCCGCCACCCGAGGCCGCCCTCGTCCGGCAACGGCTCGACGACGACCCGACGGTCGACGCCGGCGACGCGCCGGAGCTGCTCGGCGACGAGCTCCGCCTTGAGCTCGCGCTGCGCGGGGAGCGCGACGTGCTGCCAGTCGCAGCCGCCGCACCGCCCGGGCCCCGCGTAGGGGCACGCGGGCTCGACGCGGTCAGCGGAGGGCTCGATGACCTCGACCGCGTCGGCGCGCAGGTACGACGTCGTCTCGGCCGTCACACGCGCGCGCACGAGCTCGCCTGGGAGCGAGTGCCGGACGAACACGACGCGGCCGTCCTCGGCGCGCGCGACGCAGCCGCCGCCGCTCGCGATCGCCCCGCAGCGGAGCTCGATCTCGGCGCGCGCGTTCGTGTCCGACGCGGCCGAGCCGTGCGCGACGTGGCCGGTCCCCGCCCCGCGACCGTTCCGTGTGCCGCGCACCGCGCTTCTCCTCGGTTGGCCGGCCATCGCCCGAGTCTCGCGCCGTGCGGCGGGCGCGTCGCGCCGTGCGGCGGGCGCGTCGCGCCGTGCGGCGGGCGCGTCGCGCCGTGCGGCGGGCGCGTCGCGCCGTGCGGCCGCGAAGTACGCTCGGCGGGTGCCCTGTGCGCCCCTCCTCGCCGCGCTCGCGATGATGGCGCCGCCGGTCGGCGCCCCGCCGGGGGGGGGGGGCCCCCCCCCCCCCCCCCCCCCCGGGGTGCGGGCTGCACCGGCGCCCGCACCCCGCGCGGCGCTCGTGCCGGCTCCGGCCGGCCCGCCGCTCGCGGCCCGGGCGCTCGCGGCCGTCGCGTCGCCGACGTGCGCGACGGTCTCGGTGCACCTGCTCGACGCCGAGCTCCGAATCGCCGCGGTCGCGGTCCACGCGGCGCGCCCGCCGTCTCCGAAGGGCTCGCTCATCTGCTCGTACTACGGCGCGACCGGTCATGCGGCGAACCAGGCGACGATCGTCTACCTGCGCGCGGATGCCGCGCAGTTCGCGGCGATCCGGCGCAGCGTCGCGGCGACTCACCGCATCGCGCCCGTCGCGCACCTCGGTGCGGGAGCGTTCAGCTACGCCGTGCCTCCCGTGCACTACCTCTACTTGCAGCGTGCTGGGCACCTCGTCGAGATCTACGCGCAGGTCGCGACCGCGAGGCTCGAGCTGCTCGCCCGGCGGATGCTGCCGTTGCTCGCCTAGCACGACGGCCTCGTCGCTTCGGCCGCGGGGTAGCCTGGGCCCGCGGGCGCCGAGCGCGGCCGCGGCCCCACCGGCGCCACGTGCGTGCACCGGTCGAGACGCAGCGAGAGGTCGCCACGTGCCTGCAGCGATCGAAGTCGACGGCCTCGTGAAGCGCTTCTCCGGTGACGTGCTCGCGCTCGACGGCGTGAGCTTCGAGGTCGAGCGAGGCTCCGTCTACGGCCTGCTCGGCCCGAACGGCGCGGGAAAGACGACCGTCGTGCGGATCCTCACGACGATCCTGCGACCGGACCGTGGTCGCGCGAGCGTCCTCGGCCACGACGTCGTCGCCGCGCCCGAGCTCGTCCGAAGCCTGTTCGGCCTCGCGGGACAGTACGCGGCCGTCGACGAGAACCTCACCGGCCGCGAGAACCTGCGCATGGTCGGCCGGCTGAACCACCTTTCGCGGCCCGTCGTCGCGGCGCGGAGCGCGGAGCTGCTCGAGCAGTTCGAGCTCTCCGACGCGGCGGACCGGACGCTGAAGACGTACTCGGGTGGGATGCGGCGACGGCTCGACCTCGCCGCGGCGCTCGTCGCGAGCCCGGGCGTGCTGTTCCTCGACGAGCCGACGACCGGGCTCGACCCGCAGGCGCGCATCGGGCTGTGGGGCGTGATCGAGCAGCTCGTCGAGCAGGGCACGACCGTGCTGCTCACGACCCAGTACCTCGAGGAGGCGGATCGCCTCGCGAGCCGCGTCGCGGTTGTCGACCACGGGCGCGTGATCGCGGAGGGCACGCCGGCCGCCCTCAAGGCCGATCTCGGGGCGACCGTGCTCGAGATCGGGCTCCACGACGCCGAGACGGCGGCGCGGGCCGCGACCGCGCTCGCTCACGTGTCGGAGAAGCGCCCGCGCGTGCTCGGCAGTGACATCGAGATCGCCGCGGATGGCGGGCCGCGCATCGCGACCGCGGCCTTGCGCGCGCTCGACCAGGAGGGCATCGAGCCCCTGCGGTTCGCGCTGCGGGAGCCGAGCCTCGACGACGTGTTCCTCTCGCTCACCGGTCACACGGCCGAGGACGGCCGCCCGGACGAGGCCGTCGTGCCGGCACGTGCTGCGGGGCAGGCGTGAGCGCGCCCGCGGTGGTCGCCGTCGCGGACCGGAACCGCCTCCCCGACGGGCCGGCGGCGCGCCTTCGGTGGGCGGTCGCGGACACGGTCACGCTCACGGTCCGGAACCTCATCGGCTACCTGCGCGTCCCGGAGGCGCTGTTCTTCTCGAGCGTGCAGCCGATCATGTTCGTGCTGCTCTTCCGCTACGTCTTCGGTGGTGCGATCCATCCCCCGCACGGGAGCTACGTGAACTTCCTCATCCCTGGGATCTTCGTGCAGACGGTCGCGTTCGGGTCGATCGGCACCTCGATCGGGCTCGCGGAGGACCTGCAGAAGGGGATCGTCGAACGGTTCCGGGCGCTGCCCATGGCGCGCTCGGCGGTGCTCGCGGGGCGGACGATCGCGGACCTCGTCCGCAACGTGTTCGTCGCGGTCATCATCACCGGCATCGGCTACGCGGTCGGCTTTCGCGTCCAGACCAACGCGCTCGCGTTCATCGCCGGCCTCGGCGTCATCCTGATCTTCGCGTACGCGCTCTCGTGGGGGTTCGCGCTCGTCGGGCTCTCGGCGCCAAACAGCGAGACCGCTCAGGTCATGTCGTTCCCTCTGCTGTTCCCGCTCACGTTCGCGTCGGCGGCGTTCGTGCCCGTGCAGACGATGCCGAGCTGGCTCCAGGGCTTCGCGACCCACCAGCCGGTGAGCGTCGTCGTGAACGCGACGCGCGCGCTCATGCTCGGTGGTCCTGCCGCGTCGCTCGTGTGGCAGAGCCTCGCGTGGACCGTCGGGATCATCGTCGTGCTCGCGCCGCTCGCGGTGCGCAGGTACCGCCGCACCGCCTGAGCGGCGCGGGCCCTCGGCACGACGACCGGCGGCGGCTCGTCAGCCCGAGCCGTCCGCCGTGGCGGCGTGCTCGCGACGCGGCTCCTCGTCCTCGACGAGCGGCATCACGTAGCCCGCGATCGCACCGACGGAGCCGAGCAGCATCAGTGCCATGCCCGGCAGCCGCGTCGCCTGCACGACGGCCAGGACGCCTCCGGCCCCAGCGAGGCCGAGGCCGACGAGACCCGTGATCGCGGCGGCGCGCACCTGGCGGTGGAGGCCGCGGGACCGTTCGACGAGCACGACCGCCGCGAGGGTGAGGATCAGTCCGAGCACCGCGTGGGCGAGGTAGACGGGCTGCCCGCGGTCGGGGACGACGGCGGTCACGCGGTGGAAGGGAACCGCGAACAGCGCGGCGACGCCGAGCACGAGGTCGATCGCGACGAGCGAGCTCATCGCGATCGCTGCGGCTCGTCCGCCCGGGGGGAAGGGGGCGCGTCCGCTCCCGACGGGATCCACGGTCATCGCCCGCCGATCGTACCGTGGTGGACCGGTCCCGGTGCAGCGCCCGCGAGGTAGCGTCCGGCCGTGCGCGTGGTCGGGCTCTGGCGATACCCGGTGAAGTCGATGCAGGGCGAGGCCGTCGACGCCGTCCGGCTCGAGGCGCGCGGGGTCGCGGGGGACCGGAGGTTCGGGGTGCTCGACGTGGCGTCGGGCACCGTCGTCTCCGCCAAGCGCGACGGGAGCGTGCTCGAGGGACACGCCCGCAGCGCCGCGGGAGCCGTGCTCGTCGAGGTGCCCGGCGCCGGGGAGCTGCTGCCGGGCGGGACCCTCGACGCGGCCCTCACGCGCTGGCTCGGGCGCGAGGTCCGCCTCGTCGAGGCGGACGACGGGCGCGCGGCGCGCTTCGAGTCGCAGTCGGATGCCGAGCGCGACGACTCCGAGAGCGAGTGCTGGCAAGGGGTCCCCGGCTCGTTCGTCGACTCGAGCCCCGTCCACGTGGTCGGCCTCGACGAGCTCGCGTCCGTCGAGGCCGAGTGCCCGGAGCTCTCCTGGGACGTCCGACGGTTCCGGCCGAACGTGCTCGTGGAGCGCGCGGTCGCGCTCACGCCCGGGTCGCCCCTGCGGATGGGCGCGGGCGTCGTCGAGGTCGTGAAGCCGTGCGCCCGCTGCGTCATGACCACCCGTGCGCAGCCGGGCGGGATCGCGCGCGAGCTCGGCGTTCTGCGCCACCTCGCCTCCGCGCGCGGCAACGAGCTCGGCGTGCTCGTACGGGTGATCCGGCCGGGCGAGGTGCGCATCGGGGACTCGGTCGGCCGCCTCTCCTGAGCTCCGGCTCCTCGCGGAACCCGCACGTCTTCGCGCGCGACCGTTTGAGCGACCGCTGGGCGCGCCGCACGGGATCGCGCCGGGCGTGCCCCCGCCGCTTGCTACCGTCGGCATCTCCGATGCCGAGCACGATCCGATTGAGGCCCTGGCAGCGCGCGGCCCTCGACCGTTTCGCCGCGGCGGACGGCTCGGATTTCCTCGCGGTCGCGACGCCCGGCGCCGGCAAGACGACGTTCGCGCTCGCGGCCGCGCGCCAGGTGCTCGCGGCTGCGCCGGGCCGGCTCGTCGTGGTCGTGCCGACCGCGCACCTGCGGGTGCAGTGGGCGCGCGCCGCCCGCGAGCTCGACCTGCACCTCGACGGCTCGTGGTCGCCGGCGCACGGCCCGCTGCCGCCGGACATGCACGGCGTCGTCACGACCTACCAGCAGGTCGCGACCGCGGCGGGGGCGCTCTCCCGGATCGCCCGCGGCGCGTTCGTCGTGCTCGACGAGGTCCACCACGCGGGTGAGGAGCGCGCGTGGGGCGAGGCGCTGCAGACCGCGTTCTGCTCCGCACGGCGCCGCCTCTCGCTGTCCGGGACGCCGTTCCGGTCGGACACCCGGTCGATCCCGTTCGTCCGCTACGAGTACGAGGAGGCACGGCCCGACTTCGAGTACGGCTACGGCGAGGCGCTCGCCGAGCGTCGGGTCGTGCGGCCCGTGTACTTCCCGCGGACCAACGGGCACATGGAATGGGCCTCCGCCGACGGGCAGGTCCACGCCGCGAGTTTCGACGACGCGCTCGCCACGACCCGCGCGAACGAGCGGCTGCGGACCGCGCTCTCGCTCGAGGGCCAGTGGCTGCCGGAGGTGCTCGCCGCCGCGCACGGGCGGCTCCGTGACGTCCGGCGGTCGCAGCCGGACGCCGGCGGTCTCGTGATCGCGACGGACCAGGAGCACGCGCGGGGGATCGCGAAGCTCCTCGAGCGCTCCTTCGGCACGGTCCCCGTGGTCGCGACGTCGGACGACCCCGACGCGTCCCGCAGGATCGCGGAGTTCGCCTCGGGGTCGCGCGAGTGGCTCGTCGCCGTGCGCATGGTCTCCGAAGGTGTGGACATCCCGCGACTTCGCGTCGGCGTCTACGCGACGACGACCACGACCGAGCTGTTCTTCCGCCAGGCGGTCGGGCGATTCGTGCGCTGGACCGCGGGCATCGGGCGTCAGGCCGCGTACCTGTTCATCCCCGACGACCCGCGGCTTCGCGCGTGCGGCGAGCGCATCGCCGAGGCCAGGCGCCACGTGCTGTCGCGCGCCGGGGGCCGCCCGGAGGAAAGCGGCTCGCCCGCGGCTTCCCGGGACGCGGCGCCCGGGCTCGTCGAGCCGGACGAGGCGGGGCAGCTCTCCATGTTCACGGTGATCTCGGCAGTCGCGACCGGCGCGGTCGACCACGACGGCGGAGGGGCGGACGAGCCCGTCCTGCCGGACGACGACCCGGCGCTCCTGCTCGAGCTCGGGCAACCTCCGCCGCTCGCGGGCATGCGCTCCCCGCTCGACGGCCACTCGGGCGAGGGGGCGCCGCCGGGCGCCGGCGTCACGGGAGCCGGAGCGAGGCCGGCCATCAGCCGCGCGGAGCACAAGGCGCAGCTCCGCCTCGCGAACAGCGCGATCGCCCGCGCGCTCGCGCGGCGCACCGGGTGGTCGCACGCGAAGGTGAACGCGGAGCTCAACCGCCTGTCGGGTCTCGCCCGGGTCACCGAGGCGACCCTCGAGCAGCTCGAGTCGCGCCTGCGCCACGGCGAGCGCTGGCTCGCGCGCACGTGACGCCGGCAGCCGGGCGCGAAACGCCCCCCGCCGCGCGGAGCGCGACGGGGGGCGTGGGCTGCCGCTCGGTCGAGCGGCAGCGCGTCAGATCGAGCGGACGGCGCTCGCCTGCATGCCCTTCTTGCCCTGCGTCACCTCGAACTCGACCCGCTGGCCCTCGGGAAGGTCCCGGTAGCCCTGCATCTGGATCTCGGACTGGTGCACGAACAGGTCCTCGCCCCCACCGTCGGGCGTGATGAAGCCGAAGCCCTTCTCTGCGTTGAACCACTTGACTGTCCCGACTGGCATGTCTTGCTCCTTGTGCTCCACGCACGAACAGCGCGGGAGTCCGACTCGGAGACCAGCACGGCACCGGCCCGCGTGGGATAGGCCTGCGCCGCAAGGCTAGCCGCGATCGTCACGGGTACGCGCACGCTCGTCGTAGACTCCGCTCGGCACCGTGCGGCGCACCGTGGTCGAGCGTGTCCGGTGGGCACCTCCTGCACCGGGAGCGGCGACGGCGCCGCCACTGGCGATCGCGCCCGGACCGGCGCGGGGAGATGAGGGCGACGATGGACTCTGGACAGGTGCTGGCGCGGACGGGGTACCGGGTGGCGGACCTCGGGCTCGCGGCCTTCGGCCGCAAGGAGATCGAGCTCGCGGAGCACGAGATGCCGGGGCTCATGTCGCTTCGTGCAGAGCTCGGACCAACACAGCCGCTCGCGGGCGCGCGCATCACGGGCTCGCTCCACATGACCGTCCAGACGGCGGTGCTCATCGAGACGCTCGTAGCGCTCGGAGCGCAGGTGCGATGGGCCTCGTGCAACATCTTCTCGACCCAGGACCACGCGGCCGCGGCAGTCGTCGTCGGGCCCACCGGCACCCCGGACGAGCCACGGGGCGTGCCGGTCTTCGCGTGGAAGGGCGAGACGCTCGCCGAGTACTGGGAGTGCACGGTCGACGCGCTCGTGTGGCCGGGCGACGCAGGGCCGAACATGATCCTCGACGACGGCGGGGACGCGACGCTCTTTGTCCACAAGGGTGTCGAATACGAGGCGCTCGGCAAGGTCCCGGACGCCGGCGTGGACGACTCCGAGGAGGCCGCGGTCCTTCTCGACACCCTCCGGCGGTCGCTCGAGCAGTCGCCCGGCCGCTGGACGCGGGTGGCGGAGGGCGTGCGCGGGGTGACGGAGGAGACGACGACGGGGGTCCACCGCCTCTACCAGATGGAGCAGGCGGGCACGCTGCTGTTCCCCGCGATCAACGTGAACGACTCGGTCACGAAGTCGAAGTTCGACAACCGCTACGGATGCCGGCACTCGCTCATCGACGGGATCAATCGCGCGACCGACGTGCTCATCGGAGGCAAGGTCGCGGTCGTCTGCGGCTACGGCGACGTCGGCAAGGGATGCGCAGAGTCGCTCCGCGGCCAGGGAGCGCGCGTCGTCGTGACCGAGATCGACCCGATCTGCGCGCTACAGGCGGCGATGGACGGCTACCAGGTCGCGACCGTCGACGACGTCGTCGGGGCCGCCGACATCTTCGTGACCGCCACCGGGAACCGGGACGTCATCACGGCCGAGCACATGGCGCGGATGAAGCACCTCGCGATCGTCGGCAACATCGGCCACTTCGACAACGAGATCGACATGGCCGGCCTCGCGTCGACGCCCGGGATCGAGCGCGTGAACGTGAAGCCGCAGGTCGACGAGTGGCGCTTCGCCGACGGCCACTCGGTCATCGTGCTCTCCGAAGGGCGCCTGCTGAACCTCGGGAACGCGACCGGTCACCCGAGCTTCGTCATGTCGAACTCGTTCGCGAACCAGACGATCGCGCAGATCGAGCTGTTCACGAAGGCCAGTGAGTACGGTCGCACGGTCCACGTGCTGCCGAAGCACCTCGACGAGAAGGTCGCGCGCATGCACCTCGCGGCGCTCGGCGTGCGGCTCACGGAGCTGTCCGACGTCCAGGCCTCGTACCTGGGCCTGCCGGCGGCGGGACCGTACAAGCCCGACCACTACCGGTACTGACGGCCGACATGGCCGGCACCGGGCCTTCGCTCCGCGACGCTCGAGCGCACGCGGTGCGAGCGCGCGCCGTGCTCACGCTCGCGTGCGACGACCGCGTCGGGATCGTGCGCGCGGTCTCGGGGTTCCTCGCGGACCGCGGCGTCAACATCGACGAGAGCCAGCAGTTCGCGGCGCCGAGCGGCCGGTTCTTCATGCGGGTGCAGACGTCGCTCCCCGAGGGGCTCGCGGTCGCCGCGCTGCGCGACGAGTTCGTCCCGCTCGCGACGGAGATGGGCATGTCGTGGGGGATGTACGACGCCGAGGTCCGGCCGCGCCTGCTCGTGCTCGTGAGCAAGCTCGGCCACTGCCTGAACGACCTGCTCTACCGGTGGCGCATCGGGTCGCTGCGCGCGGACATCGCCGCCGTGGTGTCGAACCATCCGGACTTCGGCGAGCTCGTCGCGTCCTACGGGATCGACTTCCACCACCTCCCGGTCAGCGACGAGAACCGGACCGAGCAGGAGGCGCGCATCCTCGGGATCGTCGACCGGCACGGTGTCGACCTCGTCGTTCTCGCGCGCTACATGCAGATCCTCTCGCCCGCGCTGGCGGACCGCCTCGAGGGGCAGGCGATCAACATCCACCACTCGTTCCTGCCGAGCTTCAAAGGTGCCCGCCCCTACCACCAGGCGTACGAGCACGGGGTGAAGCTCATCGGCGCGACCGCCCACTACGTGACGTCGGACCTCGACGAGGGCCCGATCATCGAGCAGGAGGTCGCCCGCGTCGAGCACCGCCACTCGGTCGACCAGCTCGTCGCGATCGGCCGCGATATCGAGTGCGCGGCGCTCGCACGCGCGGTCTCGTGGCACGTCGAGCACCGCGTCATGTTGAACGGGCGCACGACCGTCGTCTTCCCCTGAGTGCCCTCGCCTCGGCGACGCGGCGGCGACGGGGAGGTGACGGGCTGGTGAACTCCTTCACAAGGTAGCGCCAACCTGCTGTTACGGCTGTGTTGCTCTTCGCCCGAAGGGTACTCAACCGCCGCGAAGTGGTCGTAGAATGTCATCAGACCTATTCGCTGACTGTTCCGAACCCCCCCCCAGGGACATGGTCGCGAGGTCGCAGGGCACGCGGCCCGGGCGCCCCCCGCCCGGGCCGCGTCGCGTGCGGCGGTCGATGTGATCATTTCTCTCCCTCGGTCCCGTGGTCAAGGCCCGCGGCGCGCCACTGGCGGAGCGCTGCACCTTCGTCGCGCGGGGCCGCGTCGCCGTCGGGTGTCGCCGGAGCGTCGGCGAAGGACACCGAGACCCGCTCCCCGGGCCGCCGCTCGGACTGCTGCGCGACGAGCCGCAGCGCGCGCCGGTCGGCGCTCGTGAGCGGCGGCGGTGCGATCGAGCGCGGCCACAGGTGGAAT
>Ga0307373_10005768_pt1 | contig 20059 bp, 18 predicted proteins | sample OX2MG_FD_202534 | JGI IMG/M metagenome (GOLD analysis project Ga0307373, IMG submission 202534) | Soil microbial communities from Risofladan, Vaasa, Finland - OX-2 | ecosystem: Environmental > Terrestrial > Soil > Coastal area > Acid sulfate soil | place: Finland: Risofladan, Vaasa | collected...
ATCGGATAACATCAGCGCGGACAACGCGAGAAAATCCCGCGCGCCGCTTGACAAGAACGGGCCATATCAGCGTGAGGCGGCGTATATGCGCAGTCTTGTGCTGACCGGTATCCCTGGTAGCTTGCCCCGACGATGCGTGACTTGCTTCTCCTCGCAGTGCAATTGATCGTCACCCTGGCCAAGCTTGTGCGCCCCGGTGGTACCCTGTCGGGGGCAAATTCCGGATTTCTCGACCGATGCTGGATGCCGACACTGTAAATTAGCACGCTATTTTTATCATTTTTTTGTCCGCCACCCGCCTTCTGGTTCAAGGCGTTGCAATGCGTGGCGGCGTCCAATCGGGGCGCCTGTTCACAGTCGACATCTTGATTGCGATCTGACCTCTGAAAAGCAACCAGCTTGCCACCGTCGAGCAAATCGCCAATACAATTAGCCACAGACTCGGAATCGCATTGTCACCCGTTATGTGCACAAGCCACTCCGATACGGCGGGAGTAAATCCTCCAAACAAAGCCAATCCCAGCGTCGTCGAGAGACCATACCCCGTAGCGCGCAATTCCGCCGGAATCAATTCCGATAGCGCGACGAACGCCGAACTGACGTACATTGCGTACAGGGTCGCGTACCAAAACTGCACCAGCATTAACGTCCAAAAGCTTGGACTGATCGTGAGCACCTTCAAGAATGGGTACGCCGTGATAACGACAAGCGCCGCTGATGTCAGCAGCATGGGCCGCCTGCCAACCCGGTCTGATACTATCGCGAAAAGTGGAATCGCAATAACGCAATATGCGGAAACGTATATCGTGGAAACCAAGCTTACATTCGTTGCCAGGTGGAGATGGTCACTCGAAAAGATCGGCATGTACGTAAGTATGAAATAGAATATGCTCGATCCGAGCACAACCATGAACATTCCCGCCAAAACAAACTGCCAGTTTCTGAGCAGTGTAACGAGGATTTCCGACATACTCAGGTGATGGTCTCGCGACAGAAAATCCTCACTTTCCACCAAGTTGCTACGCATAAAGAAGACGAGCGGAATGACGCCACACCCCACGATGAATGGCAGACGCCACCCCCATACTGCCAATTCGCCTGCCTTGAGCATCTTATGGAGCACGTATTCCAGACTTATGGCTGAGAGCGCGGCTAAATGAAAACAGATGGAGTTCCAACTTACGTACAGCGCGTTCCTATTTGGCGCAGCGACCTCCACAAGGTACGCCGTCACACCGCCTGTTTCACCACCAATCGAGAACCCCTGAATCAGACGACCAGTTAACATTAAGATCGGCGCAAGAACACCGATAACCTTATACGTAGGTGAAAACGCTATCACTCCCGTGCCAAACGCAATTAACGCGAGGCTTAACATTAGCCCCTTACGGCGTCCAGCTCGATCCAGATAGGGACCCAATACGAGTGCCCCGGCGACACGCATGACGTATGCGGCAGCAAACGTCATGAACCCGAACATCAGACTCGTGTATTTGCTATTGCTCGGAAAGAAGGCGCTGCCAATCACTCCCGCAAACGATCCGAAGACAATCAGATCATATGCTTCAAAGAAACTACCGGAGGAAGCTTGGAGTGCACTGAATATCTTATTTGATCGCAAGGCCAAAGATCTCAACGAATTCTCATCGGATCAGCTGTTGCGGTGAGAGTACGAGAATCCTAAATGATCCGGGGATGATATCCCCCTGCCACTGTCCAGGTTTCCGAGGTTCGAAATTCGCGGTCGGCAGATACAGTTTACCCGTAGAGGGGTCCAATGCCCCCGTCCGCGCCCCCTTGGCTGTGCGAACCGTCGCCTGGTACTTCAGGGTTCCATTCGCATCCTCTCGAATGATCGTCAGCACACCGCTGATACCGCATGGAATCAGGAATAGGTTGTGCCGCCGGTCAAAGATCGCCGCGTCCGGTCCCCGACCGATCGGTACGACCGACACAAGGTGACCGTTCTTTGTCGAAAGTGCAACAGCTCTGCCGTTAGCGCATGTACTCAAGACCAGTCCCAACCGAGTATCCAACGCTAACCCTGTGGGCTTTACGCAGCCGGGAAGAGCGTAGCGCGCCGAGACGCGCCGGTGTACTACATCGAGAACCGCGACCTTATTCCGGTTCTCGACGTTCACGAATATCTGGCCGTCACCATCACCCTGCGCGAATTCCAAAACACCTCCAACCCCAATAATGCCTGCTTCGACGCGCTTCAGTGGATCAATCAGCTCCACCGTACCGTCCATTCCATTCATCACGGCCACGAGACCCGTTTTTTGGTCGTAGGCGATCGCATCGGGTTTCCGTCCCACGGAGAATGATGCCAATTCTCTGCCATCGGTTGAACTCAGCAGCTCGGCGCTCGACGAACCCTCGTCGCTGCCCACCATAAGGTGATCCGGTAGGATTAGCACGTCATGGACGTGCTTTGCATTAACGAATAGCGGAAATACGCGATCGTCTCGCAAATCAACAGCAGTGATTCCCTTATGCCGAGCCACAAATAACATGTGGGTCGCTGGGTCAACGGTAGCATAGTCCCAGCCTCCGTCTGGACCGCTAATGCTTCCAGTCATTCTCAAGACCGTGGCACCGACCTGCGAACAGAATCCGACGCACGCCGCGAGAGCGACGATGATCGACGATCGTCTTGCGCTTCTTATCATGCACGCGACCCGTCAGAACGTCTTAGTCGCTTCAATTCCGAGTATTCTCGGCGGTAGCGTATACGCTTCGGTCACGCCGGCAATCGTCGGCTCCCGTAACACTGTCGCGTTATTTAGCAGGTTCTTGCCAAATACCTGCACCTCCAGTCCGCCGGCAATAATCAACCCTACGCTGCCGTTCAGCTGTCCGTATTCCCGATTGACGTAGTCTGTCTGATTGGACAGAAAGTCTCCGTATGATTTGCCTTGCCAACTATTCTGCGCGCGAACCGAGAGCGTGAGACTGTCGCTAATGGGCTTTGTGTATGCCGCGGTGACCGACCCAGTCCACTCGGGCGTAAAGAGAAGATGATCACCCACGGCCGCCACCGTAAATGCGCTGGTCGATGTGATGGTCGCGTGCTCTACGCTGCCAGCAAGACCAACCGTAAGTCCGTCAATAAAGGATGGGCGATAGGCCAATTCGAGTTCCGAGCCATAGGCACGAGCCGAGCCGACGTTGCTCGTGAAGTCAAAGAAGCACCCCGGAATGACGATTTGCTGTTGGATATTATTCCATTCGATATCGTATACATCCGCGCTAATTGACAGATGCCTCTTAGCGAGCATTGCTTTACTTCCGAGCTCATAGCTCCACAGGTGATCGGGCCCATAGAAGCGGGGCGCACTTCCCTTCAACCCGACCTGACTCTCATCGGGACCGCAGACTGCCTCCGGTATTGGCAGGTTGAATCCGGCATCCCTGTAACCCTTTGCCGCACTAACGTATACGTTTGCGTCTTGGGTGATCGCGTAACGCAGAGCGAACTTAGGAGTGACCGCTACGTCCCTCGCGTGAGCGTCATTGATGTCACTAATGCCGATGTCGTAAAACCCGCTCCCGTGGTAAGAGAACGTCAGATTGCTCTCCTGGTATCTGAGCCCGATGGTGGCGGTCACTCTTTTGAGAAGCTGGTAGCTTAGCTGGCCGAATACGGCTGCCTGTCGCGCCTGTGTTTGAGTCGTCAAATGGTAGAAGTTGTTTTGCCATAGATTCGGATTAGTGGGATCGGAAATGGGGGACAGCACTGGATTATTCACGCTGAATCCGTAAATAGACTGAAATAGAGCGTTCCATCCGGGCGCCAGCTCATCGTGTACTTGGTTGTCGACATTGGCGGAGAAATATGCGCCAATGAGCCAGCTAAGAGACCGGCGACCTGCCTCTATGGGCGCAGATGCGAGCCTGAGTTCTTGCGTGACACTGTGGACGTGATCATCGTCAACAACCGTCACTGGCAGCACACCCAATGTTGAATCAGCCACTGGCTGTTCGGCGGCAGTTCGAGGGTCCGAATCGAGAAAGCAGCAGACTATATAGTTCGAGTCGAAGAACGTCCCATCTCGAGCGCGATCAAACCGACGATTGAAATAGCTTGTCACGCTTGTCAAATTGGCAAAATTCCACTGCTTATTGATTGTGACGCTACCGACTGTCCCTTTATCGCCAGCAGATTCGGCCACGGCGTTTGCCTGGCGGTAACGTCCAGCGTTCAGAAAGTATGCGGGAGAGTCGTCCTGGTGTTGCTCCTGATACATCACGAATGGGGTAATCGACAGGCTTTCGTCCGGCTGGTACTTCGCGGCGAGCCGCACCATTCGGTCGTCTTCTCCGTTGACGTCCTTTTGGAGCAGGGTGGACGTAGCCGTCGTCGGATCAGTTGGCGCGTGGGCGTAACGGTCTATCCATCCGCTATTGTGGAGGTATTCCGCATCCCCGCGCACCGCCAGCTTTCCGTCGATAACCGGGACATTCAGCATCCCCTTTTCATCCGTGTTTGCGCCCGCGTCAAGCGTATTAGATATGTTTGCAGATACCATGGCGTCGACCTTCGCGAGATCAGGCGGCTGGGTGATGAAACGGACCGTACCGCCCTCGGAACTCGCACCATAGAGGGTTCCCTGTGGCCCACGCAGAACTTCTATGCGCTGTAGGTCGAACATCATTGGAACGAAGGTACCCGCCTGTATAAGCTGCGTGATCGGAACATCGTCGATGTACATCCCGACGGTTGCGGCGCCGACTGCGGAGCCGACGCCGCGAATCGCGATGTTCTCCGATCCCACACCGACGCTTGCGCCATTTCCGCTTTGGGTGGAGAAGGACAGCCCTGGGACGTTGCGGGTGATATCGTCGATGGTCTGAATGTGCTGGTTCGCCATGTCGCTCGAGGTAATCGCGGTAATGCTGGCGGGCACGTTAAGGAGATCCTCACGCCGCTTCTCCGCCGTGACAAAGATCTCGGCCAATTCTCCTGAGGGGGCCGCACTTGCAGTTACGTCTGCAGTATCGCCTGGCACGGGAGAAGCCGCCTGACCAGAGCGGCGTTGGTCCTGAGGAGCGTGAGGTTGCCCTGACGAGGCGCTCTGTAGCTCCCCATTCTGCACTTGCGCCCGCGCAGGAGGGGCCGCAAAGGTTGCGCAGCAGAACACCGCCCCCGCCAAGAGCGCCGGTACGTGGCAACCGATTTCACGCATTGATGCCGTCATCCTTCTACTCCCACTGTAAGTGCGGTCCTGGGCTATAGCTTTGACTCGCGGGCTTCTATTTGCCCAGGGACCAAGTTGTCTGCGGCTATAGATGTATGGTATTTTTCATGTATTGTCAATATGCATGAAATGATTCATGCTTACGGCGCCCATAGATTGACTCGAGACAGCCAGGCCCGTGCGTGGTTCCTGGGGGTCAGGGGGATCATCGAGTTGCATCAAGGAGTTCTAATGTCGTCGCCAGAAGTACTCGAATTTCACGCCCCTGGCGTAGGCTTATCGTTTCGCGCGAGGTTGCTTCCGGACGAGAACCCCGACGTCGTTCGACAAGTACTCGCGCAGCTTCCGCTGCAAAGCGTACTTGGTCACGTCGTCGTTTCCGGGGAGGCGATTTGGTTACCGACCAGAATCGTCCATCTTGCCCGAAACAATATGGTTGAGCGCAGCCCCGGCGCGGTGTATCTCTACGCTCCGGGCCAGACGATCTGCCTAACCTACGGTCGCGTCACCGAAAGCGCAAAGGTCAACAAATTCGGCGAAGTAATTGACGGCGATTTCCCAATCCTAAGGAAACTCGGCGAAATTGTTTACGAGCAGACAGTCGCTCAGGCGCGCCGCAGCATCGTGCAAATATATGTCCGTGGGGGTGGATAATGTCGGCGATTGCAAAGTTCGAAGGCGATTGGCGCGACGCAAAAGCGCTCATCGAAAAGGAGATCGACAGGGTATGGCTCAATGAACCGGAAGAGATCCAAAAGATTCGTTGGGGGGTAATTGATAGCGGCGCCGGAACCGGCGGACAATCATTCACGGTTCTCGTGCATCTTGAGGCGTATCTAATGCTGATCGGCGCCGACGTGATGTATCGCTTCTTGAAAATCTCCCAGTACGACGATATGGCGCTTTCAACGCTTAATCGGATGACACGGGAATTTCTGACTGGTACCTTCAATGTATTTGAATTCATGACCGATCTCGGGATTACCAACATGCATAAGATCGGCCAGATGTACTCAGACGCCCTGGACACGCTCACCACCAAGGACGAATATGCGCAGTTGACGGGGTCCATGATGACCTACGTGATCCGCATGCATCGCTGGGTTCACTTCATCTTTCCGTGGAACCTGGGGGCCGCTTTCCCTCACCGAAAGGCGGCAGAAGTTCTCAGCATCACCAAGGTGTTGGCCAGCGACTGATCACTGAGGCCCCTCCTCCCGGGCAATCCCAGCAGCACCGAATGGGAATTCCACCGCTAGGCACTGGCTCATGCGTGCGGATGACGGCGGAACTCGAGGAATGGGTGCGCCTCGTGCTAACCAGAAACTGGGTGCTCCTGCCCTTCGGGGGCCCGGCCGGCAGGATTTACATAGTCTACCTTGCCGATCGCAGTCCCGGGATCATAGTTATTCTGAAAGCTTGAAATATTCCTTCCCATGGCTTTGAATAGAATTATACCTAATTGGCATGGTACGTATGAAGCGCGACCGAAAGCAGGTTTCGAATTCTGAAGCACCAGTGCATCACGGCGTTGCGGCAAACAGCCGTCAGATGGTCCAGGCTGAACTCGATCGTCGCATCGCGGGAAAGCGGTTGACGCCTGCGCAGCGACGCATCGCGCAATGTCTTACTGAGCATTGCGCAGAGATCGGCTTTCTTTCCAGTATTGAATTGGCCGAACTCGCGAACGTCAGTCAACCTTCGGTGACACGGTTTGCGACAGCTCTAGATTTCGATGGATACCAGGAAATGCGGAAGTATCTGCGTTCCAGCATCGCACCTACTGAGACATCCCCCGGCGCACCGGCCAATCGATATCAAACCGCGGTTCTCGCCGAAATTCCCAATCTCTCCGAGCTTGTGCAGTCACTTGCCGTCGAGCTCGATATCGACGAGATCGGCAAGGTGCTCGCGGATTCTCGCCCCCTGGCTGTGCTTGGCTTGCGGACCGCCGCCATTTTGGCCAGACAGTTCGAATTTTATGCCTCGAAAGTTCACCCCGACGTCCGCGTGATCGTCTCCGGGGGGTCGATGGTAGAAGATTGTCTCGAGCAATGTGTAGCAGCTGGCGGTCGCACGCTACTGGCTTTTATGATGCCGCTCTACCCAAAGGAAACCGTATATGCGCTCGAATTCGCGCGTCAGATTCGTATGCGCATAGTCCTTGTTTCCGATGCAAGCTACAACGATCATCGAAAACTTGCTGATATGCTCCTGAAAGCCCGGATTAACTCGCGACTGGTCTTCGATTCTTACGCTGCGCCGGCTGCTTTGGTGTCGGTGCTGCTGGACGCCATGTGCAATAGCATGGATGGGCGTGCCCAAAAGCGCCTCGAAGAAGGCGATCGTTCATCGAGAAAGCGAAAGATCTTCGCCACCTAATCTTACTGTGTCATTAAGTTAATGGGTTGCAAGTTCCGCCGACAGCAGGGACAGATGGGTAGCTTCCGGACCAGCAGCATTGCGAGTTCGATACGCATCGTGCGGATCGAGTCAGGCGTGTGTCGTTCAGGCCGCACGGGGAGAGCCGCGTGGGATGAAGTTCTTGGGTCGAGGCGGGAGCCGCAGCAGCGGTTCGCTCGGGCGGATGGCGGAGTTTTTTTTGGCGCGGCCGGTGAGGCGCGCTCGCATCAGGAAGCCGTAGGCGGCTATGGTCAGGGTGGCGTGATGGTGAAAGCCGCGCCAGTTGCGCCCCTCGTAATGACCGAGACCGAGTTCCTGCTTCAGTTCCTGATAGTCGCGCTCGATACGCCAGCGCAGCTTGATCACACGGATCAACTCTTTGAAGGCGATACTCGACGGCAGCGTTGTCAGCCAGTACTTGGTGGGCTCGGTCTCGGCCAGTGGCCACTCGATCACCAGCCACTCTTCGGCACGCAGCTCATTGCGATGAGCGGCTCTGACGCGCACGCGCGCAAAGCGCGAGGCCAGCACGCCGTCGGTGCCTTCGCGCCACTCGATGCGTCGCCAGACGCGAGCAGACAACTCGTGCGCCAGCGTTTTGACATCGATAGGCTGATGCGTGCGATTGCGACGCAGATGCGTACCCGGCCGGCCGCGCCCCCTGGTGCCGCGCGGCGGCAGCGGTTGGTGGCCTTCGGCCCACACCGTGGTACTGCCCTGAATACCAACGGCATAGGTCAGTCCCAGCGCACCGATGCCGAGCCGGAAATCCGTGTCGTTACCATAACCCGCGTCGGCCAGTACCACGCCCACTGGGACGCGAGCAGCACGCGCCGCGCGCAGCTGCTCGAGTGCAATCGCGCTCTTGGTCGCAAAGCCGACGCTCGCAGGCACTTCTGCCTGTTGGCGACGTGCCGCATCTTCGGCCCACTCGCGCGGCAGATACAGTTGATAGGCGATCGGCAGACTCGAGCGTTCGTTCGCCACCGAGACGCTCACCGCCGCCTGACAGTTGTCCTGCTTGCCCAGCTGCCCACAGTATTGGCGCGCCACCCCGACCGAGTGCGTGCCCTTCTTCGGATAGCCGGTGTCATCCACGATCCACGCCTCGATCGCCCCAAGCGCCGGCAGCACCGCCTGGCGCACGGCCGCCAGCATGGCGGCATCGCTCCACTCGGCCTTGGCCACAAAGTGATGCATCGACTGATGCTTCGCGCTGGCGCGCTGCGGCGCCACCAGCGCCGCCATCGGCTCGACGCTCTTGCGATCCCCCGACAGCATCAGACCCCGGCAATAATCGCTGAGCGGTCCGACACGATCCGCGTGCCCGAGCGTCTCGGACAGCACGTCCAGATAACTTGCAAACTCCCGCTCCTTGTCCATGTGTCTTCACCCAGTAGACGAAGAAGCATGGATAATGCCATGATATTAATGACACAGTAAGACTAACGGATTGTAAAAAAATAACTTGATCACTATCACTCAAGCCTGTGGCGTGCGAATTCGCAATTCATAGCGTGAGGCCGCATATTCGAGCAGTCTTGTGCTGACTGGTGTCCCTGGTAACTTGTGTGTGGCGAGTTCCTGAATTACTTTATCCGAGCGTTTTTTGACTCAATGGATGTTATGCGCACAGGATCGAGGTGCCCGCTCAGTAACCCGGTGATTTGCGGTGTTTTATTGCGTGCACTACCGATAAATAAGCATTATGACAAATGGTGCCGTAGTGCGCACGGTGACTGCTAGAAATCGATTCTGGTCTCTATCGGCGCATACGCATACCGTTCCGGAGCACATGTGACGATGATGGTCTGGGTATCGGCGGATGCGAAGCCCAGTGCGGAGGCCAGGGTCTCCTGTCGAATATTGTCGGTATAGGCCACCGCATCGTCCAGCAGCAATGGCACGCCGCCGTTGCCCACTATTCGCGCGGTTGCCAGACGCTGCAGAATCCCGATCTGTTCTTTGGCCCCGGAAGACAGGCTTGCGTAAGGGATCGTTGTGCCGTTCGTGACGCGCGCCTCCACGCCAAGATCCTCACCGATCACCACGCGGAATTCCTCACCGAAGATGCTCTTGCCCAAGCGCTCAATCTCACTTTTGAGGGGCCCGACATAGGATCGCTGTGCATCCTCGCGGCATTCCTGCAGGGTGTCATATAAGAGCTTGGCCGCTTGCGCGCGTCGCTTGAATCGTGCGACGACATCCTGTGCCACAAACGCATCGCGTTGCGCCTTCTGGTAGTCCTCTTCCAGACCGTTTTCTCCGTTGATCTCCAGGCGTGTACTCAATTTGTTCACGTCGTCGCGAATCCGCTGAAGATTCCGCTCATGGTTTGCCAAGGCCTTTTCCGCCGCCGTCAACCCGGCAGAAACCCGCTCGGGATCTGCTCCGTCATATGACGTCTTCGCGACATCGCGTTTGCCAACCGCTGCTGTCAGTGTCGATTGTGCGTTCGCCAAGTCCGTCTGCAGGTCATCATCGGCGCGTTCCTCTCGTGACGTGGCCAGCAACCTGGCAATCTGCTCTCGACGATCCGCACGCGACAACCGAGTCGCCTCTGCCACCGCGTCTTCTTGACGAGCATCCGCTGCAGCAGCCCTAGCGACCCGCAACCGGTCTTCTATCGTCTGTAGACCCGACCTTGCATGCTCGATCGCCCCACGCGCGTCATACGCAATCGCCTTGGCGGACTCCAGCGTCTCCGGTAGCGCCGTGGCATTGGGGGGCCGGGTGCCTGGGTAGGCGCCAGTTGATTCTGTAAGTTGCTCAACCTTTTCTCGCATTGTTTCGCGAGTCAGGTCGATAAGATTCCGGGTCACGGCTTGCTGGGCTGAAGCAAGCCGGTCGGTTGCGCTCTCGCGGCGTTGACGTTGAGATTCCGCCTCATCGGCTGTCGCAACACCCAGCCGGTCGAGGATACATTGATGATCCAGATTGGCCGATTCTAGCTCTCGCTCCAATTGGGCGACGTCCTGGGTGCCTTCGATGAGAACCTCTGCGACCTCCCCGATCACGATTCGGGTGTTGTTGCCAGGTGGTGCCGATACCGCTTGGTCCTGAGCAAGATCGTTGTCGATTCCATTGATGCGTACGCGGACGATCTGCAGTGCCTGCACGGCGACCTTGGGACTCGCCAGCCCGAGCTTTGCCTTTGCGACGGCAATGGCCGTCGATGCCCTTGCGAGAGCGGCGCAGTCCCCTTTGGTGGCCCGAAGCGACTTGGCGATGTCCGAAGCCTCAGCGATCTCAGCGTCTGCTTGAGTGATGGCCTGCTGGCGCGCCGAAAGCAACATCAGATCCATCCGGTTCTGCTGGTAAGACGCGTCGCTGTCCGCAAGAGCCAGTGCCGTCGTAGCCATCTCAACTGATGATCGGGCGCAGAGTGCTTCTTCCTCAAGTTCCGTGACCTTGGTGCCCAGATCGACGGGGCGATGTTGAACCTTCTCCCGATGCTGCGTGGCAATTGCCAGTGCCGCCTCTGTAGCCGCCAAGTCGGCGATCAGCTCTTCGCGCCGCGCGAGAGTGCTCAATGCCATTTGCTCGGACTGGCGCGCTGCCGTGACGGCTAGTTCGCTGTTTTGAACCTCTGTCAGCAGGCCGTCGATGCGGAGCTTGTCGGCGGCTGCTCGGTCTCGCGCCCCGACCAAACTGCTGGTCTGGCCATTGGCGGTGCTGAGCTCGCGTGTCTTGGCTTTGTAGGTGGTAATGTCGGCTTCCAGCTCCTGCAGATTCTCCCGAAGCGCCTTCTCGGTCTGCGCCGTATCGGTCACACTCTGCTCGAGCTCCAGACATTCCTTGTTCGGTTTGCCACTGCCCGTCCAATACCGAAGGAACTCAAGGTTTGCCCGCTGGACTAGATTGGTCTCCCTCTCTCCGGCGATGTCATTGCCCACCGCATGATCGAGCGCGGCGGATAAGGACCGCACTCCCGCCAGCATGGGCAGTCCCAGGGCACTACCCTGAGTGATCCGCATCGCATCCCAGAGTGCTCGGTCCAGGTTCTGATCGATAATCTCGCTCACTCGGTCGTGCGCTTCGCGCCCAGTCAATGACTCCGGCACAGGCTCGTCGATCCTCAAGGTCGTGCCGCCCGCCTTTCCCTTGGCAAAACACTTGGAGTACGTGAGGCGATAGGATCCGATCGAAAGTTCCGCCTCGACCTCCGGGGTCAGACCCGTATGCAGGGGCTTGAGCGCCTTGACTTCCCGGTGGCTTGCATCGTCCGGGTGGTCTAGAAGAGCTTGGAGCGCCAGAAACAGTGTGCTCTTGCCAGACTCATTCGGGCCCGCAATTAAAGTGATCCCGCGCTCGGCCAGGCTTACTTCACGAGTGGAGACACCCGCCACGTTGGTGATCCGGATGCGATGGATCCGCATCATGGCGCACCGCCTTGAAGCCTGAAGAGCAGAGCCAGTGCGTCGCCGGCTGCTTCTCGGTCTGCACCGGCCGTCAGCTTCCCGCGCAGCACCTCCAGTGCCTTGGCACCGTAGCCAGAGAGCTTGAGCTCACTGAAGTCCACCTCGGACGGGGTGATGACCAGATCCGTGCGTGAAGAAGACATCACGACGGCGGCGAACAGGTCTCCCCAGTGATCCAGAAGTTGATCCAATGTCATTTTCTGAGTCATATCCAGCGTGCCCGTCAATCCGAGCTTCAGCATGGTCTTGGACTTTTCCGGGATCGCTTCAATGGCGGATGCAAGAGCGTCAAGATCCGACTGACTGTTCAGCACATCTTCGTGAACGACAAACTTCCAGCTCCCGACCCGCTTGGGCGTGACTCGTACTCCGAGGTCATCCGCATCGACCAGCAACACATTGCCATTGTCCGTCTCGACAAAATCAAAGGCTTCCGGCGTACCGCTGTACCAGATGCGGCCATCCGACTCCCCAGTGACATTCGTCGTCGAGTGCCGATCACCCAAGGCCAAAAAGTGAAACCGCTGCTCCTGAATGGCCTGCCGGGCCGCCTCAACATTGATGATCGCCGGATTGTCCGGGTTAGGCGTCAACGTGCTTACCGCCCCATGTCCCACCATGACTCGGAATCCATGAGGAAGAGGAGCAAGCAACTTTGCTGTTTCGGCCACGAGATCCACCGTGGGCCTCTTCGACAACCACGGCGTGCCCACCACTTCCACACCAGGCTTCACCTCCACGCACTGGCCCGGTTCGGCGAGTACATGAACGTTGGGTGGTTTGTGGCGCCGCCATGTGTTCGACGCATAGACATTGGTGGGTTCAAGGCAATCGTGGTTTCCCGGAAGCAGAAAAATTGGCAATCGGCAATTCTTTAACGCCTCGATCGCCGTCAGAACCGTGGCGCGACTGACATGGTTGGTCTCGAAGACATCCCCTGCCACAACGATGAAATCACAGTCCTCGTCAATCGCCAGCTTGCACAAAGCGGTGACGGCTTCATTGCGGGCAGCGGCCCAACGGTCTTGTGGCCCCGGCGCCAGAAAATGGCGCGTGACTCCGAGCTGCCAGTCGCTAGTGTGAAGGAATTTAACAGCCATGGTTTGGCCTTAATCCACGCGACTTTCTAGCAGTTCCCAATTCCGGCAGGACGAGCGCGGGGAGGTTTGATTCCCTTCCCAACAGCGGGATTCGTTCACGGGACTGATCCGCTTAACGCTTACCATATGTCGCTCCCGCAGTCCCCCGCCGCTTGGACCTCCGCTTGGCGGCTCGCTTGCCGTCGTTTGTTTTGTCGTCGGTTAGGAATGACAGCAATGCCCATCCGACCGCACGCTCAAGGCCGTACACGTCCTCGCGCGCTGGCGGCTTCCACGTACCAACGCCAAGCTCTTTCTGCACGCGTGGCACCGCCTCCTTTTCGAAGTCCGCATTATCGTATCCCTCCTGCGCCATCAGCTCGAGCTGTTGCGCAATCGACCGATATGGCTGACTGATCGCCATCTCGCACGGTATGTCGGCCAGCGTGCGCCCCGCGTCCTGCTGCTCCGGGGTCCATGTTGAGAAAGGCGGGAACTTGCCCTGCTCAATCCCGCGCTCTTTGCACTCCTCCGTGGTAAGCAACGGGATTCGCACCCCGGGAAAATCCGGAAACTCAGCGACTAGGAATCCCTGTTGCCTTTCATAGCAGACTCCAACATGACGATGTTGGTCAACCAATTTCATTAGCGGAATCTCTCAATCCTCGACTTCGGCATTATGAGTGCTACCAAGCCATGCTTTCCCGCCGCGCGATCGGCTAACCAATTGTTTTCATTGGACCGCATTGTCCAGCGACGACCGCTGTTCGCCTTCATCGCCGCACAAAAACCGGCACAGTAAATCGACGCGCAAATTTTGTCGCGGCGAACCCATAATTCTGGGCTCATCCGCGGCGCAGCGAGTGCATTTGAGTATTCGCACACTACGCGACGCAAACAGCTACTACACCTCGGTCTCTTTGGCCATCTCGAAAGCGTCGTCGACCTCAAAACCAACGTATCTAACCGCACTCTCGAGTTGCGCGTGGCCCCGCGGCAGCACTTACCAAGCCCCTCAGCGTGTCGCGTCGCGCATCATATCGGGCCGCAACCCGAGATTGCCTGCGTTAGCCGCGAAATTGGTGAGGAAATCCGCATAGGCCGGATCGAACGCCTCCACCCAGTTGACGTCTTTTGCAAATTGGCCGTGATTGATACCGTAACCCTTGACAACGACGGTGTGGGTGCCCGACGCATTGGTGACGGCGATTGCGAACTGGATCTGCGCTTCAAAGGTCAGCGCGAAGAATCCGGGTGTCATCCACGACCAGAACTTGTCTATGGAAACCGTCATTGCGTTAGGTGCCGCGGGATCGGACGTCAATTGATAGCCTATGCGATTCAAGCTTTGCTCGATCAGCGATCGGCCCTGCTGGGTCACCGTACCATTCCCCGCGAGGGAAATGTCGCCCATTGCATGGCCAAAACCATTGCGCTGACGACCGATCATACGATCCATGTCCTGCGCTGAAAGTTTGGTGACGTCACCGTTGATCGACGGCGTGGATGGGTCATCGGGTTTGTTTTGGAATTGCCGATCATCGGTGACCGATTTGAGGAACACTCGACCGGCGGTTGCCGGCGTCGAAGCGGCGGTCGGAACCGTCAGGGCCAACTGGCGCCTTCCCGTCACGCAGCCCGTCTGCAGCACTAACAGTGCCGCACAAACTGCCAAATAGGGGACTTTCATGAACTCGCTCCTTTCTTGAACCGCTCTGGCGTACGCCGTGTTTTGGTTCTAAAGGCGCCGTCCTTGCGGGATAATTGTGGCACGAAAAGGCAGCGTTGCCTCGAAGATTGTGAACCGGCGCCGAATGTTGATCACTTTTTCGCGGCGGGGCGCTTCTAGATCAACAACATGCGACGCCGACGGGCGTCCAACCGTGACGCCGGTTCACAGCAAAGAGCAAGCGAACCCGCTACGTGACCGACGCCGAATATGACGCGGTCCACGCGTTGGCTAATCCGCGGATGAAAATCGCAATGGATCTTGCGTTGCTCACCGGTCAGCGGCGTGGAGACTTACTGTCGCTGACCCGGACACAGCTAAATGACGAAGGAATCGCATTCAAACAGTCGAAGACCGGCGCCGGAGTGTTGATTGAATGGACCGACGAGCTGCGCAGGGTGGTCGATCGCGCGAAAGCGCTCAAGCCGCAGATCCCTGGCGATTATCTTCTGAGAAAACGTAACGGGCGACCCTACACAGCCCGTGGTTTCTCAACTATTTGGCAGCGGCTCATGAGCAAAGCGACGAAGCCCGGCAAAGACGGCGCGCCACCTGTGTTAACCGAACGACTCACGTTTCACGACCTGCGCGCGAAGTGCGCCAGTGACATTAAAGGGCTTGAAAACGCGGCCACCTTGCTGGGTCACGCAACCGCGCAAACTACCAAAGCGGTGTACCGACGCAGGATGCCGAGAGCGACACCGTTACGATAGGGCTCGGCTAACCCCGGCGTCAGGAAATTCGCCGGAAATCTGGTCCGTTCGGTAACTCCATAATGGGAGTGCGCGGCTGACGAGAAATACGTCGAGTACCAAAATATTGGACACAACCCCGAATATTGGACAATCGTCCGACGGGGAATCCGGATAACTCATTGATTTGGCGCGCCCGGACGGATTCGAACCGCCGACCACCTGGTTCGAAGTTGGCAGAAACGTAGAACGGTATCAGTAAATCAACAACTTAGATGGGCCGCCGTCGCCCTAGGTTGCGCCAATACTCGCAGAGGCTCGCTATGTTTCACGGAGACCCTACGCGGGATTTGCGGCCAAGACGGTAATGTCGACATGACATCTACTGACTAAGCACATCTACTGGCTTAGGTCGAAGATCGCGGCCAGCCCACTACTCGATCACTGCAGGCCAAGCCCGCTTAAGTTTATCTAACGACGCCTTCCCCGCGTCGATTATCTGACCACGCTCTATTGCTGTTGCATACAGCTCGATTACCCTCTGAACGTCCCCGCGCTCCATCAGCCCGCTAGCCACTGCGCCGCAAAGCATTTGATCCACCTTCTCCGGCATTAGACGCGCGCGAATATTTGATATGCGCTCGATTAGGAAGAAACTCTCACCGGGCGAGAGCCTTGGCTTAACTTCGCCCAGAAAGTGCTGCATACCTGCGACAATCCCCAGAACACCTCGATCAAATCGAACCGCGGAAAAGTACATTTCAAGTTGAAGCTTTTTGGGGATCACGCGGTTCAGCCATCGTGCCGCAATAAGCTCAACTATTTTTCGCCGATATAGATGCCCTCGATCTTGGATGAATAGGCTGCGCACAAGCTGCTGCGTAATCGTCGAACCGCCGGACCAGCGACCTACCCTCAACACAGCCATCAATAGGCGTACGAGCCCCTTCGCGCTAACACCCGAGTGCGCATAGAATTCTTTGTCCTCGAGATGAATAAGAAGTTTAATCGGTCCCCTCAAATCAATCTTTAGCCGGGCTAATTCGTATACCGACAGGGTTGCGCGATACAGGACGTACTCTGTGTTCTGCACGACGCGAACGCCGAGCACCCTCGCAATACACTTCGACATCAACAACCAGGGCGTTTCATTTGTGTCTAATAGGGCCTTTCTGTAGGCCCAGCATCGCCAAATGAAATAAATCCCAGCTATAACTACCAATGTCGGAACAGCAATTAATGGGAGCGTCAATTCGCTGTTTCCGAGGTCTTTCATCGCCTCAGCAGTAATTAGAAAGCCAGCAGGGAAAACAGCCCAGCCACCAATATGCAGGGATATGCGACCTGCGTATTCCACCCCGGGAAGAGCCTAATAGCAAAGGGCTCATCGGCCCCTTCCAGCCGCCAGTTCGGCAAAACTAGTCTAAATGTCCCATAGCTCATGCCAAGCATTCGTCGCAGCACAATCACCGTACGTGCCGAAAAGACAATCGCCTTTCGGCGATCTGCGAATTCTCGGATTAACAAGTAGGAAATCCCCGAACCCAACAGAAGTACGAAACCGTGGGTTAGAAAACTTGGGACTATAGGCGACAACGAAACGGCTAACTTCGGAATTGATCCTATGGCGAGTGACGCAAGGGCAGCAGCGATAACTATCGACACGTTGACGGCAGTGACGAACACGCGCTCGTACGCCCTGACGGCCGATTCGTATTCCTTTAGGACAATGTCACGATCCGAAAAATGATATGTCGGAAAGTGCTGTCGCCACTCACGACTATCGCTTTGGTTCACGCGCTGGCTCCCGTAGCTTTTGCGAAAGCGGGTCCGGTGGCGTTACGCAAAGGGGCCACGCTGCCACTCCGATGTACCGATTTGCTCAGCGACCATCGACTGAAATCTTCCGGCCATAACAGATTTCGGACGGATCGTTATAGTGTGGAACGTACTTGAAGCACGTCCGTGCCCAACCTCGGTGATGTGCAGAAGCAGCTTATCCGCACTGAAGTAGTTCTTTTGTATGCACCCCTCTATGACGCCACGAGTCCGATTCTTCCCAACAAAGTAACGTTCGCCCGTTGCGGACTTCTCGTGGACCTTTTCGACAGCGCCGTATACGCGTGAACCGTCATTCCACATTATGATTTCGTAAATAAGGATCATCCCGAAATAGGGATGATAAGAGCTGCTCTCGGTGGTTAACCGCATATTCCATGGGCCGGAGATGTTCGGTAGCGGAAATATCTTCTCTTTGGCTGCAAAGAAAATCACAGTCAATAGGCTGCCGCCTACAACCGTTGAAATAACATCGGAAAAGAAAGAGTCGAAATTCATTGTTCCCAACTTTGCCTGAAGTATGACTCTGGGGCACTTCGACACTATATCTGTGAACAGGCTTCGGAGATTGACCACTTTTCGGCCAAACCGGCGTCGAATCTTGGCCATGCGAGATGCCGGAATGTCCTTAGGTATTCGGCAGATATACCACAACGGGATGACCGTCCTTGGACGCCGGTTCCTGGTCAAAGGTAGGCGCCTGTTCACAAGCGGTGGGCACATCGTGCAATTCACCGTATCCGCGAGCTATCATTCCGGCCGATGCATCCGCTAACGTCGTTAATATGTAGTGATAGGTGTCGCGAGGGTTGTATCGGTCAAGTTGATGCCCACCTCGCAAATAGCCTCGATAAGATCATAGAACGATCCCGTGTCCTTACGGATACCGGGGATGCGACCGACATTGCTCTATTCGGTCCCGTTCTCGGACGGGCGATTCTGGAGGTTTCCTTAACGGCAATATGCGGTCGCTTTGACGCCCTTCGTGTTCTCGCAATTCGCAGGTCACAGCTTGCTCCGGATTTTGATGTTGGCATAAGAAATCCACTCGCATTCAACTGGTCTGCCGATGTTAAGGGAGACGAGAAAGCGAAGGAGTGGTCGCAGAAGCCAAATCCTAAAGACATTCAGCGCGCGTTGTTATCGGGCCACTTTCATGACCTTATTTGGCTAGAGGCGTTCACCCGCTTGCTGGATCAGGTCCCATCAGATCGGGGCCTTGATTGGATGACTCGGCTTAGGCAATTTGATCCGGATGGGTTCACCGCGCGAATGCGCGCTGACGCAGAGCGATTGTTCTCTGAGCTATCTAAGGGAATACACCACGAGTTTGTTATCCCACTGACAAACCAATACGATAGAGGGACAGTCCTCGATCTGTTAACTCGCTGCTGGGAATTCGCTGCTATTATCGGCATTACCGCCTGCTACTCGCCTGTAGTGTACAATTCGCCACCACACAGCGTCCTGGATTTCTTCGAGGGCGCTCAGCGATCCTTGGCACTTAGATGACTAGCGATGTAATTGCCGAAATTAATCTCGTCCTTGCGGCAGAGGACTTTGATCGGGAAACGTTCCGTAAGTGCCATCGGTTCTCTCCTAACGATGAGCGAATCATTAGCAAGTTAATGGCGCACGGTCCAGTGCTCCTTCAGGGTAGCCGTGGCAGCGGAAAGAGCGCCTTAATGCGCGAAGCAGCTGATCGACTGCAATTACAGCCAGAGTCGCCCGCAGTAGCTGTATATCTGAGCCTGCGGCATATGCCACTGCTTCGCAGCTCCGGCGAGGAGTACCAACGAATTCTTTGTGATCTCTTGATCCAAAAAATATCGTCGCTCCTCTTGGAATCCCGTTTCACGTTCGATTGCGACCCGACACTCTCCAGCGTGCAACACGGGCTGACGGAACTTGCGACCAAGCTGGAAAAGCGGATTGTCTTGATGTTCGATGATGCCGCTCATATAGGCCGCGAAGCATCCTTAGCAGAGTTCTTCGATGTTTTTAGAACCCTCTCGAGTAGCGCCATCTCGTGCAAGGCCACCATTTATCCTGGCGTTACAAACTTCGGAAATCGCTTCGACGTATTCAACGATGCAACGGTTGTTGATGTGGTGCGCGGCGAAGAGCAGTCGGGATTTGTTGAGCAGTTCGCCGACGTAGTGCGCGCGAGGTACCCGGAATTTGTGGCGACTCGCTTTGGGACTGAGCTTACGTTGGAGGCGTTCGCAGGATTTCTTGCGCGTAGTGTTTTGGGGAATATGCGGAATTTTATATTCGCGTGCAATTACGTTGCGGAGTCGAGCGACAAGACAGTGGGCCTGCCCACATTGGGCAGAGCGTTTCTTGATATGACGACGCGATTCTACTGGCCGCTGATCGACGAGGTGAAGCCGAAGCTTGGCAAGTACGTGCCTATAGTCGATCCGGCGAGGGAAATTGCTGAGGCCGTATTTGCGGAGTGCGGGAAGCAGCAGAACGCGTCGGCTCTTATCCACCGCGATATTGTTGCCAGGTTATCGAAGGCATTTGAGATTCTCGAGTACGTAGGATTCATCTCCAAGCGAGAAGCATCGAAAGCGATGAAATCGGGCGGACGTGGGACACGCTTTTCTTTGAACCTGTGCATGCTACTTGAGAATGTCGCCGGTGCACGGCTAACGGCCGATCTGTATAGCAAATGGAATAGTCGTTCAGA
>Ga0307373_10005769_pt1 | contig 20056 bp, 11 predicted proteins | sample OX2MG_FD_202534 | JGI IMG/M metagenome (GOLD analysis project Ga0307373, IMG submission 202534) | Soil microbial communities from Risofladan, Vaasa, Finland - OX-2 | ecosystem: Environmental > Terrestrial > Soil > Coastal area > Acid sulfate soil | place: Finland: Risofladan, Vaasa | collected...
CTTTGAGATAAAGTTCGTAGGCTTCTGCGTTCTCCGTTCCATGATCTTCCACTTTTTCCATTTCCTGTGGGGTGAGTTTCAACTTTAGCGCAGCGGTAATATTTATTGCGACCGATTCCTGAAAGGCAAAGACATCCTCGAACGTCCCATCGAATTTACTCGTCCATAGCTGCTCGCCACGGAGCGTATCGGTCAGCGTCGCATTGATTCGTATCTTCTCGTTGGCTTTCCGAACGCCGCCTTCGATTAGATAGCGCACGCCCACTTCGCGCGCGATTTCCCGGCTCTTCTTCCGGTGATCGCGGTAGTGGAGCACGTCCGAGCGGCTGGGAACCTTCATGTGTTCGATGCAACTCAGCGTGGAGATGAGTTCGTCCATCATGCCATCGGCGAACCATTGGTTGTCATGGTCGGGCGAAAGATCGTCGAAGGGCAGCACGGCAATGCGAATGGAATTGTCCGCCGGCGCGGGGGCGGAGATCGGAAGTGGTTCGGTCACGGCGATTCCGTGTTGCAGCGTTTTCAGCGCCTGAAGAATCGCGGGGCGGTCGTCATACTGGACGCGCTGCAAACCCGCGAGCGAATATTCAAAATTCGATGGAAGCTTTACCTTTTCGATGACGACGGGCAGAATGTTTTTTTGCTTCTCGGAGGCGAGATGAAGTTCCTTCGCGACATTCCGCGAAGCCAGCGAGTGCGGCGAAAGCAGGCACAGGAACGTAGTGCAGGCGTCGATGGCCTCGACGATTTCCGTCGCCCAATTTTTCGCGCCGCCAATTCCACCCTGATCGATCCATACCGAAAACCCGTGCGCGCGTAATTCGCCCGCCAAATCAAGGGCGTGCGTTCGATCGGATTTTGCGTAGGATAGGAAAATGTCCGGCATCGCGCGAGGAGATGAGCATGGAGCCAACAGCAAGGAGAAAGAGGAAGTGTCCGAAGCCTTACTCCCACTCCTGAAGAAGGAGGGGGTGGTTATTCTTTAGCGTGGAGTTACCTCCCCAACCCCCTCCTTCTTCAGGAGGGGGCTTTTTAAAACAAGTTGGATAAAAAAGTCCATCTCATCGTTACGGATTGCTCTTGAATACTATTCTGATTCAAAAATTTGGCGGCACGTCCGTCGAAGATGCGCGGGCGATCAAGCGCGCGATCGAGATCGTGCGCTCCCGCGGCATCACGCGGCGGACGCGCCCGCTCGTCGTGCTCTCGGCATGCGCGGGGGTAACGAACGCGCTGATTCGCATTGGCGAGCTTTCGCTAAAGGAAAATATGGCGGAATCGCTTGCCGCCATTGACCAACTCGAAGCTCGCCACGCGCGAATTGCCCGCGAATTGCTGGAAGCCGAAGAGCGGATCGAGCACGTCCAGGAGCAGCTGCACCTGCTCTGGGAAGAACTGCGCACGCTGGCGCGCGGAATCAACCTGCTTCGAGAACTCACTCCCCGCAGCCGCGACCAGGTCCAGTCAATGGGCGAGCGAGCGTCCTCCCTCCTCTTTCATGCTGCCCTTGCGGAGCAGTTGGGCGAGGAAGGAACGACCGTTCCTCTTTTCGATGCGCGGGATTTTTTTCTTACCACGAATGAATTCACGGCCGCGCGTCCCGTGATGGTCGAAATCACTCGGCGCATGAAGCGTATCCGCTCCGCGCTGGTACACGGAGCAGTCGGGGTAACCCAAGGGTTTCTTGGCCGAACGCTCGCCGGCGAGGTGACGACGATCGGGCGCGGCGGCTCCGATTTTTCCGCGGCCATCATGGGCGTGGCACTCAGCGCGCGCGAAATTCAAATCTGGACCGACGTGGCCGGCATCCTGACGTGCGATCCGCGCATCGCGCCGGAAGCGCGAACGATCGAACGGATTTCGTTCCGCGAGGCAAGCGAACTGGCGTTCTTCGGCGCGAAGGTCTTACATCCCGAAACAATCTGGCCCGCCGTGGAAAAAGGCATTCCCGTGCTGGTGCTTTCCTCGAAAGAGCCGGAGCGGGAGGGGACGGTCATCGTGGAATCCACCGAGGAGGAGCGGCCCATGACCGGCATTGCCGTAAAGAGAGAGATCGTATTTGCGCGCCTGGCTTCGATCGAGTCACGCCAGGACGCGCATGGGTTGCGGATCGTGGAAGAGTTGCTTGCGGAGTCCGGAGTTCATCCGATGGCGGTTGCCGTCTCTGCCGAGGACATGGCGTATGCATTTGCCGATGCGAGCGTGGTGCCGATCTTGCGCGCAGCATCGCAGGGCGTGGCGAATTTGGAAATCCATACGGAGCGCGCGCTCATTACGTTGGTCGGCCCGGGGCTAAGCGGGCAACCGGGAATCGCGGCCCGCATTTTTCGCTCGCTCGGCAGGACAAACTGCGAGATGATCTCCTACGGCGGTTCCCAAAGCGCGATCAGCCTCGTGGTAAAAGATGAGGTAGCCAGCAGGATTGTGAAAAAACTCCACCGAGAGTTCTTTGAATGACCGGTCCACTCTGTCCAGAACGTCCACCAAAAGCACCCACCGAAATAAAGCTATACCCCGAAAAGATGCAGCCAAATATACGTCAGCGGCGCGGCGAAAAGAATGGAATCGAGCCGGTCGAGCACGCCGCCATGACCGGGAATAAGCGTGGAAGAATCCTTCACGCCGGCATCGCGCTTGAACATGGACTTCGCGAAATCGCCGATCTGCCCCATCGCGCCGACAATAATTCCCACTGCGATCGCGGTCGAAAGCGAGACTTCTTCTAATCCACCAATATAGGCGCGTGCGATAAGCCATGTTGCAATCGCAGCAATGAAGCCAGCAATTCCGCCTTCCCACGTTTTATTGGGGCTGACGCGCTCGGCAATTTTATGGCGGCCCATTTTACGTCCTACCGTGAATGCAGCGCTATCGCAAATCCAGATCGAGGCGAGCAATGTAATGAGAAACACGGCTGCACTCGAAGTTTGACCGCTTGGGTCATAAAAGAATTCGTAAACGCCATACAGACCGCCGACTCCGAACCCGATATAAACCGCACCCGCAAGCGTAACCGATACTTGAACGATCGGATTGGGATATCCTTTGAAAAGTTCGGCGGTAAGTGTGGCAATAACGCCCACGATCATAATGATCGGAAGCAGAAAAACAGTAAGCGTTGCAATTTCCGTGTGCGGATGAAAATAGAGAGCCGCTCCCAAGAGTTGAGCGTGCGCGAATGATAGGACGATCAGCGCGGTGAGGATCATTCCGATCGTAACCTGCGGCACGAAACCCTTTATCTTCGCGAGGCCATAGAACTCATGCACCGCGATGAGCGCGAAGATGATCATAAGCCCCAGCAGGCTATAGGGCATGAATGCGACATAGATGACGATCGGGATTCCGATCGCCGCGACGAGGATACGTTTGGTAAGATTACTCATAAATTTTATGTGGGTAGTGCGGAATGCAATTCCGCACTACACGACGATGGATGAAATCAATCCAGAAAATCCGCATCATCTGCGTAATCCAGGTTCGGGTTCCACAGTAGCGCCTGCACTTCGCGTTCCGCGTTATTTCGCGCGGTAAGCGCGGCGGTCGATCGCGCGAAGAAATAGAGTAACAGCGCGAACACGGGGATAATTAGCAGGAGCATCCAGAGCGCATCCGTGGCGGAAAGCGCTTCGGTTCCCACGAGGCCGGCGCTCGCTTTGGTCGAAATCTGTTCGGGACTCAAGTAAAGCGCGGCGACGATAAATCCATTGTTTATCGCATGTCCGACGGCTCCGACAAAAAGATTGTTCGTGCGATACGTCATCCAACCGATCGTGAATCCGAGCACAAAGAGTCCTGGTAATTTAAATAAACTTCCGTGAACCATTGCAAATAAGAGCGAGGCCGCGAAGAGCGCGATATAGGGCCGGGCGTGCCACCGGCCGCTCCGCTCGATATTCGTTTGCGCGAAGCCGCGGAACAGCGTCTCTTCCGCGAGCGCCGGCACGATGGCAACGAAGAGCAAAATGAGCGCGAGATCGAGCGGCCCCGTTGCCGTAACCAATCCCTGCATCGTTTTATCGGCCGCCGATTCGTATTGGTCGATAACAGAATAAAGTTGTGGAAAAATTTTCCAGAGCCGCTCCCAAATCGCCGAGACCGCGCTGCCGCCGACTTGTGCGACAAGAATTATTGGCAGTGCAAGAATATACGGAAGCGCCGGAGTCTCGCGAATACCTTCTAAGCGGAAGACGGCCAGAAGGTTCTGCCGCGCCGCGCGGGAAATGAGGACCGTCCCTGCCAGCATGACCAAAATCTCCGCGAGGCCATTGATTGTGAGCGCGGCGACGGGGTGATCCTCGATGTGAATGCCGATCGTCGCGAGCATCACGCCATTGCCAAGCCCCTGAAACGCGATGAAAAGCCCGAAGACTATGAGAATGACGGCCGGTGTACGGAAATAGCCGTTGCGACGCCAGCCGCCACGCGCCGCTACATAGAAACCGAAGCCCACGAGCGCGAGCACGATAAACGCCGCGAAGGCAAATAACTTTACGGAAGAAAAAAGCATGTATAGACCGGCAAAAACAGAAGCGCCCGGCCATAGATTGCACAATCGAAATAAAAAGCCCCTCCGAATGTGGAGGGGCTTTGGTGCATATCTCAAAAATCTCAGAAATCCCGGTCGTTATTCCTTCACTAATTTCACCGTTTGGACTTCCCCATACGTGGTTACGATGCGCGCGTAATAGGTGCCCGATGGAAGGCCGGAGAGCGAAATGGGAACCTCGTGGTTACCAGCTTCCAGCACATCCTCGAAACCAGTAACGCCGAGCTTTACTCCGAGCAGATTGAAGAGATCGATCTTCACATACGCCTCGCGGTTCGTGGTGAAGTAGATTTCCGTTCCCGTTCCTGCCGGGTTTGGTGAAGCGGAGGCATTCGAAATAATACTCTCCATCTCCGGCTCATGTACGCCAAGCAACGCCCCGTATTTTAGCACGCTATCGAGGCCGAGGTCATGCAGGGAGGGAAGCGTGGTATCAAGCTTCACCTTGTTCGTATCCACACTGGCTACCCATGCGTTCCATTGCCCCCCTCGGCTGCCATCGTACGCTTCGCTATCGCCAGAGGTCGCGCATAACGGATTTTGAAGAAGCCAGCGAATGACAGCGAGTTGGGCATTCGTACCAGCATTTATGTCGGCCCATGCCGTATCGCCTTCAGGGTCCGTACCAAGCGAGCCCACCAGCGCCTGAACATCGGCGCAAAACCAAGCCGGATCTTGCCTGAGCGGAAGGACGGAAATCAGCCAATTCTTGAATTCAATCCAACACTGAGGTCGTGGCCCCAGCCCATACTCCTGCACATCCGTTTCCATATCTCCGAAACCATACAGCGCCCAATGGTCCGTGTCGCAGTGCTCCATGAAATATTTCAGTGTGTCGTATGACTCGGTGTAGTTCCCATCGTTTTCACCTTGATACCCAATGAGATACATCGAGTCACAGGGGGATTTATTTTCGAGTTCACCCAAAGCATGGGCACCCCCCTTGTGACCGGCTATTTCACCATCGCCGCCACAAGTAATTCCGGTTTTGGATGCAGGTGCCGTTAGAGTGTGGGATGTACTCGAATAGTCAAACGTAATGCCATAGGCATTTTCTGTGAATGGACTGGTAGAACTCCAGTTGAGGTATGAGTATGCTGAGGTACCGTTATGCGGATCGATCAGCACACTATTATCATCATAACCCCAAAAATTATAATCGATATTGCCCAGATCAATGGAACTGCCGTAATACCAAAACCAGAAGGCATCTTCATCACCAGTTGTTAGACAATTGCCGCTTTCACAATAATAAAAGTTGTTGTGACCGTAGTCCAACCAGTCCCAAGTAGCAAAGGAATTGCCCAAGTTGATAAGGGATGTAGCATCAAATAATTGCACCATTGTAGGCGGATTAATATAACCGGGAAAAGAAGTGTGATACGCCCTTATTGTGTTATAGCCGCCGTAGTCAGGATCGCCGTTATCCCCGTGAGCTCCGGATAGGTCCAGGACGCTCTGACCAGCTACTTCGACCGGCATGATAAGAAGGCTCGGATTGGGCACATTGTAATTGTCAATGAGGTTGAAGTCCAGATAACTATGGCAATTGGAAGCGCGTAGGTCGAGCGTCCTCGCTCGACCTGTGCGCAGGCCAAATGAGAGCGGGCCGGGAGCCGATGTCTGCGCACGCCCGCTGGCCGGAACCATTCCGGCCAGCGCGAGCGCGATAAAAAGTAATGTTTTCATTCCTTCACCAATTTCACGGTTTGAACTTCCCCATACGCCGTAACGATGCGTGCGAAATAAGTGCCGCTCGGCAGCCCCTGCAGCGAAATGGGAACCGCTTTATTCCCCGGCTCGAACAAGCTCTCGAAGCCTGCCGACGAAACCCGGTTCCCCAATATATCGAACACCTCGATCTTCACGTAAGCCTCCTTGCTGATGCCGAAGGAAATGATGGTTCCAGAATTTACTGGATTTGGAGAAGCGGAAGCGTTGGAGAGTATGGCTGGCCCTTGGCGTTCGCTTACATCCGAATACAGGAAGTGTTTTTCCAATAGTTCCTTTAAGCCCGGCTGAATGGAATCCAGAGGTGGAAGCGTCGTATCCAGCTTATAAGCGGTCGGATCATTCGACCACTGGTTCAGCTGCGTTTGCCGCGATAGATCGTACTCCTGCCCCAGGAAAGGAGTATCGCATGTTGTGTTCTCAATTAGCCATTGAAGAACAGCCAGCGGAATATTCGTCCAGCGCGAGAAATACCCAGGTGTCGTGTCATGGGGAAGCGGTAAATATCCTGCTATTTCTTCAGCACAGGCACAATAGTATTCTGGATTAGTAGTATCCAGATAAAGCACTGAATCAAGCCATGCCTCATATGTTGCCCTATAGCTGCCGCCACCCGGACCATAAAGATTAACAACCGCATCGCTTATCATTGAGAACGCATTAGGTGCATTCGGATGGTGTGGGCACGTTTCGATAAAATAAGTTAACGTGTCGAAGACTTCCTGCCACTGGTCGTTCCCAAAAGCAAGATAGCCCGAAAACCAACGATTCTTGCAAGTGTCTGAGTTAGTATCCTGAATTGCTAACGGTCGTTTCAGTTCTTTCTTAGTTGTAGTTAAGCCACCCCAGCCACCGCCACACGTAATACCAGAAGCGGTCTGTGGGGAATCAAAGGCTGTTGTGCAAGAGTAACTAAGCGTATTAGTACCCGTAGCCTGAGCATTGATAGGCCCAGAGGTTCCAGACGAAGTCCAATAGTAATCTTGCTCGTTAGGGCCAGCGGAGGCTTCCGTGTTATATAGGTCAGGCCGCACGCCCGAACCCCAATAATTGAAATCAATATTGCCAAGGTCGATTGTGGAGAATGCTCCGATAAGGGTCTGATAATTAGGATCGTATTCTTGAGGTGTTGTTGTGATGTTATTATGCCCCCAGTTAGAGTAGCCGGGGCCTAGTTGGCCAAGGTACACGTTAGAAGTTGCGTCATAGATATTGATGACGCCGAGTGGAGCTACAGTCCCAAAAGTTCCCACTAAATTGTTGGACGTTCCAGCAATTGTATTATACGCAGCGTAATCATCGTTTGCGTCGTGGACGCCGGTCATGTCTATTGTGGAGTAAGTCACAGCCTCAATACTATAACGTGAATCATTTCCGGTGATCGTATTCCCAATAAGGCGTGGAAAGTCCTTGAACTCCGAGCGGTAGCCACGATCGTTATTACTAATAGTATTCAGTCTAACATCGCCCTGGGGGGCCCACTTACTATAACGAGACAAAATGCCGGTTCCATGATCGGGATCATTTATATTGGCGCAATCGTCCGTCAGGTTCTCAATATCGTTGCTGCAAAGCAGGGAATAAGAATAGACCGGTGAAAGCCCGTGTTGAGATTCAACGATCTTAATGCCGACTACATATCCCGGATCTTTAATAACGTTGCTTTCCACGTTCGCTGTAGTATTTTCGAGCATGATTGCTGCGTCAGATGGAAAATCGTCTCCAGCATAGTCAACGAGGCTATTGCAATTTGTGGAAGTGAATTGATTCCCGTCAATATCCACGGGTCCATACTGCGTAAAAGATACTCCGTTATTGAGATAGCCTTGGCTATTAAAACCGATTGCGTGTATTCCGGTAACGAAATATGGAGAGCCGTCATATTTGAGTGGATACCCGACGTTCGCTGCCCAAGTGAGGAAGGTATTATTCAAAATCGAAATATGGCCATACTCGTAAGGATAGTAAGTATTATCGTTAGTATTAATCTGATCTTGCTCCATCAGGATTACGTCTCCACGAATATCGTTGAAGTACATATTCTCAATGGTATAATTATCAGGGTGCAAGGTTGGGGACCCACCGCCAGTCCAGACATAGGTTTCGTTCGGGTCAATCATGTGAATTTCGACAGCGTCGGCTTCACCGCCGTTAAACAAAATATCTCCACCATTAGCATCACCCTCTTCAAGCCAAATGCCTTCGTTCTGATCAGAATAGCCAATCCGTATTTCGCTCTTTCCACCGGGATTGTCGGCATTTGTATTATAAAAATAAAAACCCTCCGCATCGAAAGCAGTCGGTTCCGTGGTGTGGACTGTTTTATCCCAGGATTCGCCGATTTGCAGAATTACATCATCGGCTTGATATGCTGGTCGGTCAAGGGTTGCCTGTGTGTAAAGGTAGGGAATGTGGCCTCGGATATTACCACCTTCTTCCCACCAAGTACTCGAGTCGTAAATATGCTGCGAAGATTCAAGATACGTCTTGCCATCGAGTTCCAGCATCCCTGTTGTATCTGAGATATTGAAATATGCATTATTTATCGGAAAGACGTTCCCATCATAAAGGACATCGACGTTGCCGGAAGTGCGAAATCTATCGGGCTGGATTGTAAAGGATGTGTTTTCGCTACAAAAGAACTTTGCGCCGCCATGGACGATGAGCGTTCCTGGTACATCATAGGGACCTGCCTCGCCTCCTCCCGTCCACGACGTTCCGATTTGAATATTTCCGCCGCCACCGTCGGTCGGGGTATTAATAATTTCGGGACTTAATATAGCAGAGATGGGTAATCCGCCATTTGTAAATGGCGAAGCCGTGAGATAACTGCTCGTGTAATCGGTGCTCGTTGTATTCGTAGCAAGCGTGGTGGGATTATGCACTCCAACAAGCCCATAATAATTCCATGTTCCATTAATGACTACGCTCTGTGTAGCGCCTGAGTTCTGCCCAAGGAAATTGAAATAGAAGTATGGCATATCCGTTAAGTTATCAGGCGGGTACATCAAGTTATTGTCACCAATATTCAGTTGCACATTTTCTCCCACGAAGTCAAGCTGGCCGACATGGCTGTCGAGGCTTGCGAGCCATGTGATCGGGTTTGGATTTATGCCATAGGTACGTGGCTGATAAAGCCCGTAATTAGGGTCGGTGAGGGAGAAGCCATAGTTCGGATCAGTCCATATTGCCATCGTCTCGCCCGGTAATACTATTGTTCCCACCAATCCGCCAAGGGTGGCCCCCACTGTCCCGCCGTGCGCTGTACCATCGCTTATGGTACATATATCCGTTACCAGAGTATTCTCGTCGATCGGTTCATCGAAGGAGCGGCCGGTGTCACGCGAATAAAAATGTGTTCCCGCTCCGGGCGCACCCACATGCCAATGGACGTGAATTCCCATTTGGTTCACTGCACCGACGTACCAGTTTATTGGAACTGTTAAATTTCCCGATGGATCGCTCATCAGTGCGCCGCCCGACTGATTGATGATGAGAGCGGTATTGCTCAATGGGTTCAATGGATCAGGACCTGGTTGGACCGGATACTGCGCGGCAATATCGGAACCGCGAACAATCGCGATTGGGTATCGTGGTGAGTTGGTCGCGCCAAGATCATATTGGTACAGGCAATGAATTTGATCGGTCGATTGCCATCCCGCTTGATTATCATACGGATTCGCGAACGCAATGATCGGCGCATTCAAGACATTGGGTTTTGGCGGGAATGATATCGGCGATGGCGGTGCCCATTCCTGTCCTGCCACATAATTTGCCGGGCCGGCGATGCCGCTCGGGGAATAGTAAATGAGCGAAGTGGAGTTGCTGCCATGCGTGACGATGGCATAGACGCCAACCGAGGAAGCCCCGCCGAGCACGCTGCTTTGCACGATGCGCGCATGGAGCGCTGAGTAATAAGGGATCATGTTGGGGTTGGCAAGGTTCGGGTCCCAAAAGTTCGTGTTCAGCGTAGAGAGAGTGAACATACCACCACTATAGAGAGCGGTTTTAACATGAGTTCCCGCTGGATCGATATAGGCTACGTAGAATTGTGGAGCACCACCACCGCGATTATTCCGTGGATCGCAGGTGATCGTTGGGAAGGAACCGTTATCCACTTTAATCGGTGGAAGAGCGGCCGTTGATGAGCCGATGGGAATGGCGGTGACCCAAATTTCTTTGGTCGCGCCGTTCATAAATTCCCACACGATGTAGAGATACGACGCATCGGAGCAGACATCGAACTCATCGCGGAAATCGCCTTCGATGAAAACAGGATGAGCGCTCGTAGAGACGGTAAGTGCGTGGGGTGCGGGAGATAGGCCGGTGGTTTTGATGATGTTCATCGGCGGAGTGGGATTCGAAAGAAAACCCAAGGATAGATCGACATCGGATGGCCCGATCCATTCGATATTGAATGTTGCTCCCGTCGGAGAGACATAGTTCACCGAACCATCGAGATTTGCCGTCGCTTTGGGATTAGGGAGCGGTTCCATCGAAGCGTTTTGCACCACGCCGGGGGGGATACAGCCGGGATAATCGGTGATGTCGCTCGCGGCATAATGTGTGCATGGCTGGTAAAGTCCGTTCGCCAGCAAGAACCATCCGGCTGGATACGTGGTCGCGCCGCCAGGACCTGTTCCGCTACCATTTTGACTGCTGAGGGTCCACTGTCCGTAACCGTTGGCGGCAAGGCAATCCATTGTAAGAACGGGTACGGAATCGCCAAGATCATTGCTGCTGTAGGCTTGCCCGTCGATAACGGATTGCTGCCGGAAGCTGTATTCCGTGTTCGATTGTGCGCGGGCGCCCGAAAGGCTAAGAAGGAACGCGGCAAGAAGGGCCAGCATGGTTAGGAACCTTTCTGAGACGCGGCGCGACGCGGCGCGATGCGATGCGATGCGATGCGATGCGATGCGATGCGATGCGATGCGATGCGATGCGATGCGATGCGATGCGATGCGATGCGATGCGATGCGATGCGATGCGATGCGATGCGATGCGGAGTGCGGAGTTGTAGTATGATGGAACTTAAAAATGTTCATGGTCGAGTTATTCTAATTGTATAAGCACAATGCTCGTCGGCGCATGATCGCTCATGCAGGGCAGCGGGCGTCAAAAGTTATATTACAATATACTACTAAAACGCGGGAATTGTCCTCGGTTACAAAAACAATTTATCTTTTTGAAAACTATCTTTTCCTAAAGACGTAGGAACTAAAAAGCAGTGGTTTTTATGAACAAATTTTAAGAAAAGTATAAAAATGAATTAAAAACGCCATTATTCATGAAGCACAAATGCGCGTTTTGGAATTTTTCAAGTTATCTTCCGTAAGAAAACAGGTGCTCAAACATTAGTATGAATTTTTTGAAAAATTCCAGTGCAAAAAATGTGTGCGCCAAGTAAGGTATTGAAATTTGCCCAATTCCCGAGCCGATTAATCGGAACTGAATGAGAAGCGCATCACCTTACGGATGTCGCGCCACGAATGATCGCTTTTTTCGCATTGGGGGGTTCGCCCTCCACCACGCCTCGCTCCTCCTTCCGAAGCCTGGTTCTCGCTTTTAGAAATTACTTATAGCAAAATTGTTCAACGCATTGATAAAGAAGACGTTAACGCTGATAGCGGCCTGTTCGACAATCGGATTTTCGGTTTGGAGTCATCCGGCTTTTGCACAGCTTACCTCGTCTGAAATTTACTCTTCGTTCCAAAACCGGATCGGCGTAGCTGATACCGCAACCGAGCACTTAATGGCTGAGCGGCAAGCAGGCCGCGCCGGTTCGAATCCGCAGGCTCTCGAAGCGCCGGTCGATCCGGCAACCTATACGCTCGGCCCCGGCGATGGGGTCTATTTAGTGGTCTATGCCATGCATGGTCTGGACCAGGACCTTACTGTTACACCCGAAGGCCGGCTGCTGATACCCGGAGTTGGCAGCGTTCCGGTGGCGGGGCTAACGATTGACGAGGCGGAGAAGAAAGTCCGGACGGAGTTGGCTCGGGATTATAAATCGCCGGATGTATCGCTCTCGCTTCGGCATTTGCGGCCTATTAAAGTAAATATCCTGGGGGAAGTCCTCTCGCCGGGTATTCAAACAGCCACGGCACTGGAACGGGTAAGCGAAGTAATCGATAAGTCCGGCGGATTTAAGTCGAATTCCTCGCTCCGTAATATTGAAATCCGCACGCCCACGGGTGCGCTTCGCGCCCATGCCGATTTATTCCGCTATTATGCGCTGGGCGATCTTGCGGCGAACCCTCCGGTCGAGGCGGGTGATGTCATTATCGTTCCGGTGGCAAAACAATACGTGCTTGTTTCCGGGAGCGTGGCGATGCCGCAGCGAATGGAATTTGTCGAGGGAGATTCGCTTTCCACAGCCCTGGCGCTGTGCCAAGGGCTCCTGCCCGGCTCGGAGCCCGATTCCATCGAGATCGCCAGATTTTCCCCGAGCGATCCCGTACATGCCCAGTGGTTCTGGTTCGATTTAGCAAAGGGTGAAAATCCTCTGCTTCGCGATGGCGATCAAATCTTCATCCGCGCCTTTTCGCAGTATCATGTGCCGAGGCTCGTCGGCATCGGTGGCGAAGTTCCATTTCCGGGAACGTACCCCATGGAGCCTGGGAAGACGCGAATTAAAGATATTATCGATCAGGCAGGTGGAATTTTGCCGGATGCTTCCCTCTCCCAAGCTATGTTAATTCGCCGCACGGGGCTTCTCAACGAATGGGAAAATGACCCCGAGTTTGTTCGAATCAAAACCGTGGAGCCGTATATGAAGGAAGGATTGTCGGAGGAAGAATATACCTATCTCACGGCGCGGATCGACCAGTACCGCTCGAATATGGTCGTCGATTTTAAGAAGCTTATGAGTGGCGACGAATCCCAAAATTTGCTTCTTCGCGAACAGGACTCGATTTACATCCCCCGGGCGCTCGGTTACGTCTCGGTCTCCGGGAGCGTAAACGATCAGGGGAATGTGGAATTTATCGAAGGCGGCTCGTGGAAAGACTACATAGAAAAAGCGGGAGGGTTTTCCGAGAATGCGGACCCCAGCGCGCTCCGGATCGTCGATCCGAACTCCGGCTCCTATATCGACCCGAGATCGAATTCGGATTATCGAATCATTCCGGGCGATATGATCATCGTGCCGAGGTATGAGTCGCACTTTTGGAAAGATGTGGATACTATTACAGCCGTGACAGCTCAGATCCTTACGATCGCCTCGGTAATCCTTTTGCTTGTAAAGAACAAATTGTAATAATGATGGCGAACGAAACTGCGCGTATGAACCACCCTCCTAATGGCGCACACTCCTACCCGGAGTTTTCAGCGAAGCCGGAGTTTATGACATTTTCCGCCCGCCGATGGAAGCGCATCGTTCTCCTTGCGGTCGCCGGTACGGTGGCGCTCGTGCTTTTTTCCTACACGCGGCCAGAAGTATTTGTTGCGAATGTGAGCGTAATGCCGCCGGAACATGAAGGCATGGGAGGACTCCTCTCCTTTCTTTCGAATTCCTCCGCTTCCTCGGCCCTCAACTTGCTCGGGGGCGATTTGGGCGTCAATCCCACACTGGACCTATTCAAGACGATCATCGAATCACGGACAGTTGCGGAAGATGTCGCGAAGGACTCCGCCATTCACCACTTTTTCTATCGGCGTGACACGAGCCAAACGGGAATTGTAAATACTTTGAATGGCAGCATCCAGGGAGACGCCCTGCGAACCGGCCTGCTGAACGTTACCGTAAAACTTGCCGCGCCCAAGTTCGCCTCCCGGGCAGCCCTGGATTCGACTCGCAAGATGACAGCGTATCTAGCGAATACTTTCGTCGCGTCGCTCGACCGCTTTAATCGCGACCGGCTTATGACCAGCGCGAAAGCCACCCGTATGTTCGTGCAACAGGAATACACAGCCAAAATGGCGGAGCTCGATAGCGCCTATGGCCGGTTGCAGCAATTTCAGGAGACGAACGGCGCCATTGCGCTGCCGGAGCAACTCACGGCAACCGTGGGCGCAGCCGCCAAGTTGACGAGCCAGATGCAGCAACTGGAAATGGAGCGCAACGTCGATGAGCGGGAACTTGGCCCGAACGACCCGCGCATCCGAATCCTCGATGCCGAGCACGAAGCGGCACAAGAAGAGTTGAATAAATATGACAGCGGCGGAGCCGGAGAGTATGTGCTCGCGCTCAAGAGCGCTCCCGCGCTCTCGCGGGAACTCGCGGGCTATTTGCGCGAGGTCAAAGTCCTCGAACAGGTGACCGGGTATTTGCGCGGAGAGCTCGAGCAAGAGCGGATTGCCGAACAACGAGATCTTCCTTCGCTCCAGGTTCTCGATGCGGCCCTGCCGCCCGCCGGGCCTTCTTCTCCGAACCGCAAGATGTATGCAATCGTGGGGCTTTTGCTCGGCCTGGCCGCTGGATTGGCTCTCACGGCATTCGAATGGTTTTACCGCGATATCCGGCAGCGGCCGCTGGTCCATTATCGGCTCCTCAATGTTCTGGCCTCCATTCGCCATGGGAACCGTGCCGAGTTGCTACCCCCCTTACATCTTCCGGGATCTTATGGCGCGGACGCAGGGCCGATTGCGGAGCGAACGGACGCGAAGAGTACGAATGCGAAAAGTACGAACGCGAAGCCTGAGACGAATCCCTGATTTCGATTGCCCATGCGGACACTGATTGTAAATTCCATGTTCGCGAACGCCGTGTATCGCAGGTGTGCCGACGAGCTTGGCGCCATGCCCGGTATGACGCTCACCATGCTCACAGTGAAGGAATGGCGAATGAATGGATTGCCGATGCCGTTCGAGCCGCTCGCCGAAGACGCTCCCTATGCGACGGTTGTTGGCAACGCAGCGTGGCGCGGCTATGAGAACCGAGGGTTTTATACTTCCGGGCTTTTGCGCGCGTTTCAAATTTCACGGCCGGAAGTTCTCTTCCTCATGGAAGAACCATTTTCGATTTTTGCGACGGAAATCCTTTTTGCAAAGTCGCTGGTCGCGCCGCGAATTCCGGTGGTGTTCTTTACGTGGAATAATCTTTCACTCACGACGTTCGATTATCGTCCATCAATCGTTTATCGCAACATTGCTCGTCGAACCCTGCCACGAATGCACTATGGGCTTACCGCAAATTCGGCGGGGATCGAAGTGCTGCGAGAATCGGGATTCACTCGGCCACTTCAAACGGTTGGATATGGAGTGGATACGGCCGCGTTTCAATCCCGAAGTCATGACCGGTCGCGCGAGATTCGCTCGGCGCTGAATATAGAAGCCGGTGATATGGTGATCGGCTACATTGGCCGGCTAATGAGGATGAAAGGTGTCGATCTGCTTATCGAAGCATTCGCGCAATTAAAATCAGAGCATCCTGAGCGTGGAATGAAACTGCTTCTTGTCGGGAGCGGCGAGGCCGAACAAGAAATCATGCGGCTCGCACAAGCGCGCGGCATTGCGGAGGCCGTTCGGCGTGTCCACTCCGTGCCGCAGCGAGACATTCCGGATTACATGCGCGCGCTCGATGTTCTTGTGCTCCCAAGCCGCCGGCAAGGCATGTGGGCGGAGCAATTTGGCCGCGTGCTCGTCGAAGCGATGGCGGCGGGCAAAACCGTGATCGGTTCGTCCTCCGGCGCGATTCCCGAAGTCATCGGCGATGCCGGATTGGTATTTCCCGAAAATGATTGGCATGCACTTGGGCATACGCTGGAACAGGCTATCTCGCTTTCCGAGGAAGATCGTGCCCGGCTTCTCTTCCGCGCCCACGCTCGTGCCGAATATTTTAGTTGGCCGCGGTTTGCGCGGGATGCGTATGAGGCTATCTCCTATTGTCATGCTAATTTTTCCTCCGGTGCAAAGAAGAACGGGCCGGAGGTAACGGCATGAGCGCGCATCGAATTACTCGCGGCTTTGCATGGAATCATCTCTACAAACTCGCGGAGTTTGGAGGGATCAATCTTTACGCGATCATGGTCGCCCGCGCGTTTGGGCCAGAGGTGGGTGGAAATTATGCCGTCTATCTATCCATCAGCGGCACGGTCGCAATGATCGGCGCCTTCGCGGTCGATGGTGTTTTGCTCCGCTATTTGCCGCGTATTCTTCGTGGGGAGCGGTCGTTTGGCGAAGCAAAGGTGGAGGGTATTCGTCCCTTTCTGATCGAGTTGCTCGCATTCCGTTTGTTTGTCAATCTGTGCCTGGCGCTGCTTGTAGTCCTTGTGCTCGCGGTCCTTCCCAATTATTCGTCGGATCTTGCCGCGTCCCTCGGCAACATTCGCGCGCTGTGGCCGTGGCTCACGATCTTCTTATTTGCGCAGGCGGCCGTTGCATTTTCCACGTACACCCTGATCGGACTATTGCAAACGAAATGGGTTTTCTTTGCAAGCCTCTTCGGCCGGCTTGCGCTGCTTGGCGTTGGGGCACTCCTGCTGGCGACCGGCCATATCTCGATCGAGGGCGCGGTAGCCCTTCATGCTTTCTCCGCTCTTTTTATCGCCACGCTGCTCTTGTATTGGGTTCACCATCACGTAGAGCGGGAAACGAGCCTCGGACTTCGCTTGGAATTCGCTAACTTTCGCCGCCGCCTTACCGGCTTCATCAGCAAACCAAGCCGCGTCCGAATTTTTCTGCTGATGCCATTCATGCTGTATGGCATCACCACCTGGGGATCAGACATATTGAGCACGGTGCTCGGCCGGCAGCCGGATATTCTGATGATGCGCGCGCTGCTCGGCGAGAATGCCCGAGACATCGGCCTCTACGATGCGGCCGCACGGCTCGGACTAATGACAGAATACATCGTCCTCTTTGGGCTGGGTGGAACGCTCGTCAGCGTGTTCAGCGAATTCGCGCAAGAAGACGAGCGAAAATCCTCGGAAGCACTGGCTGCTGGCGGAGGGAAGCCCGGGAGTCCTCCGAGGGGGGTAGCATACCGCCGGCTTCAAAAAGGACGGGAGGATATTGCCGGTTTTCAAACGCTTAGCACCGCGCCGCCTTTCATTTTCATGCTTGCCTTCGCCCCGTTGGTGATGCAGGTTCTTTATGGGGCTAAATTTTCCGGGGCGGTGCCGATGTTAGTGGCGAGCCTTCTTTTGCAAGCCATTACGGTGATCGCGTTTGGAGGCGGGATGCAGGTCACTTCGCTCGTTGTGATCGGAAAGGAACGGTTTGTTTTTGTGAACCGGCTCGCGTGGGGTATCCTCAATCTCGTCGTAAATTATTTTTTGATCTTGCATTACGGCGGATTAGGAGCAATGATCGGCACGCAGGCCGCTAACCTTGGCGTGGTTGCAACCGAAAGCTTCGCGGCCAGCCGTTGGATCGGCCCGTGCCTGCGCCTATGGCGCTCTGCGGCGATTCTCGCCATTGCGGCAGGGAGCACACTCGTTACGTATTTTGGCTCCAGCTTCCTCGGCGCAGCAATACCTTCGTTGGTGCGTCTTATCCTGACCGGCATCTGCATGGCGCTACTTATTATCGCAGGCTATACCCTGTTCCGCATTCCCGAAGCGCGAAAGGCATGGTCCAAAATTCGCTCACTCATGGGAAGGCCGGAGGAGATCGCAGACGAGGCCGCTACCCTTTCGGTCTGAGGAGTCTTTTCGGCTCGCTCGTTCGTTGGGTTGACTCTGCTTTTGGCACTTTCGTGTCTATAAGTCAATAAACGAAACTCATTCATGCCCTATATTGCCGGACTTACAACCGCTACGCCGCCGAACGTTCTCGAACAGCAGGACGCGAAACGGTTCGCCGAGCAACTATTCGGCGGAGAAATTAAGCACCTGCTCCCGGTCTTCGATAACGCGCTCATCGACCGTCGCCACTTCGCGACGGAGATCGACTGGTTTTTTCAGCCGCATACTTTCACCGAAGCGAACGACCGGTATATCGAGTCCTCGCTCGCGCTCGCCGAAGAAGTCGTTGTAAAATTGACCGAGCAATGCGGCATCGGGACCCAAGCATTCGACGCCATTTTTTTCGTTTCGACGACCGGACTTTCGACGCCTTCGATCGATGCGCGGCTCTTCAACAAGATTCCCCTCAATCCGCACATCAAGCGAATTCCGGTTTGGGGTCTGGGCTGCGCGGCGGGCGTGGCAGCGATTGCGCGCGCGAGCGAATATGTTCGCGCGTTTCCCAAGCACCGGGCACTCGTCGTCTCGGTGGAGTTGTGCAGCCTTGCGTATCAATTAGGCGATCGCTCGAAGAGCAATATCGTTGCGGCCGCGCTCTTTGCCGATGGTGCGGCGGCCTGCCTCGTCGCGGGCGATGAAGTCCCCCATCCGAGCCATGGTTTTGCGCAGCCCTCGATTGTTGGAAGCCTTTCGACAACCTACCCGAATTCGCTCGACGTAATGGGCTGGCGAATCACGAGCGAGGGATTTAAAATCGTGCTCTCGCGAGATATTCCATCCATCGTTACCGGACTGGTGCGGGAGAATATCGGCGAACTGCTGAACGCCCATGGACTGACCGTGGCAGACATTGCTCATTATCTTACGCATCCCGGCGGCGCGAAAGTGCTCGAAGCGTATGCTCAGGCGCTCGCGCTTACGCACGGCGAGTTGCAGCCATCGCTCGATGTGCTGCGAAACTTCGGGAACATGTCGAGCGCGACCGTCTTTTTTATCATGGAGCGGGTGCTGCGCGAAACTCGCGCTAATACAGGCGAGTATGGGCTGGCCTCCGCGCTCGGGCCTGGATTTAGTTCCGAATTAGTTTTACTACGATGGGAATGATCGCGGGCGATGCCTACCATCACGCCGTATGGTTTGCGGTGCTCCTCCTCTTTCTCATTGCGGAGCGAATGTTGGAGCTTCGCGCCGCGAACCGGAACTTCCGAAGACTCCTCGAAATGGGCGGACGGGAATTTGGTGCGCGGCATTATCCCGCAATCGTGGCGATGCACGCTGCATTTTTTGCAAGTCTTGTCATCGAGTTCCTAGCGCGCGGATTTCCACTCGCGCCGTTCTGGCCCGTGGCCCTGGCGGTGTTCGCGCTTGCGCAGGCACTGCGCTTTTGGACCCGCCACACACTCGGGAAGCGATGGACCACGCGGGTTGTCGCAATCCCCGGCGAGCAGCTTGTCGCAAGCGGCCCGTTCCGGTTCGCGCGGCATCCGAATTATATTGCCGTCGCCCTCGAACTGTTTTCGGTGCCCCTCATCTTCGGGCTGTATGCGACGTGTATCATCTTCTCGGTGCTCGATGCAATCCTATTGCTCCGCATTCGCATTCCAACCGAGCAAGCCGCTCTGGAGAATGCACAAAAAATCACGCCCTAAGGCAAATCAAGGTTTATTTCGCCAATTGACACGAGACGAGCGTTCGCGTAAAGTAAGTATTCGAGCTATCGCCGGATTTCCCACGTTCTTGATCTTTGACGAAGAATTGAATATCGGGCGAGTACCAATAGCGGTGCGTTACCGACTCGGTATCCGCGCCGCCGCCGGCGAAAGGCGAAATCGAGATAACGGTGACGGTCTTGCTAACCTTCGAGCACTCGAAATTTCTTCCCGCCGCGAAGACCATCTCCTGTCCTTCATATTGCGAATGCCAGAGGACGCTGCTGCTGTTGTTCACGAATCCGTTCAACTTCGTGGGAACTGCTGCACCGCTATAATGCGGATCGAACGATCGGTGGCTCGCAATCGGAAGCGGAGTGGAATCGCAGCAGCAATCTGAAACGATTGGCCAGAGATCGCCGGAGGCAAGTAAGGCATACCGCTCCGAGTCGCTCGTCGAGAAAGCATTCTCCGTATCCGATTGACGTATTGCCGTGAAA
>Ga0307373_10005776_pt1 | contig 20034 bp, 25 predicted proteins | sample OX2MG_FD_202534 | JGI IMG/M metagenome (GOLD analysis project Ga0307373, IMG submission 202534) | Soil microbial communities from Risofladan, Vaasa, Finland - OX-2 | ecosystem: Environmental > Terrestrial > Soil > Coastal area > Acid sulfate soil | place: Finland: Risofladan, Vaasa | collected...
ATCAGACTATGAGGGTGTCCCACGAGACGATCTACCTGACCCTGTTCATCCAGGCGCGGGGAGCGTTGAAGCGCGAGCTCGTGGCGCACCTGCGCAGGACCCGCTCACTGCGCCGGCCCAAAGGCGCTAGGCGTGCCAAGGGCCAGGGTCACATCGTCGATGCCGTCTCGATCCGTGAGCGGCCAGCCGAGGCGGATGACCGGGCGATCCCGGGTCACTGGGAGGGAGACCTGATCGCGGGTGGCGCGAACACCTACCTCGCCACGCTCGTCGAGCGCCACTCTCGCTTCGTGATGCTCGTCGCACTCGACGGCAAGGACACCCGCACGGTGACCCAGGCTCTGAGCAAACACGTGCGTCGATTGCCGGACCAGTTGCGCTCCTCGCTCACCTGGGACCGTGGGACCGAGATGGCCGCACACGCGCAGTTCACGCTGGCCACCGACGTGAAGGTCTACTTCTGCGATCCCCAAAGTCCCTGGCAGCGCGGCTCCAACGAGAACACCAATGGACTCCTGCGCCAGTACCTGCCGAAGGGGACCGACCTATCGAAGTTCACGCAGTCTCAGCTCGACGCGATCTCCGCCAAGTTGAACACCAGGCCAAGGGAGACCCTCGACTTTCAGACGCCGGCAGATACCCTGGAGGCAGCGTTGCGTTGAGGGATTGAGGGCACCACGCCTGGTGTTGCCGTCGAGGCTGGAGTTAAATAGGCCTGATGGGTCTTCCAACGATGCGCCCTTTGCGAAGGTCAACTTCACGACATTCTTGTAGGACTCGCCGGTGCAGATCATTCCGCCGTGATACCAGACTGGAACCCCTCGCCATTTCCACTCCTCGACCACCTCAGGGACGGCCTGCTTGACGAGAGTTCGGACCCGGGCGAGTGTCTCCCCCCGCCAATCACCCAGCTCATCGGTTCTCGCGTCTATCAGCTGCGAGGGAGAGTGTTCGCCGCTTGCTTCGGTGGAGCCACTCGTCCTCTTCTTCATGGTTGCTTTCGCTTTCCTTTTGGTTGTTGTCGCTCGCCGTCACGTGAGTACCCCCTGCTGGAAAAATGGGCATATTGCGAGTATCGCAGCCTGAAACGGCGCTGCTCAGCACTTCATTGAGGGCGCGATTGCACTCGAGTTGGGAGCACAAATAGGCGCCCTGAGCAACTGGCCCGCCAGCCGCTTGAGGCGCTGGACCATCGGGACGTAGCACCGGCGGATCCTCCTGAGAGATGCCGAACCCACGGGCGGCCGCAGGATCGAGCGTCCGAGCTGAAATCGACAAAGCGCAGTGATGGACGCGACCCGATAGGACGACGGCAGCGGCGAGCGCCCTGCTGTGGGTCAATACCGCGGGGGCTCACGAACCTCTGGGCGATCGTCGATCACCACGTGTTGTCTCGAGCGCCGCGACCATACGACCCACTGCCAAAGGGCGATGATGAGCACGGCCAAACCCGCAATCATCAGGATCAGACCAATGATCCGCAGGCTGACCCCCTGGATGTGGATATTGGTGGCGTAGCGCAGAATCGCACCCACGGCTAACAAAAAGATTCCTCCGGCGGCTGTCATAGAGGCCTCCTACCCGGGTTAGATTTGTCTTAAACCCATGCCGCTTTTGCATGGCCTCCTATTCGGGGACGGCACCGGATTTGCGTCTCTTCGCGGCTCCAGACCGCACCGCGGGTACCCCGCGCCCTTTCGCTCTTCACGTGCTCCCTGCTCGTCCCCTTGCACGCTTGCCGGGGCTCGACTTCGGCTTGTTGGCTGCCTTGGCTGTCGCCGTTTAGGCAACGGCTGAAGGTGGTTTCCTTCTCTCCGGGTTCGTGCTTCTTGCTCTCGCCCTGGCAGCAGGGCCGTAGGCCTGCGCCTTTTCCAGCGGGCCGCCTCTGGGGGCCCGGCGGCTGTCCAGCACCCCGGCAGGGCAGCATCGACCTGCTCGAACTCCCTGGGCATGCGCCAGCGCCTCGGCGTCGCTCGTTGCCTGCTCGCCAATCCCAAGCTGCTGATCCTCGACGAGCCGACCAAAGGCCTCGACCCAGCCGGCATCCAGGAGGCCTATCCGCCGTAGCGCCTTGACCGTGGTCAAACCCGGGGTCAAATCTCCGCCCGGCGACGGCATGAGTCCCATGCTGATAGGTCTCCCGGTGATTGACCGGACGATCCGTCGGCAGCGACCAAAGGCTCGTGGCCCTGACCGCTGGAGTCGTCGTCGCCAAGCACTGTGGCTAGCATCGGCTCCATGGAGATCCTGGTGGTTGAGGACGAGGAGGCGATCGCCGACTTTCTCAAGCGCGGCCTGACGGCCGAAGGCTACGCTGTCCTCACCGCCCGGGACGGCGTTGAGGCAGAGCGCCTAGCCCTCACCCAGAGCGTCGACCTGGTCATCCTCGACCGAATGCTTCCCCGACGCGACGGTCTGGAGGTGCTGGCCTCGATCCGCCGCTCCAAGCCGACGCTGCCAGTGATCCTGCTGACGGCCAAGAGCGACGTTTCCGATCGCGTCGAGGGACTCGACTATGGCGCCACCGACTACGTGACAAAGCCATTCTCCTTTGAGGAACTAGCAGCGCGGGTCAGAGCCCACCTGCGCCAGTCCGACGGCGAGAAGTCAACCACCCTCGAGGCCTGTGGGATCAGGCTCGACCTCCTCACCAGACAGGCGAGACGGGCCGATCGAGTCGTCCGCCTTGCCGATCGAGAGTCCGCACTACTGGCCCACCTGATGCGCCACGCGGGGCATGTCTGCACACACAGCGAGATCCTCGCCACGGTCTGGGGCTATGACCACGATCCGGGCACCAACGTAGTTCCGGTCTACATTGGATACCTGCGCCGCCGCCTCGCCCTGCCCGGCTCTCCGACACCGATCGAAACCGTGCGTTCGGTCGGCTACCGATTGGCCGAGCGGAAATGAGGGGCACCCGGCAGCGACTCGGCTTGCGTGGCAGGCTGGCGCTCTCGATTGCTGCAATCGTCCTATTGGCCTTTGGCCTGCTGTATGCCTCCGTCCGCCATGAGATGAGCGACGAGTCGACGGTGATTAATCATGAGGAGCAGCGGGAGGCCGCCGACCTACCCGGAGAGCATGTAGACCACCCCGAGGCGAGACCGCTGTCTCCAGTCGGGAAGGCCCAGGACGAGGTGGTGAGGACGTTTCTGATCACCGGCGCGATCACCCTGGGTGCGGCGCTGCTGGCCGGCTACCTGGTTGCCGCCCGCACCGCGGCCCCTCTGCGGCGGATGGCCGCCACCGCCGCGGCGGTCGACGCCGGGGACCTGACTCCCCGCATCGGCTCCGAGAGCTCCGCCGCGGATGAGATACAGACCCTCGCAGACACCTTTGACCATATGTTGGACCGTCTGGACGACGCCTTCGCGCGCCAGCGCCAGTTCGTTTCGGATGCTTCTCACGAGCTGCGCTCACCGCTGACTGCGATCCGCGGTCAGCTCGAGGTGTTGGCGCGCAACGATCGGGTTGACCGCGCGGAGGTTCAGCGGGTTGAGCGGGTGGTATTGACCGAGATGGATCGGATTGAGCGCCTGGTCGACGATCTGCTCAACCTCGCTCGCCTCGACGAGGGCGCACCGCTGGAGCCCAGCGAGATCCCACTCGCGCCATACCTGCGAAGCCTGGCGGAGGAGGGGCCGCTGGGCGAAGTCGAGATGGGCGAGATGCCGGCCGGCACCCTGCGCGCCGACCCCGACCAACTGACGCGGGTGATCCGAAACCTACTGGCCAACGCCCACCGCCATGCCGGCCCCCACGGAGCGGTCGCGATCTCTGCCACGACATATGGCTCGCGGCTGGCGATCCATATAGACGACGACGGGCCCGGCATCGCGCCGTCAGAGCGTGAGCGGGTTTTCCACCGCTTTCATCGCAGCGAGGCGGGACGGGATCGCAGCTCGGGCGGCAGCGGTCTAGGGCTGGCGATCGCCCGCTCGATCGTCGAGCTGCACGGCGGGCAGATCTGGGTGGAGGACTCGCCCTTAGGCGGCGCTCGAGTCACCTTCGAGCTTGGCGGGTTCGACCCTCAGCTCGACCGGTAGAACCGTCCGATCCCTCAGCCTGCATGAGAGGCCTCTCATGCAGGCGTTACCAAGACATAAACGTGCCGGGAGACCATCGGCGCGATGTACAGCGAAAGCACGGTCGAGGTCCGCGACGGCGCCGCCGGCAACGCGCGCCTTACCGGCGGCGCGGCAGCGATGCTGCTCGTCCTGCTGGCAATTGAGGGAGCGACGATCCCATTCATCGGTCGCCTCCGCGGACCCCACATCTTCATCGGCATGCTGCTGATCCCACCGGTCATGCTGAAGCTCGCCAGCACCGGCTATCGCTTCGTCCGTTATTACTCCGGCAACCGTACTTTCCGCAGTAAGGGTCCGCCACCGCTGCCGATGCGACTACTCGCGCCGGGGGTGGTGCTGACCACCGTGGCGCTGTTCACTCCCGGCGTTCTGCTGCTGTTCGACGGACCAGGCAGCGGCTCTCTCAAGTTCCTGCACAAGGTGAGCTTCATCCTTTGGTTCATCCTGGTTACCGTTCACGTCCTCGGGCACCTAATCGAGGTCCCGGCACTGGCGATGCCCGACTGGCGCAGCAAGGGCGGTCGTGAGGCGGCGCTGGCGGGCTCTGGTCTGCGGCTGGCGCTGCTGGGTGCCTCGCTGCTCGCCGGCTTGACCCTGGCCCTTGCGACCTATCAGCTGGCCGGTCCCTGGCGCGCCGGCCATTGAACCTTCAAGGGGGCCAGCACGACGTCAGCTTTGACGCGATGGGCTCCCACGTCCGCCTGCTGATCGGGGAGCCGGGCCCCGGATTGGCACCTGCGACTGAGGCGGCTGAGCAGGTGAAACGGTTCGTGACGGAGTTCGACGCCACGCTTTCCCGTTTCAAGCCCGAAAGTGAGCTCTGGGCGTTGAACGACGATCCGCGCGAGCGCATTCCAGCCTCAGAGCTGCTGCGTGACGCGGTGAAGGCCGGCCTGCGGGCGGCGGAGCGCAGCGGCGGTCTGGTTGACCCAACTCTGGTCGAGGAGATCGAGTCCGCCGGCTATGTTGCCTCGCGGGTAGGAGCCTCGAGTGCACCGCTGGGCGCCGCCTTGGCCGAGGCGCCGCCCCGACGGCCGGCTGGACCTAATCCCGAAGCGCGCTGGCGCAGCTTCGATGTGGACGACACCGCGGGGACGATCTCCCGACCCCCAGGCGTCCGTTTCGACACCGGCGGCGCCGGCAAGGGCCTAGCCGCGGACATGATCGCCGCCCACCTTCGCGGCTACTCCCGCTTCGTCGTCGACTGCGGCGGCGACATCCGGATCGGCGGCATAGAGGCCCTCGTCCAGCCCTACGAGGTCTTCGTCGAGCATCCCCTTACGGGGGAGCGCGCCTACGTTCTTCGGCTGGGCACCGGCGCGGTCGCAACCTCGGGGCTCAACGTGCGGATCTGGCGCGATGCCGACGGGAACTATTCCCATCACCTGCTAGATCCCTCCACGGGCGAACCGGCCTGGACCGGTCTGATCGGCGCCACCGCCCTCGGAGATACCGCGGTGGAAGCGGAGACCTTGGCCAAGGCGGCATTGCTCTCCGGGCCGCAGGGTGGGTGTTCGATCCTCGCCGAGTGCGGTGGGCTTCTCGTCCACGACAGTGGCCGAATTGAGTCGGTCGGCCCGATCAGCGCACAGCCCGCGCCGAGGGGCGAGCCGTGACTGCGCTGGTTGCCACTTGCGCCCGTGGTCGCTCGGAGCCACCCTGAGTCAGCCTCCCCACCAGCAGGATCGCGGCGGGAGCAACCGAGAGTACGAGCACGAGTAGGAACCAGGGCTGTTCGGCGTCGGTGCCAGAACCGATCGAATGGATGACACCGAGAACCCAGAACAGGGCAGTAAAGCGGTGCAAAGAACGCCAGCGCGATTGGCCAACCCAGCCCCGGGCGTAGTAGGAGAGGCCGAGTGCAGCCAGCGCCCAACCGGCGGTGATCCCGATGCCGGTCCAGATCGGGCGGTATGCGCCGGTGAATGGAATCGAAATGTCGAGGACGGTCGGGCGCATGAAGCCGTCGCCCAGCAATGCGGCGCCGTGGACCGAGATCGCAACGAGAGTAGCCATGGAGAGCGCCTCATGCAGTGCCTTGGCGTCGCCGCCGAGGCCCTTTCGCGGGCTGCCGCGTCCGCTGATCAGTAGTCCGGCGCCAACCGACGCACTGGAGAGGACCAACGCCGCGACCCCAGCAGCGCGGCTGGTGATCCAAAAGAGGTGCGGTCCAACGGAAGTCGAAGCCGCTGAGATCACGACGCCGAGGTGATGATCGGCGCAGGGGCCGGAGGGGGGGCGACTGCGTGGGGTTCCGTACCTTCGGGGGCGGCTTCTTCGCTGGGCACCGCGGGCACCACGGCGCCTTCCTGCTTGGGTTCTCGTGGCAATCGGCCGGAAGGTCCATTCCCAGCCAGCACGACCCGATGAGTTGAGGCAGCCAGCTTGCGGGTGCTGAAGGCATGGCTGAGGACCGGGTCGTTACCGGTCACGAGCTGTCCGAAAACGATTGCCCAGGCGGCCGCGAACAAGATCAGCGACCCGCGCAGCGCTCGGCGACGGATCAGGGAGACGCGGCGACGCTGCGAGCGAATCTTGGCGCGCGCAAGGCCCTTCGCTTCGAGACGACCCGGTTCATCCATCGAGGGCATCCTCGGTCTAGTTCCATAAGCGATGGCGAATACCGCTTGAGAATGCTCTTAGCCGGCGCGACTCGATGCGTGCTGAGTGCGGCTGCTGTCATCTCGTCGCCGACGCCTGATCCCGGCTATCAGCCTCTCCAGGCAAACCCAGAGAAGGAGTAAGAGCAGCAGCGGGACCCCGAAGAAACCAACCACGCCAAGGCCCGATGCCGTCTGCAATACGAACGCGGCGAGGACGACCGCGGCGATCAGGTCGACCAACAGGGCACGGCGGGAACGGGCCGCCGGGGAGATCCGTTGTGGCGGCCTCATGCCCCCGGCCCTTCTCCCCGCAGATAGACCGCGAAGAAGTCCCGTTCGTCGGGGGTCAGATACCTTTCAGCGGGCCGGTACATTTCGGGCAGCAGCTTGGAGGGTTCGGCCGCTCCAGGATGCCGGTAGGTGTTGAAGCTAACCCAATCTTCGTTGATATCCAGCTCCATTGCGCGTACCGCTCCCGCCCGGCGCAGGATTTCGGCCAGCGAGCCCACCGTCTGGTAGTTCGCCACCGCGTAGATCAGGTTGCCGTAGGCGTCGACCCCCAGTCCCGAGCGCCAGACGCGCACAGCGTTGTTGACGGTCGCCCCCCATTCGGGGCCGTTGCTGAGGTTGGGGTTGAGGCGGCCTTCATCGACAATCGGCGGCAGGTTCTGCTTGGCAAACCAGATGCCGGGCGGTCCGGTCGAGCCGCCGTGCCAGCGCACGATGTTCACCTTGCCGCTGCGGTACTGGACCAGGGTCGCGATGCCGCCCACCATCGGGGCGACGACCTGGCCGCGGTAGATCAGCCCCGCATTGGAGGTTTCCAGCGGGAAGCCGCCGTTGAAGGTGGCGACCAGGCGCCTGCGCATCGCGGACGGCACCTCCGCCGGGCCGCGATGGGAGATTTCCGGCGGCTCCGCCAGGCCGGGCATGTATTCGAGGTGGGTCCGCTTGGAGTCGATCCAGGCAACGCCGGCGACGAAACGGGGATATTCGCGCGAGCTGCGGAAGGTCGTGAGCAGAACCGGTGGTTCGGGCCCCGCGTGGGCCGCCGCCGCGTGCCAGACGCCCTCGCCCGGCAGCGCCGGGCGAATCACCGACTCGATCCGCGGCGGGCGGTAGACCTGGACCGATTCTTCGGAACTGAGGCCGACGCGGGGCAGCGAGCTAAGCGTCGGGCCGCCCTTGGAGGGGGCTGTCAGCGTGTAATACCAGTCCTCGATCTGGGAGACGACGCCGTTGCCGCCGTGGCCGCGCATCCACTCGACGCTGGCGATGCTGAAGCTGATATTGCGAAAGCCGGTCACCGCCTGGACGTAGGAGATGGCGGCCGGCACGAGGCAGATCACAGTTGCCAAGAGCGCCACACGGCGCAGCCGGCGCCACGGTATGGCGCGTCCGGCGGCCATCACAGGGGAAGCGTGGCTAACTGCGTCTCGGATCTTTCATTGGACCTCACGCAGCCACCCTTCGGGATGACGTGCAATCCCTCCTAAGCGATTCCTGAGTGTTTTCTTAGGTAGTGATCTGCCGGTCAGGGACTCGATCCCGAGCCGGACGCTGGGGATGTCGCAACCACCAAGCCGGCGTCGGCGCTCGGCCGCTCGTCGTCGAACTCCTGGCCGAGTCCCGCTTTTGCCGAACGTCACGGGGCCGGCGTTGTCGCCCGCGGCCCCACTGAAGCAGGCGTGAACCTGTAGCCAAGATGACAGCGCGCGATTGGCAAAGGCTCGTCGGATTGACATCATCATTTTTGGGTATAATCTGACGAAACGCCGGGCTTGCCGCCCACGAGTCCGGCCTCTCACAAAGAGAATCGCTCGTCGGCCGGGTACGCCTTGTTCTCCCTGCCAGGGCGTACCGGCCCGGTGAGCTGTATCGCCTGAACGCGATGATAGTCTGCCCGGCTGTCCAGCCCGGCCGTAGTCAGCCCTCTCTCTGACCTCATTAGGGCCCTCTTCGTCACAATCTCGAGCGGAAGTGCGCAAGCGAACGCCACAAGGGCAGCTCACCTAGGACAACGTGATCTCGACGACATGCCTGCCCTTGCTGCCGGCGGGGCGCGCTGCCTTCGCGGCCACCAAGCTCGGCAAGTACTAGGCCGGTAAAAATCAGACCTTAGCGTCCCAGACATCCAGGTAGGCGCTCCGATCACCCTGCTGGGGCCTTACGCACCGCCATTGGGCCCAACCCTCACAACCACACGTCACGCCGTCCTCGGGGCCCGGCTTTTCGGAAGGAGGTCCTAGCTATATTGAACGGGTGAGGTTGCCTCTCAAGCCGCGGGGGCCGATCGGCGGGTTGATCGAGCTGGTCGTCATCATCGCGCTGGCGCTGAGCCTGGCATTTGCGGTCCAAGCGTGGGCGGTGAAGCCCTACCAAATCCCATCGGGTTCGATGGAACCGACGCTCGATATCGGTCAACGAGTCCTGGTCAACCGCTTCATCTACCGTTTCAAGAGCCCCCAGATCGGCGACATCGTCGTATTTCACCCACCCGCCAGCGCCGACCACCCGGGCCATGAATGCGGGGTCAAGATCAACGGTCGCGAACCGACAGAAGTAGGTGAGCCATGCCCGAAACCGACCAATGAACAGTCAGGGCAGACCTTCATCAAGCGCATCGTCGCCCTGCCCGGCGACACGCTCTCGGTCAAAGATGGGCATCCGGTCGTCAACGGGGTGGAGAAGACGAACGAACCCTACATCACACCATGCGGCGGCGTCCCTGCTTGCAACCTGCCGAAGACGATCACAATCCCCCCCGGCGACTACTTCATGATGGGGGATAACCGGGGGAACAGTGACGACAGCCGCTTTTGGGGGCCGGTACCGCAAAGCTGGATCATCGGCGAAGCCTTCGCCACCTACTGGCCGCCGGACCGAATCGGTCTACTCTGATAGATAAGCGCCAACCGGTTTAGCTCCAAACAGCTGAAATCAGGCAGCACGATCGATGACGTCCCGGTGGATGATCGGCTATGCCACATGACATTTGGTACCCGAGGCCGCCGATTACCCGGCAACCCAGAAGTGCTCGGCGATCTGAGCTGTTGAAACCCAAGGCGTCCCCAGTCCGGAGGGCTCGACATCTTCGTCGAACCTGCGAGCCGGGATGTGAGTGGCGTTTCCGCTGAATTCAGGTTTTCGACACCACTGGCTCGGCTCCCCACCTCGGTGAGGAGCAACCTGCTGAGGTCGCCATACAGCCAAGACCTAGGATTCGACCAATTGCTGTCGGCAATTCCGCATCCCACCTGGAAGCGCGTGCAGGCGCGAGCCACGTCTGATGCAACTTGTTCAGCCCGGTGCCGGATGGCGAGTTCGGCTACCTCGGGGAGCGCACCCTTGACGCACTCCTTCGGCGGCGAGGGATTCATTCATCTCCCGACCACCAACGTAGGGTGTAGCGATTGGTGCCAGCGTCTCCTCTGGTCAGGCCCTCGGTGGGCGTTGGTGCCCCGCCGGGGCCGCTCTTGAGACCGACTCACCGGATCGCCTTCCCCCCGTGGCCGGCCGCGGTTCCCACCGAGCCGCTCGCCACGGCCGACGTTCCGCAGCGCGCGGCCCCTCTATTTGCAGCCCAACTACACCTGGGGACGGCGGAGCGCAGAATCTGCGACGACGACCCCGGTTGGAAAGGTCCGGGGTGTCGCCTGCACTAGCGGTCCAAGGCAATGCCTACGCCCTTGGCTGGCCAGAGGGGCACTCGGAGGGTCAGGGAGAGGAGCCCTCCGACACCTGGGAAGCCTGACGCCGACCGAGGCCGCCCGTGTTAAAAACCTGAAAGAGCATCCATCCGCCCAGGATGAGAACATGCGTTCGTGTCCGAGCATGAGGCCAAGGCGGTGGAGATGAGCCATGCCTGGGTCGCCGAATGCACCTGCGGGTGGCTGGGTAGCGACCATAAGACCGAGGGTCGGGCGGCCAAGGACGCCGTAGAGCACGAACGCGACCCGAGCCAACCGGAGATCGTACCCTGGACGCCATCGCGGCATCCGCTTCACCGGCCCAGCTGAGCGACGCGACCCCCGACCCGCCTAGATGGGACAGGCCGGGGAAGTGCGCCGTAACTCTTCACTCGACCTCCCCTGGCTAAGTCTTTAGCTGACAGCCAAGATGCCCATCCCGGGCGGACAAAAAGAAAACCCCGCCTTGGCTTCAGCGGCCGCCGTATAGGATCGGTCACGGTGTCGGGCTGTGGCGCGCTACGTACGGGGGGATCGACGATCTACCGCTTGGCGGTCGGAATGGTATTGCTCGCCGGCTTCGCTCCAAGCGCTTCCGCCTCGTCCATCCACAAGCAGGAAATCAGACCTCATTCCCCTGCAGGTCGGGGCAAAACGATCGGTAACGAGCAGGCGCGTCGCGCCGTCAACTACCTCCCGCTGGGTCGCGCTCGACTCAACATCGTCTCTAAACACCCGTCCGATGCGCACTGGGGCGGGCGGGTCGTTTACTGGTACTTGGGCGCCGGGGCCCATGGCCGCCTCAGGCGCGTAACGGTTGGACGCACCAGTGAAGCCACACCCGGCATCACCAAGCTGAAAGCCGTCGTCACCTTGGCGCAAGCCGGTCCCTTCCGCTTCGCGGCCTGCTTCAGCGCTCCGATGCAGGAAGCCTTTGGCCTCGGCAGCTCACACGGTCCCTGCGGGACTCACCACTTCCGTGGGCCAGCCAACTCGCCTTACCTGGGATCGGGCGTGGCGCCGAGCGGCTTTCCGGAGCCTGTGGAGATCGCCTCCGCGACCCGCTACCTCAACCGGCGCATTGGCTACACCGCCATCGCGGTCATCGACAGCGAGGGGCGGATGAGCGGCGAGCACCTGCAGCGGACATTCGTCAGCGCCAGCGTCGTCAAGGCGATGCTTCTGGTCGCCTACCTGCGAGAGCTTGCGGCCGAGCACCGCGGTCTTGAACCCGGCAGCCGCTCGCTCCTGGAACCGATGATCCACGTCTCCGACAACAACGCGGCGACCGCAGTCTGGGAACGGGATGGAGATCAGCGGCTGCGAGCGCTGGCGCGGCGCGCCGGAATGACCGACTTCTCGATTCAGGGCATCTGGGCCAACGCCCAGATCAGCGCCGCCGATCAAGCCCGCTACTTCTTTGAGATGGAAAGCCTGATCCCGCCGCAGTTCCGCCACTTTGCGAACCATTTGCTCTCGCACATCGCCGGCTACGAGAGCTGGGGCATCCCCGCCGTGGCCAGGCCGCGCGGTTGGACCGCCTATTTCAAGGGGGGCTGGCGCGGAACCGAACGCGGGCAGCTCGTCCACCAGATCGCTCGGCTCCAACGCCCGCACGAGCGGATAGCAATTGCCGTTATGACCGACGGGGATCCCTCGATGGGCTATGGGATCGAAACGATTCAGGGGGTGACCAGGCGCTTGTTGCATGGCCATCCCTAGGGCCCAGCAGCTCTCCAGCGGGTCAACCTTCATGGCCGGGGAGCCTGCGCCGCCAACACCATCCCCCCAGCGCAGTTCAGAGCCTGGAGAACCGGCCTTCGATCGCAAGATCGATCGCTCGCAGTGCTTGAGTCGGCAAGAATCGGCTTGGGCCTCAAAAATGGCGGGTACCCGAATAAATTAGGCCTGGAAAGACCCGAGACTCCGGCCCTCCCCGTCGTGTCGCCGGCTAATCCAAGGGCCGTTTCTTGACCTCCACCGCGCCGCCACCCGCCGACCTTGCAGCCAGCGCTCTGCCCATCTACCCGCTGAAGACGGCATGTCTCTGGTCCTTCGTCATTGGGCTGGCAGGCTCTAGTCCATTGCGATGGGGCGTAATCACCACGCGATTTCGTCCCGATCGCTTCGCTTCATACATCGCCCGGTCTGCGAGCTCAACCAGCATCGCGGAGTCACCGGCATCGGCGGAGAAGCTGGCGACGCCGATCGAACATGTCAGCTCATTGCGGTCGGTGAGCATGAAGTTGTGGGTCTCGACCTGGGCTCGCGCCCGCTCGGCCGCCTGGCCCGCTTCTGCACCCCCGGTCTCCGGAAGAATCGCGAGGAACTCCTCACCGCCCCAGCGGCCAAGCGTGTCGTTGGGGCGCAGACCGCTCTTGAGAACCGAGGCGAACTCGGCAAGTACCCGATCGCCACTGGCATGGCCGACGCTGTCATTGATCGCCTTGAAGTGATCGATGTCCAAGAAAAGGACCGAGAGGTCGCGTTCGTAGCGCGATGCGCGCTCGACCTCTTTGTCGAGAATTTGGCCGATAACCCGCCGATTCGCGGTTTTCGTCAGCGCGTCGTAACTCGCAAGGACAACAAGCTCTTCCTGGGCCTGGCGCAGATTGCGCTGCAGCCGGAGCATCTCCTTCTGGGTGACGTATTGGCGGATGGCGATTAGCGATGCGAGTCCGATCGCAGACAAGACGATGCTGACCGGAGAAATAAAGTCCTCCCCCCATACCGCGGTGATCACTACGAGGGAGCCGACCGCCAGGGCAGCGAAGGGAAGCCAACCGACCCGTTGCTCTGACTGCTCCCGAGTCGGCACGGCGGTCTCGGCGGTTCCTGGCTGAGCCTTTCTTTGACTCGCCCCTGCCAAGGCAAAGAGCGCTAGTGCGCCAATGTAGAGGGTGTCGAGCGGACCGCCGACGCTGTAGCCACCGTGAAAAGACAGGTAGGCGTAGACGACGTCGGCAACGATGAACATCGCAAGGCCCACCGTGATCAGCGACAGCGGGCGGCGAAGAGTTGGCGGACTCCAGCGAAGGAGCACGACTCCGAGACCCGCAACCAAGGCAATATCGCCCATTGGGTAGGCGACGGAGGTGCCCACCGCCAAGGCGCTCGTGCCGCCTTCCAAAACGACCTGCTTCAAAACGAAATACCAGATCACCATTGCTCCGGCCCCCAAGACCGTAGCGATGTCGAGGCCGAGCCTCACTCTCTGGGTGCGGGAGGTCGGCGCCACCGGAACGCACAACAGGGCTGCCAGCATGAGGGGATAGGTACTGAGGTAGAAGAGATCAGCCGGAGAGGGGAATGGGACTTCTACGCCAACGAAATCATATGCAGCAACTGTCGTGTCGCCCACCAGCTGGCCGGCGATCGCCAATGCGACAAGAAGCCAGAACCAACGCAGCCGGGAGACTGCCGAGCAGCGGCGGCTTGCCCTCCAGCAGGCAAATACCGCGGCGACGTCGATCAGTATTAGGAAGAGATCGCCTACCTGAGACGGGTTGCCGGGTATCCAGTGAAATGCCTGCCAGCTCAGGTAGAGCAGGAAGAAGCCTCCGACGAGGGCTATTGCCTTGCGCGGCATGACATGAGTAGCATCGACCGCGGGACAGTGGCCAGGCTCCGTAGTTGCCCCCACTGAGGCGTGTGGCGTCTCAGGTCTTGGATGCGCCCCAAATGTAAATGACAGTGACATGTCCTAGCCAATCATCGCGGCTCTAAGGCTGATCAAAGCCTTGGCGTGGAGCTGGGAGATTCGACTCTCGGTTATGCCCATAACCTCTCCAATCTCCCGCATTCGCAGCTCTTCGCGGTAGTAGAGCGCGAGGATGAACTGCTGGCGCTCAGGCAGGCAGGCAACCGCGTCAGCGAGGTTCGCCTTAAGGGCTTCAGCGCTCTCAACGTCGTCCAGCTCTTTTTGGGGGTCGGCGAAACCAGGACCACCAAGTGAGTCAAGAAGGGTTCTGTTGTCCGAGCCGTCCGAGCGGCCGGCCATCAGCGGCGCATCGAAGGAGTAGATCGCCGAGTCGGCAATTCCAAGTAGGCGCTCCTGGAGCGCGTCCTCGCCAATCCCAAGGCACTCAGCAAGCTCCGACTCAGTCGGAGGACGCTGCTGCCCCGCCATGAAGCTGGACTCGGCCCGCTCTATCTCGTGGGCGTCCTGTCTCACTTTGCGCGGCACCCAATCAAGTGAGCGAAGCTCGTCGAGCATTGCCCCCCTGATCCTGATCATCGCGAAGGGCTCGAACTTCACGCCGCGCATTGGGTCATAGCGCTCGATCGCTCCCAACAACCCCGTCAACCCCCAGGAGATCAGCTCCGCTTCCTCCACATGCGACGGCAACCTGGATCGCAGCCGTCCGGCGACGAGCTTTGCCAGCGGCGCAAAGTTCAAGACGAGGCGCTCGCGATCGGCATCATTTCGGTCCCTGGTGTACCGATGCCAGAGTTCTTGCAGATCAAGGTCCGACCTGGTGCTGTGGGAATGGAATCGACTATCGGACTTGTAGACAGCCGTCGGTGTGATCGTTTTCATCTCACCGCTCGTTGATTCCGATGGCCGCTCGACTCCAGTCGGTGATCTGGCTTGACATCTTGGGATCTGCAATCGATTCGAAGCTTGCTGGCTGCCCGAAGTGAAAGCCCTGGGCGTAGTCAACGCCATAGTCCTCAAGGAGGGCCAGGGTCTCGGCGTCCTCGACGCCCTCGGCGATCGTCTGGTAGCCGAAGTTGTGGGCCAGGCCGACGATCGCCTCGACGATGTGCTGGTTTGCCTGATTGGTGGCTAGGTCCAATACGAAATTGATGTCGATCTTCATATATGTGATCGGCAGATTCTTCAGATACGTGAAGCTGCCGAAGCCAGTGCCGAAATCATCCAGTGCAACCTTGCATCCGATCTCGATCAATCCGTTGGCAAAGGCGGTGGCCGCTTCCACGTTCGCTACCAAGGCTGTCTCGGTGATCTCGAATACGAGGTTCGACGGATCGGTATTCGCATCGCGCAACTTCTGCTCGATCAGCGAAAGCAAATCGAGGTGACCGATTGACTCCGCCGAGAGATTGGCAGCAAAGCACTGGCCGCTACCGGCCAAACGGATAGCCTCACCGATGACCCAGCGATCGATCTCAGCAATCAGCCCATAGCGCTCGGCTACGGGAAGAAAGCTTCCCGGCGCGATAATCTCGCCGCCGGTCCCGACCATTCGCAGCAGCAGCTCCTGGCTTGGTCGACCACCGTTCAGCGGAACGATCGGCTGCGAGAACAACTTCATCCGATCTTGATCGAGCGCGTCGCGGATGCGACCAACCCAGGCAAGTTTGTCCAGCTCTTCCTTGACTTGATCATCTTCTTCCTGTTCGGCTGTTGCGTCGCGAAACACGACCACGACGCCACGCGTGCTCGTGTCCCTCATCAGCGGCGTCACCGAGCAGGAGACCGGACAGACCGTGCCGTCCTTTCGTGTATAGGACTCATGCACCATCTGGATCGCTCGACCCCCTGACAGCACCTTCAACATCTCGCAATCTGCCTCGAGATGTGGCGATCCGTCCCCATTTTGGAAATGAACTGCGGCATGCATTGATTTACCGCGCAGCTCCTCCTCGCTCCAGCCAAGGAGCTTCGAAGCGGCGGCATTCATGAATGTCAACCGACCCTCGGTGTCGACCACGTAGATTCCCTCGAGCATGGTGTCCATCACGGCAGCTCGAAGCCGCTCCGCTTTTTCGCGCTGTGTGACATCGACGGCGATGACGCCGACTCCCATCAACTCACCTTCAGAGCTAACTCGATAAAAGCTCGAGAGCCAAATTCGAGGATCGCGCCCTTCACTTCCCTCACGCTCAATCTCGACATTGACCACCGGCTCTCCGCTCTTGAGCACCTGGCGGAGAACAGACCCCATCTGAGCCCAGAGATCGGGAACCACCTCGGCGACGGTGCGGCCGATCTGCTCCTCAGCCGGTGCACCGTTGACTTCGGCGAGGGTCTCATTGATCCGAACGATTCGAAACTCGCGATCGAGGAATGCGAAGCCGACCGGCGCGACCGACTGCAGCGTCTCAAGCAGCGACAGCGACTCCTTCGTAGTCCGCTGGGACTCCGCCAGCTCTGTGATGTCCTGAACGGAGCCAACGAATCGAAGGGGCCGCCCATCGCGCTCCTCTGCGATGGAGGAGAAGGATCGGAGGGTTCGCAGAGTGCCATCGGGCCGGGCGATGCGATAGGTGACGTCAGGCAGGGTGCCAGTCCCTTTGACTAAATCCAATCTCCGCTCGACCTGTTGGCTTTCCTCTGGAAGTATTCGGCCGACCACGTACTCTGGCGTCGGAGTTATCTCACCCGGCTCCAAGCCGAAGAGCCGGAACATGTTGTCCGACCACAAGAGCACGTTGTCGGAGAGGTTCCAATCCCAACTTCCGGCCTGGGCGAGTTGCTCGGCCCTGTCCATCACAGAGCGCTGCGGCCGTTGTGTGGCGCCACCATTGCGTGCTCCGAACGGAGCGCTTGCGGTGCCTGTGGTTACGAGAAAATCCGTGGGCATACTTCGCCCCCTAAAAGACTCACCGGCGTTTCCGCCGACTGGTTTGGCAGAAATCGAAGCTTGCCCCGAAGGGCCTCCGATTAACGGGATCCAGATAGTCGGCTAGCCAAACACAGCACTGGTCGGCACAGGAAGCAACCGCCACGAAGACTTATATCACAGTTATTGGGCAAATGCCGCAAATTGCACACAACAATCGTCCGCATCTAAAGGTGCTTGATTCAAGGCGACGCTGGCCCGAAACCCTGAAATCGGTCCGACTGATCTAACCCCTAGCTCCATCCATTTGAGAGTTCTCCCCGCCCGCGACAATGGGCAAAGGAGGACCGATTCAAGTGAAGAGACGAAAGCACACCCCCGAACAGATCGTCCGCAAGCTCAGAGAGGCAGACCAGCTGCTCTCAGAGGGAAAGCGGATACCCGAGGTGGCAATGACCCTTGGGGCTGCCGAGCAGACCTTCCACCGCTGGCGCAACACCTACGGAGGGATGAAGGCCGAAGACGTCAAACGGTTAAAAGCGCTGGAGCGCGAGAACGGTCAGCTGAAGCTGATCGTCGCCGACAAGGAGCTGGAAAGCCTGGCTTTGAAGGAGATCGCCGAGCCAGATGGCATTGTTCGTCAATGGACGGTCGTTCCCGGCTCGATCTACGGTTCCGGGGCAGGAACTCAGCAAAACAACGGACAAGCAATCGTCGTTATAGGCGCCGGTGGGATATTGACTGTCAGAAATCATAGTTCCAGCGCGGCGGTCGGACTCCCAACTCCAATCGGAAGAACTCAGGCGACTGCGAGTGCTTCCATAGCCATCGAGAAGCTTACGTAAGCCATCCGATACTTGACCCTGCCAAGAAACGTACTCTTAATGAGATTTTTACGCAGTCCGATCACAACTGCCGGCACCAAATCCCCCGATGGCTCAAGCCGATTGCCCGGCCGCTCGATAGTTGCGGGTCTGCTCGTGGTCGCGAGCCTAACAGTCGCTGTATGGGCTCATCGGGGTTGACAGCCACCTAGACACGGGAAAGCTCGAGCACGCAATTGAAAACAGTAGCTTGGCTCAGCGTGGACAACACGCTAAAGTCACCTGGCCCTCTAGCGTGCCGCAAAAGGAAGGTCTGGTGTTCTCCTGCACGGCACTCGGCGGGCATGTCAATACGCGTTTCGTGGTCACTGAGCAAAACGAAACTGGCCACGTCACTTACGAAGCTCGGTGAGATTAACGATGGAGGTCGCTGGAACATCTGGAGGTTTGACGAGTAGGTGACATGCGTCAGCGCCTCGGCTTGGCGCAGGCGGCCCTCAGTCCGGCCGTATGAGGCCTGCCGGCGGTTCCTGGGGTCCGGATTTCACACGCCCTGGCGCTACTCAAACGGCGTGAGATCGGAATCCGTGAGCTCAATCTCTGTGAGGCGTATCCGCCAGGGCACTCCCTTGAACTCGAGGCATTCTGAATGCCGGAGGCGGGTGCGCCATTTCGTCGGAGCGTGGCGAGGGTGGTTCTTAACGTCCGCTTTCCAACGGTCGAAATCCGTCGCATACCGCCGACGCAGGTCAAGCGGTTCGACCTCCCTGTCGTTGAGCAGCTCATTTCCAGGCATCCCCTCTGAGATGGGAGCGCCAGCAATAAGGAAGCCTCGCTGGCCCCTTTTGGCTTGCAGAGCGGCTGCGAGCTTGATCGAGTCCCACGCGCAGGCAGCCAAGGTGATCGGATCCCACTTGAGCTCGATCAAGATCAGGCCGTCCGGCGAATCAAGGGCGAGGTCCACTCCTCCGACGCGCCCGGCCCAGGCATCCTCGAGCTTAATGCTCAGCTGGCGCTTGGGTTCACGCCCGAGAGCTCGAAGCGCCGTTTCGAGTGCCATTTCGAGCTCTCGCTCTTTGATCTGAGATCCGCGCCCGTTAAACGTCGCGGCCACGGCATCGACTGCCTTCTGGAGGTCAGCAATCGCCCGGTCGTCCCTCAGGTGGCGGACGCTACTCCCTGGTTGCGCTTAGAGCCGTTCTAAGCCGCCGGAACCTCGGGACAGAGACGGGGAAGCCCGGCTGGTGGGCGCCAGCGCGGCCCAGCGCTGCCCAGGACACGCGAGAGGGGGCACGCCGGTGTCACTCGCGCACGAACTGGCGCACAAGCCGATCCGGCGCTTCTGCGAGGAGCGAGTGGCACAAAGAAACACCAGAAACACCCCATCTGAGCGGGGCTTTTCTGTAGTGCGGGCGGAGGGACTTGAACCCCCACGGGCCGAAGCCCACCAGGACCTAAACCCGGTCGTACAGGCTATCCATGCCTATAAATGGCTTGAAATAGCCAACTGAGCGATTCATGCTCACGCATGGCTTGTCTCAATTTAAGACGACGAATAAGACGACGGGACGGCGAGGGCGGCCTCGACCCTGGCGGCATCGTCCTCGGCGGGTCGAAAATGCGCGTAGATCATGGTGGTGTCAATGCTTTCGTGTCCCATCCACGTCTTGAGGCGGATCAGGTCGACCCCGGCCGCCGCAAGGTTGGAGCCGTAGCTGTGCCGCAGATCGTGGAAGCGGATCGAGCGCAGCCCGGCGGCCTTCAGCGCCGCCTTGAAGCGCCTGACCAAGTCCGAGTGATCCAGCGCCGCCCCCGTCGTTGGATGGCAGAAGACGCGATCATCGGCAGCGGTGTAGTTGGATGCGGCGTGATGCCGTCGAAGCTCGGCGGCCACTGAGTCGGGGAGCGGAACCTCGCGCACTCCCGCTTTAGCGTACGTGCGGACTAGGCGTGAACGTAACAGCTCGCACAATGCCAGAGACAGTTGCTAGCGATGCCAACTCATCGCGAACTGCCACCAGACGACGGAGCGCTAGCGTCGCACCCCTGCCACGAGCGATCGGCGGCACCGCCAACGTTTTGGCAGGGCGTTGGCCTGTTCGTTGGCGGATGGTGGCGAGGCTTGTGGCTGGCGGCGCTGGTCATCCTGATGATCGACTTGTTGGTGCGCGATTTCGCCTAGGCCGAAGTTACCCCGAATAGCGGCCCCCTGATCGCCCCCGATCCCGCTCCCGATGTGGGGTAGGGGGCTTTTGCAGCCGCTCATATGTAGCCAAGAGTTTGGCCATTTTTCCGTC
>Ga0307373_10005778_pt1 | contig 20031 bp, 14 predicted proteins | sample OX2MG_FD_202534 | JGI IMG/M metagenome (GOLD analysis project Ga0307373, IMG submission 202534) | Soil microbial communities from Risofladan, Vaasa, Finland - OX-2 | ecosystem: Environmental > Terrestrial > Soil > Coastal area > Acid sulfate soil | place: Finland: Risofladan, Vaasa | collected...
AATAGGGCACCATCACGACGGCCTTTGACATGAGGGTGCAGAACGAGCTGGACCGGTTCCACCTCGTGCAAGACGTGGTCGATCGCCTGCCGGATCTGGGTTCCAAAGGGGCCTACCTGAAGCAGCAAATGCAGGACAAGCTCATAGAGCACGTACATTACATCGATGAACACGGCCAAGACATGCCGGAGATCCGGAACTGGAAGTGGAGCAACCCCAAGTGAATGCAAAAGCGCTCGGAGACACCGCGGGGATATGGTCGCCGACGACAGAAGGCTGCTGGCCATTGACGAAAGTAATCCAACCCGCAACATACGATCTACCAGGTTGGGGATTTCAGAGGCCGAGGAGGCCCGGCGCGTGCGCCTATCGGGAGCTGACTGTGGCCATCCGAGGCCTTGGTGAGTCCGTCAGCGGCGAGATCACCTACGACGAGACGATCCGCCAGAAAGAGAGATCGCGCTCCCGTTCGTCAAAGCCATCGCCGACACGGGGAATCATCCCGGCATCCAGGTCGATACGGGCGCAAAGGACTTGATAGTCATCCCGGAGAGAAAACGACCGAACGGCTTCGAACCTGGCTTAAGAGCGGGAGCCTTGCACCGTCAGATCGATTACCGCTGGCGGCAAGGGATCGTTGTCTTCTAAACAAGCGACGATCGTTCTGGTAACCAGCTTAGTATCATCGGGACCGCGCACCGGGATAGAGACGACACCGGCTTCTTCAGCCGGATAGTCGTTTCCTCCCACGAACAAAGCATCGCCAATGTAGATCATCTCCTTCAAGGAAACGCCTAGGATGTCTCGCAGCTTCCGGATTCCATAGGCTTTGTCGATGCCAAGTTTGGTGACATCAATGGACGTCGCGCCGCCCATTCGAACAGAAAACCCGGGAATCAAGGTGTCGAGGATTCCTTTGATTTTCTTTCGCTTGGCGAAATCGGGATCCCATTTGCTCTTTTCTTCTAGGGGAGCCTGCTGCCCTAGTGCGGAAAATGTTATCTGGCTTCCCCTGTCCTCAATTTCTTCTCCCCAGATTCTTTCGATCTTATAGCCCGATTCATCGACCGCCCTCCTTAGAGAGCTGATTATCTTTTCTTTTTCATCGGCGGTCAAGTCTTCCGAATAGAGCTTCTTCCAAGCTCCTGCGTAACGGAAGAACTGTGTTCCACATGTAGGGAGAAGGGAGAGGTTCCCCAGACGCTCGTCGCGGGGAAGATTCGAGAGAAGTTGCTTATCAAACTGCGGCCAGCCGCCTCCGGAAATGACAGCCACTTTGACGATGCCTAGAAGATTATGCAGCAACGCGGCCATTTCTGCATCAAGGGGCGATTTGCTTTCGGCAAGCGTGCCGTCCAGATCATAGACTATCAGCTTTTTCACGATCTTCCACCTCCAATTCTTCCGGTCTCAATCCGAGTTGCCAGATATGAGGGGGTTAAAGAAATGTGCTAGGACAAGCGCACGTTCGGCCTTCTATAGGATATGTGCGTCGCCTTGTGGCAAGATTAACCCCCAGAAAGCTGACTCAACACTTGCCGAGGGAGGAGCGGGCAGACTCCTTGTAATGACTGCCGATTTCTGTCCACTAGCCCTGGCTCATGACATGAACGCTATCGATGAAGCTTCTCACGATGCGTCAACCATCGGCGGGCCGATCGGCCGTGCTTTGAATCCAATGGATTCGTGGATAGTCATATAAGCGCGAAAACACCAGTCTTGGTGTTTTTGGCCACGGTCGACGATTCCGCGAGGGTGGAGAGAGAAATAGTCCGGTCCTGAGAATGAGTGCGATGCTCCTCGCCGGCGATGTCGGAGGGACCAAGACGACGCTCGGGCTGTTCCCCCTAGGAGGGGACCCGAAGACCCCCCACGTTGAGGCGACCTTTCCAAGCGCGAAGTACCCCGACCTCGAATCGGTTGTGCACGACTTCCTGGCACAGAATCGAGGAGAGGTAAGGTACGCCAGCTTCGGCGTGGCCGGCCCGGTGATCGGAGGCCGCGCCATAATCACCAACCTGCCGTGGGTGGTCGAAGAGAAGTCGCTCGCTGCGTCGCTCCATATCTCTGGCGCACACCTGATGAACGACCTCGAGGCCGTCGCCAGTGGCTTGCCGTTTTTGGGGCGGACCGACCTTGCCAACCTGAATCGAGGTAGGCCAGATCCAGAAGGGCCTGTCGCGATTATCGCCCCGGGGACTGGGTTGGGTGAAGCCTTCATCACACGAGAGGGGCCGCTGCATCGCGTCCATCCATCAGAAGGCGGGCACGCAGACTTCGCCCCCACCGACGAGTCTCAGGTCGGACTTCTCGAGCACCTTCTCAAGCGCTTCGACCACGTTAGCTATGAGGACGTCTGCTCGGGCATAGGCATACGCAACATCCATGAATACTTCGAGGAGACGAGCCTTCCAGAACGTGACTCCTCGCATGCTAAGGAGCTCGAGGTCGAGGATCCAGTACCCGTGATCGCGGCAGCCGCGCTCAGCGAGAGTCGCAGATGCGAGACATGCTCTCGCACAATGGAAATGTTTGCATCAATCCTCGGGGCGGAGGCTGGCAATCTCGCCCTGAAGGTGCTTGCGACAGGAGGGGTTTACGTCGCTGGCGGTATCCCGCGCAGAGTCCTGACACTGATAAAGGGCGGTTCCTTCATAAAGGCATTCACCAAGAAAGGCCGCATGTCGCGGCTCGTTTCGCGCATGCCGATGCACGTCGTCCTCCGCCCAGGCGTAGCGCTCCTCGGCGCAGCGAGTTCTGGGTTTGAGTCCATGCGGCTCAACCCAAAACTCTCAAGGGAGCTCAGGGATTGACGGAGATGAAGACAGACGCGAAACTCGACCAACTCTGCATCAACACCATCCGTTTCTTGTCTTTGGACATGGTGGACAGGGCGAAGTCAGGGCATCCGGGAACGCCGATGGGCGCCGCCGATTTTGTTTACACCCTCTGGGACCGATTTCTCAAACACAATCCAAACAATCCGAAGTGGGCCGACAGGGATCGCTTCGTCCTTTCACCAGGTCACGCCTCTGCATTGCTCTACAGCCTGTTGCACCTCACGGGCTACGACCTGTCCATGAATGAGCTCCGCAGGTTCAGGCAGTGGGGGAGCAAGACTCCCGGCCATCCGGAGTACGGCTTGACTCCGGGCGTAAGCGCCACGACAGGCCCGCTCGGGCAAGGCTTTGCCAATGGCATAGGGATGGCCTTGGCCGAGAATTGGCTGGGTGAGCACTACAACAGGCCAAACCACAACATAGTCGACCACTTCACATACGCAGTTGTTTCCGACGGCGACATGCAGGAGGGTGTCACTAGCGAGGCGGCAAGCCTGGCTGGGACTCTACGACTAGGCAAGCTGGTCTATTTGTATGATTCCAACGAAGTTCAGATCGAGGGGAGCACGAAGATGGCATTCAGGGAGAACGTCGCCCGTCGCTTCAAGGCCTATGGATGGCATGTCGTCGGGCCCATCCGCGGCGATGACGTTCCAGCGGTGGACAGAGCTATTCGCGAAGGTCAAGCCGAAACGGAGCGCCCCTCCCTGATAATCTGCAAGACCATCATCGGCCACTATAGCCCGATCCAAGGAACGTCGAAGGCGCATTCAGACCCGTTTGACAAAGAGGAGATACGCGAAACGAAGGCCGCTTTGGGGTGGCCTCAACACCCCTCCTTCTACGTCCCGAAGGAGGCGCTCAGTCACCTGAGAGAAGCGATCTCCCGCGGAGAGGATGCTGAGAAGGAGTGGAATCGATGCTTCGAAGGGTATGCGCTCGAATATCCCGAACTAGCACAGAGGTTCAAGGCCCAAATGGGAGGCGAGCCCTCTCCGCGCTGGGACGAGGGCCTAGATGGCCTCTTCCCCGCCGAGACCGAGCCGACCGCGACGCGTGACGCGTCTGGCAAGATACTCAACGCTCTGGTGCAGCGGATTCCCGGCCTGACCGGCGGTTCTGCAGACCTGGGTCCCAGCACCAAGTCTTATCTCGTCGGCTATGGCAATTTCGGCTTCCAGGAGCATTACGGCCGCAACATTCACTTCGGCGTGCGGGAGCACGCGATGGGCGCGATCGCGGGAGGAATGTCTCTGCATGGAGGAATTCTACCGTACACCGCGACCTTCCTGACCTTTTCCGACTACATGCGCCCGCCGATGCGCCTCGCGGCCATGATGCGCATCCGCGTGGTATACGTCTTCACTCATGACAGCATCGGCCTCGGTCAGGACGGTCCCACTCACCAGCCTGTCGAACACCTGATGGGGCTTAGAGGCGTCCCGAATCTCACGGTGATTCGACCGGCCGACGCGACGGAGACGACTGAAGCTTGGCGAGCTGCCATCCTTGACGTCCGCGGGCCTACCGCGCTAATATTCAGCCGGCAGAAACTACCGGTAATCGACAGGACTCGATATTCGCCGGCGAAAGGGTTGAGGCGAGGGGGGTACGTCCTCTGGCAATCGAAAGCGATGGATCCTGATGTAATCCTGATCGGCACCGGATCTGAGGTCCAAATCGCATTGGACGCGGGGGAGTCTCTGGCCGACAAGGACGGCTACAAGGTCAGGGTGGTCTCTCTGCCGAGCTGGGAGCTCTTCGACGCCCAGCCTCTCAAGTACCGTGAAAGCGTATTGCCATCCTCAGTCCGGGCTCGCGTTGCAGTTGAGGCTGGCATCACCATCGGGTGGGAACGTTACGTCGGTCTTGATGGAGCGGCGATCGGGATGAACAGATTTGGGGCCAGCGCCCCCGCAGAAATTCTGTACGAGAAATTTGGCATAACGGCGGAGAGGGTGGCCGAAGCTGCCCGCCAACTAGTCCAGCGCGACGGTGGAGACGCGTAGATTTGCCGACGATTCGCGACTTCATCGCGCAAGGCCAATCGATTTGGTATAACTATCTCCGGCGATCTTTCATCACGTCCGGGGACCTGCAGGCGCTGATAGACCAAGGACTGCGAGGCATTACCTCGAACCCAGCGACCTTCGAGGCGGCGATCGTCGGCAGCGTCGACTACGACGATGAGCTGAATCGCCTCGTAGGCCAGAAAAAGCCGGCCGAGGAGATTCTAGAGACGCTGATACTGGAAGACATAGCAAGGGCCGCCGACCTCCTTCGACCGGTTTACGATTCGCTTGACGGTTCGGATGGATACGTCAGCGTCGACGTTAGCCCGAGGCTCGCAAAAGACACGAGCCGGATGGTGGAGCAGGCTCGTCGCTTCTTCTACAAGCTGGATCGTCCGAACGTGATGGTGAAGATACCGGCTACCGCCGCGGGGATACCCGCGGTGAAGACCCTGATCGCCGAGGGGATCAACATCAACATAACGCTGATCTTCTCTGTTGCCCAGTACAAAGCCATCGCGGAGGCTTACATCGAAGGCCTTGAGGCTTTCGGGGCCAGCGGCGGAAATTTGAGAAAGGTCGCCTCGGTCGCCTCGTTCTTCCTGAGCCGAGTTGATACTGCCGTCGACCGAGAACTCGAGAAGATGGGCGAGAAGCCCCTCCAGGGGAAGGTCGCAATCGCGAATGCGAAGCTTGCCTACGCGAAATTCAGGGAGACGTTCAGCGGCCCCCGTTGGGAGCGCCTTGAGGCCATGGGCGCTCGCGCTCAGCGTCTCCTGTGGGCGAGCACCAGCACAAAGAACCCGTATTATCCTGACACCCTGTATGTGGATGGCCTGATAGGACCTGACACAGTCAGCACTGTCCCTCCAGCCACCCTGCGGGCTGCTCTGGATCACGGACAAGTCGCCGCCAATACCATCGAGGTCGGTCTCGATGCAGCCGCAGCAGACCTGGAGCGATTGTCGCGTCTCGGAATCAATCTCGACGCGATCACAGGAAAGCTGGAGGAGGAGGGCATCTCGGCCTTCTCCAACTCCCTCGACACCCTCCTGTCAAGCATAGCGCGCAAGCGGGAAGAGCTTCTGTCCGAGTTACATCGTGAATCCGCAGCCCTGGGACCGTATCAGGGCGCGATAGACGCCTCACTCGAATCGTTGGCATCGGACAAGGTAATTCATCGCATCTGGGCGCACGACTACTCTGTCTGGAAACCCGAGCCAACGGAGATCAGCAACCGGTTGGACTGGCTGCACTCTCCTGAGCTGATGCTCGAGCAACTATCCCGGTTCGACGAGCTGATCCAGGAAATCCGCTCTGCCGGCTACGCTCATGTCCTACTACTCGGAATGGGCGGTTCGAGCCTCGCTCCTGCCGTATTCGCGAAGGTCTTCGGGAGGAAGGACGGATGCCCGGAACTGACAGTGTTAGATAGCACGGACCCGGATACCGTGATGGCTGCCTACAGGAGGCTCGACCTGGAGGAGACGCTCTTCATCGTTTCTTCGAAGTCCGGGGGGACCCTCGAGACGCTCTCCCTCATGAAGTACTTCTATGCGCGCGTAGTTGAAACCGTCGGCGACGCGAGGGCGGGGGAACATTTCGTCGTGATAACCGACCCCGGAAGCGAACTCGCCACAATCGCGGACAGGAAGATGTTTCGCACCAAGATCCTGAACGACCCCAACATAGGGGGGCGGTACTCCGTGCTGTCGTACGACGGGCTTGTTCCCGCGGCGCTGATTGGAGTCGACCTCGCCAAACTGCTTGGGCAGGCGATGAGCGCCGCGTCGTCCTGCGAGCCGAGCGTGGAGCCCAAGGACAACCCGGGTGCCTGGCTGGGAGCGATCTTGGGGGAACTTGCGAAAAAAGGGAGGGATAAAGTGACATTCGTGATCTCTCCGCGGATCGAAGCCTTCGGAAACTGGGTCGAGCAGCTGATCGCGGAGAGCACGGGGAAGGAGGGGAGAGGGATACTTCCTGTCGTGGGAGAGCAGCTCGGGCCCCCAGACGCGTATGGCGATGACCGTCTTTTCGTCTCCATACAATTGGATGGTGATGGAGATGCGTCCGACGAAACGGCTCTCTCGACGCTCGTTGCTGCCGGGCACCCTGTCGTGTACCTTCGCCTGCATGACGTGTACGAGCTGGGCGGGCAGTTCTTTCTCTGGGAGATGGCAACCGCGGTGGCGGGTTACATCATTGGAGTGAATCCCTTCGACCAACCCAACGTGGAAGCAGCCAAGATCTTAGCTCGGAAAATGCTCGCAGACTATAAGGTGCAGCGCAGACTACCAGGCCTGACCGCCGCACTCACGACCGAGGATATCACCGTCTATGGAGACGCCGCTGGGAGCAGTCCTGATGCCATGCTGACAAGTTTTCTGGCAGAGGCGAAGCCAGGAGCCTACATCGCCATTCAAGCCTACGTCCAACCAACCGACATGACGGACAGGTCGCTCCGCGAACTGCGGAAATGGCTTATGGGGCGTTTCAAACTCGCGACGACGATCGGTTACGGACCACGCTTCCTCCACTCGACTGGCCAGCTGCACAAGGGGGACGGTGGCCGAGGGTTCTTCGTACAGATAACGTCTGCTGACAAGGACGACCTCCCCGTCCCTGACGAGCTCGGGTCTTCAAAATCGTCCGTGAGTTTTGGGGTGCTTAAGGAGGCCGAAGCGCTCGGCGATAGGCAAGTTCTCCTTGGTGCGGGAAGGAGAGTCATCAGTTTTCAGGTAAGGGGAGATGTTCCGAAAACGCTCGACCGCCTCACGGCGGCGTTGCGCCGCATCGCTGTGCCGTCCGCCTGATTTCTCCCGCGACGCGAGCGCGGTTCTCCGTCAAAGGAGGATTATGCAGCTACGCACTCCTTGAGGTCGGGTCGGGCGCCTCGGTCCACGTCCGACCTCAGCGTCCTCAAGAATACTTATCCGGTGCGGAGAATGTTTCAGCGGTGAGAGATTTTGGCGAAGGCCGCGGTCGCCGGACGTTGACCAGCAAATGGAACTAGGGATGGTTGGCCTCGGGAGGATGGGGGCCAACATGGCGAAGAGGCTGGCCAGAGGTGGCCACAGCGTAGTTGTCTACAACCGCACCGTCGAAAAATCACACGCACTGGCGAAGGAGGACCACCGAATAATCGCGTCAGACTCTTTGGTGGAGCTAGTAGCGAAGCTCACCCAGCCCAGGGCGGTCTGGGCTATGGTTCCGGCTGGCGAGGCGACGGAGAAGATGATCGACAGCCTCACAGAGTTTCTCTCGCCGGGTGACACGATAATCGATGGGGGCAATTCGCACTACACCGATACGGTGCGGAGGGCAATCAAAGTCAAAGAGAAGAATCTGAACTTCGTGGATGTGGGAACGAGCGGAGGGATATGGGGTCTGAAGGAAGGGTATAGCATGATGGTGGGAGGCGAGAAGAAGGCAGTCGAACGCCTGAGACCGGTTCTGGAAACTCTCGCGCCCCTGAAGAACAAGGGATGGGGATGGGTCGGCCCCAACGGCGCCGGGCACTACGTGAAGATGGTGCACAACGGAATCGAGTACGGCATGATGGAAGCCTATGGCGAAGGGTTCGAGATATTGAGGGGCAAGAAGGAATTCGACCTCGACCTTCACGAAATCGCCGAGATCTGGCGGTATGGAAGCGTGGTCCGGTCCTGGCTTCTCGACCTGACGGCAGCCGCTCTGTCGAAAGATCAGGATCTGAAGGGGATCAAGGGATGGGTCGCCGACTCTGGGGAGGGGAGGTGGACGGTGGCAGAAGCCATCGATCAGGGCGTCCCGGCGCCTGCTATCACACTGTCGTTGCTGATGCGCTTTGCCAGCAGGCAAGACGAGAGCTATTCTGACAAGCTGCTCGCCGCCTTGCGCCAGCAGTTTGGTGGGCATGAAGTGAAGGCGGAGCGCGCAGCGCGAAGAAGCAAGAAAAGAAAGTGAGTGGCGGTGCGAAAAGAAGCGCCCAAGAGGACGGCGATAGTTATCTTCGGGGCGTCAGGAGATTTGACGAGCCGGAAGATTATCCCTGCGCTCCACTCGCTGATGTGCGCAGGACTGATACCAAAGTCAACGCAGATCATCGGTGTCGCGAGGAGCCAGCTCACCGATGATGCGTTTCGCGACAGGCTCTCCAAGGGGATGGCCAAAAACTCGCGCCTCCTGCCAGGGGTCAAGAAGCCGTGGCCAAGCCTTGCGCCCAATCTCTCCTACCTGGCGGGAGACTATGACGATCCGAAGACCTACCGCTTGCTTGCAGGGAAGCTTTCAAACTCAGGGAAGAATCCGGTCAAAGTGAACCACCTATTCTATCTGTCGACGCCCCCCCAACTTTTCCCAACAATCGTCAAACAGCTGGGGATGTCGGGCCTAGCCCGCCCAGGTTCGGCATGGACCAGGATCATCATCGAGAAGCCGTTCGGGAGGGATAGAAAGAGCGCCCGCAAGCTCAACGTACAGCTTCACGCCGTCTTTAGCGAGGACCAGGTCTATCGTATCGACCACTATCTAGGAAAAGAGACTGTGCAGAACATAGTCAGCCTTCGATTCGCCAACTCCATCTTTGAGCCGTTATGGAACAGGAACTACGTGGACCACGTGCAGATCACGATGGCTGAGAACATAGGTGTAGAGCACCGCGCAGCGTATTACGACCACACCGGGGTGCTGCGAGACATGGTTCAGAATCATGTCCTTCAACTCCTCAGTCTCACGGCGATGGAACCTCCCTCTTCCTTCGACGCCCAGAGCCTATGGGCTGAAAAGGTCAAAGTGCTCAACGCCATGCGTCGGCCTCAAGCAAGCGATGTGGTTTGGGGCCAGTACAGGGGTTACCTGAGGGAGACGGGGGTTTCGAGGGATTCGAAGACGTCGACCTTTGTGGCCCTGAAGCTCTACGTGGACAACTGGAGGTGGCACGGCGTCCCATTCTACCTTCGAACGGGAAAGATGCTCCCGCGGAAGGCGACGGAGATCGGCTTGAAATTCAAGAGTGTCCCGCTCATGCTCTTTCCTGAGAGCAAGGATGTCAGCCCCAACCGAATCTCGCTATGCATCCAGCCGGACGAGGGAGTCAGCCTTCGCTTCGAGACCAAGGTGCCTGGGATGGGGATGGAGACAGCGCCGGCGGACTTGGTCTTTCACTACAATCGTTTCAGCAAAAGCGCGCTCCCGGAGGCCTACGAGCGGTTGCTCTTGGACGCAATTCATGGTGACCCGACGCTCTTCGTCCGCAGTGATTTCGAAGACCGTTCCTGGGCCATGCTTGACCCTCTCCTAGACGGCCGGGGACATACAGGTGTTGACTCCCCGCATCCCTACAAAGCGGGTTCTTGGGGTCCGACCGAAGCGGAAAAGCTCATGGCTCGGGACGGACGCTCGTGGGCGCTGGGGTGTTCGGCCGATTCGGATGGGCTCGCTTGATCGGTCAGAGCACGGAGGCACCCACGCGTTCCCGGTGTCGGTCTTTGGATGGCCAGTCATCAACAAAGTGCATCCTGTTCTCTGACCTCAATCGTGTTTTTTCGAGATGAGGCGGAGAAAAGTCATCTTGCTACGCTCATGAGAAGTTCAGCTTCCCTCATTTGGGCGCGATAGGCACGGCTACGACTCGGGATGGAGCGCCGTCTCCGCCGCTGAGCTTGATCGGGAGGCAGATGAGAAGAACTCTTTTCCCCACGAACTGCTTGACAGCACTGCTCAGAGACTCTATGATGAATATCCCGTTACCTAGGAGCGTCTTGTGCACGACCGGATCGGTGGCTTTGAACTTCTCAACGCTCAAGAAATCTGTCCCAACCGCGCGCACCTTCTTTGATACGAGGTATTCAGCAGCGTCCCTTGTCAGGTACGTGTAATTGCTGTTGACATCTTTCTCGCCCCAGTGCTCGCTGCAACCTGTGTAGCAGATTACGATGTCATCCGCCTTTATCAGGCCGTCAAGTTTCGGTCTGAGGTCAGACGACGTGATACCGCTTCCTATGAGTTTATACGAAATGTCTGCCACGTGGGCTTCTCCGATCAGCCTCCTCGGCGGTATCTGGTCGACCCCTATCCCGTTCCGGATGAAGTGTCGCGGAGCGTCGGTGTGTGTCCCAGTGTGGGAGCCGAGGGTAAGGCTCGTGAGATTGACCCCGTCCTTGGCGAGCGTCCTATAGCTTTTGAATGATGGCACGGGATTCCCGGGATAGATTGGCATGCCGTTGGCGAGCTCTTGCGTCAGATCGACAGACTCGTCGAACCTGTATGTCATGTCGTATCGAGTAATCTCAGCACTCTTACGCGTTTTGCTCCGGGCGCTATGGGTCGGTAGCGTCCGCCATCACGACTTGATGATCCTTGGACTCTATGGCATCGGCCCACTTCTTTGTAACCTCGATGAGGTCGCGTCGCAGCCCTTCCCCGGACAAGCCCAACCTGCGAAGGTCCTCGAAACCATCAGCGAGTTCGTTCAAGGAGAGAACACCCCTGACCCATTTTTCGTAGTCTCTCCTCTTGGCGTGGAACTCGATCGATTCGATGGGCGATTTTTCGAGCACTTCGATGAAGCCCTCTATTGATGTAGCCAGCAGACCCGTGTATTGCCCGAAGTTCGTATAGCAGTAGAACGCCGTCTCCAAGGGCGCTGCCACGATTCCTTTCACCGTTTCGTCTGCGCCAATCTTCACGTTGGGCCAAATCCTGGTACCGTTGAGAACTTTTACCCTGTCCCCGATCACACACCCAGGTCCAATGATCGACCCATTTACGGTGATGTTCTCGTGAAGCACCGCTGACTGTCCGATCACGCTGTCAATGACTTTGCAGTTCCTTCCTATGGAGACCCTCTCCATTATTGCGCCTCGCTCAAGCACAGTACCTGACGAGATATGCGCGTTTCTCTTGATAACGCAGTATTGACCAATCTTTGCCTCCTCCTCGATCGTGACCTCTCTTTCAATGAGGGCAGGACCGGTAATTTGGGCGCGCTGGTCTATGCGCGCCGTCCTGTCTGTCATTGTCAGATTGGGTAACTCTATTGAGAGTGCGTTTTGGGCTCGGGCCATATTCTCCACCACCCACTTCACACCTCGGAGGTACCCTTCGAGGTTTCCGATGTCCACCCAGAAGGCGTTGGAAGCGAATCCGGAAAGCTTCTTGCGAAGCTTTAGGAGCCACGGAAATAGGTTCTTTGCAAAGTCCCATTCGTTATCCAGGATGTAGTCGATCGACTCGGGTTCCATTATGTAGAACCCGGTGCTCACAAGGTTGCTTCTCGCTTCCTCCTTGCCAGGTTTCTCCTGGAATTCGGTTATCGCATTTTTCTTGTCAAGTATAGCAACTCCATAGTCTGAAGGGTCATGCACTTGGGTAAGGACTATTGTCGCGAGGGCCCCGCTCTTATGATGGAAGTCCACGGCCTCTCTCAGTGGAATCTCAGTCAGAGTGTCCGCCTGGGCAACCAGAAACGTGTCGTCAAGGAGGTGCTCGCCCAGCTTAAGGCAGCCAGCCGTCCCGATGCGGAGCCCATCCGGTTCAACCTCGTAGGTTATTCGAACCCCGAACCTTGACCCGTCACCCAAGTATTCCATGATTTGGTTCCTCGTGGAACCTCGCACCACGATCACAATTTCGTCAAAGCCTTCTCGGGCGAGGCGTGACAGAAGGTAAAAGATTGAGGGCTCAGGGCCCAATGGGAGTAATGGTTTCGGGCGAGTGAAAGTAAGCGGTCGTAGCCTCGTCCCTTCTCCTGCGGCAAGAACGACGGCCTTCGTTTTCAACACTCACCTGGGCGACTCTTCATCGGGTTTTCCCCTCGATTTAATCATTCCCCCGGGTCTCTGCCGGTTGAGTGGAATTCAAGAGGCTTCAATCGAGGGCTTAAATGAGAACAACGAGACGTCGGCAGCGCGAATAGCATGGGACCGGTGAAAGCGGAGGAAGAACCGTCGCATGGCCGAGCGACTGAAGCCAGACCTAAGCGCGTGTGGATGCTCTCGTTTGAATCGTCGGAAGTAGCACAGCTGGGTGGCTTGGGCTCGGCCGTCGCCAGCCTCTCGAAGGCTCTTGCTAAGGACCATGAGGTCTCCCTATTCATGCCCAGTCATGGGAGACATAACGACGTTCGGCTCAAAGAAAAATTGGGTCTGAGCGCACTCCAGGGGTTCGTCTGCGATGGCGCGAGGCGAGGAGTCGACGGCAGCCTTCATCCCTACAAGATCGGGATGGAGGAAGGGCATTTCGAAGGCGTCAGATACTTCTTGGCAAAAGGTCTCGATACGAGTACCAGCCAGTGGCTCGACCACCGGCAGATCTATGATGGGGAGCTGACTTACCAAAAAATATCTCTGTTCGCGCGAGCCATGAAGGGGTACCTCGACTTTATTATGAGAGAACGCCCCGAAACGAGGCCGGACGTCGTTCATGCCAACGATTGGCACTCGATACCTGCGGCCGTGGCCCTCAAACAGGTGTTCACGGAGGAGAGCGTCAACGTCCCGCTGGTGTTGACGATTCACCTTTTGAGTCGCAGGGGGATACCGTGGCACTACGTTTCAGAGAATTGGTGCGGAATAAGGGACGAGCCGCAATACGTGACCGTGGACGGAGCGAAGAGACTGGTGACGTACAGGGAGGTGTGGGAAAACCTATCTGACGACAAGTTCGAGAGATTTGGGGCGTACGAGGCAGATTTCGTTGCGAGCGTAAGCGAGTCGTACCTGCGTGCGGACGTGATCCCCTTTCTCGGGGCGGGAATGGGCGGCAGGTCGGGCGTCATCTACAACGGCTGCGATTGGGACGAAGAGAAGATCGTCCAGATTGTGAGCAAAGAGCAACCACGGGGGAATGGCGCATCGGCAGCGGCGAAACCGACCAGGTCAGATTTCCGAAGATACCTGCTGACAAGGGCACTGGGCGAGGCGGAGGCTCCCGCGATCCCGGAGAGCGAGGTGCGCGAGGTCGTTGAGAGTCTTCAGCGCGGGAAGATGCGGCCTTTTGCGGAGGACGGTCCCCTCGTGCTGGCAACAGGAAGACTCGATCCTCAAAAAGGCGTGGACGTCCTCCTCAAGGCGGTTCCCGAGGTTCTTGAGGTATTTCCGGATGCAAAATTCTTGCTCCTGCTCGTGCCCCTATTCAGCAGGGAACTCATCGACTCGACCCTTGGCGAGGCGAAAGGGTATGAAAAGAACGTCCGCGTCGTCTTGGGACGCGCCGAAGGACTATACAGGCTCGCGCACATCTCGGCTGACGCCTACGCGATCCCCTCAAGGTGGGAACCGTTCGGGATTACCGCTCTTGAGGCCATGGCCACAGGTAACCCGGTAGTTGGGAGCAGGGTGGGAGGAATAACCGAGACCGTGCTCGACATACTTGACCACCGCAGGGATGGAACAGGGCGTCTTGTGCCGGCGGAGGACCATCTTGAGCTTGCACGAGGGCTCATCTGCTTCCTTGCGATGATGAAAATCGACGAGGAAACCAGAAGCGGGGTGCGCCAGGATGGGCAACGTTTGCTAGACTCTATACCCTATGACGTCGTGAGGGAACTCGTCGCACGCGATCCGGCGTTAGGTTCGGCAATCCGTGAGAATTGCAGGACGAGGGTCGAAAAGCACTTTAGACCGAATGACGCGGCCCGGATGGCCGTCAGTGCTTATGATAGCGCGTTCAGAACCTCGAAGAACAGGATCACGCCAATCTAACGGCACTCTCAAAACGTTCTCCGGAGCGGCGGGCGCATGTCGCAGGGCGGCGAGCTCTCTCACGACAATCGGCCCAAAGTCGGGGCATGCGGGCGGGCTCATTCGCATCCGAGGTGAATGACTGTGCAAGAGATCGAACATGACTATACGCTGCTGACCGAATACGACGTCCACCTTTTCCGCCAGGGCGAACACTACCGACTCTATGAGAAGCTGGGCTCCCACGTCGTCAACGGTCAAGACAGGACTGGGACGTACTTCGCGGTGTGGGCTCCAAACGCGAAGAGCGTTTCCGTGATGGGAGAGTTCAATTCGTGGAAGCGGGACTCACATGCTCTCGGTAGGCGGTGGGACAGTTCAGGCATCTGGGAGGGATTCCTGCCAAAGGTGGGCGCTGGCGAACTCTACAAGTATTACGTTACGGCGGCCGACGGTCGAGGGAGAGACAAGGGTGATCCGTTTGCCTTTAGATGGGAGACGCCTCCGAGGACCGGCTCGATAACCTGGGACGAGGCCTACGTCTGGAATGATTCAACTTGGCTCCAAGAGAGATGTAAGCGTAACGCGCTCACTTCTCCAATCAGCGTGTACGAGGTGCACCCTGGGTCGTGGAGGAGGGTTCCTGAGGATGGAAATCGCTCCCTCAGCTACAGGGAGATGGCTTCGTATCTCCCGAGCTATGCGAGCGACATGGGATTTACCCACGTGGAGTTCATGCCGCTCATGGAGCATCCCTTCTACGGTTCTTGGGGGTATCAGACAACAGGGTACTTCGCACCGACGAGCAGATACGGTCCGCCTCAGGACCTGATGTTCCTGGTTGATCAACTCCATCAGCGTGGAATAGGTGTGATACTCGATTGGGTGCCCTCTCACTTTCCTTCAGACGAATACGGTCTCGCGTTCTTCGATGGTACCCACCTCTTCGAGCACGAAGACCCAAGACAGGGATTCCATCCGGAATGGCGGAGCTCCATCTTCAACTACGGAAGGCATGAGGTGCGGTCATTTCTCATGAGCAGCGCGGAGTTCTGGTTGGATAAGTTCCACGCCGACGGGCTCAGGGTCGACGGCGTCGCTTCGATGCTCTATTTGGACTACGCACGAAAGGAAGGCGAATGGATCCCCAATGAAAATGGAGGGAGGGAGAACTTGGAGGCCTCGTCATTTCTACGACGGCTTAACGAAGTGGTCTACAAGGAGCACCCAGACGTGCAAATGATTGCGGAAGAGTCGACCTCCTGGCCTATGGTTTCAAGACCCACGAATGTGGGAGGCTTGGGATTCGGGCTAAAGTGGAACATGGGATGGATGCACGACACCCTCGGCTACTTTTCTGAAGACCCCGTCCACAGGAGATACCACCAGAATGAGCTCACGTTCAGCATGTGGTACGCATTCACGGAAAACTTCATCCTTCCCTTATCGCATGACGAGGTCGTCTACGGGAAGAGATCGCTGCTGAACAAGATGCCTGGAGACGAATGGCAGAAGTTTGCGAACCTCCGACTACTGCTGGCATACCAATTCTCGCATCCAGGAAAGAAGCTTCTCTTCATGGGGGGCGAGTTCGCACAGTGGAACGAGTGGAATCACGAAGTCAGCTTGGATTGGAACCTCCTCGACTACCCTCGCCATGCCGGCGTCCAGCGGTTGGTCAAGCATCTGAACAAGCTATACCGGACCAAGCCTGCGCTTCATGAGCTTGATTGCGAACCGGATGGTTTTCAGTGGATAGATTTGGACGATGTGGAGAATAGCGTACTCAGTTTTGTCAGAAAGGGCACAAATCCTGGGTCGATATTGGCTGTCTTCAATTTCACTCCCGTTCCCAGGCAGGACTACAGGGTGGGGGTTCCGAACCCTGGATTATGGAAGGAGGTTCTAAACTCAGATGCCAAGGGATTCGGCGGAAGTGGCCAGGGGAGCTTGGTTCGCGGCACGGCGGAGCCCGTGCCTTGGCACGGGAGAAGCTACTCCATTTCGATTACGCTTCCACCACTGGCAGCGGTTCTTTTTGAGGGTGCCTAACAGTCACTACGTAACCATCAGGTTCGTCACTCGCACCGACCTTGTGCCCTTCGCGGTCGCAGTAATTCTTATACGCTCGGTTGCGAAAGCTCCGATCTAGGCGCACCAGTGTGGTCCAGTTCTTCCTAGATACGGCCTCGCTGAACGAGATCGAGATAATCGCTAGGCAGGGCATGACCGAGGGGGTCACCACGAACCAAAAGATACTCCTGACGGAAGGAAGGGTCGACTTCAAGCGGCGCATCATGGAGATCTGCCGCCTCGTCAAAGGGCCCGTCAGCGTAGAGACGACCAAGAGCTCCGTGCAAGAGCTCCTGGCACAGGGGAGAGAGTTCGCCTCGTGGCACAAGAACATCGTCGTGAAGGTGGCCATGCACGGCGACGGAAGGGGGCTAGAGGTGGTCCACCAACTCGCCAAGGAACACATCAAGACAAACATGACCGTAATGATGACGTTCAACCAGCTGGTCCTCGCCTCGAAGGCGGGCGCGACCTACGTCTCGCTCTTCTACAACAGGTCGATAGAGGCCCGCGAGAACCCGCTGCAGATAATCAGGGACTATGCGTCGCTTGCAAGGGAAAATGAGACCATGGCGAGGCTCATCGTCGGGAGCATTAGGAAGACCGAGGACGTCGCGCTCGCTGTGGCCGCCGGCGCCCACATCATGACCGTCCCCTTCAAGATCCTGAAGCAGATGCCTTTCAACAAGCGGACCGAGGAGACCATCGAGGAGTTCGACAAGGCGTGGGAGGAGTTCGAGTCGATGAAGAAGGCAGCAATCGTCCGGTGAGCCCATGCGAGAAGGCCACGCTCTCATCAACGATTGGGCCACTAGCTAGAAGTACGGCTTCACTTGCGATAGTCCTCTATCTCTCTCTGCGCCGCATCTACGGCGAGCGCATGAAGCTTCTTCGCCACGTCTTCGGTCTTGCCTTCCGCGTTCACTTTAATCGTGGGATTAGTATTGGAGACTCGAATCAGGAACCACCCCTCGTCAGAAAAGGCCTTTATCCCATCTAGGTACAAGACTTTGTAGCCCAACGACTCTACTTTCGGTTTCAAGGATTCGACGACTTTGAATTTTATTTCGTCTGGACAGCTGATAGATTCCACGTTTGTTGCAGGATATTTCGGTATCGAATCTATCAGATCTGCCAGCGATTTGCTGTTCGTAGATAGGATTTCCAAGAGTTTTAGTCCAGCGAAAATCGCATCATCCAACCCGAAAATTTCCGAGAAATACAAATGGTTGCTGTACTCTCCTCCGAACACTGCGTTCTCCTGTTTCATCCTGTTTGCGATAAACGAATGACCGACCCGGTTTACAACGGGAACGCCTCCCTTTGACTTTACAAACTCGCTAATGAAAGATGAGCAACCTACGTCAAAGACAATTTTCGCATTCGCGTTTTTTTGCAGATATGATTCGGAAAAGAGCGCTATTGTCACGTTGCCTGAACCGCAATAGCGCCCCCTGGAATCCACGAAGGCGGCCCTGTCCCCGTCGGCATCGAAGGCGATTCCAACGTCGGCTTTTTGCTCAACTACTGCTTTCTTCAGCTCCGCGAGACATTCTTCCGTGACGTCCGGCTTTTGCCCAAGAAATCTCCCATCTATTTTGTCGTTGATTGTGACTACTTCGCACCCGACTCTGGAAAAGGCTGTAGGCCCAACAAGATATGTCGCCCCTCCGCGGACATCCAACACCACACGGAATTTTTTCCCGACTCTGATTTTTCCTAGGATGAAGTCCAGGTAAGCGTCCGCCGCGTCAAGGTTCGCAACCTTGCCGATGGTGGCCGTGTTCGTGAAATCTTGATTCGAGAAAATGTCTCTGATTTTCTCCATCCCAAAGCCCTCGGAGCAGATCAACCCCTCGGAATTTATCGGAATAAACCCGTTCCATTCTGCGGTATTGTGAGATGCCGATACCACAACTCCCCCGTCGAAGCCCTTCTCTAAAATTACCAACGCCGAGGATGCGGTGGGAAAGATTCCCAAGTCCACAACATTGCAGCCGACAGAAGTGAGGCCGTTTGTCAAGCCATTCCTTAGGATTTTCCCGCTCTCTCTTGTGTCTCTTGCAACAACGACTGTTTTTCCTTCACCGAAAAATGTTCCGATGGCCTTTCCCAACTTTTCAGCAAATGATACCGTCAGGTCTCTTCCATAAATCCCACGGATATCATATGCACGAAACATATTTTTTTGCGCCCCTTCCATGCTAATCACTTGGAAAAGTCAGTTCTCTCCGCCCTTGCGAAGCTGGGGCCGTAGATAACTGCAGCGTCTCCCGATCGCCTGGGAGGCAATTCCTGACATCTGCTTCCTTCTCGGCGATGTAGAAGCCTCTTTGACGCCTCTCGAAAAAGGATGAATTCGCCTAGCCGAGCGTCGTGAACAACCCTGATGCTGCTGGAGCGTGTACGATAGGGCGTTCCGAAACAATTCTCCCACCAACGGGAATAAGCCGGAAAATCCGGGTAATACATATATAAGCTCCCACCAACGCCACGTGGTTCACGTGGAAGCCCTAAAGGACGGAAAAGAGGCAAACAAGGAAGAATTTCCGAAAGTTTCTGTGGAAGAGGCGTACGACACCCTAAAGTCGATGCGTGTACATGGCGCGGGCCGGATTGCGAGGTTCGCAGCCACTGCACTAAGAGACTACGCGAAGGATGCCAAAGCGAAGAGTTCGAGGGAGTATTGGGCGCTCGTCCTGAAAGCAGGAGAGAGGCTTAGGTCTGCCAGACCTACCGCAGTCTCGCTCCCCAATGGCGTAAACTACGTGTTGTATGGCGGGAGGACCACCTTCGAGTCCGGCGGGTCGGTCGAGGAAGTCAGGAACGCGACCGTGAACACTGCGAACGACTTCATCACATCTAGCTTGGATGCCGTCAAGCTCATCGGAGAGATAGGCGCGAAGCGGGTCAAGAACGGCGACGTCATCATCACCCATTGCAATAGCGAGGCGGCCATAGGCGTCTTGAAGAAGGCCTACGACATGGGTAAGGGCATCAAGGTATACTGCGACGAGACGAGGCCAAAGTTCCAGGGGCACAAGACGGCAGCGACGCTGGCCGCGTACGGCATCGACACGACGCTGATCTGCGACTCTGCATGCAGGGTCAACATGGCCCACGCCGACAAGGCTATCGTCGGGTGCGACGCCATCGCAGTCAACGGAGCGTTGGTCAACAAGATCGGCACATCCCAGGTCGCGACGATGGCCCACGAAGCGAGGGTAAATTTCATGGTCGCGGCTGAAACTTATAAGCTCGACTTCAAGACCTTGAATGGCGAATTGGTCGATATCGAAGAGCGGGACTACACGGAGATCGCCTCGAAGGAATGGAGCGCCCACAACCCAAAGGTGAGGTTCAGCAACCCGGTCTTCGACGTCACCCCCCCGGAGTACATCGACTTCTACATCACTGAGAAGGGCATTGTGCCGCCAGGAGCGG
>Ga0307373_10005779_pt1 | contig 20025 bp, 17 predicted proteins | sample OX2MG_FD_202534 | JGI IMG/M metagenome (GOLD analysis project Ga0307373, IMG submission 202534) | Soil microbial communities from Risofladan, Vaasa, Finland - OX-2 | ecosystem: Environmental > Terrestrial > Soil > Coastal area > Acid sulfate soil | place: Finland: Risofladan, Vaasa | collected...
TGGCCGCGGGGATCTTCCTGGTCTTCCGTCGACCTGAGGGCAACGACATCGATTCGGTGCGGAGCTACCACAGTGCCCTCGGGACCCTCGAGCACCTGTCCGAGCGCACCCCCCGCTCGACGGTCGACGTCGTCGGATCGGGCGACCCGGCCGCAGCGGAGCCGGGCGTCCCCCGGAGCTACCGGAGGCCGGACGGAGGCGCTCCCTCCCGGACATCCGGCCCCGGCCGATCGGTGCCGCCGGTCCCGGTCCGGGGCAACGACGAGTTCCCCGACCCCGAGACCCCCCTGGTCTTCGACGACTCGCGTCCCCGCGACCGCTACCGGAGGGACGCCTCGGGCGAGTCGGCCCCGGTGTCCCGCATGGACCGGGCCCAACGGCACGCTCTCGACACCATGAACCACCGGCCGAGGCGGGCGACGACCGTGATGATCGTGGTCGCGGCGTTGGCGCTGTTCGGGGCGCTGGCCTACGCCGGAAGCAAGCGCTCGTCGTCGGGCCACCCCCACGCCGCGGCCACCACGTCCACGACGACCGGTGCCGGATCGGCCGCGGGTAGCCACACCACGACCACCAGCGTCGGGAGGACGACCAAGACCACCCCGACGACCCAGCCCAAACAGGTCGTGGCCCTGACCTCGACCTCCACCTCGGCCACCTACCCCGTGACCAACGCGTCCTACAAGGTCACGCTCACCGGCAGTGGCACGTGCTGGGTGGCGGTGACCAGTGCGTCGTCGGGCTCCACGCTGTGGGCCGGCGAGCTCCAGGCCGGATCGGTCCAGGACGTCCAGGCCACCGGGACCGTCACCGTCCAGATGGGCACGCCGTCGGTCACCTTGGCCATCGACAAGGTCCCGGTCGTCTTCCCGACGCCGGTACGCTCCCCGTTCGTGGCCACGTTCCAGCCGACGGCCGCGGCGCTCGCCGCGGCGGGTGCGGCAACTTCCTCTGCGTCCGGATCGCCGACGCCCTCCGGCACCTCGGCCACCGGCTCCACTACGACGAGCTCGACGTCGCCCCCGTGAGCCCGAGGGCGTCCAGGATGAACGCATAGATGAAGGCCTCGTCGCGCCAGGCGTCGTACCGCCCAGACGGCCCGCCATGGCCCGCCCCGAGCTCGGTCTTCAACAGCACCCTGTTCTCCGGGTTGGCGGCCCGAATCCTGGCCACCCACTTGGCCGGCTCCCAGAACCCGACCCGGGGATCGGACAGGCCACTGGTGGCCAGGATGTCCGGATACCGCACCGGCCGGCCCTCGTCGTCCGCGCCCCGCACGTTGTCATAGGGCGAGTAGGCCTTCATCGCCGCGTAGATCTCGGGGTCATCGACCGGATTGCCCCACTCCTCCCACTCGAGCACGGTCAGCGGCAGCGTCTCGTCCAAGATGGTGGTCAGGCAGTCGACGAAGGGCACCTCGGCCACCATGGCCCGGAACAGCCCCGGGGCCAGGTTGGCCACCGCCCCGATCAGCAGCCCCCCGGCGCTGCCGCCCCTGGCCACCAGCTGCCCGGGCGTGGTCCACCCCTCGTCGATCAGGGCGTGGGCACAGGCCACGAAGTCGGTGAACGTAGTGGGCTTGGCCGCGAGCTTGCCCTGCTCGTACCAGGACCGGCCCATCTCGCCACCACCACGGACGTGGGCGATGGCGAAGACGAAGCCCCGGTCGAGCAGGCTGAGGCGCAGCGATGAGAAGGTCGGGTCGATGGAGACTTCGTAGGAGCCGTATCCGTAGAGCAGGCACGGTGCGGGTCGGTCCGGTCCGTTTCTCCCGACCCTGTCGGGGCGGTAGACGAGCGACAGGGGGACCCGCGTCCCGTCGTCGGCCGTGGCCCAGCGCCGTTCGGTGCGGTACCGGCCCGGGTCGAAGTCGCCCAGCACCGGCTGGCGCTTCATGAGCGTCGAGGTGCCGGACCCGAGGTCGAGGTCGTAGACGGATCGGGGGGTCACCAGCGAGGTGTACTCGTAGCGGAGGGTCCTCGACTCGTACTCGGGGTTGGCCCCGCCCCACACCGTGGCGGGGGACTCGGGCCGCTCGATGTCCGTCGAGCTCCCCGACGCGGCGTCGATCACCCGCGCCCGGGACTCACCCCCCTCACGCTCGTAGACCACCAGGTGGTCGGCGAAGGGGTCGACGGCGTCGAGCCTCACGCCGGGCCGGGCCGGGATCAGCTCGTACCACGAGTTCCGTGCCGGGGAGTCGTCGGGAGCCGCCATCAACCGGAAGTCATCGGCGCCGTCGTTGGTCACGATGAGGAAGCGACCTCCCCGGCCGGTCGACGGGTCGCCCCGGTCGTGGTCGACCGTGTACTCGATGCCCTGGCGCCTGGGCTCGATGACCTCGAACCGTCCCTCGGGTTCGTCGGCCGGCATGGCGCGGTACTCCGAGGTCACCTTGGAGTCCAGGCCGATCAGCACGTACCGGTCGTCCCTGGTCCGCCCGACCCCGACGTGGAAGCGGTGGTCCGCCTCCTCGTAGACGAGGGTGTCCGAGTCGGATCCGGTTCCGACCCGGTGCCGCCAGACCTGGTGGGGGCGCATGGCGTCGTCGACCCGGACGTAGAACACGGTGGCGTTGTCGTTGGCCCAGGCCACACCGTAGGAGGTGTCTTCGAGGGCCTCGGCCGAGGGCTGACCGGTGGAGAGATCGGTGAAGCGCATGGTGTAGCGCTCGCCGCCGGTGGTGTCGGTGGAGTACGCCAGCCAGCGGTGGTCGGGGCTCACCTCGAGGTTCCCCACTGCGAAGTACTCGTGGCCTCTGGCCAGTCCGTTCTCGTCCAGGAGGACCTGTTCGCCCTCCGGCACGTCGTCCGGAGACCCGTCCGGCCGGGGTGCCACGGGTTCCGTCCCGTCGGGGCCCCTGGCGTCTGGGCCCGTCCCCTCGGGGCCCGCCGGTCGCCGGCAGTGGATGCCGTAGTTGCTGCCCTCCACGGTGCGCCCGTAGTAGAGCCAGGGACCCTTGCGGACCGGTACCGACAGGTCGGTCTCCTCGATCCGGGCCACCATCTCGTCGTAGAGGGCCCGGCGGAGGCGGAGCGTGCCGGACATCGCCGCCTCGGTGTAGGCGTTCTCGGCCTCGAGGTGGCCGATGACGGCCGGATCGTCCTTGTCCCGCAGCCAGTACCAGTCGTCGACCCGGACGTCGCCGTGAGCCTCGAGTCTCACCGGGCGCCGTTCGGGCGTCGGGGGCGCCAGGATCGCCGCGTCGGGTCCCGAGGGTCGTCTCCCAGCCATCTGACCACGATGACACGACTCTTCGGGCACCGAAAGACGTGTGCTGCTCTGCCCCGGCTGCGGGGTTGTTACTATCTGTATAGGGGAAATAGCAGCCCGACCGGGCGGCACCCCAGGAGCCCACATGACGACCACCGATCTCGACCTCGGAAAATACAAGCTTGGGTGGTCCGACGAAGAGGACTACGTCTTCAAGCCGAAGAAGGGCCTCAACGAGTCGATCGTCCGCGAGATGTCGGCCATGAAGAAGGAGCCGGAGTGGATGCGCGACTTCCGGCTCCGGGCTCTGCAGCGCTTCGAGAAGCGCCCGATGGCCGAATGGTTCGCGGTCAACATGCCCGATCTGGACTTCGACGACATCTACTACTACATCAAGCCGACCTCGGGTCAGGTCGAGGACTGGAACGACCTCCCCGACGCCATCAAGAACACCTACGAGAAGTTGGGGATCCCCGAGGCGGAGCGCAAGTACCTGGCCGGTGTGACCGCTCAGTACGAGTCCGAGGTCGTGTTCCACCGCAATCGCGAGGACCTCGAGGCCCTCGGCATCATCTTCTGCGACATGGACACGGCGGTGCGCGACTACCCGGACCTGGTCCGCAAGTACTTCGGGACCATCATCCCTCCCAACGACAACAAGTTCGCCGCCCTCAACTCGGCCGTGTGGTCGGGTGGCTCGTTCATCTACGTCCCGCCCAACGTGGTGGTCGACCAACCCCTGCAGGCCTACTTCCGCATCAACGCGGAGAACATGGGCCAGTTCGAGAGGACACTGATCATCGCCGACGTCGGTTCCCAGGTGCACTACATCGAGGGGTGCTCGGCGCCCGTGTACACCAGTGACTCGCTGCACTCGGCGGTGGTGGAGCTGGTGGCCCTCGAAGGGTCCCGGATCACCTACACCACCATCCAGAACTGGTCCAACAACGTCTACAACCTGGTGACCAAGCGTGCCCGGGCCGAGGCCGAGGCCCACGTGGAGTGGATCGACGGAAACATCGGCTCCCGCCTCACCATGAAGTACCCCAGCGTGTACCTGATGGGGCCCAAGGCCTCGGGAGAGGTGCTCTCCGTGGCCTATGCCGGTGCCGGCCAGCATCAGGACGCCGGGGCCAAGATGATCCACGCCGCTCCGGAGACCACGTCGACCATCGTCTCCAAGTCGATCTCCAAGGATGCCGGCATCACCACCTACCGGGGCCTGGTCCACGTCGACGAGGGGGCCAAGCAAGCCAAGAGCTTTGTTCGTTGCGACGCGCTCCTCCTCGACGACACCGCCGTCTCGGAGACCAAGCCGTACATGGAAGTGGCCGAGCGGGACGCCCGCATCGGGCACGAGGCCACGGTGTCCAAGGTCGGAGACGACCAGCTCTTCTACCTGATGAGCAGGGGTTTGTCGGAGACCCAGGCCATGGGAATGATCGTCAACGGATTCATCGAGCCGATCACGCGCACGCTGCCCATGGAGTACGCCGTCGAATGGAGTCGCCTGATCGAGCTGCAGATGGAGGGCTCCGTAGGCTGAGCTGCGGGCCCGCCGTCATCGCGCCGCCGGGGCACCACCTGCCGTCGGGAGCGCCGCTGCAGGTTCGGGATCGACCGGAGGCCCGCCCAGCGGCCGACCGAGTGGAGAGGCAGAATGGTCCGATGCCGATGAGGGAAGAGTGCAAGCACTTTCAGAGCCGGACCTACGACTCGGGGGAAGTGGCCCGGTTCTGCATCCTCGACCTCGCTCCCGAGGCCCCGTGGAAGTGTCCCGACGACTGCTCGTCGTACGCGCCTCGACTGGCCGATGTGGGCTGGGCGCACGGCTCACTGGTGGAGCCGGCGATCGAGTCCATGCCCGACGTGCCCGGTGAGGAGGCGGCCCAACTCCTCGACCAGGCCGAGGAGATCATCAACGCCGTCGGCCCCGAAGTCCTCGCCGACGTCCGCAAGCAGGACGAGAGGAACGAGCGCAAGGACCGGCGCTGGTGGCGACGCCGGCACTGAGCCCGGGCTCCCGTTCCCGCCGGTGCCCACCGGCTCGGGCAGGGCTGGAGATCACCTCCCGGTGAAGGTGGCCGGACGCTTCTCCGCGAAGGCCCGCATGGCTTCGGCCAGGTCGTCGGAGGCCAGAAAGCCGGCATTCCAAGTGGCCACGTACTCCAGGCCCTCTGCCACCGACCGGTCGGCACTGGCGCGGAGGACGGCCTTGGTGCCCTGCACGGCGAGGGGGGAATTGTCGGCGATCTCCCCGGCCAGGCTCCGGGCCGCCTCGAGGACGCCGTCGGGATCGGGGCAGACCTGGTTGACCAGTCCGATGGCCTCGGCCCTCGACGCACCGATGTCCTTGCCCGTGTAGGCCAGCTCGGCGACGTGGCCCTGCCCGATGATGGCCGGGAGGCGCTGGAGGCTCCCGAGGTCGGCCACGATGGCCACCTTGGCCTCCCGCACCGAGAACTGGGCGTCGGCACTGGCCAACCGGATGTCGCACGCGGCGATCAGGTCGACCCCGCCCCCGATGCAGTAGCCGTGCACCGCGGCGATCACCGGAACCGGGCAGTCTGCCACCGAGGTCACCGCGGCCTGCAGGCTGAGGATCCCCGCCCGGGCCGACCGGGCCCGGGCGGCCATGGAGGGGGGAGCCCCATCGTCGGGGCCGGACGGCCCGATCAGCCCGGGCATGGCCGTGAGGTCCAGTCCCACGGAGAAATGGGGTCCGCGCGCTGCCACCACCACGGCCCGGACGTCCGGGTCGGACCCGATGGCGGCCATGCCCCGGGGGAGGTCGGACCAGAAGGCCGGCCCCATGGCGTTGCGCTTGTCGGGCCGGTCGAGCCAGAGGGTGGCCACGTGGCCATTCACCTCGATGGCCAGGACATCCGACGTGAAGGAGCCAGCAGCGGGTGGGGCAACGGATGGCGTCATGGTTCGAGCGTACGCCGGGGGGTCGGTGCCCGCCTCGTCCCCCCCGGGCTCCCGGCCGACCGGGTCCGTCGGGCGGTCGAACGGCCGGGCCTGGGGGACGACCCGGATCCGGCAGATAGGATGGGGCCGAGGCTCGTTACCCGGGCCTCGCTGCGCGAGAGGTCCCTGTTCTGTCCACCTTCACCCCCGAAACTGCCGCCGCCCTTCCGGGGCTGGCCTGGCTGCAGCGACGCCGGGTCGCGGCGGCCGCCACCTTCTCCACGTCACCGATGCCGAGCGAGAAGGACGAGGTGTGGCGGTACAGCCGGATCGACCGGCTCGACCTGGACCGCTACCAGCCCGCCGGCATGTTCCCGCTCTCGCCCCGGAACGACCCGGGCCCGTCGCCCTCCGACCGGGTCCATTCGCTGGTGGCCAGCCTCGGGCCCCGGTCGGGACTGGTGGTCACCATCAACGGCGTCCTGGCCACCGTGGCGTCATCGGCGGGCGATGACGTCCTGTCCCTGGGCCGGGCCGTCGAGCACCCGGAGGGCGAGGCCCTCCTCGGGTCGGTGGTGACCGATCCGGGCGACTTCCTGCTCCTCAACGAGGCGTTCGCCGTCGACCCGTTGATCGTGGACATCGCACCGGCCGCCGTCATCGAGGACCCGGTGGTGGTGGTCCACGTGGTCACGGGCAACGAAGGTCAGGCGGTCTTCCCCCGTACCCTCATCCGTGCCGGAGCCGCCTCCCGGGCCGGGGTGATCGAGATGGTCATCGACGCCGACACCTCGCTCTTGGCCGACCTGCCGGCGCCCGCCACTCTGACCGGGGCGCAGCAGCGAGGTGAAGCGGGACTCGGGCACCTGGTCGTTCCGCTCACGGAGATCGAGGTGGCCGACGGCGCCACGCTGGCCTTCGTCAGCGTCCAGGCCTTGGGCGGCGACACCTGGGAGCTGGCCCACCAGGGCAGCGCCATCGGGGCCGACGCCGCGCTCCACAGTTTCGCGGTGGCCCTCGGCGGCAGCTATGCCCGGCTGCGGACCGACTCCGCGTTGCGGGGGGTCTCGGGCACCAGCCTGCTGCGTGCCGCCTTCATCGGCCGCGACGATCAGATGCTCGACTTCCGGACCCTTCAGGACCACCTCGCCCCCCGCACGACCAGCGACCTCCTGTTCATGGGAGCCGTGGCGGATCGCGCCCACTCGGTCTACAGCGGACTGATCCGGGTCCGGCGGGGCGCGGTGCGCTCCGATGCCATGCAGACCAATCACAACCTGGTTCTCGGCGAGGGGGCCCATGCCGACTCCGTACCCAATCTCGACATCGAGGAGAACGATGTCAGGTGCAGCCACGGGTCGACCGTCGGCCCCGTGGACGAGGAGCAGCGTTACTATCTCGAGTCGCGCGGGGTCGAGCCGTCGGTGGCCGAGCGGCTCATCGTTGCGGGATTCTTCGAGAACATCGCGGATCTGGTCCCCATCGCGGGAGCCCGCTCGATGATCGGCCGGGCTCTGGCCGACCGCACCGGTGTGACCGTTGCCTGAGGCCGCCGCTCCCGCGGGACGAGGCGAGGCGGTCCGGCTGTGCTCCCGGGGCGACCTGTCGCCGGGCGAGGCCCGACGTTTCGACGTGGCCGGGCTCCGGTTGGCGCTGGTCCGTATCGGCGAGGACTTCTACGCCGTCGGGGACCGGTGCAGCCACGAGGACTACTCACTGGCCGACGGTGAGGTGTGGGTGGATGAGCGCGAGATCGAGTGTTCCAAGCACGGATCCACGTTCGACCTGCGAACCGGAGCACCGTGCTCGCTCCCGGCCACCAGACCGGTTCCGGTCTACGAGCTCATCGTCGACGGCGACACCGTGTCGGTGGTGGTCCCGTGAGCGCAGGCGAGCTGGTCATCGACGATCTCCGGGTCGGCATACCCGGCCGGGAGATCCTCCGGGGCGTGACCCTGACCGTGCGCAGCGGGCAGGTGCATGCGGTGATGGGGCCCAACGGCTCGGGGAAGAGCACCCTGGCCCACGTGTTGATGGGCCGGCCCGGCTACGAGATCCTCAGTGGCACCGTCACCCTCGACGGGATCGACCTGTTGTCCCTCCCCACGTGGGAGAGGGCCCGGGCCGGGCTGTTCCTCGCCATGCAGCATCCCATCGAGGTACCTGGCGTGTCCCTGCTGACCTCGTTGACCGCGGCCCGACCGGCGGTCTCCGGCGAACCGGTCGGCACCCCGGTCGTGCCCGTCGAGGATCGCCTGCGCGACGAGGCTCGGCGCATCGGGTTCGACGAGCGGTTCCTCACCCGGCCGCTGAACGTCGACCTGTCAGGTGGTGAGCGCAAGCGAAACGAGACGCTCCAGATGGGGGTCCTGAGGCCACGGTTCGCCATTCTGGACGAGATCGACTCGGGCCTCGACGTCGACGCGCTGGCCGCCGTCGGACGGCGGGTCGAGGAGGCCACCACAGAGTGGGGACTCGGCGTATTGGCCATCACCCATTTCCGCCGCCTGCTGGACGTGCTCCGTCCCGACGTGGTGCACGTGCTGTCCGACGGCTTGGTGGTGGCCACCGGCGGGAGTGAACTCGCCGAGACGGTGGACCGGACCGGATACGCCGCCTACAGCTGATCGGCGGGCCCTGCGCCGGCCCGACCCCGGGCCGCGGCGCCACCTGGGAGTTGCCCTCGGTTGCTAGCGTCTGCCCATGGCTCGCCGAGACCGTCGACGGGGTGGCGCCCACAGCGCACCTCGGAAGAGCAGCCAGCCCCCGTCTCCATCGGAATCGATCGGTCCGGGCGCACCCGTCGACCCCCCGGCCCCGTCCGGGACCCCGCCACCCGTCGACCCCCCGGCCCCGTCCGGGACCCCGCCACCCGTCGACCTCCCGGCCCCGTCCGGGACCGTGCCCCCGTCCCAACCTCCGGCGGGCGGCGGGGCCCCCGATGCGCCCCCGACCCCAATCAGCGGCGTGCCGATGCCTGGTCGCGGTCCTCACCTCGGCGACCAGACGGGTGAGTCGTTCTTCGGCTCATCCCCGCCCCCGTCGGCGGCGGGGGCCTCGGCCGCCGATCTGCTCAGCCCCGATGCGGGCGTCCCGCTCAGTCGGAAGGAGCGCCGCCAGGTGCGGTCGGCGTCGGCCGCCGGCCAGGGGGGCGGTGGGGGCCCAGGAGGCGGGGGAGGCAGGAAGAAGGGTAAGGGGAGGGAGAAGCCCAAGCGGACCTGGCTGGACCGGGTCCTCCTCGGGGGGATCGTGCTGGTGGCACTGGCCCTGGTGGCCATGGGCACCGGCTACGCCTACGTCCAGTTCCGGTTCAACCAGGTCGCCAAGGTGACGGTCAAGCACCTGAAGAAGGCGCCGGTCGGCCAGCCGTTCAACGTGCTCCTCATCGGTTCGGATTCCCGTGTCGGTGAGAGCGCCGCTGACGCCTCACACTTCGGGAACCAGTCCAACGCCGGTGGACAGCGCAGTGATGTGGTGAAGATCGTGCACATCGTTCCGGCCTCCGGGCAGGTGAGCGTGCTCTCGATCCCGAGGGACACCGTCATCTCCGTGGCCGGCGACACCAATGAGATCGGCAAGTACAACCGGATCAACGCCACGTACAACACCGGTCCCGACCAGCTGGTGCAGAGCATCGAGGCCAACTTCGGCATCCCCATCGAACACGTCGTTCAGGTCGACTTCGAGGGTCTGAGGGGAGCGGTGGACGCCATCGGTGGGATCAAGCTGGACTTCCCCTATCCGGCCAAGGACGCCTACACCGGCCTGAACGTCACCCAGACGGGCTGCCAGTTGGTCAACGGGGGGTACTCCTTGGCACTGGCCCGTAGCCGGCACTACCAGTACTACAAGAACGGCTACTGGCAGTACGACGGCACCAGCGACTTCGGAAGGATCCAACGTCAGAACGCCTTCCTGAAGGCGGTGATCAACGAGGCCGAGACCAAGTACAACCCCCTGACGCTGAACGCCTTCGTCGGGTCGGTCGTGCAGGGGGTCACGGTGGACTCCACCTTCACCGTCAGCGACCTGATCTCGTTGGCCCGGCAGTTCCACTCGTTCTCGTCTTCGGCACTGGCCACCGCCACCCTGCCCACCTATTCGGCGTCCTCGTCCGAGTTCGGGTATCTCGGCTCGGTGCTGTACGTGCAGGAGCCCCAGGCCCTACAGGTGATCTCGCAGTTCCTCGGCCAGGTGCCGGACACGGCCGTGACCCCACCCCCGGGGCCGTACGGCGTGGCCGCCACCACGACCACCACGTCGACCCTCCCGAGGTACCCGAACCCCGGCGGGTCCACACCGAGCACCTCGACGTCGTCGAGCACCACCACCACCATCGAGACCGATTTCGACCCCACGCCCTGCTGAGTGCGGGACGGGCTCGACGGTGGCCTCCCCGGCTCGAGTCGGCGGCCGCGGGATCAGGCCGTCGACCCGCTCTCGTCGAGGCCTTGGGCCAGGGTGTTCCAGCTGAGCGTGGCGCACTTGATGCGCACGGGAAACTTGACCACCCCTTGCAGCGCGGCAAGCTCGCCGAGGGCGTCGATGTCGATGGCCTCGGGTTCGGGTGCCTCGTCCTCGACGGTGGCGGTACTGGATCCGGCGGCGCCAGCCGTGGGGAGCGTGGACTCGTGGATGGACATCATGCCCTTGAAGGTCCGGATGAGGTCACGGACCTCGGGGACGGCCTTTCCCTTCACCGCGGCCGACATCAGCGAGGCCGATGACTGGCTGATCGAGCAGCCACTGCCGGCGATCTTGATGTCCGACACCACATCGTCGTTGACCTCGAGGGTGACCACGATCTCGTCGCCGCAGAGGGGGTTGAACCCCTCCACCCGCTGGGCGGGGGGTGACTCCAACTCGCCCCGGTTCCGGGGCGACCGGTAGTGGTCGAGGATGATCTCGCGGTAGAGGTCCTCCAGCCCGGGCATCAGTGGGCCCTCCGAGCGACGAGCCCGTGACTGCTCCCGTCGGGATCAGATGGGACATGACGTCGCGAAGATTCCACCGCCCCAGGATACTGTTCCGCACTCATCCGAAGAACGCCCCGGCTTCGGCCAGCGCGTCGGCCAGGGCGTCCACGTCGGACTGGTCGTTGTAGAGCGCGAACGAGGCCCGGGCGGTTGCCGCCACCCCCATGCGTCGCATCAATGGCTTTGCACAGTGATGGCCGGCCCGCACGCAGACCCCGTACTGGTCGAGGATCTGGGAGATGTCGTGGGGGTGCAGGTCTCGGAAGGCGAAGGAGAGCACGCCGCCACGTGCCGAGGGGTCGCTCGGGCCGAAGATCCGGAGGTCGCTCCCGAACCGGTCGCGGAGGGAGGCCAGGGCATAGGCAGTGAGGGCCTTCTCGTGCTCGCGGACGGGCTCCATACCGATGGCGGCCAGGTAGTTCACCGCCGCACCCAGTCCGATGGCCTCGGTGATTGGGGGGGTTCCGGCCTCGAAGCGCCAGGGGATGTCGTTGGGGGTGAAGCCGTCCTTGCGAACGTCGAGGATCATCTCGCCTCCACCGAGGAACGGGGGGAGCTCGGAGAGCAGGTCGCTCCGTCCCCAGAGGACCCCGATCCCGGTGGGACCGAGCATCTTGTGGGCGCTGAAGGCAAGGAAGTCCGCGCCCAGGGTGGACACGTCTGTCGGGAGGTGGGGGACGGACTGGGCGCCGTCGGCCACCACCACGGCTCCGGCCGAGTGGGCCACCTCGGCGATGTGGCGAACCGGGTTGAGGGTGCCGAGCACATTCGACATGCAGGTCACTCCGACCAGCTTGGCCCCGTCCACCAGGGTGGCCAGGTCATCGAGGACCAGGGCACCGTCGTCGTCCACCGGGATCCATCTGATGGTCAGCCCCAGCTCGCTGGCCAGCATGTGCCAGGGGACGATGTTGGCGTGGTGCTCCATCTCGGTGAGGACGATGATGTCTCCGGCCTGCAGATTGGCGCGCCCCCAGGTGTGGGCCACCAGGTTGAGGCCCTCAGTGGCGTTCTTGGTGAAGACGACCTCTCGAGCGGGATCGGGGGCACCGATGAACCGCCCGACCGCGACCCTCGCCGCCTCGAAGCGCCGGGTGGCCTCCTCGGCGATGGCGTAGACGCCCCGGTGCACGTTGGCGTGGGTGGTCTCGTCGTACTCCCGCATGGCGTCGAGCACCTGGACGGGACGCTGGGCCGAGGCCGCGGAGTCGAGGTAGACGATGGGGTGCCCGTGCACCTCCCGTGTCAGCAGGGGGAAGTCCTTGCGGAGCGTGGCCACGTCCAACGCCTCGTCGGAAGCGCTCACCGACGCCATGTGTCGTACCCCTCGGTCTCCAGAGCCACCGCCAGCTCGGGTCCCCCCTCGGCCACGATGACCCCGTCCACCAACAGGTGGACCCGATCCGCGGCCAGCTCGTCGAGCATGCGCTGATAGTGGGTGATCACCAGCACACCCAGGTCGGGACGTGCCTCCCGCACCGTGTGGACGCCGCGTGCCACCGTCCGGAGGGCGTCGACGTCCAGTCCCGAGTCGGTCTCGTCCAGCACGGCCAGCTCGGGTTCGAGGATGGCCATCTGGAGGATCTCGTTGCGCTTCTTCTCGCCCCCGGAGAATCCGTCGTTCAGGTGGCGCTCCCCGAAGGCCGGGTCCATTCCCAGCTTCTCCATCCACTCCATCATCATCAGGCGGACCTCGAGCACCGACAGGTCCATGCCCCGCCGGGCCGAGAGGGCTTGGCGCAGGAACTGGATGACCGGGACCCCGCCGATGGCCTCGGGCTCCTGGAAGGCCAGGAAGATCCCGGCCTTGCCCCTGACGTCCGGCGGCCATCCGGTGATGTCCTCGCCGAGGAAGCGGATGGCGCCGGCGGTGACCTCGTAGGCCGGATTGCCCAGCAGCACGTTGGCCAAGGTGGACTTCCCCGAGCCGTTGGGCCCCATCAGGGCGTGCACCTGGCCCGACTCCACGGTGAGATCGACGCCCTTCAGGATGGGGGCGCCGTCCACCGAGACATGGAGGTCCTCGATACGGAGGAGCGGGCCGGCTCCTGAGCCGGCGGTGTCCCGGTCCGGGATCGGTGGGGATTGGCTGGGCACGTGTTCGATCCTAGCCCGATCCGGTAGTTTCCCCTACGGGGATAGGAGGAATCCCCGGTCGTCCCGGCCACGAGGGGGATTGCGCACGTGACCAGGTCGGCCGGTACGGTACCCCCATGGCCGACCCCTGGAACTTTGCCGGCCCGGTCACGCAGTTGGACTCCTCATCCGGGGTGGTGACGCTGGTCGACGAGTCGACCTTCGCCATCAGCGGGGGGGCCGGGGACATGTCGCCGGGAGCCGCCCAGGGTCTGTTCGTCCGGGACACCAGGATCCTCTCACGGTTCGAGGTCCTGGTGGACGGTATCCGGACCGAGCCGTTGGCCGCGGTGACCAATGACCCGTTCTCGGCCACCTTCGTGTCGCGGTGCCTGCCCGCCCCCGACCGGGCCGATTCCACCTTGATGGTGTTCCGCTCCCGCTACGTGGGCCAGGGGATGAGGGAGGACCTGGCCATCCGGAATTTCGCAGACGACGAGGCCGTCTGCACCGTCCAGGTGCTCGTCGGTTCGGACTTCGCCGACCTCTTCGCGGTGAAGGAGGGTCGCGTCGGAACGGAGCAGCCCGTCGGCGAACTGTCCACCACGGTGCAGGTCGACGACCGGGACGACCGGGACGACCCGGAGGATCCGGCCGGGCCCGCCGCACCCCCGCGGACGTCCACGGTGGTCTCGTCGTATCGACGGGGGGGAGTCGTGCGCGGCGTCGAGATCCGCTTCACCGGACCGACGCTGGTCACCTCCGACCTGGTCACCTTCGAGGTGGTTGTCCCATCCCGCGGGGAGTGGACCACCTGCATCGAGGTCGGCCCGGTGTTCGACGGTACGGCCGTCGATCCCCGTTACCGCTGCGGCGAGCCCATCGACCGGGCCACGCCCACCGAGCGACTGGCCCAGTGGCGCCGGCAGGTGCCCCAGGTGGAGACCAGTCACCCCGGCCTGAAGGAGGTCATCGCCCGCAGTGCCGAGGACCTCGGGGCCCTCCGGATCTTCGATCCCGAGTTTCCCGAGCGGGTGGTGGTGGCAGCCGGCGCGCCGTGGTTCATGACGGTGTTCGGCCGGGACTCACTGCTGACGGCATGGATGGCCCTTCTGGTCGATCCGGACCTGGCCCGCGGCGTGCTGCAGACCCTGGCCCGGTTCCAGGGGACCGATGTCGACCCGCGTCATGACGAGGAGCCCGGCCGCATCCTCCACGAGATGCGCTTCGGGGACGCGGCGTCCCTCTCGCTCGGCGGCGGCAGCATCTACTACGGGACGGCCGACGCCACACCCCTGTTCGTGATGCTCCTGGGCGAGATGCGACGGTGGGGCGTCGCCAGGGAGATGGTGGACGAGCTCCTGCCCAACGCGGCCCGGGCCATCGAGTGGATCGAGCAGTTCGGCGACGCAGATGGGGACGGCTACGTCGAGTACACGCGGGGGTCCGAGCGGGGACTGGCCAACCAGGGCTGGAAGGACAGCTGGGACGGCATCCGCTACGCCGACGGCCGCGTGGCCCAGGCGCCCATCGCCCTGTGCGAGGTGCAGGCCTACACCTACGGTGCCTACCTGGCCACCGCCCACTTCGCCTTCGAGGTCGGTGACTCCGTGACCTACGACCGTTTCCGGGCCAAGGCCACCCAGCTCAAAGCGGCGTTCAATCGGGACTTCTGGCTGGAGGAGAAGGGGTGGTACGCCGTCGGCCTCGACGCCGACAAGCGGCCGATCGATTCGCTCACGTCGAACATCGGCCACTGCCTGTGGACCGGGATCGTGGATGAGGACAAGGCCCACCGAGTGGCCGAGCGGATGGTGTCTCCGGCCATGTTCTCCGGATGGGGAGTCCGCACCCTCTCGAAGGACAGTGGCGGGTACAACCCGATCAGCTACCACTGCGGCTCGGTGTGGCCCCACGACACCGCCATCGTCGCCGCCGGTCTGGCCCGGTACGGGTTCGACGGCGCGGCCCAGCGGTTGATCTTCGGACTGTTGGACGCGGCCCAGGCCCAGGGCGGCCGGCTCCCCGAGCTGTTCAGCGGGCTCGATCGCGGCGAGTTGACCGTTCCCGTGGGCTACCCCACCTCGTGCTCGCCACAGGCGTGGGCGGCGGCATCGCCGCTGCTGTGCCTGCGTACGCTCCTCCGCCTCGACCCGTGGATCCCCTACGGGAAGACCTGGCTGTCTCCCAATCTGCCCGAGGGGATCGCCTACCTGAAGGTGGCCGGCATCCCCCTGGCCGGGTCCAGGGTGACCGTAGAGGTGGGCTCCGAGGTGCCCGGAGGGGTGGCGGTCACCGGCCTCCCCAAGGAGATCGAGCTCATCCGGGAGCCCCGCCGGCCGTCCACCGCGGTCTGAGGGCGGCGGGCCGGGCGCTCACCAGCCCCGCTCCACCCACTCGGCCAGGTGGGGCGACTCCTCACCGAGGGTGGTCCCGGCGCCGTGCCCGGGAAGCACCAGGGTCTCCGCTCCGAACGAGGAGAAGAGCCGCCCTTCGATGGAGCGGATGATGGTGGCGAAGTCGGAGTGCTCGAACGAGGTGTTCCCCGGTCCCCCCGGAAACAGCGTGTCCCCCGTGAAGAGCAGGGGGGTCCCCTCGACGGTGAAGCACATCGAGCCCGGGGTGTGCCCGGGGGTGGCCACGGTACCGATCCGCAGCCGTCCGACCTCCAGCACCGACCGGTCCTCGAGGAGCTGATCGTAGGAGGGCAGCATGCCGGCGTCGGCGCTGGTCACGGCGACGTCGATCCCGGCGTCACGGACGGCCTCGACCGCCTGGATGTGGTCCCAGTGCCCGTGGGTCTCGACCACCTGGCGGACGTCGAGTGCCCGGCACAGCTCCAACAGCTTGTCGTGCTCGTTGGCGGCGTCGATGAGCATGGACTCGCCGGAGGCCCGACAGCGCACGATGTAGACGTTGTTGTCGACCGGGCCGACCACCAGCCGATGGACCTCGACAGCCGTGTCCCGGTAGTCGATGGTGGTGGCAGTCACGGCGGATGGACCTCCTGGTGGGAAGCTGGATCCCTCCGGCTGGCGGGGATCGGCCGGGGGAAGGTCCCCCTAGGGGCCCCCACCCCCAACCGTACCGGGCCGGGGGCCGCCGCCGGGAGCCGCCCGCCAGGAGCCTGCCGGGGCCGCTGCTCTCGCCACCGCCGGGGGTTCGTGGCCCGCCGCCCCCTGGTCACTGCGGGGCCCGTTCTGGTAGACAGATCTGGTAGACAATCGGGTCGGGCCGCCTCGCTCCGAGGCCGCCCAGGGGATGGAGATCAGGATGAACTTCGCGTTCAGCGAGGAGCAGGACGAGTTGCGCAAGTCGGTCCGCCGGTTCCTCGACGACAAGTCGCCCGAGACCGAGGTCCGCCGGCTGATGGAGACCACCGACGGGTACGACCCGGCCGTCTGGGCACAGATGGCCGAGCAGCTGGGCCTGCAGTCGCTGACCATCCCCGAGGAGTTCGGCGGATCGGGGTTCTCCTACGTAGAGCTCATCGTGGTGCTCGAGGAGATGGGAGCGTCCCTGCTGTGCGCCCCGTTCTTCTCCACGGTGGCCCTGGCGGCCAATGCCGTCCTCACCTCGGGGGACCGGAGTGCCATGGAGTACCTCCTGCCCGGGATCGCCGCAGGCGAGACCATCGGAACCCTGGCCTTCACCGAGGACTCCGGTCGGTGGGATGCCGACGGGATCACGTTGGCTGCCGCACCGTCGGACGACGGATGGGCCCTTGACGGGCACAAGTCGTTCGTGATCGACGGTCACACGGCCGACCTCGTCCTCGTCGTGGGCCGCACCACCGCCGGTCTCTCCCTCTTCGGGGTGAAGGGTGACGCCGAGGGGCTCACCAAGACCCCCCTGGCCACCATGGACCAGACCCGCAAGCAGGCCCGCCTGGAGTTCGCCGCGACGCCGGCGTGGCTGATCGGAACCGACGGCGGGGCCGAGCCGGGACTGTCCAAGACCCTCGACCTGGCGGCCGTGGCCTTGGCCGCCGAGCAGGTGGGCGGTGCCCAGCGGTGCCTCGACAGCTCGGTGGACTACGCCAAGACCCGCATCCAGTTCGGTCGGCCGATCGGGAGCTTCCAGGCCATCAAGCACAAGTGCGCCGACATGCTGCTGGAGGTGGAGTCGGCCAAGTCCGCCGCCTACTACGCGGGCTGGGCCGCGGCCGAGGACTCCGACGAGTTGCCGGTGGTGGCCAGCCTCGCCAAGTCGTACTGCTCGGAGGCCTACTTCCACGCCGCCGCCGAGACCATCCAGATCCACGGAGGCATCGGGTTCACCTGGGAGCACCCCGCCCACCTGTACTTCAAGAGGGCCAAGTCATCCGAACTCATGCTGGGCGACCCGTCCTACCACCGCGAGCTGTTGGCCCAGCGCATCGGCATCTGAGCTCGTGAACGACGGACCGCGACCACGCCGGATGCGGCGCGCCCCGAGGGCGCGGCTCGGCTGGGGATCACCTGTCGCCCGATCTGGCGTAGCGTTCCCCCGATGAGCAACGGGAGAAATCTGACCAGCTGGCTCCTCCTGGGGCTCCTCACCGTGGTGGGCCTGGGCGCCGCCGTGCTGGGAGTCGCCCAGGCCCCGAAGAACGCCCCCCTGCAGCAGGCGTGGAAGAACACGTTGGCGGCCCGCAACTACTCGGAGGTCCTCTCGGAGAGCACGCCACAGGGTCAGCAGACCGACTACCTCGTCTACCAGGCCCCCGACCGGCTCGGTGGCTACATCGAGAGCGGCGCCAAGCGGACCTACGTGTACGTCATCGGGAAGTGGGAGTACCAGAGTCTGACGGTGGCCAACGGCGCCTCCACCTCCCATCTGGTCTTCTACCGTCAACCCAGCCAAGGGGCCAAGGCCCTCGACCCGGCGCACGGCTACCTTCCCTACGCCCGGCAGGCCAAGGACGTGCAGCAGTCGGGCGACACCTACTCGTTCACGCTCACGGAGACCACCACCCAGGGCAGTGCGACCGGGGCGTTCGGCTTCACCGTCTCGGGCCCTTACGTGTCGGAGTTCACCCTGAAGGTGCAGAGCTCCTCGGTCCAACTGGTGATCTCCCAGGTCGGGTCGTCGCCACCGGTCCAGCTTCCATCCGGGGCCAGGGTGGTCAAGACCGGCTGAGCGAAGGCCCGGTCGCAGCGGCTCGGCCCGGGTCGGCCGCCCGAGGCACGTCGCCCACCCGGGCCCCCGCAGGCCCACCCGGGCCCACCGGTCACGGGGACTCCGCGGCGACGGCCTCGTCGATGGACCGGCGCAACCGCCGGGCACGGTCCTCCGGGTCGTCGGCCTCGGTCAGCCACCGGACCACCACGAAGTGCCGGGCACCGGCTGCGGCCATGGGGCCCACGGTGGAGGGATCGACCCCACCGGTGATCCACACCGGCCAGGGGGAGCGGGCCACGGCCTCCCCCACGTAGCCGAGCCCGGTGCCGGGCCGCCCGGGCTTGGTCGGCGTGGCGACCACCGGGCCGGCCGAGACGTAGTCGACCGGCGCCGTAGGGGTCTCCTGCGGGTCGCCGGCGTCGGACGTCGAGCTGCCAGCGACCCGACCGCCGATGGCCGCTTCCAATTCCACCGTGGCGTGGGTCGACAGTCCGATGAGGGCGTGCTCGCCCATCACCCGGCGCGCCTGTACCGGGGACATGTCGTCCTGGCCGACGTGAACCCCGTCGGCGCCGATGGTGGCGGCCAGGTCGGGCCGGTCGTTGAGGATGAAGGGCACCCCGTGGCGGGCACAGGCCCCTCGGGCCAGCGCGGCTCGCACCATCAGACGTCTGTCGTCCAGGTGCTTCTCCCTCAGTTGGACGACGTCCACCCCACCGGCCACACACGCCTCGACGAATTGCTCGAGATCCGGCCGGTCCGGGGTGCACAGGTAGAGCCTGCGGCCGGCTAGGCCCCAGTGGTCTCGGGGTGCCACGGGCATGCGCAGCCGGGCTCGGTCTGGCTCGGTCGGGCTCAGCCGGACTTGGCCGCCTTGGCCCTGGCCTTGGCCTTCTGCTTGAACTGGCGAACCTTGGCCAGCGCTTCGGGCGAGTCGATGTCAGCCACCGACCGGAAGGAGTCGGCGTCGCCATAGGGGGAGGACGCCTTCTCCCATCCCGGCGGCCGGACGCCGAGCTGCTTGCCGAGGAGGGCGATGAAGATGCGCGCCTTCTGATCGCCGAATCCGGGAAGCCCCTTCACGTTGGCCAGCAGCTCCCGGCCGTCCGAGGCCGAGGTCCAGACGGCTGCAGGGTCGCCCCCGTACGAGTCGACGATGACGCCACACACCGCCTGCACCCGGCCTGCCATGGACTTCGGGAACCGGTGGAGGGCCGGCTTCTCGCTGAACACCGCGGCGAGGGACTCGGGGTCCATCGAAGCCAGAACGGCGGCGTCGAGGGGGCCGCCCAGCCGCTCGCGGAGGTCGTAGGGGGACCTGAAGGCACGCTCCATGGGAACTTGCTGGTCCAGAATCATGCCAATAAGTAGCGCTAAGGGATCCGTGCTCAGGAGTTCGTCGGCGGCTTCATCGCCGCTCAGATAGAGGGACATCGCACCAGCGTATGCGAGTTCCCATCGGGTGCCGCATCTCGGAAGAGACCGAAGGCCAGGGGGCTCGGGATGAATGGAGGTGAGGCCTGACCGTCCCCGTGGGCGGCGTGGATATCGGTGTGGCACAGCCCACGGGACTCGACCTTGACTGACAACCTCCTGCCCCGGTCCGGTCTCTTGCTTCGCCACCCCCTCGACGCGCAAAGGCCGATCGGAGGAGTGAACGACGGCCGCTCGCATGGCTAACTCAGCTGGCTGATGTGGGGTCCTGAACAGCTGCTTCTCGTGTTGTACGGACAGTGCAGGCGGAGAG
>Ga0307373_10005780_pt1 | contig 20024 bp, 15 predicted proteins | sample OX2MG_FD_202534 | JGI IMG/M metagenome (GOLD analysis project Ga0307373, IMG submission 202534) | Soil microbial communities from Risofladan, Vaasa, Finland - OX-2 | ecosystem: Environmental > Terrestrial > Soil > Coastal area > Acid sulfate soil | place: Finland: Risofladan, Vaasa | collected...
CGCGAAGGGCGCGACCAGATGCTGGCGGTGTTGAAGGAGGAGGGCTTCGACGTCGTCGCGCTCGGCGTGGACGACACGCGGTACGGCGCCGTGGAGAGCCGGGACGAAGCCAAGGCCTGCGCGGCGTTGTTCAGGAAGCACCGCGACCGGATCGCCGGCGTGATCGTGACCCTGCCCAACTTCGGCGACGAGCGTGGCGTGGCCGAGACGCTGCGCCTGGCCGGGCTGAACGTGCCGGTGCTGGTGCACGCCGCCGCCGACGACCCCAAGCAGATGCTGATCGCCAACCGGCGCGACGCGTTCTGCGGCAAGATGTCGGTGTGCAACGTGCTCACGCAGTACGGCATCCCGTACTCGCTCACCACCGTGCACACCGTGGCGCCTGGCGCGGAGAGTTTTCGCAAAGATCTGCGCGCCTTCGCCGGCGTCTGCCGCGTGGTGCAGGGGCTGCGCACGGCGCGCATCGGCGCGATCGGGGCGCGGCCGGCGGCGTTCAAGACGGTGCGGTACAGCGAGAAGATCCTCGAAGCGCAGGGGATCGCCGTGGAGCCGATCGATCTCTCGGAGATCCTCGGCCGCGTGGCGCGGCTCAAGGACAGCGACCGCGCCGTGAAGCGCAAGCTCGAGCAGATGCACGCCTACGTGAGCACGGACGGCGTGCCCGACGCGGCGCTGCTCAAGATGGCCAAGCTGGGCGCCGTGGTGGACGGTTGGATGAAGGAGGCCGACGTCACGGTGAGCGCGGTGCAATGCTGGACGTCGATCGAGGAGTTCTTCGGCGTCGTGCCCTGCACGCTGATGAGCATGATGAGCGACGATCTCATGCCCAGCGCCTGCGAGGTGGACGTGTGCGGCACGGTGAGCATGTACGCGCTGACGCTCGCCTCTGGCACGCCGAGCGCGCTGCTCGACTGGAACAACAACTACGGCGACGACCCCGACAAGGCGGTGTGCTTCCACTGCAGCAACCTGCCCAAGCACTTCTTCGACGACCAGCGGATGGACTACCAGGAGATCATCGCCGGCACGGTGGGGCGAGAGAACACCTACGGCACGATCGTCGGACGCGTGAAGGCCGGCCCGATGACGTTCGCGCGCTTCTCCACCGACGACCGGTCGGGGAAGATGCGCGGATACGTGGGCGAGGGACGATTCACCAAGGACCCGCTCAAGACGTTCGGCGGCGCCGGCGTGGTGGAGATTCCCAACCTGCAGCCGCTGCTGCACCACATCTGCGCCCACGGGTTCGAGCATCACGTGGCGGCCAACTTCTCCACCGTGGCCGACGTGCTCCACGAGGCCACCACCCGCTATCTGGGGTGGGATACGCTGCGGCACCGGTAGCGCCGATGGCCGTCGTCGCCGGGGTGGATTTCGGCACGCAGAGCGTGCGCGTGTCGATCGTGGACAGCGTGCATGGCCCGATCGGCACGGGCGTGGTGGAGTATCCGGTGATCCGGAACCGCGCCGATCCGGATTTCGCCACGCAGTCACACGCGGCGCATATGGATGCGTTGGCCGGCGCCATGCGCCTGGCGCTGGCTGAGGCCGGGATCTCGGGCCGCGACGTACTCTCGATCGCGGTCGATACGACGGGCTCCACCGTGATTCCCGTGGGCGCCGGGCTCGAGCCGCTCGACGACTACTACCTGTGGTGCGATCACCGCGCCAAGGACGAGGCCGCGCTGATCACCGAGGTGGCGCACCGCGAGAAGCTGCCGGCGATCGAGTATTGCGGCGGCGTGTATTCGTCGGAGTGGGGATTTGCCAAGCTGCTCCACTGGCTGCGCCACAACCCCGACAAGCGCGACCGCTTCGTGACGGCGCTCGAGCACTGCGACATGGTGACCGCCGTGCTGTGCGGGGAGACCGATCCGGACCACGTGGCGCGGAGCGTCTGCGCCATGGGGCACAAGTGGCTGTGGAACGCCAACCTCGGCGGGTTGCCGTCGGAGGAGTTCCTGGTCAAGGTCGATCCGCTGCTCGCCGGCGTGCGCGCCAAACTCGGCGGCCGCTACCTGACCTCGGATCACATCGCCGGGCACCTGTGCGCCGAATGGGCCGCCAAGCTCGGACTCGAGCCGGGCATCCCGATTCCGGTGAGCGCGTTCGACGCGCACTGGGACGCGATTGGCGCCGGCATCGCCGAAGGCGACGTGGTGAACGTGGTCGGCACGGCGACGTGCGTCATGGCCATCGCCCGGGAGACGGCGTGCATTCCCGGCCTGTGCGGCGTGGTGGACGGATCCATCCGCCCCGACACCGTCGGCATCGAAGCGGGATTGTCGGCGTGCGGCGACCTGTTCGAGTCCATCGCCAAGCGCGCCGGGAAGACCGTGCGCGAGCTGTCGGCGGGCCTCGACGAGTACCGCCCGGGCCAGACCGGGCTGCTGCGCCTGACCTGGGACAACGGCGACCGCACCGTGGTCGTGAACCCGCGGCTGGGCGGCGTGACGTTCGGCTGGAATCTGAACCACACGGCGGCCGACGAGCTGTTCGCCGCCATCGAGGGCACGGCGTTCCACACCCGCGTGATCCTGGAGCGGATGGCGGAGTATGGCGTGCCGATCGGGCGCGTGATCCAGGGCGGCGGCATCCCGCAGAAGAACGCCGTGCTCAACCAGGTCTACGCCAACGTGATGAACAAGCCGATGCTGGTGCCGGAGCGGCCGATCACGAGCCTGGGTTCCGCGCTGTTCGCGTTCCTGGCGGCGGGGGTGTTCCCGAATCTCGAGACCGCGCAGCGGGCGCTCTGTCCGCCCTACCGCGAGGTGAAGCCCGACCCGAGCGCCCGCGCCACATACGACCGGCTGTACGCCATGTGGCGTTCACTCTACTTCGCCATGGGCACGCCGGGATCGGCCCCGATCGCCATGGGCGACGTGCTGCCGGCATTGCGCGAGATCGCTGCTGCCGCAGCACCGGCGTCCAGAACGGAAGGTTCATCCTGATCCGTCGGATGAAACGGATGCTCCGGATACAGAAGACGGCGAACAGCTTTTGAGGGCTTCAGGGGGTGAGATTCGCGCGCTGGGCGCGCCGTGCTCACCCTGCAGCCCCAAAGCATTTCAATCCGTATCATCCGTCCAATCCGGAGCATCCGGCCGAACCACTCCGTTCTGGATGCTCGCCCGCCCCGGCTATTTCTTCTGTCCGTAATACGCGCCCGGGCCGTGCTTGCGCAGAAAGTGCTTGTCGTGCAGCGCGGCGCCGATGGCCTGCGCGTCGGCCTCGATGGTCAGCGTGTGATACGCCATGCGCGCCACCTCCTCGAGCACCGACGCGGTGTGCACGGCGTCCTCCACCGTCCTCCCCCAGCAGAAGCTCGCGTGACTGGCCACGAGGACCGCCGGCATGGCCAGGGGATCGAGGCCCGCGAGCCGGCGGACGATGGCCTGCCCGGTCATCGCCTCGTAGTCGGCGGCGATCTCTTCGGCGGTCAGATCGTCCGTCACCGGAATCGAGCCATGGAAGTAGTCGGCGTGGGTGGTGCCGAAGCAGGGAATCTCGCGCCGCGCCTGCGCCCACGCGGTGGCGAAGTGCGAATGCGTGTGCACCACGCCGCCGATCGTCTCGAACGCGCGGTACAGCGCGAGATGGGTGGGTAGATCCGACGAGGGACGCAGCGTGCCGTCCACGACGGTGCCGTGCAGATCGGTGATCACCATATCCTCGGCACGCATGACGTCGTAGGGCACGCCGCTGGGCTTGATCACCACGAGGCCGCGAGCGCGGTCGATGGCGCTCGCGTTCCCGAATGTGAACGGCGCCAGCCCGCGGTCACCGAGGGCGCGGTTGGCGTCGAGCACGGCACTGCGCAGGGATGGAAGCATGGCGTGACCGGGGGCGGTAGATGGAGTGGAAGTTGGCGGCCGGCGGGTATCCCGCAAGGAGCGACGCGACGTCTACCCGGCGCGCGTCCACCGCCCGATGACGGTGGCCACCGCGAGATCCACCGAGACGTTGGTCACGGTGCGCAGCGCATCCGGGATCGCGTCCACGGCGAGCAGGATGCCGATCCCCTCGGGCGGGATCCCCGCCACGAGAAACACCGGCAGCTGCGTCCACGCGCCGTTGGGAACGCCGGGCACGCCGAAGCTGGTGAACACCGACGTCGCGATCACGGGGATCATGCGGCCGGCGCCCAGATGGATGCCGTACACCCGCGCGATGAACACCGCGCCGGCGATCGACGCGACGGGCGCCGCCACCTTGAGCATTGCGGTGGCCAACGGCAGCACGAGCCCGCTCACCTCGACCGGGAGCCCGAGATCGTCCTCCGCCGCGCGCATCAGCGACGGGAGCGACGCCAGCGACGACCGCGAGCCGAACGCGATCGCCTGCGGCGCCGCGAGCGCCCGCGCGAACCGGCGGAGCGGCGTGCCGCCGAGCGTGGCCGCCATGACATAGGCGCCGATGGTCACCACCAGGCAGAGCAGCGCGACCACCAGCATGTAGCCGGCCAGCGACCGCAGCACGTCGAGCCCGATGCGCGTGGCCACGGGCAGGATCAGGGCGAACACCCCGAGCGGCCCCACGCGCAGCACCCAGCCCACGATCACGAGCAGTGCGTCGCCCACGGCGCGGCACAGATGCACCACCGCCGCCCGCTGGTCGGCCTTGATGCGCGTGGTGGCGAAGCCGAACAGCAGCGAGAAGACGATGAGCCCGAGCATCGCGCCGTCGGCCGCCGCCCGCACCGGGTTCTGCGGCACGATGCTCACCACCAGGGCCGACAACGAGGGCTGCTGCTGGGCCGCGGCGGCCGCCGCCGGGGGCATGGGAATCGCGCCGGCCGGCACGATCGCCGCGAGCAGCCCGGGACTGAGCACGGCGCAGAGCACCGCGCTGGCCGTGACGACGCCGACGAACATCGCAAACGTCCCCGCGGCCCCGCGCGCCGCGTTGCGTTGCTCGGCGGACGACGCGGCGGCCACGATCACGTTGACCACGACTAGCGGCACGACCGTCATCAGGATGGCGTTCACCCAGATCGTGCCCAGCGGCGCGAGGAACGACACCGCGCGATCGGCGGCGGCGCTGTGCGCCGCGGCCACCAGGAGGCCGGCGATCGTGCCGAGGAGCACGGCCACGACCATCTGTACCGAGAGCTTCTTCATGTGGGGCAACGGGTCAGAAGGTGGCGCCGAAGGTGAGTTCGATGACCGGCGCCTGTCGCAGAGAGCGCGTCCCGATGGTGAGCGCGACCGGTCCGGGGGCGAGCACGCCCCCGATGGTGAGACCGGCCCCGCCAAGATACGCGCTGCGGCCCGCCGACGCAGGCCACCGGTCGAACACGTTGCCGACGTTGCCCCGCGCGGTGATCAAGATGCCGCGCGGGGCCTCGAACTGCACGCCGGCCTGCGCCACGCGCACCACCGTCCCCTGCACCGACTGCGGATCGAGCCCCACGAACGGGACGAACTGCGACGCCCATACGGCCGACGAAACGCTTCCTCCCAGGAAGAAGCGATCGTGCAGCGGCAGGTCGGCCCCCGACGCGTAGCCGACATCAGCGCGACCCAGGAGCGAGAGGCGCCGCGAAACCGGATACGCGCCCTGGACGTCGGCGAAGTGGCGCCCGAAGGCGTTGACGCCGGCCAGCGAGTGCTCGGAGACGATGAGCACGGAGCCGCCGGCGCGCGGCGCGAAGATCCGGTCGTAGGTGTCGAGGGCGAGTTCGACGCCAACGGTGTTGTAGTCCTGCGATCGCGCCGCGAACAGGCTGTCGGCGCCCGCCGAGCCGTCATTCGACGAGCCGTGCGTGAGCGCGATCCCCAGGTAGCCGGCGTGGCCCAGGATGCGGGCGATCTGCGCCGACAACTCGCGCACGTCCAGCGTGGGCGGGCCGCCGACGCCGGCCCCGCGCAGAAGTGGCATCGGGGTGCGCGTGAACGTGGCGCGGTACGTCTGTTGGAAGAGCGCTTCGGGGCCCGCGCCGAGCAGGAATCGGGCGTCGTACTGCTGTTCCTCGCCCAACCGCGCCGTGAGCACCGCCTTGGATCCTGGGGTGAGCCAGTCGTTCACCGTCGCGCCGAGCAGGAGCGCCGCGCCCCGCGGCGTGTCGTAGCGCACGCCCACGCCGAACACGTCGCGGTCGCCCTCGGTGAGGTCGATCATGAGATCGTGGCCGCCGGGCCGCGCGGCCATGCGATAGCTCACCTGGTCGAAGCGGCCTGTGGCGTACACGCGCTCGATGGCCGCGGCCACTTCGCGCTCCGTAACCCACGTGCTGTCGGCAAGTCCGATCGCCGAACGCACCAGCGCGTCGGCGCCTTCGCTCACCCTGGTCCAGCTCAGTTGCAGCAGAAAGACCGAGTCGTCCGCAGGCATCGGCGGACGCGGCGGCAGCACCCCGCGCACGCGGCGCACCGAATCGGCGATCGCGACGAGCGCGGCACGCTGGGCGAGGGCCGCGGCGCGGCCCCGCGCGATCCAGGCCGGCGCCAATTCGAAGTCCAGCGACGAGAGGCCGCCGACGTCGGGGTCGATCACCACGTTGCAGAATGGCCGTTCGATGCGGTTGGACGCCTGCACGCGAAACGCGACCGTCTGGTTCACGACGTCGACGAGCGAGTGCAGGCTGTCCACTGGCGCGGGGCGCTCCGACACGTCCACGCAGATGATCAGATCGGCGCCCATGGCGCGCGCGTCCTGGGCCGGCAGATTGCGAACCACCGCCCCATCCACCACCTGGCGCTGGTCGGCCAGCGTCGCCGGCGCGAACGCGCCAGGGACGGCGGCGCTCGCCTCGATGACCTGCGCCAGCGAGCCGTGCTGCAGCAGGATGGGCTGGCCGGTCTCGAGATCCGTGACCAATGCGCCGAACGCGGTGGGGAGGCGCGAGAAGTCCGTGATGTCTTTCACCGGCCAGGTGTATTGCTCCAGACGTTCGGCGATCGCCTGCCGCGGAATCACGCTCGGCGGCAATCCGATGCGGCCCTGCTCCAGCGGGAAGGTGATCATGTAGCGCTCGTTCGCCGCCTTCTCGGCGGGACTCTGCTGCCGCCGATCGGTGGGACGGCGGAAGAGTCGTCCCCAGTCCTCATCCACGGCGAGGTGCTCGAGCTGGTCGGGGGAATAGCCCGCCGCGTAGAGGCCGCCGATGATCGCGCCCATGCTGGTGCCGGTCACGAGGTCCACGTGCACGCCCAACTGCTGCAGCACCTCGAGGACGCCGATGTGTGCGAAGCCCTTGGCGCTGCCGCCGCTCAGTACGAGACCGACGCGGGGATGCGGAACGTCGGCGAGACCGTCGGGGACGGCGGTGGACTGCGCCCGGGCCATCGCCACCGGCAGGGCGAGCAGCGCGGCCGCGCCAAGGCAGTATTGCGTGAAGCGGAAACGCACGGAGTTGTGGCTGATGGACCGGAGTGGAGCGACCCCAGGAGACAATGGACGATGGGCAGGGACCGCGTGGGAGGCAACAGGACCCGCCCCCCTTCCGTCAAGCACGGATCAGCCGCTACCGCCCCATCCCCAACGCCCGCATCCAGTTCTGAATTCCCGGATAATTGGGATTGAGCCGATACACCTGCATCGCCGCGGCCTGCGCCCCCTGCAGGTCCCGCATCAACGCATACGTCAATGACAGCTGATACACCGGCTGCGGATTGGTCGGATCGAGGCTCACCGCCTCGCGCAGATACGTCACCGCCTGCTGGAAGTCTTTGCGCTGCGCGGCGTCCACCCCGAGCGTGTACGCACTGAACGGCGTCGGCTGGAGACCGTAGGCCCGCAGGAACAGCCGCATCGCCTGGGCCGGCTTCTTCATCTGCATCAGCGCGCGCCCCGCCAACTCGTACGGAATCGCGGCGATCGGCACGTCGCGCATCAGCCCCCGATACTCGGCCAGCGCCGAATCGGGGAATCCCGCCTTCTCATAGTAGGCGCCCACCGCCACCTTGGCCTGCCGCCATGGAAGCCCCGCCGACGCCAGGAACGCCAGACTGTCCACCGCCCCCGACGGCCGGTAGGTGCCACGATAGTCGGTTGCCTGGGCCGCCGGCACGAACGGCCACCGCGACGTCAGCGTCGCCACGGTATGCGCCACGATCCGGCGGTCGAATGGCGTGATGTCCATGCCCGCCACGTAATCGGCCCACGGCTTCATGCTGTCGAGCTGCACCGCGTGCCCCTCGAAATGCGCGCTGTCCAGCGCCTGCCAGAAGGTCCGCGCGATGAGCGCCTCGCCCTCCTGGTTGGGGTGCACGTGCTCGAGAATGAGATTGTGGCCCACGATCCCTTGCGGCGACGCGGCGCGGAACGCCTCGACCACGGGCACGTACGTGGCGTGTTCCTCGCGCGCCACCGACCGGATGACGTCGTTGAACGCACTCGGCGCCCGGAACCGCACCACATCCAGATCGCGCGCCCGCACGTACAGCCGGCGCGCATCCACACTGTCATGGCGCGCGTCGGCCGCCTGCGCGGAGTCGTACACGGCGTCGGCGCCGCCGGCCGCGGCGTTCGCCGGCGAGGCGAACGGGTGCAGATCGCGATCGTCGCTCACCTGGCTGCCGATGAACACGGGCACGCCCGCCTCGCGGAACCTGGCCAGGATCCGTTGGAGATTGCTCTGCAGTTGCCGCACGCCGGCCCGGTACGCCGGCCCATCCAGCGGGATCTGCTGATCCGCAGCCACGGTTTCCATGAAACTCGCCGCCTGCGGGCCGGCCGCGGGCTGCGTGGCGAACATCCGACGTAGCCGCGTGACGCCGCGCCGCAGGAGCATGAAGGTGCGGAACCGCTCCATCCACAGGTACGCGCGCACAATCGCCGGTGAGGAGCCCACGGATTCGGTCGATCCCACGCCCAGCGCACCGTAGTACTCGTTGTGGCCCAGGAAGATCAGCACGGCGTCCGGGTGCTGCGCGATCACGGCGCCGGTCTGATCGAGCACGGCATAGCTGTTGGTGGCGGGGATGGCGAGGTTGATCACTTCCACCGAGTCGCCCGGCATCACGTCGCGCAGGACGTCCTGCAAGAGGTGTGAGAACGTGCCGGTGGGCGGCCACGGGAATCCGGCGGCCGTCGATTCGCCAAGGACGAACAGCCGGAACGCCTTTGCCGGCTTATGCGCGGCGAACGGCTCGACGATCGGGCTCGGCGGGCGCTGCTCGATGCTGAAATACCGCGTGGCGAGCGCCGGGTTCGGCAGCAGATAGTCCCCCATCTGCGCCGGCGCGCGCACGAACACGGGAACCGCCCCGCCCGGCCACACCACGCGCAGCCCCAGCTCCACGACGCCCAGGAATATGAACGGCGTCAGCACCGTGATGATCAGGAACAGCCAGTAGCGCCCGCGCGTCATCAGAACACCGAATAGATGAATGGCGCCAACGCCGAGCCCTGCACGAGCAGCAACAGCGCGCTGGCAAGGATCAGGATCAGAATGATCGGCAGCAGCCAGAGCTTCTTGCGCTCGCGCATGAACGTCCACAACTGGCGCAACAGGCTCATCGAAGCCATTGATACTCCGGGTTAGAACTGACGCTCATTGGCACGGCGCCGTTCCTCGGCGTCACGCGCCGGGCGATGAATCCAGTACGACGGCGCCGACGGATCGCGCGCCAGGGGACTACGACCGAAGGTCCGGCGCAGATAGGCAATCGGAGTCAAAGCGACGTAGTAGATGACGGCAAGCACGATCGGCCCCGTGATCCGCGACAGCAGACCCCCGAACGCCATCCAGCCGCGCTCCAGCGGCCCCAACCGCGTCGGCACCAGCAACCCCGCGATCAGCAGGGTGCCCCCGACGACGAACATGATCTCCGCCCCCAGCGTCCGCTGCCGCCACGCCAGCACGGCCGACAGCACCGAGACGGGCGCGGCCAGCGTGAACGCGAACTTCATCCCCTGTTCGCGGGTCAATCGCGCGCTGGTGGTCGGTGCCATCGGGCCGGGTCCTGAACGGGTTGGTCGGACTTCATGAGCACGAACGGGGGCATGACGAGCGCATCGAGATTCGTCCGCATGAAGCAGTCGTAGGCGTCGGCGGGCGAGCACACGATCGGCTCGCCCCGGACATTGAACGACGTATTGACGAGCAAAGCGCAACCGGTACGGTCGGCGAACGCCGCGAGCACGGCGTGGAGGCCAGGCGCCCGCTCCGCGGTCACGGTCTGGAGCCGCGCCGAGTAGTCCAGGTGCGTCACGGCCGGAATATCCGATCGCGGCACGTTGAGCCGGTCCAAACCACGGCGCGCCTCACCCTCGGCCAGCGGCAGCCGCCGCGATTCCCGCACCGGTGCCACGAACGTCATGTATGGACACTCCCCATCGATCTCGAAGTACTCCGCCGCGCGCTCGGCGAGCACGCTCGGCGCGAACGGACGGAACCCTTCGCGGAACTTGACCATCATATTGATCCGCGCCTGCATCCCGGCGTCGCGAGCGTCGGCCAGGATGCTCCGCGCGCCGAGCGCTCGCGGGCCGAACTCCATGGCGCCGTCAAACCATCCGATCACCTTGCCCGCGGCCAGCAACTCGGCGGCCCGCGCGATCGCGCCGTCGCGGCCCACGCGCTCCCACGCGGCGCCGAGCGGCGACAGCTCGCGTTCCATCTCGTCGGCCGCATACGAGGGCCCGAGCAGCGCCCCGCGCATCGCGTCGCCCGGAAGGGCAACCCGCGGCGCGCCGAAGTACTGGTGGTGCGCCGCGAGGGCGGCCCCCACCGCCCCGCCGGCGTCGCCGGCCGCGGGCTGGACCCAGATGCGGTCGAACACCCGCGCCCGCAGCAGCTTGCCGTTGGCCACCGCGTTGAGGGCCACGCCGCCGGCCATGCAGAGGTCGCCGAGTCCGGTCTCGCGGCGTGCCCAACGCGCCATGCGCAGCACGATCTCCTCGCACACCTCCTGTACCGACCGCGCGAGGTCCATCTCGCGCTGCGTGAGGCCGGATTCCGGCCGGCGCGGCGGGCCGCCGAACAGCGCCGAGAAGGCGTCGTTCGTCATCGTGAGCCCGCCGAGGTAGTTGAAGTAGCGCTGGTTGAGCGTGAACGATCCGTCGTCGCGCAGGTTGACCAGTTCGCGATAGATGGCGTCCACGTATCTGGGCTCGCCGTAGGGCGCGAGCCCCATGAGCTTGTATTCGCCGGAGTTCACCTTGAATCCGGCGTGGTAGGTGAACGCCGAATAGAGGAGGCCGAGGGAGTCCGGCCAGTGGAGTTCCTGTCGCAGTTCGACGACGCTGGCGTGGCCGGCCCCGATGGACGCCGTGGCCCACTCCCCCACGCCGTCGACGGTGAGGATCGCGGCCGCATCGAACGGCGACGGGTAGAACGCGCTCGCTGCGTGCGCTTCGTGGTGCTCGGTGAACAGCACGTGGCCCGGATAGTCGTCGAGCGCGCGGCGGATGGTGCCCTCGATGTCCAACCGGTCGCGGGCCCAGAGTGGGGCGCCGTGGCGGAACGCCGCGAAGCCCGCGGGCGCCATCCAGAGAAAGGTCTCGAAGATCCGGTCGAGCTTGAGGAGCGGCTTGTCGTAGAAGGCCACGCCGTCGAGCCGGCGGGCGCTGATGCCGGCCGCGCGGAGGCAGAAGTTCACCGCCTGGTGCGGGAACGACTCGTCGCCCTTACGGCGGGTGAACCGCTCTTCCTGGGCGGCGGCCACGATCTCACCGTCACGCAGGATGCACGCGGCGCTGTCGTGGTAGAACGCGGAGAGGCCCAGCACGAAGTGGGGCAAACGGCTACGGATTCGAGGGCGGGACGCCGTGGGCCGTGGGCGGTGCGTGGAAACACCCCGATCCCGGCCCCGGAACGTGTGGCATATTAGAGGTCCCCGCTGCGGCTCGAAAGGGAGATGTGCGCGATCGCTTGAACCCCCCGCGTGCCCCGGCTAGCTTTGAGGACTACCCGCGCGCGTAGCTCAGCTGGATAGAGCGTCGGCCTCCGGAGCCGAAGGTCACAGGTTCGAATCCTGTCGCGCGCGTCTCACGATTCTCAACCGCAGGTCCGGCGCTCGGCGGGTCCCGAGCGCATCCGCACCGAGGCGCGCCTCCGGCGGACCCCACTGTCGATTCAGCATCGACGCCGACCCTCCCGTCCGTTCCCCGTCGTGCGCTCCCACCCCGCGTCACGACGCCACCGTGTCGTCCATGTCGTCGCCCTCGCCGTCCGCCTCGCCGGCCCTCGTCAGCATCGCCGAGCTCAAGCGCAAGACGCTTCCCGCCCTCCTCGAGATGGCGGAGGCGCTGCAGCTCGCCGACGCCGAGACGCTGGCGCGCCATGACCTGACGTTCCGCATCGAGCAGGGGTTGCTGGCGGACGGCGTGCTGCTCCGGGGCGAGGGCGTGCTCGAGGTGCTTCCCGAGGGCTACGGGTTCCTGCGCAGCCAGGACTGGAACTACCTGAACGGGCCCGACGACATCTATGTATCGCCCTCGCAGATCAAGCGGTTCGGCCTGCAGACGGGTGACACGGTGCAGGGCCAGGTGCGCCCGCCCAAGGAATGGGAGCGGTATCTGGCGCTCCTCAAGGTGGAGTCGGTCAACGGCAGCGACCCCGAGCTGGCCAGGGAGCGCGTGCCGTTCGACAGCCTGCGGCCACGCTACCCCGAAGGACGCCTCCGCCTCGAGGTGAAGAGCGGCGACCTGAGCATGCGCGTGATGGACCTCATCGCGCCCATCGGCAAGGGACAGCGCGGGCTCATCGTGTCGCCGCCGCGTGCCGGCAAGACGATCCTCCTGCAGAAGATCGCCAACGCCATCGCCGAGAACTACCCCGAGGTGGTCCTCATCGTCCTGCTCATCGACGAGCGGCCCGAAGAGGTGACCGACATGCGGCTCACCATCAAGGGCGAGGTGATCAGCTCCACGTTCGACGAGGAGCCGCAGCGCCACGTCCAGGTGGCCGACATGGTCATCGAGAAGGCCCGCCGCCTCGTGGAGAGCAAGAAGGACGTGGTGATCCTGCTCGATTCGATCACCCGCCTGGGCCGCGCCCACAACGCCGTGATGCCCCACTCGGGCAAGATCATGTCCGGCGGCGTGGACGTGAACGCGCTCGAGAAGCCCAAGAAATTCTTCGGTGCCGCCCGCAACATCGAGAACGGCGGCTCGCTCACGATCATCGGCACGGCCCTCATCGAGACGGGCTCGCGCATGGACGAGGTGATCTTCGAGGAGTTCAAGGGCACCGGCAACATGGAGTTGATCCTCGACCGCAAGATCGCCGAGCGCCGCATCTACCCGGCCATCGACATCAACCGCTCCGGCACGCGCAAGGAAGAGCTGCTGTTCACGCAGGAAGAGCTGAACCGCGTCACGCTGCTGCGCACCTTCCTGGCCGACATGCCGGACGCCGAGGCCATCGAATTCCTGCTCAAGCAGATGTCGCGCTCCAAGAACAACAAGGAATTCTTCGTCCAGATGGCCCAGGGCGGCTGACCATGGACGCGACGGATCGCGGGCGGTGGCTGGCGGTGGACTGGGGGGAGCGGCGGATCGGGCTCGCGATCAGCGACCCCACCGGCATCATCGCGTCGCCCGCCGGCTACCTCGTGCGCCGCGCCGGCAAGCGTCCGCCCATCGCCGAGCTGATGCGCCGCGCCCAGGCGCTCGAGGCGCGCGCGTTCGTGCTCGGCCTGCCGCTCGACGGCAACGGCAACGACACGCCGCGCGCGGTCGAGGTGCGTCACGTGGCCGCCGAACTCGAGAAGCGCACGGGCCTGCCCGTGCGGCTCCTCGACGAACGGTTCACCACGGCGGCCGCCCTACGCGCCGTGCACGAGATGGGCGGATCCACGCGCGGCCGCAAGGGCGACGTGGACGCCCTCGCCGCCACCGTGCTCCTGCAGCATGCGCTCCGCCATGCGCCGTAGCCGCCTCGCGCGCCGGATCGTGCTGTGCGGCGCGGCGTGCGCGCTCGCCGCGTGCAGCACCGGCGACTCCACCACCGTCCGCGTGAGCGTGCCCACCGGCGCCTCGGTGCGCATCGCCGCCGATTCGCTGGCCAAGGCGGGCGTCGTACGGTCGGCGCGCCTGTTCCGCGCCTTCGCCTATCTGAGCGGCGGCGACCGGCGTATCCGGCCCGGCACCTACGAGATGGGCCGCGGCGAGAGCTGGTTCGCCGTGCTCGACGCCCTACGCCGCGGCCGCGGCATCGTCAGCACGGTGACGATTCCCGAGGGATTCGCGCTCGAGCAGATCGAGCCCCTGCTGGCCGGCAAGCTGGGCGTGCCGCTCGACTCGGTGCGCGCGGCGGCCACCGACACGGCGCTGCTCGCGCGCCTCGACCTGCCGACACCGACGCTCGAGGGCTACCTGTTTCCCGACACCTACACGTTCCCCGAAGGCACCACGGCGCGCGAAGCGGTGGGCGCCATGGTCGCCCAGTTCGAGCGCACGTGGAAGCCGGCGTGGACGGCGCGGCTCGACACCATCGACATGTCGCGCAACGACCTGATGACGCTGGCCTCGATCGTCGAGAAGGAAGCCAAGCTCCCCGAGGAACGTCCCGTGATCGCCGCCGTGTACATGAACCGGCTCCGGGCCGGCATGCTGCTGCAGGCCGATCCCACGGTGCAGTACGCCCTGCCCCAGCACGAGACCCGGCTCCTGTACAAGGATCTCAAGGTGAAGTCCCCGTACAACACCTATCGCCACCTGGGGCTGCCGCCGGGACCGATCGCGTCGCCCGGCAAGGCGAGCATTCTCGCCGCGCTCTATCCCGCGCACGTGCCGTACAAGTACTTCGTGGCGGCGCCCGACGGGCATCACGAGTTCCGCGTGGACTACAAGGGCCACGAAGCGGCCGTGCGCGAGATGCGGCGAGAGCGCGCCGCCCTGGCCAGGGCCGACGCGGCCCGGAAGGACACGACCCGAGCGCGTCCTCCGGTCAGGAAGCGGGACTGATCCCCACCATGTCGCACCATGCGGTGGTATCGGCCAAGGGCGCCGGACGATGGGAGCGCGGGCACCCGTGGATCTACCGCAGCGACGTCACGCAACGTCCCGACGACGCCGCCGGCGTGGTGGCCGTGCAGGATCCCCGCGGCCGACCGCTCGGCTGGGCGCTGTGGAGTCCGCGCTCGGAGATCTCGCTGCGGCTGCTCGACCGCGATCCGAACGCGCGCATCGACGCCGCGTGGTGGGCCCGTCGCATCGCGAGCGCGGTGGAGCGGCGCGCCCCGCTGGGGCAGGTCGCCAACGCCTACCGTCTGATCCACGGCGAAGGCGACGGGCTGCCCTCGCTGGTCTGCGACCGGTACGATCGCTGGCTGGTACTGCAGTTCATGAGCGCGGGCCTCGAACCGTCGCGGCCGCACATCGTCCAGGCGCTCGAATCGCTGCTCCACCCCGCCGGGATGCTGGCCCGAAACGACGTCTCGCTCCGCGACAAGGAAGGGCTGCCCCGCGTCGTGGAACTGCTCACCGGCGACGTGCCCCGCGAGATCGAGATCGTGGAGCACGGGGTGCGCTACGCCGCCGCCCCATGGGACGGCCAGAAGACCGGCGCCTTTCTCGATCAGCGCGACAACCGCGTCCGCATCGGCGCCCTGGCGCGGGGGCGCGCGCTGGACTGCTTCAGCTATCACGGTTCGTTCGCGCTGCACCTGGCAGGCCGCGCCGAGCACGTGATCGCCCTCGACAGCTCGGCGCCGGCGCTCGAGCGCGCCGCCCAGAACTGTGCGCGCAACGGCCTCACGAACGTGGAGTTGGTGGAGGCCAACGCCTTCGACTATCTCAAGCAGGCCGAACGCGACCGGACGCGCTTCGAGACCATCGTCCTCGATCCGCCGGCGTTCGCCAAGACCAAGGCGGCCCTCCCGGCGGCCCTCCGCGGTTACAACGAGATCAACCTCCGCGCCATGCGGCTGCTCTCGCCGGGCGGGATCCTGTTCACCGCCAGCTGCAGCTTCCACCTGTCCAAGCCGCGATTCCTGGAAATGCTCGAGCACGCGGCCGCCGATTCGGGCCGCCGCCTCGCCCTGCGCGAGATCGTCGGCCAACCGCTCGACCATCCAGAAATCCTGACCATCCCCGAAACGGGGTACATCAAGGGCGCGGTCGTCGAAGCGATGGACTAACCTCCGCCGCGCCTCTGGCGCGAGCCGGCCGATTGGCGCATCCTTGGCGCTCTTCCTCAACCCTCGCCCCGACCATGTCCCGACTCTCCTTCTGCCGCGCGACACGGAGCGCCGCCACCGCGCTGCTGCTGGCGGCGCCGCTCGCCGCCCAACACGCCAAGCCACCCGCCGTGCCCCCGGCCATCTCGGCCATCAGGACGGCCGACCTCAAACGTGACCTCTACTATCTGGCCAGCGACGCCATGCGCGGCCGCGAGGCCGGCACCCTGGACGAGCTGCGCGCCGCCTCGTGGGAAGCCGAGCAGGCCCGCAAAGCGGGACTCCAGCCGGCCGGCGACGACGGCACCTACTTCCAGTGGTTCAGCATCAAGCGCACGCGCCTGTCGCCCGCCAGCACGATCATGATCGGCGACCGCGCCCTGGTGCTCTGGAAGGACATCGCCTCGTCGAGCACCGTGCAGGCGCACATCGACGCGCCCGCGGTCTTTGCCGGCGACGGCAGCGACACCACGATCGACGTGCGCGGCAAGGTCGCGATCGCGACGCTGGTTCCGCCGCCGCCCAACACCCGCCAGTTCATCGGCGTGTACTCCCCCGAATGGCACTACGCCCGCGCCGCGATCGCCGCCGAGGGTCAGCGCCTCGCCGCGCGCGGCGCCTCCGCCGTGGTGCTCGTGGCCGATTCCATCGGCGACATCGCCTTCGACGCCGTCACCGCGATCTCATCGCGCGGCACCTACGACGTGGACGACCCGGCCACCAATGCGGCCGGCGGGCGGTACGGAGCCCCGGAACACGGCCCCCCGGTGCTGCTCGTCCACCGCGACATGCTCGAGGCGCTGCGCGCCGGCGGCCAACGCGCCACCATCCACCTCGTCACCGAGACCTTCGACTACCCGTCGGTGAACGTGATCGCCAAGGTGCGCGGCACCGATCCACGGCTGCGCGACCAGTACGTGATGTTCAGCTCGCACTCCGACCACGACGGCGTGCGCTTTCCCATGGCCGGCGACTCGATCTGGAATGGCGCCGACGACAACGCGTCGACGAGCGTGGCCATCCTCGCCATCGGCCGCGCCTTTGCCAAGGAGCCCGGCAAGCGGTCGGCGCTGTTCATCTGGCACGGCGCCGAGGAGCGGGGACTGCTCGGCTCGCGGTATCACGCCACCCATCCCGTGGTGCCGCTGCACCAGATCGTGGCCGTGCTCAACGGCGACCTGATCGGCCGCAACAACCCCGACACCGCCTCGCTGCTGGGCGTGCAGCCGCCCCACCGCAATTCCAGCGATCTCGTGCGCATGGCGCTCGCCGCCAACGCCGCCACCGGGAAGTTCGTGCTCGACTCCACCTGGGACCGGCCCACGCACCCCGAAGGCTGGTACTTCCGCAGCGATCACGTGCCCTACGTCCGGCGCGGCGTGCCGGCGCTCATGTATTCCACCAACCTGCATGCCGACTACCACACGCCACGCGACGAGGCGTCGCGCATCGACTACGCCAAGCTCACGCGCATGACCGACTGGATGTACGAGACCGGATGGCTGGTGGCCAACGCCCCCACGCGACCGGCGCTGGATCCGGGGTTCAAGCTCGAGCGCTGACGCGCGGTTCAGCGCCGCTGGCAGGCCGGACAGAAGTAGGTGGATCGTCCGGCCTGCACGACGCGGCGGACCCTGGCGCCGCAGCGGCGGCAGGCCAGACCCTCGCGGTCGTACACGTTCAGCCGCGCGGCACCGATCGCGGTGTAACGCGATCCGGTGGCGCGCGAGATCACGGCGCGAATGGCGGCGATCAGACGTTCGAGCCGGACGCGCGACAACGACGATGCACGCGCCCGGGGGTTCACCCGGGCGCGCCAGAGTGCCTCGGCCACGTAGATGTTGCCCAGGCCCGCGATCACCCGTTGGTCGAGCAGCACCGGCTTGATCGCTCCGCGTCGGCGCGCGAGCAGGTCATGGAGCATCTGCGGCGTGAGCGCCGCGTCCATCGGCTCCACGCCCAGGTCCAGCCGCGGCGGGGACCCCGCCGGATGGACATCGAGCGTGGCCAGGGCCCGCGAATCCTCCAGCACCACGCGGCGCCCATCGTCGAGCGTGAACACCGCCCGCGCGAACCGCGGCAGCGGGGCGCCTGGCGGCGCCACCAACCAGTCGCCGGTCATCCGGAAGTGCGCATGCAGCACGCGCCCATCGGCCAGATGGATGAGTTGATGCTTGCCGCGGCGCTCCACGCCGGCGATCGTCGCGCCGGCGAGCGCGCGCGCCACGCCGGCCGGCACGCGCCGCCGGAGGCTGGGATGCAGCAGGGCAACGTGCGCGATCACGCGTCCCGCCACCACGCGGCGCAGGGCGCGGACCGCATGCTCCACTTCGGGCAACTCGGGCATGGACCGCCTGACAGGTTGACGGGGGACCGTTGACCGGGCAAGATGCGGCGATGCCCCCCGGAACTCAATCGTCGGACGACCCGCCCCCATCCCACGACGCGCGCAGCGCCGCGGTGCGCCGCGTGCTGTTGCAGGTGCTCATTCTCAACGGGATCGTGGTGGCGATCAAGCTCGCGATCGGGCTGCGCACCCACGCCCTCTCCGTGCTCGGCGCCACCCTGGAGTCCGGGCTCGACCTGCTGAACAACGTCATCGGGATGACGTTGGTGTCGATCGCAGCCCGCGGCCCGGACGAGGACCATCCCTATGGCCACGCGAAGTTCGAGACCATGGGCACGATCGGCATCGTGGGATTCCTCTCGGTCTCCTGCTTCGAGCTGCTGCGGGAGGGCATCACGTCGCTGGTCCACGCGCGGGTGCCGCACACCGCCTCGTTGCTCGAAGTGAGCGTGATGGCGCTCACACTGCTCGTGAACGCGGGCGTGGTGTGGTACGAGCGACGGCGCGGCCGCGCGCTGCAGAGCGCCTTCCTCTCGGCCGACGCGGCACACACCGGCAGCGACATCTTCGTCACCCTGCTGGCGATCGCGTCGCTCCTGCTCACGCGGGCCGGCGCCCCGCGCGCCGACGCCGTGCTGGCCATCGCGGTGGCGTTGCTCATCGCGTGGACGGGTTGGCAGATCCTGAGCGAATCGGTGCCGATCCTGGTGGACGCCAGGGGCATGGACGCCGCCGAGCTGCGTCGGATCGCCACCGCGGTCCCCGGCATCCTCGAGGTGCGCACGGTGCGGTCGCGGTCCACGGCGTCGGGGCAGCTGTTCGTGGAGATGACGATCGTGGTGGCCGGCGCGTCCTCGGTGCAGGAAGCCCACGCACTGGCCGACGCCGTGGAAGCCGAGGTGGCGCGGGTGGCCGGCAGCGCGGAAGTGGTGGTGCACATCGAGCCCAGATAGCCAAACCCCCGCTTGCGCGGCGGCCGGGACGATACAACATTTGTGAGTCCTCATCCGGGTGCGCATGGCCTTGCGACCGCAGCGGTCCCTTCGACACGAATACGAGTTGTACGTCGATGAGGAAATCGAGAATTACAAGGAGTCGATCCCGCGCTCGGCCCTGCTGAGCGTCGGGGACGAAGCGGTGTCCCGGTTGGGCACGGGCCCGCAGATCCTCCTCACCGAGCTGCTGCTCTGCGACGAGGTCAACCGCATCATCTTCAAGCGCCTGCGGCTGCCGAGCTACGATACGTGGCGACGCAAGCGGCTCAAGCTGGCCAAGGAACTGCGCCGGCCGGAGCATTGGGGACTGACCGCGGATCACGTGGCCGTGCGCGCCATCGCGCAGGCCGCCGAGGGCCGCGTGCTCGTGGCCGGCATGACCGAGGAGGACGGCTCGGCGCTCTTTCTGGCCGCCAACGGATGCCAGGTCACCGCGGTCCACCGCGAGGCGCGGACGGTCGAGCGCGTGATGCACGCCGCCAACGAGGCGGGGCTCGCCGAGCGCGTGCGCGCCGTGGCCGCCGACCTGAGCGCGTGGGAACCCGAGGAGCCGCTCACGGCGGTGATCTGCACGCCCACAGCGCTCGCGGGCCTGAACATGAAGGCGCGTCG
>Ga0307373_10005783_pt1 | contig 20016 bp, 16 predicted proteins | sample OX2MG_FD_202534 | JGI IMG/M metagenome (GOLD analysis project Ga0307373, IMG submission 202534) | Soil microbial communities from Risofladan, Vaasa, Finland - OX-2 | ecosystem: Environmental > Terrestrial > Soil > Coastal area > Acid sulfate soil | place: Finland: Risofladan, Vaasa | collected...
CCTCTCCATAGACGCGCGAGACACCCTCCAACTCGAGCAACGGCTGAACGGCGATCGAGTCGGTGACGGGGAGTCTTCCCGTCGGATCGATAGACGCGCCGGGATCGGTTGCCCAGCCCGGATCGTAGGTGCTCACTGCGGCTGATTCACTTCGACAACCACTGTCTGTCCGAGGCGCACCCCGTTCTTCACCTGAATGTACGAGCCATCGGTGAGGCCGGTTGTCACCCTCACTTCAGTGATCTTGCGGCTCTTGCGGTTGATCACCCGGACCGTATCGGCGCCCACGCCGTTCTGTTTGACGGCGGCGATGGGCACGGTCAGGGCGTCTTGGACCTCCTGATCGACGACGGTGATCGAGACCGCCGAGCCGTCGGCGCCACTCAAGCCGGAGACCTCGACCCGGCCCTCGTACACCTGGCTGGAGGACCCGCCGGGCGTGGTGGCGGCGATGTCGGTGGGGGCGGTATCGAGCTCGGTGATGGTGCCCGACGCCGTGGTGTCGGCCCCCGAGATCTGCACCGTGCAGGACTGGCCCACCTTCAACAAGGTCCGGTTGGCGGCTGATGCCTGAAGGCTGACGGTCAAGTCGGGCTCGGTGAGCGAGAGGATGGCCTCGCCCGGCGTGGCCGGGGCGCCGGCCTTCACGAACACCTGCCCGACATTGGTCGGCCACTGGCCGACGATCATGTCCGTCGGTTCGAAGGTCACATCCGATCGCAGCGACTGCAGCACCACCGTCACCTGGGACTGGCCCGCCTGCAGCAGCGCCGCACCGACCAGGGGCTGGTAGTCCTGACCGGGCTGGGCCGTGCCCTGCACCGAGAAGTTCACCGACGTGGTCTTCACCACCGGCTGGCTGGCGGTGATAAGGAACGATGCGGCACCACCCTGAGCCAGGCTGGCGGTGTTCACAGAAATGGTGAGCAGGGGAAGGACCGAAGACGTCAGCGTCACCGCCACGCTGTTCTGTTTCCCGATCACGTAGGACGCGCTGGCAGCCAGGGCGACGGTGAGGGTCCTGTCCGACTCGACCACGTTGTCGGTCACGGTGGGGATGGCCAGCTGCAGCGAGGTCTGGCCGGCGGGCACGGTGACGACTCCTCCGGGCAGGGTGTAGTCGGCGCCCTGGGTGGCGCTCCCGCCGTAGGTCAGGCCGATGGTCAACGACGTGCTCAGGGCCTCGTTCAGGCTGATGGTCACGTCATAGGGAGCGCCCTTCTGCAGGTACGTCGTGGCCGAACTCAGGGTGACGGTGGGAACGGCCCCGCTGCCGCTGATGGTGATCACGGTGGAGCCCTGCACCCCCACCGTGTACGACGACGACGGGGAAATCGATGCCAGGAGGAATCTGTCGGGCTGGATCACTTTGGTATTCAGAGTGTCGATGGTCACGCTCGCCGTCGTGCTCCCGGCGGCCAGGGTCAGCACCGGGTTCACCGGTTGATAGTCGGTTCCGGCCACGGCGCTTCCCGACAGAGACAGCACCACCTGGGTGTCCTGGAAGGGGGCCTGGTTGGCGGTGATCGTCAGGGTGCTGGCGGCGCCGGGCGAGACGGTCGTGCCCCCCGAGATCTGCAACGCCGGGACGTTGGTGTTCCTGATCGTCGTGGTGGCGATGGCGGGGCTTCCGACCGAGTAACTCGGATCGAGGTTGATGGTCATGGTCACGGTCGGGTCCTGCTCGACCACCGTGTTGACCCGGGTCTGCACCGACACTGTGGTGGAGGTCTGGTTGGCGGGCAGGACCACCGACGTGGGTGGTGTCACGATGTCCTGGTTGTTGGCCGTCCCGCCCGGGGTGAGGTTCACGGTGATGTCGCTGCCCGATGCCACCGACGCACTGATGACGAAGGTGGCGGGCGTGCCCTGCGAGACCACGGCGTTCTCGGATTGGATGGTGAGCGCGGGGGTGATCAACGGGCCGATGTGGGACCGAAGCGCTGTCAGGGAGGCGGCGCCGGCGGGGGTCGACGCCGCAGCGGCGGTCGGCGCCGGCGGACCGATGATGAGCCCGGCCGACACCTGATCCCCGAGCTTGTAGCCGGTTCCCTGCTGGAGTGCCACCGTCACCGATTGCGGGCTGGCCGGGGTGGCGTTGGGATAATCGTGTTGGGCCTGCCACTGGGCCAAGGCGAACTGCGTCTGCGGGGTGAAGAGGTCGGTCATGGGGCCGGGATCGTCTCCGGCGGCCAGCAGGATCTGCTTGAGCTGCACGACGTCGGCGCCCTCGTCACCGGGGGCGAGTGACCGGAAGAACGGCACCGTGCCCGTTTCGGCGATGGCGTCGCGACCGTTCAAGGCGAACATGGCCTGACCCGCCTGGGTCGTCGAGTCGTCGGTGGAGTACACCGAGCTGACCAGACCCTGCGTGGCCGCCGTCACGTCGCGCAGCTCCTTGCGGGCGAGCGTCCCCGTCAGCGCCACCGTGGACTGAAGCGTCCGGCGCTGCACCGAGTTGAGGATGATCACCTCGTTGCTCTTGGTGGAACTGCCCCCACCGAGTTGGGTGGCGGCCACCACGGCACCGACCACCACCACGGCCAAGGCCACCAGGCCGACGATCTTCTTCCTGCGCGACACCGTCAATCCTCCCGAAACGCCATCAGGTCTTGCCCTTCTGGGCCAGAGAAATACACGCCTGGATGTCGGGGCTCGACAGCAGACTCTGACCCTGAGGTGGAGTCAGCGACGGACCACCGCTGCCGGCTGAACCGAACGAGAAGAGCGCCCCCTTGGCATCGGGCTTGGGCGGGGGGACCCCCCACCCGCGGGCGATCATGCAGGTCCGCCACTTCAGATAGATCTTGTTCTCGTTGGCCACCTGCTTGGGCGTCAGGTCGTCCTGGGCCGTCTGCTCGGATTTGAGAGCCTGGACGATGTTGCTCTGGGCGGCGCAGGTGGTCAGGCTCTTGAGGTAGGACGGGTTATTAGTAGGCGAGTTCGGGTCGTTCGGGCTGGGGGCTCCGGCGAAGGTGACTCCCAAACCTTTCAGGCACGACTGGAAGACGCCGATGGCAGTGAAGAGCGCCGTGGTGGGGTCTTGCTTGGCCAGGGGGATGGTGATGCCGGTCGCTCCTCCCGGGCCGCCCGTTCCCCCACCCACCAGCACGGCCGATCGGGGGACCTGACCGGACACGATCACGGCGGGACCCGCCGGCGTCGGTGAACCGGTACCGCAGCCCGTCGTGGCCAGGGCCAGGAGAACGACGGTCGGGGCCCATCGCCTCACCGCTCGGCCAGCAGTCATCGGACCTCACCGGTCCCGGCGCCGGTCAGGACCTCTCGGCACGAAGGACGACACCCATGAACGAAAGGTGCCGGTGGTCGCTGCGTCCACTCGCTCCCCACTGACACCACCCTCTATGCCGCCATCGCCGGTCCCCGGACGGCGCTTCTGCGCGCATGGTCGCCTCGCACACGGCCCCGACCAGGAAGAATGCCACATCAAGTGGTGGTTCGTCCTTTCGACCGAGGATCCGCATGCCAGGGCGAGGGGCTGGGGCTGTCATGGAGTCGTCAGGAACGGAGTCCTAATGTCGTCCCGATGGGACTGACGGACCGGGTCACCCGTACCGGCAGGGTGGACGAGGTCGACGGGTCCCGCCGCCCGGAAGAGGACGTCGAATCCAACGCCCGGCTGACGGCATCGACGGCTGTCGTGCTGCTCGTCCTTCTGGCCGCCGAGGGCATCACCATCCTGAGCGTCAGAAGCCTGCTCTCGCCCCACATCTTCATCGGGATGCTCCTGGTGCCTCCGGTGCTTCTGAAGATCGGGAGCACTTCCTACCGGTTCGTCCGCTACTACCGGGGGTCACCGGCCTATCGCCGCAAGGGTCCGCCCCCGGTGGTGCTCCGCCTGCTCGGTCCCTTCGTGGTGGCCTTCACCGTCATCGTCCTGGCCACCGGCATCGCCCTGTTGGTAGAGCCGCGGAGTCTCCGCCAATCGACGCTCTTTCTCCACAAGGCCAGTTTCGTCCTCTGGTTCGGAGCCATGACCATCCATGTGCTCGGCCACCTCCTCGAGACGACCCGCGTCGCGCCACGGGACTGGGTGAGCCGGACGCGCCGGGACGTGAGAAGAGCTGGCGCCCGTCGATGGGCGCTCGTGGCCAGCGTGGCCCTCGGCGTTCCCCTGGGACTTCTGTTCGTGGGTCGCGCCGGTCCCTGGGAAGCGCAGCGGGCCCCGGCGGTCAGTGCCGTGCACCGCTTCCACCATCGACACCGGGTACCGCCCCCGGCTCCCACGCCGGCGAGGTCGCAAGGCCCATCGTCGGTGCCGACCACCACGATCGCCAGGCCGCATCTCGGAGGCGTTTCCGCCATCACGCCGCCTCCGGTCCCATCGGGGATCGTGAGCGTACCCACGACGACTCCGACCAAGCCGTCGGCCCATCATCGGGGAAAGGCCCACCCCCATCATCATGTGACCAAGAAGCCCAAACACGGCGCGTAACGCGAGGTTTCGCTTGGCCGTGGCCTCCTCACTGGTCCATCATGCTCCCGCTCATCATCCAGTGGTTCCAGTTGCCGATGTGATGCTGCATCCAGCTGACCATTTCGCTGCACCACGCCGACGAAGAAGACCCGGCAACTGCGGCGCGCGAGTCGGTGTCGATCCAGTCTTGGCAGCTCGCTCCCATCGTCGCCGCGCTGCCCCACATTCCCGGACCGGTCATTCGCCCGCTTCCGAGTTGCCCGCTCATCCAGTCGGCCATTTCGGTGCAGGCGCTGCGGGCCGACGTGGTACCGAGACTCGGCGCACCTCCCCCAGACCACAGCTGACAGGTTTGCCGGATGGAGGCGAGCTGGACGTCTGCGGTGGCGTTCGTGGAAGGTGAGTTGTCGGAGCCGAAGACGACAAAGCCGACAACCACGAGGAGCACGACCACCAGTCCGATCGCTGCCGATCGCCAGGGAATTCGCCTCGACGTGGCTGACGGAACGGGAGGCGCTGGGCTCGCCGGAATCGTGTCAGTCATCGCCTCCATCATCGATCGCTCGCCATGGCCACGGCTAGAGCCGAAGGTCATCAACTTCGGAGATCCTCCCGGAACCCATGGCCGCAGGGCGAGCACCTTCGGCCAGGGCTCGGTCGCTGGCTCTTGACCTTCGAGCCGGATCGAAGGATTACGATAACGCCGTGACCACCTACACGATCGGTGAGATCTCCGAGCGCAGCGGCTTCAGCCCCTCGGCGCTGCGCTATTACGAGGGCATCGGGCTGCTCGTCCCGACGACCCGGTCGGCATCCGGCTACCGGATCTATGACGACTCGTCGTTGGGACGGCTGGCATTCATCTCCCGGGCCAAGCGGCTGGGGTGCTCGCTCCAGGAGATCACCGACCTCCTGGCCACCTGGGACACGGAGAAGTGCGGTCCGCTCCAGCGCTCCTTCCACTCTCTCGTGACCGACAAGATCCGGGAGACGGGGCGCCAGATGAACGAGCTGGCCGCCTTCTCCACGCAATTGCGCGACGCTGCGGCCCAGCTCGGCGGCCCGCCCGTGGACGGTCCCTGCGCCGACGACTGTGCGTGTCTCACCGACGTCCCCCCGGTGGCCTGCAGCCTCGGATCGTCGGAGATCCCCGATCGACTGGCGGACTGGCAGAACGTTCTGAACCGCGCCAGGACCCGTTCGGCCACCGCCGACGGGGCCCTGCGATGGGAATTCGACAGCACCGGCGTTGTCGACCAGCTGGCTCGGCTGACGGTGGCGGAACAGAAGTGTTGTCCGTTCTTCTCGTTCACCATCACCGTCGACGCCCGCGGCATCGCCCTCGACGTCCGCGCTCCGGCCGAGGCCGCCGGCACCGTCCGCTCTCTCTTCGGTCAGCCGGCCTAGGTACGCGCCCTTCGAGCCGTCGGTCATGCCCTCACCATCAGCGGCTCGATGACCCGGGAGATCCTGTGGGCCCTCGTCTTCGGCTTCGCCCTCTCCGCTGTCGTCCAGGCCGTCGTCAGGCGCTCCACCATCGTCCGGTTGCTCGGGGACGACCGCCCCCGCACCCTGGTCCTGGCCGCCGGATTCGGGGTGGCGTCCTCATCGTGTTCCTACGCCGCGGTCGCCCTGGCCCGGTCGCTTGTCCGCAAAGGGGCGAGTTTCACGGCGGCCATGACCTTCGAGATCGCCTCGACCCACCTGGTGGTCGAACTGGGCGTCATCCTGGCCCTCCTCATCGGCTGGCAGTTCACCCTGGCCGAGTTCGTCGGTGGCCCCGTCATGATCGTCCTGTTGGCGGTCCTGTTCCGACTGTTCCTCCGCCGCCGGCTACTCGAGGCGGCCAAGACCCAGGCAGACAAGGGACTCTCCGGCTCTATGGAGGGTCACGCCGCCATGGACATGACGATCCAGGAAGAGGGAAGTCTGTGGCTCCGCCTCCGTTCCCGGCGGGCGCTCACCTCGGTCTCACACATCTTCGTCATGGAGTGGGCAGCGGTCGTCAGGGTCATCGTCATAGGCCTCCTCATCGCCGGCGCCGCCTGGGTGCCCGACTCCTTCTGGCGCCACCTCTTCGCCGTCCACCATCCGCTTCTGTCGAAGATCTGGGGACGCTCATCGGACCGGTCGTCAGCCTGCTCAACTTCGTTCGCTCCGTCGGCAACGTTCCGTTGGCCGGGGTGCTCTGGAACGGAGGTATGAGCTTCGGCGGGGTGGTCTCGTTCATCTTCGCCGATCTCATCATCGTGCCCATCCTGGTGATCTACCGGAAGTACTACGACACTCGGATGATGCTGTTCATCCTGGCCACCTTCTACGTCACCATGGTCCTGGCCGGCTACGCCGTCGAGTTCCTCTTCGGGGGGCTAGGTCTCGTCCCCACCACGAGCCACGCCAGGGTCACGGAGATGGCGGTGCAGTGGAATTACACGTCCATGCTGAACATCGCTGCGCTGCTATTGGCGGCCGCTCTCCTCTACCGCTTCATCCGGACCGGTGCGCTACCGATGCTGAAGATGATGGGCGGCGAACCTGATCACGACCACGTCTCGTTCAACGCCACAGGGGAGCGAGGTCGACCTCCACCGGCGTGGCCGGTCCCGCCGGCACCCGCTCCCGGACAGGGGTCAACTCCTCGATCTCGAGCGTCGCCATCGCCGCGGCGTCGAAGAAGCGACTGGCCGGGGCGAAGCTGTGCCGATCGTCGCGTCCGTGTCGGTGGTGGGGCATCCGCAGAGGCGCGTACAAGGTGAGCTCGTCGCGTGCCCGGGTGACCCCCACGTAGAACAGCCGACGCTCCTCGGCCAGGCCGGCCGGCGACTTCAGGGCCATGTCGGAGGGAAAGGCCCCGTCGATCACGTGGGGCAGATGGACGATCGACCATTCGAGGCCCTTGGCCGAGTGGATGGTCGAAATGACCACATAGTCCTCGTCGAGATGGGGCGGTCCGGCCAGATCTCCGGTCGACCGCGGTGGGTCGAGCGTCAATTCGGCCAGCCACCCCCGCAGATCGTCGATGCCGGCGGCGCTGTCCACGAGTCGGCCGAGATCCTCCAGCCGGGCCGCCGCGTCGGGGTATCGCGCCGTCACCAGCGGTCGGAGTACGCCGAGGACGGCTTCGGCCCGCTCACCGGCCGTGCTCCGGGTCCGGGCCGCCACCAGACCGTCGAAAGTCCCTGACAGCGCCGTCCGGGTCGCCGCCGGCGCCGCGGCCACAGCATCGGGCCAATGGGCCAGCACGTTGTCGGATCCCGGTCGGAGCTGGGCCACCAGCGCTCGCGCCCGGGCCGGACCGATCCCCTGATGCAGCCGCAGAAGACGGAACCAGGCGATCTCGTCGTGTGGATTATCGAGTAGCCGCGCCGCGGTCACGAAGTCCTTCACGTGGGCCGCCTCCAGGAAGCGCAGCCCCCCGTACTTCCGGAAGGGGATCCGTCGGACCGACAGCTCGATCTCCACCAGGTCACTGTGGTGGGCGGCCCGGACGAGGATGGCCTGCTGGCGCAGCGCCACCCCCCGCGCGTGCGCCTCGAGCACCCCGTCGGCGATGGCCCGCGCCTCGGCCGGGGTATCGTGGCAACGCGCAAGCCGCGGCCGTGCTCCCGGGGGTCGGTCACTGTAGAGCTCGAGCTGCTGGCCGTTCTCGACCGGTCGCACGGCGTTGGCCAGATCGAGTACCGGTTGCCGGGAGCGGAAGTTGTGTTCCAGCCGGACCACGGTGGTGTCCGCCCACCGTTCGGTCATCTCGTGCAGATGCCGGGCGTCGGCCCCTCGGAATCCGTAGATGGCCTGGGCGTCGTCACCGACCACAGTCAGCCCCCGGCCTTCGGGTCGCAGGGACCGCACGATGTCGACCTGCAGGCTGTTCACATCCTGGTACTCGTCCACCAGTACGTGGTCGAACAAACCGGCCAGCTCCGGTCCCAGCTCCGCATGACCGAGCAGGGCCCGCCAGTAGAGCAGCAGATCGTCGAAGTCGACCAGGGCGGCGGAGCGCTTTCTGGCGGTGAACGCCCGGAACAGATCGGCCATGGCTTCCAGGTGTGGCTCGCACCACGGGTAGTCGACGGCCAGAACCTCTCGCAGCGGTCGTTGCGTATTGATGCACCGCGAGTAGGCCTCCACCAGAGTGGCCGATCGCGGCATCCGCACGTCGGTCCCCACCAAGGCGTGCTGCCCTCGCAGCAGGTCCATCAGGTCGGCGGCCTCCCCCGGGTCGAGGACGGTGAACGAATCGGGCAGCCCGAGCGATGCGGCGTAGGCCGCGACGTAGCGGTGGGCCACAGCATGGAAGGTGCCCCCGCGCGGTCGCCGCGTCCCCGGCTCGGCGCCGATCAGGGCGGTGGCCCGGGCGAGCATGTCGTCGGCGGCCCGACGGGTGAAGGTCAGCAGCAGGATCCGTTCGGCCGCCACTCCCCGCTCGAGCAGCCACGCCACCCGCGCCGTCAGGGCCCGTGTCTTGCCCGTCCCCGCCCCGGCCACCACCACCAACGGCCCGTCGCCGTGGGTGGCCGCGCTCAGCTGGGCGTCGTCGAGACCCTCGTCCCAGGCCCCTACCATGTCGAACATATGTTCGACATGGTAGCCGGATCCGGTGCCGCGGTCCCGTCCCGCTGTCCGGATCGACCCCTCCCTACGGGGGCGAGGGCGCTCTCTTCGGCCGCCTTCACCAGCCCCGCCATCATCTCGGAGTAGAAGGAGCGCTACCTACAGGCTCAACGGCCGCAATGGGCCTCTTCGTCGTCGCACGCCCGCTCCGGCGCCGATCAACAAGGTGGCTGCGCCGGGGCATGAATGGGGATTCTCTGCTGTTTACGCCGGTATGGCCGATTCATGCACCCGTGCCGACTTCTGGTTCGATCCCCTCTGCCCCTGGGCTTGGATCACCTCCCGTTGGATGCTCGAAGTCGAGGAGGTCCGGCCCGTCACCACCCACTGGCACGTCATGTCCCTGGCCTACCTGAACCTGGTCCAGCACAAGGGTGAAGGCCTGACCAAGGAGTACCTCGAACGGATGGAACAGGCGTGGGGCCCGGTCCGGTTGGTGGCCGCCGCCCAGGCCGAACGGGGCGACGAGATCGTCTTGCCGCTCTACACCGCCATCGGCACCCGCTTCCACGTCGGACAGGACCGTTCCGCCACCGGCCTGGCCGAGGCACTGTCCGAGGTGGGACTTCCCGCCTCGCTTCTCGAAGCCGCCACCCGTACCGAATTCGACGAGACCATCAAGGCGTCGCACCAGAAGGCGATGGACCAGGTCGGCCTCGACGTCGGAACCCCGGTCATCAGTGTCGACGGCGTCGCCTTCTTCGGTCCGGTCGTCACCCCCATCCCGCGCCGTGAAGCGGCCGGGCGTCTGTGGGACGGCGTCCTGGCCGTCACCGGGACCGACGGCTTCTTCGAGCTCAAGCGCACCCGGGACCGCAAACCCAGCTTCGACTGATCGCAGCGCCACGCTCGATCAGTTGTCTCGGCACCGGATTGCGTCTTGCCGCGAGACCCCGACCGGCCTTGTTGTTGTCGATTGGCACCCCCCTGCTCGCTGAAGCACGCTGATGGCCATGGGACGCGTCGACGGCAAGGTAGCCATCGTGACCGGAGGCGGTGGCGGCATCGGGTCCGCCACGGCGCGCGCCTTGGCCAGGGAGGGAGCGTCCGTCGCTGTCGTCGACATCGACGGGGAGAGAGCCGCCCACGTGGCGCAGTCCATCCTGGCCTCCGGCGCAGCTGCCGTGGGTGTCCAGGCCGACCTGTCGGAGGAGGCCGACGTGGTCGCCGCCGTCAAGGCCACCCTCACCCACTACGGCCGGCTCGACGTCCTGCACAACAACGCTGCGCTTACCGACTCCGATTTCCTCTCGCGCGACACGAAGGTGACGGAGTTGTCGGTGGAGGTGTGGGAGAGGACCATGGCCACCAATCTCCGCAGTCAGATGCTCACTTGCAAGCACGCCATCCCCGAGATGGTCAAGAACGGCGGTGGCTCGATCGTCAACATGTCTTCAGGGGCATCGCTCAAGGGGGACCGGACACGCACCGCCTACGGCGTTTCCAAGGCGGGGGTCAACACCCTCACCATGTACGTGGCCACCGGCCACGGAAAGCAAGGTATCCGGGTGAACACGATCGTCCCCGGTCTGATCATCACCGATGCCGTCCGGGCCCACCTGACCGAACGCATGCTGGATGGCCTGGGCCGTGCCACCCTGACGCCCTATGCCGGCGAACCCGAGGACGTGGCCCACCTGGTCGTCTTCCTGGCCTCCGACGAATCCCGCTACATCACCGGGCAGATGATCGCCATCGACGGCGGCATGTCGGCCCACGTCGGATCGGCCGGGCGCGACGAGCAGTAGGACGTCGCTTCCACCGACTGCGGGTCTCAGGACGGACCGAGGATGTAGGAGCCGTCGCTCGGACGGTGGTACCAGCCACTCGACGCCTGGGTCCCTCCGTCGACATGGATGGTCTGGCCTGTCACATAGCTCGACATCGCGCCGGCCAAGAAGACCGCCGCCCCCGCCATCTCGTCAACGTGGCCGGCGCGTCCCATGGGCACGGTGAAGCCGAAACGTTCCTCGGCCCCCGGCGGCGCCACCGAGGCCATGCCTTCAGTCAGGGTGATATCGGGGGCGAGGGCATTCACCCGGATGCCGTGGGGGGCGAGCTCCAGGGCCGCCGTCTTAGTGAAGTTGATCACCCCGGCCTTGGCCGCGGCATAGGCCGCGTAGCCGGGAGCGGCCCGGACCCCCTCGATCGAGGTCACGCTGATGATGCTGCCCCCCGTTGCGTTCTCCACCATCATCCGGGCTACCCGTTGGGTGCACAGGATCACGTGCTTGAAGTTGGCCCGGTAGAGCGCGTCCCAGCCGTTCTCCGACGTCTCGAGAAGCGGGGACAGGAAGACGCCACCGGCGTTATTGACAAGGATGCTCACCGGTCCGAGCTCCGTCGCCGTGCGGGCCAGCGCCGCGTCCACCTGTGCCGATTCCCGGACGTCGGTCACGATGCCGAGTCCATCCACCTCAGCAGCAGCGGCGGCCGTGCTGTCGGGGTCGCGCTCCCAGATGGCCACCTTGGCGCCGAAGGCGGCAAGGCCGCGTGCGATTCCCCGACCGATCCCCGCTCCACCGCCAGTCACCACGGCGACCCTGTCGGTCAGCAGGACCGATGTCGGATCCATGGACATAGAATCGTCAGCCTAGATAACTTCAACAGAACGCTGCGAGACGCGTCACCGGCGGCTCCCGAGAGCAAGGTAACGGCCATGCCCAGGATAGAACCGATCCCGTTGGACGAGCTCGCCGACGAGCCTCGCCGGATCATCGAAGAGGGAGTGGCCGACGGTACCTACGCCACGCCTGTCCCGTTGCAGATCTTCGCCTACAAGACGGCGCAGATCATCATGACCAACATGGCCCGGGGCGCCATGGGGAGAAAGAGCCTCCTCGGCGCCCGGATCATCGAGTTGATCCGTATCCGCAGTGCCCAACTGGGCGAATGCCAGCCGTGCATGCAGTCGCGCAAACACGACTCGATCACCGACGAGGACGTCGCCTGCCTGGTCGCCCCCGGTCATGGAAAACTGACGGAGCAGGAGCGTCTGGCCGTCGAGTTCCTCGACCTTCTCTCGGCCGACCATCACGCCATCGGGGACGAGGTCTACCGGGAACTGGGCAAGGTCTTCACGGCGGCCCAGATCGTCGAGCTGGGCTTCACCTGCGCAAACGCCATGGGCCTGCACCGCTTCATCCACACCCTCGACGTCTTCGGGACGAGCCCCCCGGTCATCGCCTACGACCCCTCACAGGTCGACAGCGCCTATGCCGACGTCGCCGAACAGGCGCCCGCATGAGCGAGAGGATCTTCGTCACCGGTGCCACCGGCTTGGCGGGCGCCAACATCTGCAGGCTTCTTCTGGAGCGGGGCGATACCGTTCGCGCCCTGGCCCGCCCGGCGGCCGACTCGGCACCCCTGGCCGACCTCGGGGTCGAAGTCATCACCGGCGACATCACCGCCGCCGGTGATGTCCTGCGAGCCGCCACCGGTACGGACGCCGCCATCCACTGTGCCGCCCTGCTTGGCGGCGCCAGCCAGAACCTGCCCGACTTCGAAGCGGTGAACGTACAGGGGACAAAGCACGTCCTCGACGCCGCCGAGGCCCTGGGCCTGCGCCGGGTGGTGGCCGTCAGCACGGGCACCTTTTTCGATACCGCCGGCGGCCTCGACCGCGAGGACGCCCCCGTGATGAAGGAGCCGAGCTCCGATCCGTACACCATCACCAAGATGGCGGCCTTCCAGGACGCCATGGCCCGTGCCGCCGCCGGTCAGGATGTGCTCACCACCCACCCGGGGGCCATCTTCGGCCCCTCACCGGTGGCCAGCAATGCCCTCGGCCGGACCAGCTTCAACCGGGTGCTCCTGTCCGCCCTGCGCCGGCGGATCACCCAGTACCTGACCTTTCCCGTCAGCTGGGTCTTCGCCGACGACATCGCCCGCGGCTGCATCCTGGCCCTCGATAGGGGTGTGGCGGGAGAGCGCTACATGCTCGACGGCCGTCCCGAGGATGTCGTGAGCACCGCCGAGGCCTGTAACCGGATCTGCGCCCTGGCCGGTCTCGATCACCGCGTCGAGGACATCTCCCCCTCCGAGGACCCCGAGTTGGCCCGGGTTTTCGGACCGACGCTGGTGGCCATCGCCTTCAAACTGGCGGCGGTTCCCACGCCCCGGCGGGACCTGACCGAATCGAAGACCTACAAGAGGCTGGGCTATGACCCCATCAGCCTCGACGAAGGTCTACAGCGCACCACCGCCTGGCTGCGGGAGATCGGAAAGGTCGGCTGAGTTGACGGCGGCCACGATCGTCGCCGCCCAGCATTGCGCCGTGGCCGATCGACCGTCGAGCCGGGCGACGGGGACACCCACCGCCAATGCCGTGCAGGGGCTCACGCTGCCGGCCAGGTTCTCGAGGGCCAGGGCATCCATGCCGCCGAGCTCCGAGGCCCACGTGGCGATGTCCTCGGCCTTGCAGGTGGAATCGACCACGCCCCAGACGGCGGTGGGCCGAAGGGCGCCGATCAGATGGTCGGCCCAGGAACGCTCTCCGCCCGTCACCGGTGCGTCGACGACCACCAAGGCCGGCCCACCCCGCCGCCAACTCGGGCTGTGCTCGGCCGCCTCGACGGCTGTCCGCAGGAGCCGCCCGCTGCCTGCCGAGGCCAGGGAGTGGGCGTCGGGGGAGGCGAAGGCAACGCCACGGAGGTCGATCCCCGTCTCGCCGGCCACCGTGGCAGCCACGCGTCGGGCCTCGTCGCCGGCGCCCACCACCACCAGCAGGCTCCCGGCTCTCCGGGGGGGAGGCGGCGGAGGCGCCAGGGTGCTGAACGCCTGAAGCAGCAGGGTCTCGAGGTCGGAGCCCTCGTGCAATCCAGCGACCACCGGAGCGGCGAACTCGTCATCGAGACCCGTGCGCCGCAGAGCCGCGACCGCCTCCGCTATCGATACCGGGACCACCGTCGCCGGCGGCCGGGGGACAGCGGCGGCCGCGGCACCGGGCCAGTCTTTGGCGGTCGGGGCGTTCTCGGCCAGGAACAGTGCAGCCTCGGATGCAATCTCCTCGGTGACCTCATCCTCCGGCCGGTCGGTCAGATCATCCTTCCACCGCACCTCCGTCGTCGCGTTGGCTTCGGATTGCCCCACGTCCTCGAGGTCGTCGGCTCCTTCGGCCCCGGCTTCGGGCCTCACGAGGGTGGCGACGCCCACCGACGTTTCCGCCGGGGACCGCTGCGTCGGCGCCCTCGTTCCCGTATCGCTCGGCATCGTTGTGGGTGGGTGTGTCGGGGCCTGCGTCGGGAGCCCGGAGCGCGAGGCGGCATCGATCAGGGTCGTGATCCGGGCCATCACGGCGTCGAAGGCCACGGCCTGGTCGCTCGGCGTGGACCCGTCCCGCCTCACCGGCGTAGGCTCGCTCTCCACCGTGGCCCCCGGCGGCTCGGGGGCGAGGGGCGCCGGAGGCTCGGCCACGGTACCGGCGGCGTCGACCACTGTGGTCGGGGATTCGGGTGGGCCGCTCACCGGTGCGTGCGAGGGCAGCGGCCCGGCGTGGGTGCGCCGACCGGCCACTACAAAGGCGCAGCCGGTCAGAGCGAGTCCAACGGCGATCCGGAGCGATGAGTGGGGGCGGTTGGCCATCTCTCCATTCTGAGCAATGGCGTCCCGCAAGTGGTGGACTGCTCCGGCACCCGCCGGCTGCCGGCGACGGCGTTCGCGCCACGCCTTCGGCCCGTCCGGCTCCCGGGCCGACCACGCCAGCCAGCCAGGTTGGGACGTTCGACCCTGTTCCCGGCTCTCCTGCTGTCTTTACCATCGAAGCGAGGACCGAATCCGCTGGGGTGGAAGACAGAGACAGGGCCGGACCACTCCGACAGTTCAGCCCGTACGACCGATCCCGGCTGGACGGAGGAGATTCCGATGACCGATCTCACTGCTCCCGCCAGGAATGTGACCCACGGGAAGATGTTCGAGGCGCTGTGGGGACGTCAACTCCACCGGTACCCGACGGGCGTGCGCCGCACGGCGTACCTGGGGATCGTGGTCCTCATCACGATCATGCTCTATTACCTCTACTACGTAGAGGGGGCCGTCACGCCGTTGATGCTGCCCTACTACCACATGTCCTTCCAGTACTTCCTCTACCTGCTGGTCGTCTCGAACGCCATCGGCGCCTTCACGGCCTTCATCGGAGGATTGTCGGACAAGATCGGCCGGGCCAACCTGACGATCTACGGCACCCTCGTCGTGGGGTTGGTCCAACTGCTGGCCGTCCCGCACATCCACTCCCGGTTCGATTTCGCCCTGGCCTACTGCGTGATCGGCTTCGTGGAGGGAATCATCCTGGTGTCCACCCCCGCGCTGATCCGTGACTTCTCACCTCAGATGGGGCGGGGCGCCGCCATGGGTTTCTGGGCCCTCGGACCGACGATGGGAAGCCTGGCGGCAAGCCTGGTGGCCACCCACACACTGACCCACCTCCACCCGTGGCAGGACCAGTTCATCATCTCGGGCCTGGCCTGCCTCGCCGTGGTGGTCATCGCCTTCTTCTTCCTTCGCGAGCTCTCTCCGCAACTACGGGACCAGATCATGGTGTCGGAACGTGAACGCGTTCTGCTCGAAGCGCGGGCCCGGGGAATCGACGTCGAGAAGGCCACCGAGCACCCGCTCCGCTCGATGATGCGACTCGACCTGATCTCGTCGTCGGTGGCGATCTCGCTGCTCCTGCTCTTCTACTTCGCCTCGGTCAGCGTGCTCACCCTCTACTGGGTGGTTGTCTTCGGGCGGTCGACACCCGACGCCAACGGCATCAATGTCTGGTACGCCGCTGTCCTCTCGGGAGCGTTGGTGGTCTTCGGAGTGCTCTCCGACCGGCTCCACGTCCGCAAACCCTTCATGCTCCTCGGAGCGGCGGCCACCATCGTGATGACGGTGTTTCTCATCATGCAGGTCGATCACCCGCACACCGGCTACTACTCGAACGTTCTCGTTGTTGTCCTTCTTGCCGTGGCCATCGGCTGCGCCTACTCGCCGTGGATGGCCAACTACACCGAGCAGCTCGAAGCCCATAACCCCGCCTTGTCGGCCACCGGGCTGGCGGTCTGGGGTTGGATCCTGCGCCTTGTCGTCGCCGCGTCGTTCCTCGTGCTGCCACGGGTGATCACCACCTCCACGACACTCGTGGACAACCAGGGCGCCGCCACCACATTGCAGGCCATTCAGGCGGCCGTGCCCTATGCCCCCTCCACCACGGCGTGTGCGACGCGTAACGCTCCCACCGATGTGATCACCGCCTTGCGGGCCACCAACCAGCCCGGGCCGGCCACGCTGGCCAGCGTTATCGCCGCCTGTGACAGCTCCCACAATCTGTTGCAGGCGGTCAATGCCGCCGGTGGGCTTTCCAACCCGCAGGTGCAGGGGCTCCTGGCCTACAACCCCCTGGCTGTCGCCATCGAAAAGGGCCAACCGGTGAGCAACAGCGAGATCGCGGCCAAGGTGGGGACCCACTCCCGGAACCTCGCCACCCTGCTCCTGGCGGAAAAGAAGCTCGTCCCTGCGCAGAAGGAGTCCCCCAACGAGTGGAAGCGCTGGTGGTGGGTCTGCCTGGGAGGGCAGGTGGTGTTCGGGTTGCTCGTGTTCACCATGAAGGGACGCTGGAGCCCGAAGGCGGCCAGGCGGGACCTCGAAGACCATGAGCGCAAAGTGGCGGCCGAAATGGCTCGGGCCCTGAACCGTTCCGTGGCCCCGGACCACCCGGCCGACGCGCCGGTGACGCTCGGTAAGCCCTGACGCGGGCAACGCCGACCACTCACTACCAGAACACCGAAGGCCCACGGCCCGCCGCCGACCGACCGCCCACCCACCGTTGCCGTCCTGCGGTGGCCGCCGCCGGGCGTGCCATGTGGGCTGGAGCTTCGGGTCATTCGGCACTACCGGGTTCCCCGGGGCCGTCGCACACTCGGAGAAGAGCGAGGGAGCAGTCCATGACCAGTACACCGACGCGAATGAACGGAACGATGAGTGCCAACGACACTCTCTTGTGGACCATCGCCCGTGATCCCGTGCTCCGGACCGCCGTCGTGGCTGTTCTGATGCTCGATCGGTCCCCCCCCTGGGAGGACGTGCAGGAGCGGGTGCGGGCACTGACGCAACTCGTGCCGCGCTTCCGATCGAGGGTGCAACCCGCCTCGCCCCTCGGATGGGGCCGACCGGTGTGGGTGGAGGACGAGGGCTTCGACCTCGACGTTCACCTCCGGCGTATGGTCGCCCCCCCTCCGGCCACCTTCCGGACCGTTCTCGATCTGGCCCAGGTCATGGGGACGACGGCCTTCGACCCCGAATTGCCGTTGTGGGAGGCGGTCGTGGTTGAAGGTGTCGAAGGCGGCCGGGCGGCCCTCGTGGTCAAGCTCCACCACGCCGTGGCCGACGGCGTGGGCGGCATTGCCGTCATCCTTCATCTTCTCGATCGCCATCGAGTCCCTCGTCACGGAAACAGGACCTCCGACGCCACCAGCATCGGCGACAGTTCGCCGAATGACGGGAGCGGGCCCGGGAACGGCGGGATGGGGACGAAGCTGCGCAAGGGCTTCGCCGAGCTGGTGCCGGCGTGGCGTCGGGTACTCGATGCCACTCGGCATGCCGCCGCCAATCCGGTGGCCCAGATCAACCGGACGCGGGCCATGGCCGAGTCGGTCGGCCGCCTCTTGGCGCCGGCGCGGCGGCCCTTTTCTCCGCTGATGACGGCGAGGAGCCTGGGACGGCGCTTCGAAGTGCTCGATCTCTCTACCGACCTGTTGCGTCAGGCCGCCGCAGTCACTGGCGGAACCCTGAACGATGTCCTTCTGACCGGGGTCCTCGGAGGACTGCGGCGCTATCACCTGGAACACGGGATCGAAGTGGAGCAACTGCGCGTCCTCATGCCCGTGAACGTGCGTGGCGACTCGGACGCCGTCGGCGGGAACCATTTTGTCCCGGCACGTTTCGCTCTTCCCGTTCTCGCCGATCCGGTCGAACTCCTCCGCCGGGTGCACGAAATCGCCGGGTCCTGGAAGCACGCCCCGGGTCTGGGAATGAGTAACGTCTTGGCCGGCGCCCTCGATCTCCTGCCGGCTCCACTGTCATCGGCCCTGTGGGGCTCGATGCTCAAGGGAGACGACTTCGTCGTCACCAACGTGCCCGGTCCCCCGTTCGAGACCTATCTGGTCGGAGCGCACGTCGAGCAGCTCTTCGGATTCGCGCCGGCATCGGGGGCCGCTCTGAACGTGGCCCTGCTGACACCGGCCGGCCGATCGTGTGTGGGTGTCACCATAGACACCGCCGCCATTCCCGACGCCGCGCTCATGCGGAGCTGTCTCCAGGAGGGCCTTGACGAGGTGGTCCACTTGGCACCGGATTCACGTCAGGTGGCCGAGGCATGACGGCGTCAGAACCCCTGACCGGGCTCGACGCGCTGTTCCTCTTTCTCGAATCGCCCCGGACGCCCATGCACGCCGCTTCGATCGCCATTTTCGAGGGCGCGCCGTTCAAGGACGGCAGGGGTGCCGTCCGCATCGATGCCTTACGCCGGGAGATCGGACACCGCCTTGATCTGGTGCCCAAGCTCCGCCGACGGGTGCGGTTTCCCCGTTTCGGACAGGCGATGCCTGTCTGGGTCGATGACGTCGACTTCGACGTCAACCGCCACGTACGCCACGTCGCTCTCCCGGTGCCCGGTACCGAAGCCCAGCTGACGGAGTTGAGCGCCGCATTGCTGTCGGTGCCGATCGACCGGGCGCATCCACTCTGGGAGCTGTGGATCGTCGAGGGGCTGACAGGAGGGCGGGTCGCCCTGGTCGAGAAGGTCCATCACGCCCTGGCCGACGGCCTGGCCAGTGTCGAGTTGGCCACCGTGCTGCTCGACTTCGAGCGTGATGTGCCGCCGCCGGTCAGCCCCGCTTCGTCCTGGTGTCCCCGCCCTGAACCCCGGGAAGCCACCGTCGTGGTGAGCGACATCGCCCACCGTGGCCTGCGCTCGGTTCACGCGGGGCGTTCTGCGTGGGCCGCCATCGAGCACCCGGCGCGTAGTGCTCGGAAGGCGACAGACCTTGCCGTTGCTCTGCGGACCCTGGCCACGGCGCGCAGTGTGGCTCCGCGGTCGTCGATCAACGGGCCCGTGGGACAGAGCCGGCGTGTGGCGCTCATCCGTCAGCCGCTCGATCAGGTCAGACGGGTCGAGAGCCGATTCGGGGTGACGGTCAACGATGTGCTTCTGGCGGCGGTGGCCGGCGGTCTACGGGCACAGCTCACCGGTCGCGGTGAACCCGTCGACGGCGTGACCCTACAGGCCCTGATCCCCGTCGGGCTCGACTCCCACGAGGACCATCGCCTGGGCAACAAGGTGTCGGCCATGCTCGTCCGCCTTCCTGTGGGCATGGCATCTCCCTTGGATCGTCTGATGTCCGTGACCCGGGGGATGAACCGGTGCAAGGAACATCGACAGGCCCTCGCCGGCGAATACATCACGCGGTTGATCGACGGCTGGCCCCGCTCGGCACTGGCCGGCGCCGCCCGCCTGGTGCACCACCAACCCTTCGTCAACCTCGTCATCACGAACGTCCCCGGCCCCTCGGTGCCGTTGTATTGCATGGGAGCGCGGATGCTCGAGGCATTTCCGATCGTCCCGCTGGCCGGCAATCTGAGTGTGGGTGTGGCTGCCTTTACCTACGACGGGCAGCTGTCGGTGGGTCTCTTGGCCGACGGCGACAGATGCCCGGACGTCGGGGTCCTGGCCGACGGCATTCGCGCCTCGTTCGTCGAATTGGTGGCCGCGGCGACCGCCGGTGACGAGCGAGTGGGCGCCGATCCCGAGAAGCCCAAGGGGCCGTGTCGAGTACAGGGAAAGAAGTCACTGTCCTCAGCGGCGAGATCCGAAGGAGCGCACACACGATGAAGGAACTCGTCTATCCGCGTCTGCTGCTCCCCCAGGTGGCGCGGTTCGCCGACAAGGTCGGGTTCGTCGATGTGACCCGTGCCGGCATTCGCTATTC